>ENA-OQKN01000003-OQKN01000003.1-human-gut-metagenome-genome-assembly--contig:-NODE-3-length-337717-cov-20.845780_pt1 | contig 337717 bp, 316 predicted proteins | sample MGYA00242776_ERZ504794 | MGnify/ENA primary metagenome ERZ504794 (study PRJEB26092, sample SAMD00036434) | human gut metagenome | host: Homo sapiens | study: EMG produced TPA metagenomics assembly of... | reverse complement strand
ACCGGGTGATCGAAGCCCGGAAGAAACTGGACGAGAACACCGCTTTTCTGGACGAGTGCCGCAAGAACCGCGAGGACAGCAAGGCCAAGTATATGCAGGTCAAGGCCCTGTGCGGCGAGTTCAAGGCCATTTACGGCCAGCATTGCGACACGGTGCGCACCATGGAGAACGTGGTGCGCGGCTCCCAGAGCTTCCTTACCAACGCCATTGACAGCCTGACCATCGTTGCCAAAGGCTATCCGTTCCACGCCGCCCTGATGGACAGCCTGCTGGATGGGCTGCCGACCGCCAAGAAGGAGGAATAAAATGTTGAACACATCAACCATTCGCGGCACCTTCCGGCAGATTCCGTACTGGAAGCTGCGGGGCCGGTTCCACAGCTGCGGGTTCCGGGATCAGGAGATTGCAAATGCAATCGGCATCGGAACTGACACAATGAGCAAGCGGATGAACGGGAAGCAGCCTTGGACAAGCACTGAGATCGCAGAAATTTGCAAGACGCTTGATATCCCGCAGGATGAAATCGGGGAGCTGTTCTTCCCTACTGTTGAGAAAGGAGCATCCGCATGAACGAATCCTACACCCTTGCATCCAAGCGGGCCGACGCGCCCACCGGATGCGCGTACGTGGCACCGACGTTCTGGAACAAGTGGTTCCGCTGGGATGGAAGCCGGGCATCCGGCTGCTACCAGCTGGGCGGGCAAGTCAAGGACGAAACCCACACCGGCCTGCAGGTTTTTGCAGATGGCGAATGGCACCCGGTCATTGGATGGACATTGGACAGCTGCGGCCCCGCAACTGACTATCAGGAGGTAGGAGCATGAAAATCAACCCGAACGCTCAGTTGAAAATCCAGCTGGGATCGGATGGCAACCCCAAAATTTACGCCTGCGGCACACAGATGGAACAAGCGGCTCTTTGCACCGCATTGGTCGCGGGAATCTGTATGGACAGCAAAGACCCAGCAGAGACAATCATCAACATCATGACAGCTGCCGCTGATCTTATGGACAGAATGGAGGAAACCCACCAATGAAGATTAAATCCTTTGTCTGGTACTGGCTGGCAATGGCCTGCTTTGTGGTGGGCCTGCTGTACGGCCTGGGTTTGGAGGGCAGCTTCCAGACCGGCGGCACCGTTTCGGATGCCGACTTCATCACAGCAATGGTGCTGATCCTGCTGGCGGTGTTCTTTGCCCGACTGGGCTTTTCCGCCGAAGCACGTGAGAAACGCCGCCGCAAGGTTCACCAGCAGCCCCGCAACACCGTGAAGAGCGGAAGGAAGGCGGGCTGACACCACCCATGAATAAAGGAAAGCACTTTACCCGCGTTTGTTTGGACTGCGGCAAGGTGATGGAAAATGTTGCTGGCAACCTGCGCTTTTGCGCTTCCTGCCGCAGAGAGCGCCACAACCAATATTGCAGGGATTACAGGGCGCATAATGAAAAACCTGCCCGCGTCATGTGGTACACCGTCTGGGACGCAAAGACCGGCGATCTGCTGGCATCCGGCACGTCCGAGATGTGTGCCCGGCGGCTGGGTTACAAAAGCGCGAACAGCTTCGCGTCCGCCGTCAGCCATGGGCTCAGCGGCAGCCATCGAACTTACAAGTACACATTTGCGCGGGAACGTATCGACCGCAGCGAGGTGGACAGCCTGCCGCCGGTACGCACTATACGAAAAAAGCCCGCCGGTGCGCCAACACCGACGAGCTGCAAGGGATGATGAGTTTGAACGACTTCATCACCCCGATGATATCACAAAATCGGAGGTTTTACAATGAAAGGAATTTTGATCGAACCGGGCAAAGAGCCGGTTGTCACCACCCTGCCGGACAGCCTGTGGGCCATTGAGAACCGGCTGGGCACCCGCAGTGAGATGATCGTACTGCCCCGCACCCCGGCGGTGCTGTTCGTGGGCCGGTACGATGGCCCCATCCAGCCCGCCAGCCTGCTGAACCGGACATACCGGGGCCGTCAGCTTTACGGGCCCATCCTCTGCTACGGCTGGAAGGGCAACAACATCCAGCCCATAAGCAAGGATGTGCAGGCCGAGATGCTGGACCGCCTCAAGGACACGGAGGTGCGGGTATGATCATCAGCCAGAACAGCAACGATGTTTACTACGCCTATACCCGTGGGCGCTTCTGGCGCTGGGACGAATCCGCACGGGTCTGGAAGGAAAGCCATCTGCTGACCCAGAAGTTCGGCAAAGCCAAGGCCGCTGAAAAACATCTGACCCCGGAAGCGTTTCTGACCAGCGACGAGTTCATCCCCATGGACGACTACGAGCTCCCGGAGCAGATGCTGACGGCCCTCAGGGAGGCCAAGCCCTGCAGGAACGCGCCCGTTGAACCGGTGGAAGAACACCCTACCCCATCCGCGCAGTGTTCGGATGCTGCCACTGCTGCGGAAAGCCAAACTGCGGCATCCCCGGCAGCGCCGGAGGGGTCAAGCCCTACGACGGAACTGGCGACTGCTGCCGACGCACCCGGTGTTCCGGTCAGTGCAGACGAAAACGCGCCTGTGCCCTCGAGTACCGCTCCCACTTTTGACTTTGGCGCAGACGACCAGACCAACGCCCTGTTGTTGCAGGATGCGCAGACCTTCATCACCGGCAACATGGCCCGTATCATGGCCGCAAAGCACGCTCACGACCTAACCGCAAACCACTATCAGGGCAGCTGGGGCAAGTGGTGTGCCGCCGTCGGCATCAGCCGGGACACCGGTGACCGCATGGTGAGCGTTGCCGCACAGTGCGGCAACATCCAGCTGGAAGGCAAGTCCATTCTGGACGTGCAGCCCCTGAAACTGCTGTATGCTGCGGCCAAGCCCAGCACCCCGGAGGTGGTCAAGCAAGCCGTTTTTACCGGTGACATCACTACTTACAAAGAGTATCAGGAGCTTATGGCCCAGCTCAAGGCCGAGAAAGACCGTGCCGACGCTGCCGAGAAGTCCGCTCAGAACGCCCGCAAGGAAAATGCCTATTTCAAGGAGCTGGTGAAAAGCGCCGAAGCCCAGACCCATAAGGACGCGGAAAAGCGGGAAGAAGCAGAAAGCCGCTATGAATCCGCTCTTGCCGACATCAGCGGTCTGAAAGAGCAGAACGCCCAGCTCCAGCAGAGCTACCACGATGCAGACGAGAGCCGCATTGCGGCCAACCTCCAGCGCCAGAAAGCCGAAGCGGAACGCGACAAGGCCGAAGCCCGGGCCAAAAATGCCGAGGGCCAGCTTTCCGGCTCCCGGCAGGTGGCCGAAGCAGCAAAGCTCCGGGCGGATAAGCTGCAGGAAGAAAATGCGGCCCTGAAAAAGCAGCCCATCGCCGCTGTGGTGGATGAGGAAGAGGTAGACCGGCGGGCAGGCGAAAAAGCTTACGAGATTGCGGCCGGAATGACTGCGGACTATAAGGCACAGCAGGAACAGGATGCCCGCGATGCCTACGACAGCATCATTCTGGCCGGGCGCTCCATTACCAGCATCGTTCAGTCCGCCAAAATGCAGTTCCGCAAGCTGCCGGACGACCAGCGGGAGACCGCGATCAACCAGTTCGTTCACACACTCGCATCCGCTCAAGGGGAGGTATCCGCATGTCTGTAAAGATCATGGCCTTAGAGGCCGAAAACGTCAAACGCATCAAGGCCGTTGCACTCACGCCGTCGCCCACTGGCCTGACCATCGTGGGCGGCAACAACAATCAGGGCAAAACCAGTGTTCTGGATGCTCTGGCATGGGCACTGGGCGGCGACCGTTTCCGCCCGGACGCTGCCCAGCGGGACGGCGCAGTGGCTCCGGCGCATCTGAAGGTCAAGCTTTCCAACGGTGTGGTGGTGGAACGCAAGGGCAAGAATGCCAGTCTGACCGTCACTGACCCCACCGGGCGGCGCAGCGGGCAGCAGTTGCTGAACGCCTTTGTGGAGCCGCTGGCGCTGGACTTGCCCCGATTCATGGAAGCATCCGACAAGGAGAAAGCCGACATCCTGCTCCGGATCATCGGCATCGGCACCGAACTGCACACCCGGGATCTTGAGATCAAGGCCCTGTACGACAAGCGCACCTTCACCGGCCAGCTGGCCGCGCAGAAAAAACACTTTGCCGAGGAGCTGATCTCCTACCCGGATGCACCGGAGGAGCCGGTCAGCGCCTCCGACCTCATCCGCCAGCAGCAGGAAATCCTGGCCCGCAACGGCGAGAATCAGCGGCTGCGCCAAAATCTTACCGGGCTGGAAGAGAAAGCCCGAGTGCTGGCAGATCGCCGCACGCAGCTGGAACAAACCCTTGCGCTGCTGGTGAAGGAGCAGACCGAAGTAAACGAATCGCTTTACACAGCACGGAAGTCAGCCGAGAACCTGCAGGACGAATCCACCGCCGAACTGGAAGCTTCCATCCGGGACATTGAGGAGATCAACCAGAAGGTGCGGGCCAATCTGGAAAAATCCCGGGCCGAGGACGAAGCCGCCCGGTATGCCAGCGATTACGACAAGCTCACCGAAGCCATCACCCGGAAGCGGGCCGACCGCATGGCCCTGCTGAACGGTGCCGACCTGCCCCTGCCGGAGCTGAGCGTGGAGGACGGCGCCCTTACCTATAAAGGCAAGCACTGGCGGGATATGTCTGGCAGCGACCAGCTGCGGGTGGCCGCCGCCATCGTCCGCCGCCTGAACCCGGACTGCGGTTTCGTGCTGCTGGACAAGCTGGAACAGATGGACATGACCACCCTGCAGGAGTTTTCCGCATGGCTGGAAACAGAACACCTGCAGGCCATTGCCACCCGGGTCTCCACCGGCAGCGAGTGCCAGATCATCATTGAGGACGGCATGGTGAAGGATGCCGAAACCACCCTGCCGCCCGTCACCGAAAAGCCCCAGCAGAAGAGCTGGACGAAAGGAGCGTTCTAAATGAGCAAATATGCAGTTACCACCGGCATCCAGAATGCGCCGGTCAAGACCGTGCTGTACGGCCCGGAGGGCATCGGCAAAAGCACCTTTGCCTCTTACTTTCCGGACCCCGTATTCATCGACACCGAGGGCGGCACCAAGCGGCTGAACGTCAAGCGCCTGCCCCAGCCCACCAGCTGGGCCATGCTGCTGGATGAGGTGGCCGAGGTACGCAAGGGCAGTGTCCCCTGCGGCACGCTGGTCATTGATACCGCCGACTGGGCTGAACGCCTGTGCATTCAGGCCGTGTGTGCCAAAGCCAAGGTGAACGGCATCGAAGATTTCGGCTACGGCAAGGGCTACACCTATGTTAAGGAAGAGTTCGGCAAGCTGCTGGACGCGCTGGAAGATGTGCTGCAGGCCGGGCACAACGTGGTGGTGCTGGCCCATGCCGCTATTACCAAATTTGAGCAGCCGGATGCCGTGGGCAACTACGACCGCTGGAGCATGAAAACTTCCAAACAGGTGGCCCCGCTGCTGCGCGAGTGGTGCGATATGCTGCTGTTTGCCAACTACAAGACCGTTGTGGAAAAGGTGGGCGACGGCAAGAACGCCAAGAGCAAGGCCAGCGGCGGCAGGCGTGTACTGTACACCGCGCATCACCCCTGCTGGGATGCAAAAAACCGCTTTGACCTGCCGGAGGAAGTACCCTTTGACTATGCCAGCATTGCCGCCTGCATCCCCGGCGCAATGTCTGCACAGGCACCAAAACCGGAACCGCAGCCGCGTTCCCAGCCGGAAGCCGACATCCTGCCCAGCCCGCAGCAGGAAGCAAAGCCGGTGGCTCAGCCGCAGCCCGCACCGCTGCAGGAAAGCTCTGAGAAAAATGTTCTGCTCAGTCTGGGCGTGCCGGAAAAGCTGGCCGCTCTGATGAGCGCCAACAAGGTCAGCTGTGAAGAGCTGCAGGGCGTTGTGGGCAAACGAGGCTATTTCCCGGAGGATATGCCCATCAAGGACTACCCCGCTGACTTTGTGGAGGGCTGTCTGATCGCCGCATGGCCGCAGGTGTTCCAGATGGTGCTGGATAACCGTGATATCCCGTTTTAACAGGCTCCCTCACGGAGGGAGCTGGCACGTGTAAGCGTGACTGAAGGAGTTTTATAATAAAGGAGTAATTACTTATGAACGAAATGAACACCACCGACCGCGCCCTGGGCTGGGACGACGAATTTACCAACGAGCAGCAGGAGTTCGTGCTCCTGCCCGAGGGCGAATATGCCTTTGAGGTCACCGGCATGGAGCGTGCCCGCTTTGAGGGCAGCGCAAAGCTCCCGCCCTGCTCCATGGCAAAGCTGACCCTGAAGATCTTCGGCGGGGCCAAGGGTGATACCACCGTGACCCACCGCCTGTACCTGCACACTAAAACGCAGGGCCTGCTGGGGGCTTTCTTTGAGAGCATCGGTCAGTGCAAGCGGGGCGAGACCTTCCGCCCCCGCTGGAACGAGGTCGTGGGTGCCAAAGGCATCTGCAAGCTGGGTATCCACGAGTACACCAAGCAGAGCGGTCCTCATGCAGGCGAGACCGGCCAGAGCAACGAAGTGCAACGCTTCCTGCCGCCGCCCGAACCCAAAGCTGCACCCACTCAGGGCTGGACACAGGGGGCGTTCTAAATGGCCGAGACACAAACCCTGCGCCCCTACCAGCAGCAGGCCCGTGAACGCATCCACGCCGAGTGGGAGAACGGCCACACCCGCACCCTGTTGGTGCTGCCTACCGGCACCGGCAAGACCATTGTGTTTGCATCGGTAGCTGCCGATCAGGTGCGCGCCGGTGACCGGGTGCTCATTCTGGCGCATCGCGGTGAGCTGCTGGAGCAGGCAGCGGACAAGCTGCAGCGCTCCACCGGCCTTGTCAGCGCGGTGGAAAAGGCAGATGCCACCTGTCTGAATACATGGTTCCGTGTGGTGGTGGGCAGCGTGCAGACCCTGCAGCGCACCGCCCGGCTGGAACGCTTTTCTCATGATTACTTTGGCACTATCATCATTGACGAGGCCCACCACGCCATCACCGACGGATACCGCCGCATCCTCGACTACTTCGGCAGCGCCAAGGTGCTGGGCGTGACCGCCACGCCGGATCGCGGCGACATGCGCAATCTGGGCGAGGTGTTCGACAGCCTTGCCTTTGAGTATAAGCTGACCGATGCCATCAAAGAGGGTTATCTGTGCAGGATCATGGCCCAGACCATTCCGCTGAAGCTGGACATTTCTTCTGTCACCATAAGCGGCGGGGACTACGCCGTGGGAGACCTCGGCACGGCGCTTGACCCCTATCTGGAACAGATCGCCGCCGAGATGGCCCAGAGCTGCAAAGGCCGCAAAACGGTGGTGTTCCTGCCCCTCATCAAGACCAGCCAGAAGTTCCGCGACCTGCTGAACTCCCATGGATTCCGTGCCGCCGAGGTCAACGGCCAGAGCGCCGACCGCCGCGAGGTTTTGGCCGACTTTGATGCCGGGAAGTACAACGTGCTGTGCAACTCCATGCTGCTCACCGAGGGCTGGGACTGCCCGTCCGTGGACTGCGTGGTGGTGCTGCGGCCCACCAAGGTGCGCAGCCTGTACAGCCAGATGGTGGGACGCGGCACCCGGCTCTCCCCGGGCAAGACCGACCTGCTGCTCCTCGACTTTTTGTGGATGACCGACAAGCACGAGCTCTGCCGCCCGGCGGATCTGGTCTGCGAGGACCGCGCCGTGGCCCGCCAGATGACCGAAAATCTGGCCGAGAGCGGCTGCCCGCAGGACATCGAGGAAGCAGCCGTGCAGGCCAGCGAGGACGTGGTGGCCCAGCGGGAGGAAGCCCTTGCAAAACAGCTGGAAGAACAGCGCCGCAAAAAAGCCCGTCTCGTGGACCCGCTGCAGTACGAAATGAGTATTCAGGCTGAAGATCTTGCCGGATATGTGCCGGCCTTTGGCTGGGAAGCAGGCCCGCCCAGCGCTGAACAGACTGCTGCTCTTGAGAAAATGGGCATCCTGCCGGACGCGGTGGAATCCGCAGGCAAGGCTTCCCTGCTGCTGGACCGGTTGAACAAGCGCCGCGCTGAAGGGCTGACAACGCCCAAGCAGATCCGCGTGCTGGAACGTTACGGTTTCCAGAGCGTGGGCACGTGGAGCTTCGATGCAGCCAAACACATGATCGACCGCATTGCGGTGCAGGGCTGGCGCGGCGTGCCCAAGGGCGTGAACCCAAAGACTTACACTCCTGCACAGGAGCCGCCCACATCAGACATTGACTTCGGATGGTAACGCGAATGGAACATGAAAATGAACTCAAGGAAGCATTGGACTTCGTATCCCCGTCCGCCCTGACCTATGACGAATGGCTCATGGTGGGCATGGCCCTGAAGGATTCCGGCCTGCCCGTTACCCTCTGGGAACAGTGGAGCACCCGCGATGCGGGCCGCTATCACAAGGGCGAGTGCGTCAAGAAATGGGAAAGCTTTCACGGCGGCGGGGCCAGCCCCGTCACCGCAAGCAGCATCTTCCAGCTGGCCTACTCCCACGGATGGAGCGGCCCCGCAGGCCACGCTCTGGACTGGAACGATGATATTTCTGCCGGCACCGGCGCACAAACCGAGGGCCGTCTGGTAGACCCACGCTGGGTGGAAGCCCACGAGCTGGCCCTGCCCGAAGAGTGGCACCCCGCCGACCAGCTCAAGCGCTACCTGCAAGCCCTGTTTGAGCCGGACGAATATGTGGCCTATGTGACAGAAAGCTTTATGGCCGCCGACCGCCGCCGCCCTGCAAAAGGCAGCTGGACCCGCACCGCAGGGCAGCTCATCACCGAGCTGGATGCCTGCGGCGGTGACCTCGGCAAGGTGGTGGGCGACTGTGATCCTGAAGTAGGTGCATGGATCTGCTTCAACCCTGTGGACGGCACCGGACGCAAGGATGCCAATATTACTGCCTACCGCTATGCCCTCGTGGAGTGCGACAACATGGAGCTGGGCAAGCAGCAGGCCATCATCAAGCAGCTGGAACTGCCCTGTGCCGCGCTGGTCTACTCCGGCGGCAAGAGCGTCCACGCCATCGTCAAGGTGGATGCCCCGGACTATGCCGAGTACCGCAGGCGTGTGGATTATCTCTATTCCGCCTGCCAGAAAAACGGCCTGACCATCGACCAGCAGAACCGCAACCCTTCTCGCCTTTCCCGGATGCCCGGCATCCTGCGCGGTGACAAACGGCAGGTGCTGCTGGAAACGAACATCGGAAAATCCTGCTGGGATGAGTGGCGGGACTGGCTGGAAGCGGAGACCGACGAGCTGCCCGAGACCGAGAGTCTGGCCGACGACTGGGAGAGCCTGCCCCCGCTGGCCGATGCCCTCATCACCGGGGTGCTGCGCAAGGGCCACAAGATGCTGCTGGCAGGCCCCAGCAAGGCGGGCAAGAGCTTTGCCCTCATCGAACTGTGCATCGCCATCGCCGAAGGCAGGCCGTGGCTGGGCCGGTTCTCCTGCGCACAGGGCAAGGTACTGTACATCAATCTGGAGCTGGACCGGGCCTCCTGCCTGCACCGCTTCAAGGACGTGTACACCGCCCTCGGCCTGCCCCCGCAGAACCTGCGAAACATCGACATCTGGAACCTGCGCGGCGCGTCCGTGCCCATGGACAAGCTGGCCCCAAAGCTCATCCGCCGGGCCCAGAAAAAAGGCTACACCGCCGTGATCCTCGACCCCATTTATAAGGTCATCACCGGCGATGAGAACTCTGCCGACCAGATGGCAAAGTTCTGCAACCAGTTCGACCTTGTGTGCCGCGCGCTGGACTGCGCTGTGATCTACTGCCATCACCACAGCAAAGGTGCCCAGGGCGGCAAGCGCAGCATGGACCGCGCATCCGGCTCCGGCGTGTTCGCCCGCGACCCGGATGCCATGCTGGACATGACCGAGCTGGTGCCCACCGATGCCATCCGGGAACAGCTGCATAACAAAGCCGCCTGCCGCGTGATCAAGGCCATGTTGGACAAACGCGGTCATGCGGATGCCTACGGCTTGGATGATACCCTCAGCCGCCACCGGATGCTGACCATCGCAAAGGAAAAACTGGGCCTTGCAGATCTGCGGGCCATCGATGCTGAGGTCGCGGCTGCCGAGAAAAAGGCAGACGGCATGACCGCATGGCGCATCGAAGGCACCCTGCGCGAGTTCGCCCGCTTCGACCCGGTGAACCTCTGGTTCGACTACCCCGTGCACAAGCTGGACACCGGCCTGCTGGAAGACCTGCAGCCGGACAGCGATTTCAAAACGCTGGGCAGCCGCGGTGCCGCCAAGCGCTGGGGCGATAAAGGCAAGGTGACCAAGGACAAAAAGGCCGAACTGGACACCGCCTTTGAAGCCTGCATGATGGACGGCGAAGTTACCGTCTATGCGCTGGCCGAGTACATGGACCTGAAGCCCCGCACCATCAAGACGCGGCTGAAAGATGACGGACGTTTCTGGATCGATGGCGAGAAAGTGGGACGCAAGGAGCCCGGCAGCGCAGGTTAAACAAACCGTAATAAGTCCGATTACAATTTGTTGTAAAAATGCAGAAATAGCCGCTATTTTGCACGACACGAAAAACTGCAATTTTGCAGTTATAGCCGCTATGACTGCAGATTTTGCAGTGCAAAATAGCCTATATATAATAGCTAAAACTGCAACTGCAATTGTGATGGGGTCTCCCGAAGGATGGGGCGACCACAGCCCCCATCCATTCGGGGAACCCTCCCCATCACGTTGGCGAACCCTGAGAAAAAGAAAAACGAGGTGAACCCCATGTACATGCAATTCTTTCTCCCCATGCAGCCGCCCACCACTACCCACAATGCAAAACAGCTGCACGCCTACATGAAGGGCGGGCAGCCGCACGCGGTGCTCCACGACAGCCCGGAACTGAAACAAACCCGTGCCAAGCTCCACGCCCATCTGGCACCCCACGCGCCGGAAAAGCCCATCCCCGCAGGCCGTCCGGTGCGTCTGCTGGTCAAGTGGTGCTTCCCTGCCGAGGGCCGCAAAAACGGCAGCTGGCGCACCGCAAAGCCGGACACCGACAATCTGGAAAAGGCCCTCAAGGACGAAATGACCCGCCTGCACTTCTGGGCCGATGACGCGCAGGTGTGCAGCGAGATCGTGGAGAAATTCTGGTCGGACCCCTGCGGCGTGTTCGTCCGGGTGGAGGAACTGTAATGACCTACGAAGAGAAAAAGGCATGGCTCTGGCGGTACCGGACAGCCAAGCGGTTCGAGCTGCTCAAACTGGACGAACTGGCCACGCTGCAGACCGACGCCACCCACACCACCCAGCGCTTTCCCCCCGTGCCGGGCGGCAACGGCGACGGACAGGCTCTGCCCCGCAGTGTGGAACGCATCGACGAGGCCCGCCGGGCCGCTGAGGCGCAGTCTGCCGTGTGCGACGCCATCCGGGCCGAGATCATGGAGGTGTTCCGCCAGCTGGACGATGAGGTGGATTTCATGATCCTGTTCCGGCGGTATGTCCTGCTGGAGGACTGGCCGGACATCGCGGTCATCGTCCGCATTTCCCGCAGCCAGATGTTCCAGCGCCACAGCGCGGCCATAAAAAGACTGGATATCAAAAGTCCGGACTGAACCGGAGCGAACCGGACTTGATAATACTGTCAACCCCTGCTAAAATTTAAAATGCCGAAGCCCGCAGGAAAGACTTACTCCCTTCATTCCTGCGGGCTTTGTGCTGCCCGGCTGACGCAGAGGATCACCTTTACCGACCAACAGCCTGAATGTACCAGCCGGGTTTCTTTGTTATATCCTGCCGTTCGGATCTTCCGGGCGGCTTTTTGATTTTACGGCAAGAGAGGTGGTGAGGATGACCGACAAGCAGGCGCGGTTCTGTGAAGAGTATATGATCGACCTGAACGCGACCCAGGCGGCCATCCGCGCCGGATACAGCCCCAAAACAGCCCAAGAGCAGAGTGCTCGCCTGTTATCAAATGTTATGGTTCAAAATCGTCTTGCCCAGCTGCAGGCCGAGCAAAGCCGTCGGACCGGCGTATCTGCTGATCGTGTCGTGCGGGAACTTGCCAAGATTGCTTTTGCAAACGCCAGCGACCTGATCGACCCGGAGACAGCTTCCGTGAAGCTGGATGCTTCCCGGGATGATCTGGCCGCAATCCAGTCCATTAAGGTCAAGAGCTTTGGCGAGGACGGTTTGGAACACGAGGTCAAACTTGCAGATAAGCTCCGAGCCCTTGACCTGTTGGGCAAGCATCTGGGTATGTACAAAGACGCATCCGAAAAAGAAAATGCCGCTGCTCAAAATAACGACATACAGACCCTTGCGGATCTGCTGCAACGGCCTGTTCCAAACCGCGATATCAAGGACTTTGAAGAATGAACATTCCGGCTCCATTTTCTGAAAACCAGATGCGGTTCTTCTGGGGCTGCTTTGACCACTGGTTCAACGTTGCAGAGGGCGGTAAACGTGGTGGTAAGAACGTGCTTATCACGATGGCGTATTGCACCATTCTTGAAAAGCATCCGAGCCGCATCCACTTGATCGCGGGCGTATCCACTGCGACGGCCCGGCTGAACATTCTGGACTGTGACGGCTTCGGCCTGAAAAACTATTTTGAGGGCCGCTGCCGTGAGGGCACCTACCAGAACCGCGACTGTCTGTACATCCAGACTGCCACCGGCGAAAAGGTGGTGCTGGTGTCTGGTGGTGGCAAAGCCGGTGACGAAAAGCTGATCAAGGGCAACACCTACGGCACCGCGTACATCACCGAAGCCAATGAATGCAGCGAAACTTTCATCAAGGAAGTATTCGACCGTACCCTGTCCAGCCCGGACAGAAAGGTCTTTCATGATCTGAACCCCAAGGCGGAGGGGCACTGGTACTACAAGACCGTGCTGGACTTCCACGAAGCAAAGCAGCGCGAAAATCCCGCCTACGGCCTGAACTATGGACACTTCACCATTGCGGACAACATGAGCATCTCGGACGAGCAGCTCCGGGCCGTGCTTGCCACCTATGACCGCAAAAGTATCTGGTACGCCCGTGACATTCTGGGCCAGCGCAAAGCCGCAGAAGGGCTGATCTACGATATGTTTGACTTCAAGGCCAATGTCTACACCGTTCCGCCTGTTGCAATGCGGGCCGTTTCCACACGCACAATTGCGGTAGACTACGGAACCTTGAACCCAACCTGTTTTCTCTCGATCTTTGACGACGGTGAAACTGTCCGTGTTGACCGGGAATACCGATGGGATGGCCGCAAGGAACGCCGCCAGAAAACCGATGAAGAATATGCCGACGACTTCATGGCCTTTATGGGAGATAACCTCTGTGCGGCCTATGTGGACCCGTCGGCGGCATCTTTCATCACCGCACTGCGCCAGCGCGGCGTTTATGTCATGGAAGCCAACAACGATGTGCTGAACGGCATCCGCCGGTGCAGCACCCTGATCTCCAAGCGCCGACTGCTGGTAAGCAAAGCCTGCATCGGCCTGCTGGACGAGTTTGGCCTTTACCGCTGGGACGATAAGGCTGCACTGCTGGGCGTGGAGAAACCCGTAAAGGAGGACGACCACGCAATGGATGCCCTGCGCTATTTTGTAAATTCCCTGCCTGATTGGAGGTTTGAGCATGTCAAGGCGTAACAAGAACCGCCCCGCCGGGGGCACACAACCGAATACCCTGACACTGGATGCTTTCTCCAACCCGCTGTTCCGGCTGGGCTATGGCAGCCAGAGCCCGCTGGAAGCCACCAGCTACCCGCTCACCCGAATGACCGGCAACTATGCGCTGCTCAACAGCCTCTACCGTGAAAACTGGGTCGTGCAGAATGTTGTTGGCCTGATGGTGGACGATATGCTGCGGGAATGGTACGAACTCAAGGACGCTGCGCCCGATCAGCTGAAAGCTCTGCATCGTGCTGAGCAGCGCGCCGGTCTGCGCAGATGTATTTCCACCGGCCTGAAATGGGGTCGCCTGTATGGCGGTGCCGCCGGGCTGATCCTGATCGCCGGGCAGACCGACCTTTCCCAACCGCTGGACCCCGACAGCATCCAGCCCGGCAGTTTCCGGGGCCTGTACATCCTTGACCGCTGGCAGGGTATCTCACCGGAACCGGGCCTGACCTTTGAGGGTGGCGAGGTGGTGCCTGCGTTCTATTCCATCAACGATGCCGCCGGGCATATCGTCACCCGGGTGCATCACTCCCGCGTCGTCCGGTTCATTGGCAGAGAACTGCCGGAACTGGAACGGCAGGCGGAGCTTTACTGGGGCGAATCCGAGGTGGAAGCCCTGTACAAGGATGTTGTGGCCCACGATAATGTTTCGGCCAACATGGCAGCGCTAACCTTTCAGGCCAACATCAACACCATGGAGGTCAAGGGTCTGGAACAGCTGCTTTCCCTTTCCAGCCCGGATGTGCAGCGGCGCTTCTGGAACACCATGCAGGCCCAGAGTGTGCTGCGCTCCAACTTTGGTGTACAGCTGGTGGAACAGGGCAACAAGATCAACAATACACAGTACACCTTCACCGGCCTGCAGGAAGTGTACGAGAGCATGTGCCTGAACCTGTGCGGCGCATCCCACTACCCTATGACGAAGCTGTTCGGACGCTCTCCTGCCGGCATGAACGCCACCGGCGAAAGCGATTTGAAGAACTACTACGACTATGTGGATACCCTGCGGGAAAGCAGACTGCGCCCGGTTCTGGAAAAGCTGCTGCCTGTTCTGGCCCGTTCCGCAGGCATCCAGCTGGAAGATGCAGACCTCAGCTTCCCGCCGCTGTGGACACCAACCGCAAAAGAGACCGCCGACATTGCCAAAATCAAGGCTGACAGCATCGTTAGTGCGTTTCAGTCCGGCTTGCTGGATGTGCCCGCTGCACAGCAGGAGCTGCGCCGCCTGAGCGATGAGACCGGCATGTTCGGCAGTATCACCGATGAAGCCATTGCCGCTAATGCGGGCAAGACTTATCAGGACGTGACCGCCATGCGCGACCCGCTGGCGGGGCTGACAGAAAATCTGACCGGAATGGAGGTTCCTACTGCGGACACCTCGGTATTCGATTTCAACTCCCGCCACGACCCCTCCGACGGACGCTTTACAAGCGGCGGCGGGAGCGGTAAAATAGAGAAAACCAAGTACGCACCGTCTCCGCAGAGGAGCGAGAGCAAAATTCAGCTCAAGCCCAAGACCTATGCAAGGCTCACCGGTGTGTTGAACACGCAGTACCCGGGTCTTCTGGCTGGTGAAAAGGTCATTATTCGGGATGCCAATTATCAGTACCACGTTACTGCAGATGGCTTTGGTGGACTGAGCGTTGAACGGCGCATTCCAATCACGAACAGGAGGAAAAAATGAGCAAGCAGGAATCTGTATGGGTGCAGTATGTTCGTGAGCACTATGAACCTGCCTCTGATGTCGAGATGTCCTATGAGGACGAAAATAATTTGCTTTGGCTTTTGAATGCACCGGCAGGATATCAGGTTGAGGACGAGATGCTTGAGTATGCACAAAAGCACCCGGATGCAAGCATGAAAGAACTTATCGAATACTTCGATGAAGTTGCCCCGGACGGGCTTACTCCGGGCGACGATGGGCTAGACCTTGAGGAGAATTGACCTATGGCCAAGGATGATTACTTTGTTCTTGCATATCGCATTCTTTCATATCTCTACGCCTGCTTCAAAGCTGGCGAACGGCCTGATATGGACTGCATTTCAGCGGATGTTCTTCATATCCCCGTGGGGTACTGGTTCAACATCATGCGCAGCCTGACAGAAGAAGGCTATATTGTAGGGCTTGTTTTCCCTGCGTCGATCGGCTCCGCTGTCAGCGTCAAAGTCATTGACCTTCGCATTACGCAGAAAGGCATTGAGTTTTTGCAGGAAAACAGCATGATGAAAAAGGCCGCTGCTTTCCTCAAAACGATCAAGGAAACAGTGCCCTGCATTTAATTTAACAGTACAAGCGTCAGACGAAAGTCCGGCGCTTTTCTTTTGCCCATTTTCAGGAGGAAGCCTATGCCCACCCTTGCCCGTGCATCCCCTGACCGGGAACTGGAACGGCTCATCCGGCTGTACCTGCGTGCCGAAACAGATATCATCAACGAGATCGGCCGTCTGCGCAGTCAAGGCCTTGTGGATTATCACGCTGTGGCTGCTCTTGAACGGGTGCAGGCCATTCTCCGACAGCTTGAAACGCAGGACTGGGAGTATGTACCGCGCCTTGTGGAAGCGCAGTTCTATGTGCGCCGCCCGGATGCCAGAGCTGTGCCCGGCGAGACGGTAGAAAAGCATCGGGCCGGGTATCTCAATGCTAAGACCCTCACCAGCACCCAGACGGACATTGTGCAGCGGCTGACCATGAACCTCATGGGCCAGCTGACCGATGCCCACAGCACTGTGCTGGCAGGCCTGAAGAGTGCCCTGCTGGGCCGCACGGAACCGGACATTTACCGGCGCGTTGGGCTGGAACAGGTAGCCGAACAGCAGGCTGCAGGGCGTGGCATCAACCAGAGCGTGCCCGCCTTTGTGGACGCTCTGCGCCGGGAAGGCGTGACAGCCTTCACTGACAAAGCAGGCCGGAACTGGAGCCTGCACACCTATGCAACAATGGTCTCCCGCTCCACCTCGCGGCAGGCAGAGATCTTGTCTGTGATAACCGCTGACCCGGAACAGGATCTATACCAGATCAGCGCCCACGGCACCACCTGTGCCCTGTGCGCTCCCTACGAGGGCCGGGTGTACAGCCGCAGCGGAAAAGACCCGGACTTCCCGCCGCTTTCAGACGCCTTCGGCAAGATGGACCCCGCTGGGCCGGATGATCTTTCCAACAGCTGGCTGAACATCCACCCCAACTGCCTGCACAGTCTCCGCCCGTGGACACCGGCAGGACGAACGCCGGAAGAGCTTGAGCGTATCAGGCGCTTTTCCAGCCCCAAGATGAACCCCTACAGCCGCGACCCGCGCACCGAAGCACAGATCAAAGCCTACCGCGACAAAGAACAGGGCCGTGCCAAGTGGCTTGCTCAGTACCGGCAGTGGGAACGCTACCGCACCGCCCTGGGCGACGAGGTACCCAAGACCTTTGCCACCTTCCAGCGGCACAAGCTGGCCGGGGATGAAAAATATCAGGGCTGGGTGAGCGCTTACCGTGACCGCCAAACCTGAAACGAACACGATGCAGACAGCACCGTGTTTTTTTATACCCATTTTTCGGAGGTGATGCCCCTTGATTGCCTATTACGGCAGTAAAATCAGCGAACACATGACCAAGACCCCGGAGGGCTTCCTCATCTGCCATGACGTGCCCATTGCGCGCATCGGTCAGCAGGAATACTTTGCCGGGGAACTGGGCCTTGACGGCGATCCTGACCGCCTTGTGCAGGTGCAGCGCCGCCCTGAAGATGTGTTCGACCCGGCAGCAGTTGCCAGTTTCGAGGGTAAGGATGTAACCCAGAATCATCCTCCTGAACGCCTGATGCCGGAAAATCACGCCCTTTACGCCAAGGGCCACGCAGAGAATGTTCACCGGGAGGGCGATTATCTTGTCGCTGACCTTCACCTGAAGGATCCCGGCCTGATCTCTGATGTGGAAAACGGCGTGACGCGGGAGGTGTCCTGCGGCTACCGGTGCTGCTACACGCCGGATGGCACGGGATACCGCCAGACTAATATCCGAGGAAACCATGTTGCGATCGTGCCCAGAGGGCGCGCAGGGCATCTGGTTGCCATTCAGGACAGTGCCGCCGCACCGGCGGAGAAAGGAACTGCAATGAACGAATCCGAAAAGAACCCCGCCGCTGTTGTGACTGCCGCGCCGGAAGCCGCACCCGCATCTGCGCCGGAAGCTGAACCCGCAAAAGACGCACAGCCCCCTGTGGCCGAAACTGCCCCCGCAGAGGACAGTGTCCCGCCTGCACCGGCAGAAAAGCCCGCAGGCAACAGTATTGATGCCAAGCTGGATGCTATCCTGAACGCCGTGACCACGCTGGTAAAGGCGCTGTCGCAGAAGGCACAGGAGCCTGTACAGCCGCCCGCCGACGCTGACCCCGGCAAGGATGACGGCGTGGACGGCCTGCTGGCAGGCATCACCAAGGCCGCACAGGACAGCGCAGCACAGGCTGCCCACCGTTCCGGCCGCACCAGCTACGAAGCAGCCTGTAAAGAATCGCAGGCCGCGTATGACGCATTCAACCCGCACAAGCATAAGGAGGCTTGATCGTATGGCACTTTCTCAGCTCAACCCGCAGATCATCGGCGCGGAGATGGATCACGGCTTTGCCGGTTCCTACGCACGCCAGCCCGACATGATCGTTGTCACTCGCCCTGTGGGCGAAAAAGAGCCCCTGCCCTTCGGCATGGCTCTGATGTATGATGCAAACGGTGCCGTTGTCCTGATGCAGGGCTCCGGCGTTACCGCAGACAGGTTTGCTGGCGTGGCAGGCCGCGAGATGCGCTCTGCCCTGTCTTACACCGACCAGAACACAGGCGCATACACCACCGGCGATGCTGGCAGCGTGTTCCAGCGCGGCAGCATCAACGTGCTGTGCCAGAAGGGCACCCCGAAGCGCGGCGGCGCAGTGTACGTGCGCATCATCAAGAACACTTCGCTCCCCAATGCTGTCGTGGGCGGCTTTGAGGCCGAGGCAGACAGCACCAGCGCCAACACCGTAAAGCTGACCGGTTGCCAGTGGGGCGGCTCTGCAGACGCAAACGGCGTGGCCGAGCTGGTCATTCTCACCCGTCAGAACGTGTAACAGGAGGAACAGAATATGTCAGATTTCCAGAATGTCGGCAATTTCGATGCCGGTGTGTTTACCCCGAAGCTGGGCGGTGTTGCGCCGTCCGGCTCTTCTTTTACCATGGACGCAGCAGGCATTGCGTCTGGTGGCGCATTCCTGACCAGTGAGCTGGAAAAGCGTGACCCGCTGATCCGCAAGCCCCTCACCAGCGTCACCTATGCCCGCGATATCCCCATCCAGACCGGCGGCGGCTGGGTGGACTACGTCACCGCCATGAACGTGGCCTACGGCATCACCGGCGGCTCCGGCTCCGGTGCTGTGGGTGCAGGCGGTGCCAACGGCACGCCCATCATTCAGGCCAACGTTGCCAAGGGCGCATACAAGGCGCACCTGTTCAGCGCGGCTCTGCGCGTGAACTTCGTGGACATGCAGCGCTCCAACCTCATCGGCCGCAGCCTTGATCAGCTGCTGCAGGACGGCATCCGCCTGACCTACGACAAGCACATGGATGCCAACGTCTACACCGGCTTCGAAGACTACGGCACCACCGGCCTGATGAACAACCCCAATGTCACCGAGACCACTGCTGCCAGCAATGGTGCGGACTCCTCCTCTACCAAGTGGAAGGATAAGACCCCGCAGCAGATCCTGAAGGACGTGAACGACCTGCTGAGCGCTGTGTGGGCTTCCTGCGAGTATGACACCGATGCCATCCCCAACCACATCCTGCTGCCTTATGAGCAGTACAACTACATCCTGACCACCATGGTGTCCGATCTGGCATCCGAGACCATCTACGACTTCCTGATGAAGAACAACGCCGCTGTCAAGAATGGTGGTGAGTTGTTCATCGGCGGCTGCCGCTGGTGTAAGGGCGCAGGTACCGGCAAGACCGACCGCATGGTGGGTTACGTGAACAAGCCCCGTTACATCAAGATGGACGAACTGGTGCCTATGAGCCGCATCATGACTGCTCCTAACGTGACCAATGTCTGCTATGATACTGCATACATGGCAAACATTTCCGAGGTGCAGCTGTTCTACCCCACCTCCATTCTGTACGTGGACGGCATCTGAGAAAGGAGAAGCATCATGTTCATCCTCGCAAAGCGCAACATCATCATTCCCAGCCCTGCACCCGGTGTTGCACCGGTCGTGCTGAAAAAGGATGGTTTTGCCACCGTCCCCGACTGGGCCGCGGAGACGGCCTATTTTAAGGCACTGGCGGCCGATGGTAAGATCGTTGCCACCGAACACCGCGATAAGGACATTCAGGCTGCAGCTGAAAAGCCGGTAAAGACCCGCAGGGCCAAGGCTGAGGAGAAGCCCGCAGAGCCTGCTGCGGCAGAGTAAGGAGAACGGCATGATCTACGGTGCACAGTTTGGTGGAGTCCGCCAGCAGGCGGCGAACCTCGGCGGCAGCGTCGGAAATTACACCGCTGAGCAGTTCAAGGAAGAATATCCGCAGTTCTGCAATGCCGACGGCAAGTGTCACCTGCCGGATGCTCTGCTGAATGAGATCGTGCGCATGGCCAATGTCAGCGTACAGCCGGACAAATGGCTGTACAGCTGGCACTACGCCGTGGGGCTGTATGTGGCACATTACGTGACCCTGCAGCTGCGCACCTTTGCTGAAAGCAGCGCAACGCCTGCGCAGGCTGCAGCTTCCGGTGCACTGGTGGGCGTGGTGAAATCCGCCACACTGGGCGACAGTTCTGTGACCTACGACACCTCCGCCCTGACCGCAGGCACTGAGGACTGGGGCGACCTGAATGCTACCACTTACGGCCAGATGCTGGCCAACCGCGCCCGGTTCATCGGGCTTGCGGGCAGTTATGTGATCTGAGGTGATGAAGGATGGACTGGACGGACTGGTACACCGACACGGCAGATGTGTTCCGCAATGAGAAAGTGACCGAGAACAGCCTGACCCACATGGAACGCAGGAAGGTGCTTTCCGGTGTTGCCTGCCGGGTCTATCAGACAAAGACCAGCGGGCTGCAGATGAACCAGACTGCTGCCAGCATCACCCAGACCGATAAGCTGGCCTGCGGCATCGAAGTGGATATCAAGCCCGGAGATGAGCTGGTGATCCACAGAGGTGCAAAGCTGGGTTATACTGCGCCGGACGAGCGCTATTTTGCAGACACACCGGAGCGCTATTATGAACCCTTCGGTGCGGTCATGCCGGGGCTGGCCCATCAGGAGATCACACTGTTGAAGCAGGAGCGTGTGAAATGACGCTGGATGAATACATTCAAAAACTGGAAGCAGCTCAAAAAGTTCTGCCGGATATGATTTCTGTTGCCGCGAAGAACGCCACCATCCGCGCAGTGGAAGCCGCACAGGAAAAGACCCCGCCCACAGCAGACAGCCTGAGCGGCATCAACACCCGCACCGGTGAACTGAAGCAGCATTGGGCCACGGACAGCAAGATCATCCCGGAGCAGCAGGCCGGGCAGTATGTCACCGAGCTGAATAATAACAAAGAATATGCTTCTTTTGTGAATGACGGCCACCGGATGGACAAACATTTTGTGCCCGGCCTGTATGTGAACCCTGCTTCCGGCCTGCTGGAATATGACCCCAGCCGGAAAGATGAGGTGGGCATCATGGTGGGCACCCAAACGCAGTACGTGGAAGGCTTGCACATGACCGATGCTGCCCAGCAGGCTTACGAAGAAACGCTGCAGGCGGAACTGGAAAGAACCGGCAGAGAGCTGGAAAGGATTCTGAGATGAACTTTACCGTTACCACCATTGCACGTTCGCTGGCGGCACATCTCGCGCCTGTCCTGCCCGGCGTACAGATGCTGGAAGACCCTGCCCAGCAGGGTGTGGAACCGCCCTGCATGTTCCTGCAGCAGCGGTATTACAACATCAAACCGCACCCGGGTGGGCGCTGGCTGCGCACCATCGGCGTAGACCTGACCTATCTGCTGGATTACAACCTGCCCGACCTGCAGCAGCAGTACAGTGCCGCCGCAGAAACCTTAGACCTCTGCATGGAGGTGTTTCCCTATACCGATGGTACAGACACCGCCCTGCTGCGGGCCTATGACCGCAAGACAGACATTGATTCCGACGGTTTGCATTACAAATTCGAGCTGCGTATTTTTGTGGAAAAGCCCGAAGATGCTGTAAAGATGCAGACCCTGAGCATCGATCAGAAGGTGGATAAATGAAAGAAAAAGAAACCCAGTATCGCCGTGAAGTTCTGCTGAAGGACCCGCGTTTTGCGAGATATCAGCCGGACTTTCTGGCTGCGGTACTGAACAAACCGTATTACACCCTCGCAGAGGCGCAGGCCGCTGTGAAAGATTTTTGGAAGGAGTGACCCGCTATGGCAGCAGGTGGAACCTTTACCGTACAAAACAAAGTCCGGCCGGGCGTTTACTTTCGCTTCCGGTCGAAGAACAAACAGGATCTGACCGTCGGCGACCGCGGCATTGCTGCGCTCTGTGAACCTCTGCATTGGGGTCCGACGGCCAAAGTGATTGAGATCGATGCCGGTTCCGACATGACCGTGTACACCGGTTATGATATTACTGCGCCGGAAAACCGGTTTCTGACCGAGATCTTCAAGGGCACCAACCGCACGGCAGCGCCCCGCAAGGTACTGCTGTACCGTCCCACGGCCAGTGGTGCCGTAAAAGCCACCATGGAGATCGCGCCGCTGACCGCTACCGCAAAGTATGTGGGCGTACGCGGGAACGATATCTCCGTCGTTGTGACGGCGCTTTCCTCGCCGGAAGGCAGCTTTGAGGTCTCAACTGTAGTGGATGGTGAGATCAAAGACCAGCAGACCGCCAAGACGGTGGAAGAACTGGCTGCAAACAGCTGGGTGGACTGGAGCGGCACCGGCGCTCTGACTGCCAATGTCGGAACTGCCCTGACCGGCGGAGAGGACGGCGTGGTAGCAGCTTCGGCTTACAGCGCATTCCTGACCGCCATTGAGCCCTACAAGTTCGATGTGCTGATCTACGATGGCGCGGACAACACGGCGCGTACCGCGATGGAAAGCTTCATCAAGCGGGTCAATACCGAGACGGGCCGCTATTCTCAGCTGGTGGAATCCGGCAGCACCAATCCTGACACCCGCTATATCGTCAACGTGGACACCGGCGTTGTGCTGGACGATGGCACAACCCTGACCCCGCAGCAGGTGTGCTGGTGGGCAGGCGGCGCACTGGCTGCAGCCACCTATGGCGAAGACCTGACCAACGCCGTCTATCCCAATGCTGTGGACATCTCTCCCCGGCTGACCCACAGCCAGTACGTGGATGCCATCAATTCCGGCAAGTTCGTCCTGAATGCCGATGATGGTACAGTCCGCGTGGAGTATGATATCAATTCTCTGGTCACATACACTTCGGAGATCGGCGAGGTGTACCGCTACAACCGTACCATGCGGCTGTGCAACACCATCGCCAACGACCTGTATTCTCAGTTCTCAAAGAACTATGTGGGCATTGTGGACAACACCGATGCGGGCCGCATGGAGTACAAGAGCGCCGTCGTGAAGTACCTGACCAAGCTGCAGGCATCCGGTGGCATCCAGAACTTTGATGGCGAAACCGATGTCACCGTTGAGAAGGGCGATGCCAAGGACGCGGTGCTTATCACGCTGGCGATCGAAGCCGTGGGCAGCACCAACAAGATCTACATCACGCTGGATGTGTCGTAAGGAGGGATTTTAATGTATTTGCTTGCACAGGACACCCTGAACGGTGCCGAAGGCAAAATCACCGTCACTCGTGATGGCCGCATCACAGAGATCTGCGGCATGAAAAACATCAAGACTGTGGCTGGCATTCAGACCTCGGACATGAAGACCATCGGAACCCGCACGGTGCAGAAAAAGGCCAATGGTGTCACGCAGACCGGCACCGGCAATGTCTACTTTGGTTCCAACGGCAGCAACCTGTTCACCGATATGCTGCTGCAGTATATCAACACTGGTGTAATGGAAACCTTTGATATCACCATCACCAACAACGACCCCACGGCCAGCGTGGGCGATCAGGTCATGGGCTATTATGGCTGTATGCTGACCGGTGAGATCCCGCTGTCCATCCTGAACGACGACGAAGCCATGCTGAACTATGACTTCAATTTCAGCTACACCAAGGTAAACCGTCTGAAAGCATTTTCCGACCCGGTCAATCTGGGCAACTGATAGGAGGTATTCTTTATGAGCGCACTTTCCGCATTTCTGCATCCCGCTGTTCCTACGGAAGAAAAGGAGCTTGTCATTTCCAAGCGCTTTCTCGGCGCAGATGGCAAACCTGTTCCGTTTAAGATCCGCGCCCTGACCCAGGAAGAAAATTCTTCCCTGATCAAGGCATCCACCCGCAAGAAAAAGGTAGGTCAGCAGTGGCAGGACGAGATTGATGCCAACGAATATTCCAGCCGCATGATCGTGGCAGCAACGGTATTCCCCGACTTTCACAGCGCTGAGCTGTGCGAAAACTATAACACCAAAGATCCTGTCCAGGTCCCCGGCAAGATGCTGCTGGCCGGTGAGTTCCTCAAACTCATCACCGCCATCAACGAACTGTCCGGCTTGGATGAAGGCCCGGACGAAGAAGCAAAAAACTGATCGCCGGGGACCTCTGGGATATTGATGTTCTGACAGCTTACTACTGTTTTGACAATCTCGGCTGGTCTCCCGGTCAATACGATGCCCTGCCGGAGCGTGAAAAGGCTCTGGTCCGGGCATTTGCTTTGCGCACAATGGAAAAGCGCATAAAAGAATCCCGACAGATGAAGGAGGCTGGACACAGTGGCTGATATCCATTCAAGGTTCATTCTGGACGATCAGGCTTCCAATCCGCTGGCCGGGTATATCACAGTCGCGAAGAATGCGGCTTCTGCCACCACCGCTGCACAGCGCCAGCTGAAAAGCTATGAATCCGCACTGCGGAGCGCAGAGCTTGCTTCTGCTAAGGCAAATGCAGCCTTTGAAGCCAGTGCTCAGCAGCTGGATTCAATGCGCGCTGCCGGTGAAGCGGGCACCGCTGCGTACAAACAGCTTGAGACCCAGAACGAACGCCTGCGTTTGAAGGTGGAAGCGCTGGGTACACAAACCGGCATCCTTACCGGAAAAGCCCGTGAAACGCAGGCTGCGGTGGAAAAAGAAGCCGCTGCATTTAAAGATCAGGCCGATGCCGCTGAAAAAGCATCCAAAAGCACCAAAGAACTTTCGGACAATCAGAAAGCGGCCACGTCTTCCGCTGATGCTCTGACAAGCGCTGTGAAACGGCTTGCTGCTTCTTACCTCAGTATTCAGGGGCTGAAAAGAGCCGTAGACCTTTCAGACAGCTTGGTTTCTACCCGCGCCCGGCTTGACCGTATGAACGATGGCCTGCAGACCACGCAGCAGTTGGAAACGATGATCTACCAGTCCGCGCAGCGTTCCCGCGGCAATTTTATGGACACCATGGGGCTGGTTTCACAGTTGGGTACTATGGCGGGCAGCGCATTTGGCAACACAAAGGAGATCGTTCAGTTTGCAGAACAGTTGAACAAACAGCTTGCGCTCTCCGGCGCATCCGGGCAAGCTGCGCAGGCTGCAATCCTTCAACTGGAACAGGGCCTTGCATCCGGCGTGCTGCGCGGCGATGAGCTGAACAGCGTCATGGAGCAGGCACCGGCCATTGCAAGAGCCATTGCGGACTATCTGCAGGTGGATATGGGCAAGCTGCGCGAAATGGGTGCACAGGGGCAGATCACCGCCGCCATTGTAAAAAACGCCATGTTTGCAGCCGCAGCAGAGACCAACGCTGAATTTGCCAAAACCCCCATGACTTGGGCGCAGGTTTGGACGGTGGCTTCCAACGCTGCCATCCGCGCCCTTGACCCGCTGCTTGCGGCCATCAACTGGGTAGCGAACAACATCCAGACGGTCGTCCCTATTGTGATTTCTCTGGGAACCGCCTTTGGTGTGCTGCTGATTGCCGCCAACTGGACGAACATTCTGGCATTTGCTTCTGAGAAAGCCGCTGCCGCACAGGCATTTCTCAATGCCGTCATGGCCGCAAACCCGGCCGCACTGGCCGCTGCCGCCGTTCTGGTGCTGGTAGCTGCCCTGTATTCAGGTGTTGCTGTGATGAACCACTTTGCAGGCACAAGCGTTTCCGCTACAGGTATCATTACGGGCGCATTTGCTGTGATGGGTGCATTCGTGTTCAACAGTGTTCTGGTTCCCCTGCAGAATGGATTTGCCATGTTTGCAAACTTTGTGGGCAATGTGTTCACGAACCCGGTCGCAGCTGTGAAAGTTCTGTTCTATGATATGGCAATCACCGTTTTGCAGTATATGCAGAATATTGCGTCCGCTGTTGAGGGGCTTATCAACATGATCCCCGGCGTGACGGTCGATCTGACCAGCGGCCTGGGCGGCTGGATCACCGATCTTGCCAAAAAACGGAGCGATGAGATCCAGAACAGCGGCTATACCGAGTATGTGAAGCCGTGGGAGAACATGGATCTCGGCAGCGCCTACACCAGAGGATATGATTGGGGTTCCAACCTCAGCCTTGGCAACCTGTTCGGGCCGGGCGGTCTTGGCGATCTGGGCGTTCCTCAGGCAGCAGATGTCAATTCCCTGCTGAATAATGTTGGCGCAATTAAGAACAACACCGGTAAGATCGCAAAAACGGTTGATCTTTCAGATGAGCAGCTCAAGATGATGGTTGATATTGCGGAACGTAAATTCGTGAACAACATCAACCTCACCTCGCAGGCCCCGGTCATTACTGTTCAAGGCCAGAACACCGGAAACACTGAAGCCGACCGCCAGAGCCTTGCCGATCTTCTGGGCGACCTCATTATGGAGCGCGTGCAGAGTGGCAGTGTCGTTGCGGTCAATTAAGGAGAATGTATGCCGAGCCTTTACCGCATTTATTTTTCACGGGACAGCACCGTGCTGTCCCTGCCCATCAACCCGGAAAAGCTTCCGGAGACCAAAGAATCCGACAATGGCGAGTATAATGTGCTTGGCCTTGGCCCTGTCATGCAGCCGCGCACGCCAAAGCTGCGTAAGGTAACGATCTCCGGTCTGTTTCCCGGACGCAGGCTCCCATGGATGAGCGCGGCCGTGTTTTTACCGCCATCGGTGTACATTACGTTTTTCAAGAGCGCAATGGATCAGAAAAGGCCCATCGTCTATACGCCGGTGCGCTATTATGAGAACGGCACCCCGTTTCTGGGTGGCGGCATGGGTTTTGAGTGCCTTGTTACCAGTTTCAAGACCGAGGAGCGCGGCGGCGAGACCGGCGACTTTTACTTTGACCTGACCATTACTGAATACAAGGACTTTTCACCGCAGAAGGCTGTTCTGCAGGGCAGCAGCGGAAACTTCTCGCCTGCAGCCACTACGGCATCCTCTGCGCTGAACACTGTCACGCGGGCGCTTTCTGCCGCTGCTGTCGCAACGTCTACTGTCAGTGCTGTAAAAGTGATCCTTACTCCAGCACGCAGCATCCAAAGCAGCAAACTCTATGTGGGTGCCCAGCGTAAGGCAAACGGGAAATATTACAGCACCAGCACTGCACCAACACCTGCCGGCACGCTCAGCGGCCAGCAGGTGCAGGTACGGCGCATCGTATCCCGCACAAACCCGCATCCGTATTGCGTGCAGGATCTTTCCGGGGTGGTATTCGGCTGGATGTCCGCTTCTGACCTCACGGAGGTGAACCGGTGAGCTATGAACTGATCGTGGGCCGCAAAACGCCCGGAGACCTGCTAAACCTCACTAACAGCGTAACAACCGCAAGCTGGATCACCCAGCGCACCGGGAATCCCGGCAAGCTTACCTTCACCTATCTGCGCACGCCGCAATCCAAAATCGAAGAGGGCGACGTTGTACGGTTTTCCGCAGATGGAGAACTGCAGTTTTATGGATGGGTATTCAGCCGCGGGCAGGACCGTTGGGGGCCTGTGGATGTGGTCTGCTATGACCGGCTGCGCTACCTGAAAGCAAATAACAGCTACACATTTTATGCCCAGAGCGCCGCCGACATTATCAAGCAGATCTGTGAAGACCTGCAGGTAGATGTGGGCACGCTGGCCGATACCGGCTACAAACTCCCCTCCCTCGTGATGCAGGATAAAAGCTGCATCGACATCATCAATACTGCCATCCAGAAGACCTTGCTGAATACCGGCACGGTCTTTGTTTTTTACGATTCTGGAGATGGTGTTGCTCTGCGCTCTGCAGCTGATATGAAGAGCGACTACATCATCGGCGAAAAGAGCCTGATGACCAACTACAGCTACAACACGTCCATTGACTCCCAGACCTACAACAGCATCAAGCTGGTGCGTCCGAACAAGGAGACCGGCAAGTCCGATGTTTTTATCCGAAAGGATTCGGACACCATTGCCCGCTGGGGCTTGCTGCAGCTCTATCAAAAGGTGGACGAAGCGGCCACAGACGCACAGGTCAAGGAGCAGGCAAAGGTCAGTCTGGAGTATTACAATCGCGTTCTGCAGCAACTCAAATTCACCTCGCTGGGTGTCAATAGCCTGCGGGCGGGACAGCTTCTTCTGGTCAATATCAATGATCTTGACGGCGACCCGTTCCGCAAGTATGTCATGCTGGAAAAGGTCTCTCATACGTGGGAAAACGATCTGCACACCATGGAACTGGAAGCAAAAGCTCTGTAAGGGAGGGAAATCTTTTGGACATCGTGGAAGCACTTTTGCAGCTGAACCGGGTTGCCGGAGACGTTGACCAGCCCACCGATCTGCAGATCGGCACCGTGGTAAAGGCCCCGCCCGATGATGATGTGCTGGAAATCTCCATCAACACGGAAATGGCTACACTGCGGCAGGATATTCTCTACCTTGCAGAGCCGGTCATTGAAAAGAAGATCCCGCTGCTGAAACACCGGCACGCCATGCCCCATATACACGCTGGTGTTCACGGCAGCACAGGCGGCCCATCGGAGCCTTACACTGGTTATTCCCTGCTCTCAGGGGGCGTAGACAGCTCTGTACAGAGCGAGGACATCAAAGGCTGGGAGAATGGAAAAGTCCTTTCACTGAGCAAGGATAAGAAATATATCATCCTCAACCCTGCCCTGAAAGCCGGTGACAAGGTGCTTCTTCTGCGTGTGCAGCGTGGCCAGAAGTTCGTCGTGTTATCTCGTGTATATGAAGGTGGTGATTAAATGGCCGTATTGCCGGAAAACAGCATCGATTTATCGGGCGGCGTTGAGTTTGTCGCTCAGCCTTCCCTGACATGGAAGATCGACCGTGCAGCTGGACGTATCGCCGGAACATGCGACGGCTATGATGCCGTAAAGCAGGCAGTGGAGATCATCCTGAACGTAGAGCGCTATCGTTGGCAGATCTACCAGCCGGCAAGCGGTATGCAATGGGAAGGGCTGGTCGGACAGGATGCCGGTTATGTTGCCACAGAACTGCAGCGCCGTCTGCAGGATGCGCTGCTGGCAGACGACCGCATTATTGGCCTAAAAAACTACGAATACAGCATCAATGGGCAAAACCTGACGGTAAGTTTTACCGTCGAAACAGTCTATGGCGATGTTGAGACCGGAACGGAGGTGAAATTCTGATGCAGGATTTTTCAGCTGCAACCTATAAAAACATTCTCGATCACATGCTTTCCCTTGTGCCCGACACCTACGACAAGCGCGATACCAGCCCTATCCAGACTTCCCTCGGCCCGGCAGCCTACGTGCTTGAGGGCTTTTATCTGAGCCTCGACCTTGTGCAGAAACAGGCGTTCGTCCAGACAGCCTCCGGCGATTCGCTGGATCTTCTGGCAGTGCTGGCCGGTATCACCCGCAAGCAGGCTTCCGCCGCTGTAAAGGTCGGCATCTTTGACTGTGAGGTTCCGATCGGTGCGCGATTTTCAACGATCAATGGCACTGAGAGTATCAATTTTGTGGTCATCTCCACCATTACGGAGGGAAGCGCCTACCGTCTGCAGGCTGAGACTGCCGGTGATATCGGCAACCGATACTCCGGCCCCATTCTGCCGATTGATTCCATTGAAGGATTGAACAGCGCTCAGTTGACGGATCTTCTGATTCCCGGCGAAAACACCGAAGAGGATGAGCCTTTCCGCGCGAGAATCATTGAACGTCTGAACAGCCGCAGCTTTGGTGGAAACGTGGCACAGTACGTTGAGGAGATCGAAGCGATAGACGGCGTGGGCGCTGTGCAGGTCTACCCCGTGTGGGATGGTGGCGGCACGGTGTGCTGCTCCATCTTGGGAGCCGACTTTCTTCCTGCGTCCAGTGATCTTGTGCAGATGGTACAGAATGCCATCGATCCCCCGCCCGGTCAGGGGCTTGGCCTTGGGCTTGCGCCCATCGGTGCGCAGGTGACCGTCACAGCGCCGCAGACAGTGCCTGTAGACATTTCTGCCACGCTGACCCTTGCATCCGGACACGAACTTGAAACCGTACAGCAGCCTGCGCAGGACGCTGTCAGTGACTACCTGCTGCAGATTCGTAAAAACTGGGATGTCAATATCAGCAGTACGGCCATTGCCTACTCGGCAGAGGTGTATCTTGCTCGTGTCCTTGCCGCGCTCATCTCTCTTGATGGGGTCGTCAATGTTTCGGCTCTGACGCTCAATGGGATTGCTGCGGACATGGCGCTGCAGCAGACCGGTGCTTTGCAGCAGGTTCCGGTGCTGGGGAAGGTGGAACTACATGGAATTTGACCTGAACCATGACCTGCATTCCCTTTTGCCGCCTTTTTACCGGGAAATTGCGGAATACCAGCAGGTCTGTGACGCTGAAAAAGCACAATTTTCCCGGACAGCTGATAGTGTACGGGTCATCGGGCAGAACTTTTTTGTCCAGACCATGGATGTGGATTCTGTGCAGAAATGGGAACAAGTCCTGCATATCCGGGCAAAGCCTTTGACCGAAACGCTGAGTTTTCGACGGCAGCGCATTCTGTCGCGTTTGTGCACCCGCCCACCCTTTACACTTGCATTTCTGTACCAACAGCTCGACACGTTACTGGGCGTTGGCCGGTGGACATGCCGCGTGGATTATCCGGCTTACCTGCTGACCATCGGCACTCACGTTGAAGATAAGCTTCACCGCGAAGAACTGATCCACATGGTAAACCAGATCAAGCCTGCGCATATCGTGTTAGGAATGTATCTGTTCTGTGACCCCGTAGAAGCATATGCCTACGCTGCCGCCGCACCCTGCGGCACAAGAATCCTTGCATCGGTGCGGATGCCTGAAATCAAAAAGGAGGACACACAATGAGTTGGGAAACGCTGGCTTATACCGACGCCGGTATTGAGCTGCTGATGGATGCCGTATCGGGCAAGCAGCTCACGATTACGCAGGCTGTCGGAGGAAGCGGTCTTGCAAATGCCGCTGTGCTCCACGCGCAGACCGACGTCACCGGCGAGCGGCATGCGCTTGAGCTGCTTGGCATCGAGCCTGTTGAAGAAAACGGCAGCGCTGCCCGCCGCGTGAAGATTCGCATTACCGGCGCGGAGGATACCTACACCCTGCATCAGATTGCCCTCTTCGGGCGGCAGACCGGGGCGGCAGAAGATACGCTCCTGCTCCTCGTGCAGGATGACCGCGGTGTCGAGATCCCGGCGGCTTCCACCGATCAGGAGTTTGAGTTCGTTTTCACTGTGGTGATCGTGATCTCCCGGGATGCGGAGATCGTGATCAATCTGAGCGCTGAGATGCAGAGCTTGCAGCTGTTTGTCGAAGAGCGGATTCAGGAGCACGACCTGTCCCCGGAGTCTCACAAAGACTTGCGCATCGCCGCTGCAAAGATGCAGGCGGATATCGATATCCTTCAATTGAAGATCGCGACCGACGTAACGGCAAATCCGTTCTCCGTCACCTTTGAGTCGCTTGACGGCTTGACCGTGACAGGTGTGTGGAACGCCGATCTGGCAAGGATTGAATTTTGAGTAAGGAGGTGAATTTTTATGGCAAATGTAAGATTAGGCGCAAAGGCCGTTGGCAGCATCGTCAAAATCAAAGTCAACGGTGCGGCCAAAGATTTCATCATCGTGCATCAGGGCAAGCCGTCCAGCGTCTATGACGATAGCTGCAACGGTACTTGGCTGCTGATGAAAGACATCTACGAAAAACGCCAGTGGAATAGAACAAACACCAACGACTATGCTGGTAGCACCACCCATTCCTATCTGAACGATAACTTCTATAACCTGATTGATTCCGAAATTAGAGCGGCTATCAAACAGGTGAAAATTCCGTACCAGAAGGGCACCGGCTGGGGCAGCCTTGCGACAGGTGAAAATGGTCTTTCCACCAAAGTATTTCTGCTGTCCGGCTATGAAGTTGGCTGGGCGCACAATGCCCTTCCGAAAGATGGCGCAAAGCTGGACTACTTCGGCAGCGGTTCTGGCGGCAATAGTAAGCGTGTCGCATACAACGGCAGCAACGCTGACATTTGGTGGCTTCGTTCTCCGTATACCGTCAACAGAGATACCGCCTGGACTGTCCTGACTGATGGTTCCTGTGACAACAATTTATGCGAACAAAACACCTGTGGTGTTCGTCCCGCTTTGATTTTGCCCTCTACTCTCTGGGTGTCTGACGATGGCACGGTCTCGACTAATACCGCACCCTCGACTCCGTGGAACATTTCCGTTCCTTCGTCCATCATGGGCGGCACGAACATCTCGATCTCGTGGGCAAAAAGCTCTGATGATGAGAGCAATCTCGCCGGCTACAAGGTAGAGCGTTCGACCGACGGCGGCTGGTCGTGGAGTCGGATTTATCAGGGTACGGCCACCAGCACCACGGACAGCATCGCCTTCGGCACCACGTCCGTGATGTACCGCGTCAAGGCATACGACACCGATGGTCTGGAGTCTGGCTGGCGCACAAGCTCGCGGGTAACGGTGGTCAACAACAACGCCCCGTCTGCGCCGCCGTCAATCGCGGTGCCGAAGGATGTCAAGGGCGGCAGCACGCTGGTGATCTCGTGGACTGCGGCCAGTGACAGCGATGGCAACCTGAGCGGCTACATTCTGGAGCGCAGCACCGATGGTGGCTCCGCCTACACGCAGGTGTACAAGGGCAACGCGCTGACCTACACCGACACCATCGCCAATGGCTGGTCTACCGTGATGTACCGTGTCAAGGCATACGACACCGGGGGCATGGAGTCTGGCTACACCACGTCCGCTATACGCACGGTCAGATACAATGTGGCCCCGGCCATCAACGCCAGCTCCACGAATCTGGGAGAGAAGAACGTACCCTTCGACTTCACCTATACCGTTACTGATGCCGACGGTGACACGCTGACCGTCACCGAAAAACTTGACGGTAAGACCACCAACACCCGTACCGGCCTTGCAAGCGGTACTGCGCTGACCTTTGAACAGGCCAGCACCGCCGACGGCTTCCTGCGCATCCTGAACGGCTCCCATACCATTAAGATCACCGCGAACGATGGCAAGGAGAGCACCAGCCTGAACGCAACGTTCACCAAGAGCGTTACCAGTGCAAGTGTGACCCTGACCACCCCGCTGGCCGTGGATGGTGACATTACTGTGGCGATCTTGCAGGTGTCCGGATCCATCCCGAATGATGCCGCGTTCAAGACGGAAGCAACCAACAACGCGCTGGATGATTCGCCGGTCTGGCAGGACGTGACGGCAGAAGTCCGCAAGGGCACGAACATTGTCTTTGAAAATCAAACCGCTTCTGCCGGAGCGGCGTTCAATTTCCGCATCAGCGTGGAGCGCGGCGCAAGCGGCGAGGGCGGCTATATCGATTCTGTTTCCGGTGCATTCCAGTAAGGAGGACGAAATCATGGTCGAATGGAAGAAGCATAATCTGCCCACCCGGCAGGAGAAGGAAGCCGCAGCCAAGAAGCAGCAGGAGCACGAACAGTTGCCCGACCGTGTGGCTGAAATGGAAGATGCCCTGTGTGAGCAGGACGCAGCCAACGAGGAGCGTTTGGCCGCCATCGAAACCGCGCTGTGTGAGCTGGACGAAGCGCTGAACAAGGAATAATGAGGTATCACCATGAACATTATCTGGGCAAACCGCCTGATTGCAGGCACTAAGACTTGGGCAGAGATGCCCGCATCCCGCCGTGCAGGCGTGAAGAAAGTTCTGGCCGAGCGCGTGGCAGAGGGCGAGATCGCCACCGGTGACTACAAGAACATCACGGGCGAAGACTATGTGGGCTGACCTGCGTAAAAAGCTGCTGGCCCGCAGGAGGTAAACCAAAATGAACCTGAAAGATATCTGGGCAGCATGGGGGCCTGTCATGGTCACGCCTGCCATCATTGTTCTGCTGTCTCTTGTGGAGATTGCTCCTATCAAAATCAACCCGTGGTCAGCTATTATTGGATTTTTAAGCAAAAACCTATACGCCGATGTAACGCAGCGTCTTGAAGCCATGCAGCAGCGGTTGGAGGAAATGCAAAAGAAGCTGGACGAACATGTTGTTACCGATGATGACCGAGAAGCTAGATCGTGGAGAACGCAAATTTTGCGTTTCAATGATGAACTGATACATGGGGTTCGTCACACAAAAGAGCACTTTGACGAAATGCTCGACATCGTGCATGACTATGAGGACTACTGCCAAAAGCACAAAAATTTCCCGAATGGCAAGTGCGTCCATGCCATCGACAATATCAACCGCGTTTACGATGAGCTTTTGGAAAGTCATGATTTTCTGTGAAAGGGGCTGATTTTATGAGCATCGTAACCTATCAGCGCGGTGACACCACTGCACTGAGCAAAAACTTCACCCGAGACGAGTTCGAGTGCCAGTGCGGTAAGTGCACCGCCCAGATGATCGACACAGAGCTGGTGGACAAGCTGCAGCACATCCGGGACGTACTGGGCGTTCCGCTCAAGATCACCAGCGGCTACCGCTGCATTGTTCACAATGCAAGCAAAACCGTGGGCGGCAGTCCGAACAGCAAGCACCGCTATGGCATGGCAGCAGACTGGCGCACCCTCAACCGTACCGTGAACCCGGTCGCGCTTGGAATCATCGCGCAGGCCGTCGGTTTTGGCGGCATTGGCATCTACTGGCACCCCAAAGCAGCCATGTGCCACGCGGACACCCGCACAGGCAAGGCAACATGGCTCTGCACCACGCCGAGAAAGTACCCCAGCACCACCTACCAGAAGTTCATTCTGCCGACCATCCGCCGGGGCTGCACCGGGGAGGCAAACCGGGCGGCCACGAAGATGCTCCAGCGGCTGCTGGGACTGACCCCGGACGGCATTTTCGGCGAGAACACCGAGAACGCTCTGCTGAAAGCGCAGGAGGCGCACGGACTGGCCGTGGACGGCATCTGCGGTCCGGCAAGCTGGAAAGCCATTTCCGGCGCGGACAAGTATCTCAAAAAACTGTGAGGTGATGCACCGTGCAGGAGGTTCACATCAACGTCACCCCCACCAAACGCCACCAGCGCAAGAGAAAGCGCCCACAGCGCGGTTTTATGGATAAGGCGGTGATCTACTGCCTTTTCATGTGTACCGTGCTCGATGCGGCAATTCTAGCCCTCTACTGGCATAGTGTCACGGCCCCGGACAGTCTTGCTATTGCCGCAATGGCCGCGCCTTGGATGGTCGAATTTGGCGCGATGGCCACCATCAAGAAACACAAGATCACAACCCCGGCAGACGACAGCCAGCCGGACGACGAAACCAAAGGAGAATAACCATGACTGAATTTCTGAAAGTCGCTCTTACCGCCTGCATCCCCGCAATGACCGTCATTTTCGGCTGGGGCCTGAACAAGGGTGTCAGCATTGCAAACGGTTACATCAACAACAAGTTTGCGCAGACCTGTCTCCAGAATGCCGCCAACGCGGTGTTCAACGCCGTCCAGTACGTCAACCAGACCTACGTTGATGCCCTGAAGGAACAGGACAAGTTCGACGAGGCTGCGCAGCGCATTGCCTACAACCGCGCACTGACCGCTGCGAAGAAAGCCCTGACGCAGGAGACCATCAAGTTCATCAAGGAGACCTTTGGCGACCTCGACAGCTACCTGAAGCCGATGATCGAAGCTCAGGTGCGCAGCCAGAAGACCTATATGTGACGTTTTCGCGGCATCACAAAAATGTTAACGCCAACAAAATCATAGTATAGCAGCAGCCCCGGGGAGCCTGACGGTTCCTCGGGGCTGTTTTTGTTTGGCGTGTTTCGACGCTTTACGACGTATATCGACGTAATTGATAAATTTTAAGTATTTTTCGGTTAGAGTTGACGCATAGAAAGGATGTGTCAACTATGATCGTTTCCGAATTGTCCACTCAGGTCAATGATTTGCTGCGCCCGATGGGCATCACACGCAATCTGAGCGCCTACAGTATCCTGTGCCAGTGTCTTGAGCTGGTCTGTGAGCAGGAAGACCGCCTGCAGGCCGTTGAGAAAGATATCTATACCCCTATCGCCGACCGCAGAAGATGTGAGCCAAAAGCGATTCAAAGCGCTGTACGCCGGGCAGCTAAAGGTGCATGGCTCACAAACCCGGAGTATGTGCAGCAGCTGGCAGGCTATCCGCTGACCGGTGCGCCCAGCGCGGTACAGTTCATTGAGATGTTGTATAATGCGCTGGTGAGAGCAATCTGAAAACTTAATAGTGTTACCAAAAGTGTTACCATGATAAGAAAAAACACGCTGGTTCTGTACGAACCAACGCGCTTTTCTTTGTATGCGGGTAGTGGGGGTCGAACCCACACGCCTTGCGGCACAGGAACCTAAATCCTGCGCGTCTGCCAATTCCACCATACCCGCGTATTCTTCTATTCTGCAGTTGCGGCCAAACCGCCTTAATATAGTATCAGTTCCGGCGGCAAAAGTCAATCACTGCATTGATATTTCCGCCCTTCACAGCGCATACTATCGCCGGACGATCGTATCATTTTCCATGGCGGAAAGGGGCTTTTTGCCGATGCGCAGATCAAAACTACGCCGCGCTGGCAGCATTGCGGCAACTTATCTTCTGGTGGCCGCGCTGGCGGTGCTGGGCTGGCTGTGGCACAGCCTGCCTGCTGAAATTTTGCTGGAACCCGGCCAGACCCTTACCCTGCCCCGTTTTGCCTATGTGCAGCCGCTGCGCACCGCTGGCTCCCGCAACGCGGCCAGCACGCAGGCTGCGGGCAGCTATCAGGCCACTTTGTCCATTGGCGGGTGGCTGCCCGTCAAGACTGTGCGCGCTCTGGTGGAAACACGTCCGGTGGTAACCGTGTGCGGTACGCCTTTCGGCGTTAAGATGTTCTCCGAGGGCGCGCTCATTGTGGGCTTTTCCGACCTGAACACCCCGGACGGCACCGCGAACCCCGCCAAGAAGGCCGGGCTGCGGCTGGGCGACCGGGTGGTGCGCATGGACGACACCCTGACCGAGACGAACGATGCCGTGCACGATGCTCTGGAAACGGCCGCAGGCGCGCCGGTGCAGGTGGTCTACATCCGCAATGGTGAGCAATTCCAGACCCGGCTGACCCCCGTGTGGGACAGCACCGCCGGACAGTGGCGCGCCGGGATGTGGGTGCGGGATTCTTCCGCCGGGGTAGGCACCATGACCTTTGTGGACAATGCCGCCGGGGTGTTTGCCGGGCTTGGCCACCCCATCAGCGACAGCGACACCGGTGAGAGCGTGGCCCTGCGCAGCGGTGAGATCGTCCCCTGCCAGATCGTGGGGTGTACCAGCGGCACCGTGGGCAGCCCCGGTGAGCTGAAGGGCCGCTTTCTGAGCACCCATGCGCTTGGCAGCATCTGCATCAACAGCAAGACCGGGGTCTATGGCAGAACACGGGCTGCATTTTCCGGCCCGGAGCTGGAGATGGCTTTTGCGCAGGAGGTGGTGCCGGGCGATGCCGAGATCTGGACGACCGTGGACGGCGAGGTGCCCAAGGCATACCGCATCCGCATTGAAAAGGTAAACGACGCAGACCCCCACCGCAACATGATCCTGCGCGTGACCGACCGGCAGCTGCTTGCCAAAACCGGCGGCATCGTGCAGGGCATGAGCGGCAGTCCCATCCTGCAGAACGGCAGACTGGTGGGTGCAGTGACCCATGTGCTGGTAAACGACCCCACGCGGGGCTACGGCATTTTTGCTCAGACCATGCTCAAGCAGGCCCGCGCTGTTGAAAAAACAGACGATACAGCACACACGCAGGCCCAAAACGCAAAATAATTTGCGGGTTTCGATTTTCTTTGCCAAAATTTACCAATATAAACCGTTGAAAGTTCTGGAAAATTATGGTAAAATCCATGGTGTTAAGGGAACTGCACACATTGGAGGAAACAACCATGGACAAAGTTAGATTTTTGATGTCGGATACTGGTGCCCCGTTCACTGCCGCCTGCCGCGAAGCGCTGGAGCAGAAGGGCGTGGACGTGACCGTTGTGGAAAAGGACGGCAACAAGGTCCTGCAGAAAATGCTCACCGTGCGCCCGCAGGTGGTTCTGCTGGATGCCTTTATGCCCGGTCTGGATGCCCTTGCGGTAAAGCAGCGCTACAATGCCGCCGGTGAGCGGCACACCTCCTTCTTCGTGACCGGTGCCTTCCAGAGCGAAGAGATGGTACAGGAGCTGCTGGATGAAGGCTTTGCCTACTACTTTGTAAAGCCCTTTGATGAGACCGTGCTTGCCGCACGGGTGCTCAAGGCGGCACTTGGCCCGGAAAAGCACATCCTGCACACCAGTGTGGACAGCGATGAGCTGACCGTTACCGAGATCCTGCATCAGATCGGCGTTCCTGCCCACATCAAGGGCTACCAGTTCCTGCGGGATGCCATCCTGCTCACCATGAACGAGCCGGAGTACATCAACGCCGTGACCAAGCGTCTGTACCCGGAAATCGCCAAGAAAAACGGCACCACCGCCAGCCGGGTGGAGCGCGCCATCCGCCACGCCATCGAGGTGGCGTGGGACCGGGGAGACGTGGACACCCTCAACAGCTACTTCGGTTATACCATCCACAACCTGCGCGGAAAACCAACGAACTCGGAGTTCATTGCAATGATCGCCGATAAGATGCGGCTGGATAAACGGCAGAGAGTGGGCTGATTTTTTTCATAGAATCCGCCGTCGTTCATATTCTGATAAGAGCAAACCAAACAGACAAAGGAGGTTTTGCTCTTGAAGCTTGCAGAATATCTCGCACGGCGCAGGCGGGCCAGAGTTGCGGCCGTGATGCTGTTCGCCCTCGTTATGGGGTTTGTATCTGCTGCGCCGCCGGTCGTCACCGGATGTCAGGCGCAGGATCTTACCCCGGCACCGGACACTTCGATGCTCTCCCCCGCCGTTTCGGCTCTGGCACAGGAGCAGCAGGAGCCTGCTGCCCAGCCGCTGCCGGAAAAGTGGGTCTGCCTGACCTTTGACGACGGCCCCAGCAAGACCACACCGGATGTGCTCAGCGCGCTGAACGCGGCCGGAGTGCACGCCACATTTTTTGTGGTGGCTACCGGTTACAACGAGAAGTATCTGCCCCTGCTCACCGAAGCGGTCAGCGCCGGGCACCAGATCGCGCTACACTCTGCTTCCCACGAGTACAGCGATATCTACCGCAGCAGCGACGCTTATTGGGAGGACATTGCCCTTTTAAAGGAGCGCATTGCGCCCTATGTGGATGCCGAGAGCATCCGGTATCTACGGTTTCCGGGCGGCAGCACCAACACCGTCAGTCGGCGCTACGGCGGCAAAGGCCTGATGAAGCAGCTGAAAGCCGAAGTAGAGCAGAAAGGCTGGCATTGGGTGGACTGGAACGTGTGCGCCGAGGATGCCGTGGGCGGGCATCCAAGCGCGGGCACCATTTACCGCAATGTGGTGCACGAGACCGGGCAGCAGACGAACTGCATCGTTCTGATGCACGATTCTTCCTCCACACACACCACCGCCGAAGCACTGCCGGACATTATCCGGTGGTATGCAGACAACGGCTACACCTTTTTGACCGTTGCCGAGGCTCTGCCGCTAAGCTGAGCAGACTGGCCCAGTTACAGCCGGTGTTCAAAGCATCGGCCAAGCAGGACCCCCGCTGCTGCCAGTGCTGCCAGCCAGAGCCAGTCCGCTCCGCCGGTCGCCACCCAGCCTGCCGCCAGAATGGCGGCAAAGGTGAACGCTGCGGGCAGAAGGATGCGCAGGACCCGCAGCTGTCGCTCCCGCCGGGACGGCAGCCCGGTGTTCAGCTGTTCCGGAGATGCAGCATCACAGCAGATCTCATCGCGGTACTTGCCCGGGTTGCGGTAGGCTTTGTATAGGATCCCATCCAGCGAAAATTCCGGGTACATTCCTTCTTTTGTCAGGCTGAGCTGCATCCCGTGTTCCTCTGCATACGCCTGCAAGGCCGCGGCAAACTCCTGCGGCGTGTTGATGCTGCTCTGCGGGATAAAGAAAAAGTGTTTCTGATGCTGCACCTGCGCCAGCGTGCGGTAATCCTGCACCCAGCCGCAGAAAAAGTTCTGCGGCTGCGCAGGGTCCTCCATCCGGGACAGGCAGGCGTCCACATCCAGTGATGCCACAGACGGGTCCTGCCGGGCCAGTTCTGCACAAAAACGCGCCGCCCCTTCCAGCTGCTTTGCGCGCTGTTCCAGTGCGGTCTTTTGCTCCCGCAGGACACTCCCCAGCGATGCATCGCCTGCAAGCACGGATCGGATGACCGGAAGCGGCACATCCAGCATCCGCAGCATCCGGATGAACCGGAGAGTGCGGATGTCCTGTTCCGTGTAATCACGGTAGTCGTTGCCAGGCAGCCGGGCGGGATTCAGAAGTCCTTCTTTTTCATAGAAGCGGATATTGGGGGCAGACACCCCGCTCTGTTTCGAAGCCTGTTTGATGTTCATTTGCTTCACCTCCGCACTCACATTACACCTTAAAGACACTTGAAGGTCAAGCTTTTTGCGCCAAAAATAAAATATCCGCAGTATTTCCGCTGGTCTTTGCAAACCGGGAAGCGCTGCGGATATTTTTTCAGGCACAGAACTTACTGCTCAGCCTGGCAGAACAGTGCAAAGGTGCGGTAAGCCATGTACAGGTCGGTCTTATGGATGACCTCGAAGGGCGAGTGCATGGACAGCACCGGCACGCCGATGTCCAGCACCGGGATGCCGCGGTTGGCCACGTACTTGGCAATGGTGCCGCCGCCGCCCAGATCCAGACGGCCCAGCTCACCGATCTGCCATGCCACGCCGTTGGCATCCAGCAGGCGGGTGATATCCCCTACCAGCTCAGCGGAAGCATCGCTGGCAGAGCTCTTGCCGCGGCTGCCGGTGTACTTGAAGAAGGCCACGCCGCGGCCTGCGTAAGTACCGTTCTGCGGCTCGAAGGCATTTGCCCAGGAGGGGTCGTAGGCGGCGGTCACATCGGCGGAGAGACACACGCTGTTCTGGAAGGCAAGGATGTCGTCCTGACCGGCGGCGCGGCACAGCAGCTGCATAAAGTGGAATACATACATGCTCTGCATGCCGGTCACACCGTCGGAGCCGATCTCTTCCTTATCGGTCAGCACGCAGACGGTGGTGTGCACAGGATCTTTCGTCTCGATCTCGGCCATAAGGGCGGGGTATGCGTCCACACGGTCATCGTGACCGTAGCCGCCCACCATGGAGCGGTCAAAGCCCACGTCCCGGGCCTTATGGGCGGGCACCACCTCGATCTCAGCGCGGGTGAAGTCCGGCTCGGTGATGCCGTACTTTTCGTGCAGCAGCATCAGGGTGTTCAGCTTGACGGCCTCCTTGATGTCGGCATCCTCCACAGCGTCGGAGCCGATGAGCACGTTCAGCTCTTCGGCCTTGATGCCCTCGCTGAGCTTGCGGTCGTTCTGCTCGGCACCCAGATGGGGCAGCAGGTCGGTGATGCAGAACACGGGGTCGTTCTCGTCCTCACCCACTGCAAAGGACACGCTGGAGCCATCAGCACGGGTGAACACGCCGTGGATGGCCAGCGGCATGGTGCCCCACTGGTACTTGCGGATGCCGCCGTAATAGTGGGTCTTGAAGTAGCTGAGGTGGTTTGCTTCGTACAGCGGGTTCGGGCGCAGGTCCAGACGGGGGCTGTCGATGTGGGCGATCACCAGACGGAAGCCCTCCTCAAAAGATTTCCGGCCGATGGTAGCGGCCACCACCGCCTTGTGCTCCTGCACAAAGTAGATCTTCTGGCCGGGGGCATAGGTCTTTTTCGGCTCAAACTTTTCGTAACCGGCCTCCAGCAGCAGCTTTTCGCTGGCGGCGGCAGCTTCGCGCTCGGTCTTGGCAGCGTTCAGGAAGGCTTTGTAGCCTTCGGCAAAGGCTGCAGCCTTCTCCTTCACGTCGGCGCTCTTGTCGGCGGCGTACTCCGGCTTGTAAAGCAGCTGTTCGGCAGCCTGCTTTGCGGTAAGTTTCTCGCTCATGTTCCTTATCTCCTCTCAGCTTTCTGCATAGATACGCTGATACCGCGCATAGCAGGAAGTAATCTTTTTTACGTAGTGGTTCATCTGGCTGTAAGGGAAGCCCTGCAGGGTCTCGCCGTCTGCGGAGTGCTCTTCCATCTGTAAAAGAGCATCTACCGTGCCCCACCCGCTGTGATAAGCAGCAGCGGCAGTGGCAACATCGCCGTTGTAGCGCTCCATGCACAGGTGCAGGTAATAGCATCCGAACCGGATGCTGGTCTCCGGGTCGTAGAGATTTGCAAAGAGCAGTCCTTCGTCCGGTGCGATCTTGCTGCGCAGCCAGATAAAGGTCTCCTCGGTCATCTGCATCAGGCCCCGGGCATCCACAGTGGAAGTGGCCTGCGGGTCAAAGCCGCTTTCGGTGCGGATGAAGGCATCCACCAGAAGCGGGTCAAGGCCGTAAGTCTCCGCCCACTGGTCCACCAGCGCTTCGTACTTGCGGGGGTATAAAAGCCGTTCTGCCCTGCCCCACAAGTTGGGCACCAGCACAAACAGCAGGATCAGCGCCATGCCCAGCAGGAACAGCCTGCGGCTGCGCATTTTTTTGCGGCGGCGTGCCTTCTGGGCGCGGAGAGCGCGGCGGATGCGGGCCGTCTCCGGGTCGTACTGCGGGGCAGGATCTTGTTCGTTATATCGTTTGTTCAAAGCTCTTTTCCCGCACCTCCTTCTGCCAGAAGCTTTGTGCAGAGCTGCTCTGCCGCAGCCTGCAGATGTGCAAGGCTGGAATCGTTGCGCAGCACATAGTCTGCCTGCGCGGTGAGGGTGCTTTCCGGTGTCTGGGCGTTCAGGCGGCGGGCGGCCATCTCGGCCGAGATGCCGTCCCGGGCCACGATGCGGGCCACACTGGTCTCAAACGGTGCCGTGACCACGCACAGGCGGTCGCACTCGGCCTGCGCCGCAGTCCCCACGATGACCGCGCCATCCAGCACGAACAGCGGTGCACCGGCATCCTGTGCTGCCTGCTTTGCCGCACGGATGCGGCGCACGATCTCCGGGTGGGTCAGGCTGTCCAGCGCCGCCTTGCCTTCCGGGGTGGCAAAGGCGCGGTCAGCCAGCAGGCGGCGGTCCAATGTGCCGTCTGCTTTTAAAATGTCTGCGCCGAACCGCTGAGCCAGCCGGGGCAGCAGCGGCGAGCCGGGCAGTAAAATCTCGCGGCTGATCTGGTCGGCATCGGCCAGCGGCACACCGTGGGCCGAAAACACCGCCGTGACCGTGGATTTGCCGCAGCCGCTGCGGCCCGTGATGCCAAGCGCGATCATAGCTTGATCACCCGGAAGGCCGCAGCGCGGATCAGGCGGTTGTACACCGCCATGGAAAGGCCGTCTTTTCTGGGACAGCGGGCGTAGACCACGGCATCGCCCTGCTCATCCAGCGCGCGCAGGCAGCGGAAGATGTGCTTTGCCTGATCGGCACCGTCGCCCTCGCGTCCATACTCCACGCAGGGCACACCCAGCTTTTCCGCCTCGCCGGTAAAGCACAGGCAGCTGGGATTCTGCTCGGCGTGGGCATCCACATAGGCTTTGAACTGCTCAAAGGTGCCGTCCAGCAAGGTCACATCCGCCTTGGGTGCGTAGTGCTTGTACTTCATGCCGGGGCTGCGCACCACAGCACCCTCCGGCAGCTTTTCGAGGATGGCTTTGGACACTTCCACCTCTTCGCCGAGGGCACGCTCGAGGTCTTCCAGCGTGATGTGGCCCGGGCGGAACAGGGTGGGCTTTTCGCCCACCACCGACACCACAGTGCTTTCTACGCCCACGTCGCACTCGCCGCCGTCCAAAATCAGCGGCAGGCGGCCGTCCATATCGGTGAACACATCCTGTGCGTTGGTGGGGCTGGGCTTGCCGGAAAGATTGGCGCTGGGGGCAGCAAAGGCGCAGCCGCTCTTTTCAATGACGGCGCGGGCCACCGGGTGGCTGGGCATCCGGATGCCCACGGTGTCCAGACCGGCACAGCACTCTGCTGCCACCTCCGGGCCGCGGGGCATGATGATGGTGAGCGGGCCGGGGCAGAACGCAGCCATCAGCAGCTGGGCGCGCTCCGGCACCTCGCTGACAAGGCCGGGCAGCATTTCCGGTCCGGTGACGTGGACGATCAGGGGATTGTCCTGCGGGCGGCCCTTGGCCACAAAGATCTTCTTCACAGCCTCGCCGTTGCGGGCATCGGCAGCAATGCCGTAAACCGTCTCGGTGGGCAGGGCCACCAGCTCACCGTTCTGCAGCAGGGCAGCGGCTTTTTCAATGCTCTTTTCGTCCGATGCGGGCAAAATTTCAGTTTTCATTTCCATACGGATCATCGTTCTTTCTATCTGTAAAGTATTTATGCTTTTCAGCATTTATCGACAGGATATCGTTTTATTTTCAAAGCCACATTTCAGCCCTGTTCATTGAGCTTTTGCAGCTTTTCGGCCTGTTCGCGGGTGGCCAGTGCGTCGATCAGCTCGTCCAGATTGCCGTCCATGATCTTGGAAAGATTGTGCACGGTCAGGCCGATGCGGTGGTCGGTGCAGCGGTCCTGCGGGAAGTTGTAGGTGCGGATCTTTTCGCTGCGGTCGCCGGTGCCCACCTGCCCCTGACGGCTGGCGTTGATGGCATCCTGCTGCTGTTTCTGCTTCTGGGCCAGCAGGCGGCTGCGCAGGATCTCCAGCGCCTTGTCCTTGTTCTGGAACTGGCTGCGCTCGTTCTGGCATTCTACCACCATGCCGGTGGGGAGATGTGTCACACGGATGGCGCTGGAGGTTTTGTTGATGTGCTGACCGCCCGCGCCGGAGGAGCGGAAGGTGTCGATGCGCAGGTCCTTCATGTCCAGCGCAAAGTCCACCTCTTCGGCCTGCGGCATCACAGCCACCGTGGCCGTGGAGGTGTGGATGCGGCCCTGCGTCTCGGTCTCCGGCACGCGCTGCACACGGTGCACACCGCTCTCGTACTTGAGGCGATTGTAGGCCCCGGCACCGTCCACCGAAAAGATGGCCTCCTTCACGCCGCCAAGCTCCGTCTCGTTGAGGTTGAGCATTTCCAGCTGCCAGCCCTTGCTTTGCACATACATGGTGTACATGCGCAGCAGGCTGTGGGCAAACAGGGCAGCTTCCTCCCCTCCTGCGCCGCCGCGGATCTCCACAATGACATTTTTGCCATCGTTCACATCCTTGGGCAGCAGCAAAATTTTGAGATTATTTTCCAGCTTTTCCACATCTTGACTTTTTTCGCTGATTTCCTGCTGTATCATCTGCTTGAAGTCCGGGTCAAGTGCGCCCGGTTCTTCCAGCAGGGCTTTGGCCTGTGCCAGATGATCCTGTGCGGTCTGCCACGCGCGGTAGGCCTGCACCACAGGTTCTGCATCGTGGTACTCCCGCATCAGCCTGCGGAAAAGCGCAGGGTCTGCGGCGGTATCCGGCTGGTTCAGGCGGATGGAAAGCTCTTCAAAGCGGTGGCAGACAGCATCCATCTGGGTAAACATGTTCGGCATAATTCCGGCAGTTCTCCTTACAAACTCAGATTCATGTTCGTGCAGCCGAACGGTTCCGGGGCCTTTCCGCCCCGGATGCGTGCTGCGCCGGGCGCTAGGCCTGCCCGGGTTTTACCACCTTTTTGATGTTCTTTTCAATTTTAGCACGCGGCAGCATCACCTCGCGCCCACAGCCGGTACACCGGATCTTAAAATCCATGCCGACGCGCAGTACCTCGAAGCTGGACGCTCCGCAGGGGTGCTTTTTGCGGGTGAGGATGGTATCGCCTACAGCAATGTCCATAGCTCTGCTTCTCCCTTCTGCCTGCCCAAAACAGCAGGCGGTGTGTGCGCAAAGCCCGGCGTGCCGGTTTGCTGCGCATACAGATATAGTATAATGCAAAGCCGCACAAAATGCAAATATCCGCCCATGCGGATGCATAAGTTTTAACAGAAAGGCCGCTGCCGTTCCAAGCACGGCCTAAAAAGCAGAGAAAGAGGAATGAAAGATGATGCAAGCTTACCGTACCGAAGGCAACTACCGTTCTGCTGCGCGCCTGTCCCCCGCTGAACTGCGCGCCGCCATGGCAAACCGCGAGATCCTGCAGGCCACTGCTCTGGCCTTTGATACACAGCGCCAGCTGCGGTTCGAGATCGGCGGGGTGAGGGCCGTGATGCCCTTTGCCCAGTGCGCCGATGGTGCCGCAAACGGCACCGTGCGGGACATTGCGGTGCTGACGAGGGTGGGCCGTCCCACCTGCTTTGTGATCGAGGCGCTGGACACCGACGAGAACGGTCAGCCTTTCTACCGGCTCTCCCGCGCGCTGGCACAGCAGATGTGCAAGGCCGACTATCTGGACACCCTGCAGCCCGGCGATATCCTGCCCTGCACCGTGACCCATATCGAGCCGTTTGGCGCGTTCTGTGATGTGGGCTGCGGCATCAGTGCCCTGCTGCCCATCGACTGCATGTCGGTGAGCCGCATCTCCTCCCCCGCCGACCGGGTGAGCGTGGGCCAGCAGATCTTGTGCGCCGTCAAGAACCGGGATGTACAGGGCCGCTTTGTGCTGACCATCCGGGAACTGCTGGGCACATGGGAGGAAAATGCGGCCGGGTTCACCGTGGGTGAGACCGTGGTGGGCATCGTGCGCAGTGTGGAGGAATACGGCACCTTTATCGAGATCGCGCCCAACCTCGCGGGCCTTGCCGAGAGCTGCACCGACCTTGTGCCCGGGCAGGCGGTGAGCGTCTACATCAAGAACATCCTGCCGGAAAAAATGAAGATCAAGCTGGTGATCGTGAACCATGCCCTGAGCCAGCGCCACCGGTTCGAGCTGAAGTATTTCATCACCGAGGGCCATCTGGACCACTGGGTGTACTCCACGCCGGAAAGCCCCAAGCGCATTGAGACAGATTTTGCCGCTGCGGCTTGCAATCCGGCGTGAAAGCCTTTATACTATAAAAGAAAAGGAATGCAAGGGGGATGTATGGAACGATGGCCGCCAATGATGCTTTTACTGCCGGTGTACGTCCCGGCGGGTTGACCAGCAGCACCGAGATCCGGCTGCTGCTGTGCTATCTGGTCAAAAATGCCGGACCCATTACCCGGCAGGAGATCGAAAACGCCCTGATGGAAGAAGCGCTGGTGAACTATTTCGAGATCGGCTCGTGTCTGGACGACATCACCAGGCAGCAGCTCGTCACCCTGACAAAGGGCAGCTACACCATCACCGAGAAGGGCCGCAAGGTGGCGCAGGAGCTTGCCTACGACCTGCCCCGCAGTGTGCGGGAGCGCGCTGTGGCCGCTGTGCTGCGCTGCCAGACATGGGCACGCAAGGAAGCCAAGTACAGTGCCAGCATTACCGAAAAAGAGGACGGCCACTGCACCATCCGCTGCACGGTGAAAGGGCTGGACAGTGAGCTGTTCTGTCTGGACCTCGGCACACCGGACCGGCTGACCGCCGAGCTGGTAAAAAAGCAGTTCATCCTCAAGGGCAACGAGATCTACCAAATGCTCATCAATAAGCTGACCGAAGAAGAAAAGTGAACAAATAAAGAGGGAGGCACCCGCGCGGCGCTTCCCTCTTCTGTTTTGTAGCGGTCAGATCAGAATGCAGATGAGCCCGGTGCAGCCCTCATTGATGACCCGTTCCAGCGTTTCCTGCAGGCGGGTGCGGGCCTCCTGCGGCATGTGCAGCAGCTTGTTCTGCAGCCCTTCGTTCACCAGCTCGTGCAGGCTCTTGCCAAAGATGTTGGATTCCCACAGCTTTTCCGGGTCGTCCTCAAAGCCGGCCAGCAGGCTGCGGGCAAGGTCCTCGCTCTGCTTTTCGGTGCCCACGATGGGGCTGATCTCGGTGTGGATGGTGGCCTTCATCATCTGGATGGAGGGCGCGCAGGCTTCCAGCCGCACGCCGTAGTTCGTGCCCTGCCGCACGATCTGGGGCTGTTCCAGTTTCAGCTCGCTGACCGTGGGCATCACGATGCCATAGCCGGTAGCTTCCACCTGCTCAAGGGCGCTGCGCACCTTCTCGTACTCCCGTTTGGCCTTTGCCAGCTCCATGATGCAGGGCATCAGGCCCGCTTCGTCGCCAATGGCAAGGCCGGTCTGCTCGCTCAGCACCTGATAGAAAATTTCCGGCTTCAGCTCCACCGTGATGCGCACACTGCCGTTTGCAAGGTCGATGCCGCTGATGGCCGAGCGCTGCACTGCGTCACATTCCAGCGCAGGTGCGTCTGTTCCGGAGGGTACATCCTTCATGCGGGAGACCTTTGCCGCCAGCTGCATGGCCGCATCGTACACCTGCGTTTGCAGCCAGTGGCCGTTTTCCAGCATCGTGACCCAGCGCGGCAGGGCAAAATCCAGCTCCTGCACCGGGAACTCGTACAGCACCTGCCGCAGAATGCTGCCCAGTGCCTCCGCGTCCAGATCCAAGCAGCTCACCGGCAGCACGGTGTGGTCGTAGTCCCGGGCCATGCCCTCGGCCAGCTGCTTCGTCTCCGGGGCATCCGGGTGGGTGCTGTTGAGCAGAATGATGTAGGGCTTGCCCAGCGCATCCAGTTCTTCCACGATGCGCTTCTCGGTTCTGGCATAGCCCTCCCGCGGGATGTCGCTCACAGAGCCGTCGGTGGTGACCACAATGCCGATGGTGGAATGTTCGCAGATCACCTTGCGGGTGCCGGTCTCGGCGGCAAGGTCGAAGGGCACCTCGTGGTCGAACCACGGGCTTTTGACCATGCGGGGCTTGTCGTTCTCCTCATGGCCCATAGCCCCCTCCACCATGTAACCCACGCAGTCGATGAGCCGCACCCGGCACTCGCCGCCGCCCTCCAACTGCAGGGGCACGGCTGCTTCCGGGATGAATTTTGGTTCCGTGGTCATGATGGTGCGGCCCGCTGCCGACTGGGGCAGCTCGTCCCGGGCACGCTCCCGCGCAGCCGCCGGGCCGATGGCGGGCAGCACCAGCTGTTCCATGAAACGCTTGATAAAGGTGGATTTGCCGCTGCGCACCGGGCCAACCACCCCAATGTAGATATCTCCGCCGGTGCGTGCGCCGATCTCGCGGCAGATGCTCTTCTGTTCCTGATTTGCCAAATTGCTCTCCCCTTCCCGTTTGCGCTGTGCACCGGACAGGATTCCGGTCCGCTTGTTGTAATCGTATGAAACAGGACGGGGCATTATGCCGGAACGATTTTGAATGCCCTCCGCTCTTCTCTGGGCATATTCAGCGGAAAATTTATTTTATAATTGCAATTCAGGAAAATCTGCGGATTTTCCTGAATTGCTTTTTCACAGATGGGGTCGTAGAGGAAAACAGCATTTACAGCGCCGCTTTCTGCGAAAGCGCGGCGCTGTGGAATAGGCTTTTTCGTTTGCTTTCAGCATGCTGAACCCTCTCAGGCTCACATTCGTTCGCCAGCTCCCCCGAAGGGGGAGCTTTTTGCAGTAACGGCGCAGTTTCCAGATAAAATGCAAGCCTTGCGGATGCGTCAGAAGCTCCCCCTTTCGGGGGAGCTGGCAAATCCGAAGGATTTGACTGAGAGGGCGAGTCCACCATTTTAAATCGTCCAACAAAAAGAGAGCTGCCGTGCAAAATGCACAGCAGCTCTCGGTATGATCTCTATAAAATTACGGGGTCAAACGGTTGGGGCCGCGGAACAGGAACTCGGCATCCTTGATGGTCAGGCCGCACAGCAGCATGGTCAGGCGGTCGATGCCCAGACCGAAACCGCCGTGGGGCGGGCAGCCGTACTGGAAGAACTCCAGATAGAACTTGACATCATCGGCCAGACCCTTTTCCTCGGCCTGCTTCTTCAGCACCTCGTAGCGGTGCTCGCGCTGGGCACCGGTGGTGATTTCAACACCACGCCAGATCAGGTCGTAGCCCTGGGGCACGCCGTTCTCGTCGCGCATGTGGTAGAACGCACGCTTCTCGGCAGAGTAATCGGTGATAAAGAGGAACTCGTGGCCGTAGTGCTTCTTCACCCACTCATAGCTCAGGCGCTCGGCCTCAGTGGTCAGGTCGCCCTTCTCGCTCTCATCGACGGTGTAGCCGAACTCTTCTTCCAGACCCTTGTACAGGTCTGCCAGCTTGACCACCGGGAACGGAGTGGTGGGAACGATCACTTCCTGACCGAACATCTCCTTGATCTGGTCGCCATAGTTGTCCTTGACGGCCTGCAGACCGGCAGTCAGCAGCTCCTCTTCCATCTTCATCACGTCTTTATAGGAAGTGATGTAGCTGAACTCCAGGTCGAAGCCGGAGAACTCGGTGGAGTGCTTGTTGGTGTAGCTCTTCTCGGCGCGGAACACAGGGCCGGTCTCGAAGATGCGCTCAAAGCCTGCAGCCATGGCCATCTGCTTGTAGAACTGAGGGCTCTGTGCCAGATAGGCGTTGCGGTCAAAGTAGTCCACCTTGAACACCTCAGAGCCGCTCTCGCTGGCAGCAGCGATCAGCTTGGGGGTGTGGATCTCGATGAAGTTACGGTCCAGCAGGAACTTGCGCATGGCGTTCACAAAGCAGCTCTGTGCCTTGAACATCAGCTGGTTCTCATCGGTACGCAGGTCGATCCAGCGGTAATCAATGCGCTGATCGATGCTGGAGCGCTCCACAGCCTTCTTTTTCTTGGTGGCTGCGATCTCCTTGCGGACGATGGGCAGAGCATTGGCGATGCTCTCGATCTCGATGCTCTCGGGGATCATCTCCACGCCGCCCATCTTGACGTAGTCGTTCTCCACCACCTTGCCGGTGACGGTGATGACGGAATCCGGGGTGAGCTGATCGATGGTATCCACCAGATCGGGGTGATCTTCCTTTTCCACCGTGATCTGCAGCTTGCCGGTAATATCCTTCAGCACGATAAAGGCCATATACTTGCTGTTGCGCAGGTTCTCGATAAAGCCCTGCACCTTGACCGTGCCGCCGATGGCCTTTTGAGCCTCGTTGATATAGGTGCGTTCCATAATACAGGAATCCTCCTTTGACGTCTTGTGTACTGTTTTATTATACGCTTTTCCGGGGATAAATCAAGAGATATGGCGATTTAGAATGGCCTCCGCTGCGCTCTGGCCATCTTCTGCGGAAGAATTATTTTTATTTTGTGTTTGTCGCGGCCTGCGGGCCGCTCCAAGCACCTTTTCACAAATCAGGACAAATCAGCAAAAAATGCAGTTTCTGGTCACAGCCCCTCCGTGAAAAAACAGTTCTGGAAAATCCGCAGATTTTCCAGAACTGCAAACATAAAATCTTTTTCCGCTGAAAATATTTGGGTTGCGGCACGCGGCGGCTATGTTTAATGGTTCTCTTTGCCTGTTTCTTCGTGCAGAGTGCCGGTGCCGCCCTCCACCACGCCGTCGTGCTTAAGCACCGCGGCAATGGTGCCGAAGAAGCATTTCACATCCAGCCCAAAGCTCAGATGCTCCACATACCAGCCGTCCAGCTTGGCCTTCTCGGCAATTTCCAGCTCGTCGCGGCCGTGGATCTGTGCCCAGCCGGTCAGGCCCGGGCGCACATCGTTTGCATGGTACTTGTCGCGCTCTGCCAGCAGATCATACTGGTTCCACAAAGCAGGCCGCGGGCCGATGACCGCCATATCACCTACAAAGATATTCCACAGCTGGGGCAGCTCGTCCAGACTGGTCTTGCGCAGGAAATGACCCATGCGGGTGATATACTGGTCCGGGTCGTGCAGCAGATGGGTGGGCATATCGTGGGGCGTGTCGATGCGCATGGTGCGGAACTTTAAAATGTAAAAGTGCTTTTTGCCAATGCCCACACGCTTCTGTTTGAAGAACACCGGGCCGGGCGAGTCCAGCTTGATGGCGACGGCCAGAATGAGAAAAAGCCAGGACAGGCAGATCATGCCGCACAGCGACAGCACCACCGCCAGCAGGCGCTTGATTCCATTGCGATACATGGGTTTCCTCCATTTTCCGATTCAAAGTAGCGGTTCCAGTATAACAGTATGGGCCGGAATTTGCAATTGCATCCGCCGCCTGCCGCCGATATTTTTATGCTTTGGCTGCGTTCTGCCGGTTTTGTGGCAAAAAAGTGCCGGTTTTGTCTCTTGTTTTGCAGCGCGGCCCGGGGTAAGATAAAGAAAATGAGAAGTCCACTCCCCCAGTCTCGCTTTCGCTCGACAGCCCCCTCGGAGATGGGGCCTTTGGCAAAACCTCTCACTTTGAGAGAGGTGGCACGCCGAAAGGCGTGACGGAGAGGGCAAGGATGCTACAAGGAGGTCCCCTATGATCCAGCGTTTCCGTTTTGGCCTGCCCCTGCCCACCGACAGTGTGGTGCAGGAGATCCCAGTTTCCGCCGGGCCGGTGCCCTTCCTCACAGCCGAAGAAGACGGCTGGGCCTACCGGATGGCTCCGGATGCCATCGTGTACGGTCTGGGCGAAATGCCCCGCGGCATCAACAAGCGCGGCTGGCACTACGTGACCAACAACACCGATGAAGCCCGCCACAGCGAGGATAAGCTTTCCTACTATGGTGCGCACAATTTTCTGCTCATTGATGGCGGTGTGGGCCGTGAATGCTTTGGTGTGTTCATCGATTTCCCGGGCAAAGTGCGTTACGATATCGGCTACACCGAATACGATGCCCTGCACTTTGCCACCGAAGAGCCGGATCATGAGCTTTACATCATCACCGGCGACGACCTGAACGCTATCAGCCGCCAGTTCCGGCAGCTCATCGGCCGCAGCTATATCCCGCCCAAGTGGGCCTTTGGTCTGGCACAGAGCCGCTTTGGCTACAAGACCGCTGAGGACGTGCGGGAGGTGGCCCGCCAGTACAAAGAGAACGATCTGCCGCTGGACATGATCTGCATGGACATCGATTATATGCAGGACTACGCGGATTTTACCGTAAACAAGCAGCGCTTCCCGGACCTTGCCGCCCTGAGCGCCGAACTGAAAGCACAGGGCATCCGGCTGGTGCCCATCATCGATGCGGGTGTGCGCATCGACCCGGAAAACCCCGTCTGTGCCGAGGGCCTTGCAAACGGTTACTTCTGCACCAAAGCCGACGGCACCCCCTTTGTGGCGGCGGTGTGGCCCGGCAAGGCTTACTTTGCGGACTTCCTGCGCCCGGAGGTGCGGGAGTGGTTCGGCCGGCAGTACAAGGCACTGACCGACTGCGGCATCGAGGGCTTCTGGAACGATATGAACGAGCCTGCGCTGTTTTACTCACCCGAGCGGCTCAAGGCTTTCTTTGAGAGCATGGACGAACTGAGCCGGAAGGACAACATCGTGCAGGATGAATTCTTTGGCAAGGTGGTGGGCGGTGCGCTGGGCCTGATGAACGCCCCGGAGGACTACGCCAGCTTCTACCACGATGTGGACGGCCAGCGGGTGCGCCATGACAGGGTGCACAACCTCTACGGCGGCAATATGACCCGTGCGGCAGGCGAAGCCTTTGCCTGCCTGCGGCCCGGCAGACGCACGCTGCTCTACAGCCGTTCCAGCTTCATCGGCAGCCACCGCTACGGCGGCATCTGGCTGGGTGACAACGCTTCCACATGGGCACAGCTTCTGGCCAATATCCAGATGATGCCCAACGTGCAGCTGTGCGGCTTTCTTTATACCGGTGCCGACCTGTGCGGTTTTTCCTACGATACTACGCCTGATCTGGCTCTGCGCTGGCTGGAGTTCGGCCTGTTCACGCCGCTGATGCGCAACCACGCCACCGACGGCTCCCGGATGCAGGAATACTACCGCTTTGCGGATATGCTGCCTGCCCTGCGGAAGATGCTCCGGCTGCGGTATGCCCTGCTGCCCTACCTTTATAGTACCTTCATGAAGGCGGCATTGGAAAATACCAGTTACTTCCGGCCCTTGGGCTTTGATTTTCCCGCTGACCCGGATGCCCGCGAGGTGCAGGACCAGCTGCTGCTGGGCGAGGGTGTGATGGTAGCGCCTGTTTACACCCAGAACGCCAGCGGACGGCATGTCTACCTGCCGGAAGCAATGAAGCTCTACCGCATCCGCAGCGTGGACGACTACGACACCGAGCTTCTGCCCGCCGGGCACCACTACGTCCGCTGCGCACTGGACGAAGTGCTGCTGTTCATCCGCCCGGGCCATGCGGTGCCGGTGGCAAGACCCGCCAGCTGCACCGCCCAGCTGGACGACACCGCCCTGACCCTGTGGGCCTGCCCGGACGAAAATGGCAGCGCCCGCTGCCGGATGTACACCGATGACGGCGAGACGAGCGATTTTGCCGCACCGGAGCACTGGAAGACGTTGGAAGCGTAAGCTTATTTTATCAGAAGACCGCTGCCCGACAGGACGGCGGTTTTTTTGTAGGATCTCACTTTTATCAGCTGCAAATTTTACGTTGAATTTCACAGCAGCATTTGTTATACTACAAATGAAGGGAGTTGATCTTATGCCGAACATCAAACCTATTTCTGACCTGCGGAATTACAACGAAGTCCTTCGCGATGTGGAAGCAGGATCGCCGGTTTTTCTTACCAAAAACGGCCGTGGAAAGTATGCCATTCTGGACATGGAAGATTATGAGAAAACGCAGGCTACCATCCGGCTTATGAATGAAATTGCAAAAGGACGGTGCTCTGGTGAGACGGAAAAGCTTTACACTCCGGAAGAAATGAGGGCGCATTTCCGCGCAAAAGCCAATGGAAAATAACCTCATTTATACAACTCGTTCCCGTCAGGACCTGGACGACATCTGGGATTATATCTCGTTCGACTTGCAAAATCTGCCTTCTGCAGAGCGCATTCTGAACCGCATCATGGATGCTGCTGAACAATTAAAGCTGTTCCCGGAAAGCGGTGCATTGCTTTCTTCCGTAGCTCCGCTGGATCATGAACTTTATTTGGATGAGCGCTTTCTCGTCAGCGGAAAGTATCTGATTTTTTATCATGCTTTTCGGAACGATATTTATATTGACCGCGTCCTCTACGGCGGGCGGGATTATCTGCGGGTTTTGTTCCGGGACGCTTTGCAGGAAGAATAAACTCTTCTGCCGTGCTTCAAGAAATGTTTTTGATCGTTTTATAAGCGGCACCGCCGGGAATTTGCATTTTTTCGGCGGTGCCACTTGTATTTTTCTGCGCCGCGCGTTATAATATGCCTTCGGTTCCCTTTATTTACGAAAAATTTATATTTCAGATGCTGTCCTCCTAAGCAGTGTGTAATGCTTCGGAAAACGGCTTCTCCGCGTAAACGATAAAAAGGAGGTACTCTTCTCATGGCTCAGACAAGCCGCTCCGCTGATCTGACCAGCGGCCCGATGCTCCAAAAGATCATCCTGTTCTCCATCCCGCTGGCAGCTTCCAGCATTCTGCAGCTGCTGTTCAACGCTGCGGACGTAGTGGTCGTGGGCCGCTTTGCGGGCAGCACCGCACTGGCCGCCGTCGGCTCCAACGGTTCCCTCATCAACCTGCTGGTGAACCTGTTCGTAGGGCTTTCGCTGGGCGCAAACGTGGTGGCGGCCCGCTGCTTTGGTGCAAAGGATGACCACGGCGTGCAGGACACGGTGCAGACCTCGGTGACGCTGGGCCTTGTCAGCGGCGTGCTGCTGGCTGTGGTGGGGTTCTTTGCAGCCCGGGGGCTGCTGGAGCTGATGAGCTGCCCGGAGGATGTGATCGACCTTTCTGCGCTGTACCTTAAAATTTATTTCATCGGGATGCCCATGACCATGCTGTACAACTTCAGCAGTGCGCTGCTGCGCGCCGTGGGCGACACCAAGCGCCCGCTGTACTGTCTGGCAGCAGCCGGCATCATCAACGTGGTGCTGAACCTTGTGTTCGTCATTGGCTTTTCCATGAGCGTGGCAGGCGTGGCGCTGGCTACCATCATCAGCCAGACCGTTTCCGCCTGCATGGTGACGCGGATGCTGATGAAGGAGGAGGGCGCGCTGCATCTGGATCTGCATCATCTGGGCTTCCACATGGGTGCCCTGAAGCAGATTTTGCTCATCGGCCTGCCTGCCGGTCTGCAGAGCACCGTGTTCAGCCTGTCCAACGTGGTCATCCAGTCGGCCATCAACTCCTTCGGCTCCACGGTGGTGGCAGGCAGTTCGGCCTCCGCCAATCTGGAGGGCTTCGTCTATACCGCCATGAACGCCTTTTCGCAGGCTGCCGTCACCTTTACCAGCCAGAACATGGGCGCGCGCAAGTACCAGAACCTGAACCGCGTTGTCCTCAACTGCCTGCTGTGCGCCATCGTGACCGGCGTGGTGCTGGGCGGCGGTGCGGTGCTGGCAGGCACCCAGCTGCTGCACTTCTACTCCTCGGATGCGGCGGTGATCGCCGCCGGATACGAGCGCCTGCGGGTGATCTGCGGCACCTACCTGCTGTGCGGCATCATGGATACGCTGGCCAGCAGCCTGCGCGGCCTTGGCTACAGCGTGCTGCCCATGGTGGTGAGCCTTGTGGGCAGCTGCCTGCTGCGGCTGGTGTGGATTGCCACCATCTTCCAGCTGAACCGCACACCGTTCATGCTGTACATCAGCTACCCCATCAGCTGGGTGCTGACGGCTGCCGTGCATCTGGCCTGCCTGCTGGTGGTGCGGCACAAGATGCGCCAGAGAGGTCAGACACTACAGGCGGTGTAAAGAGAAGCCCTGCGCCCTTGACAATCCCTGAAAAAAGCACTATACTACAAACAGAAAAGGCGCTGTCCGCAATGGTCAGCTCCTTGCCCGTTTAGTCAAGAAAAGATTGACCGCACGAGTTGGTAGCTGGGCGGTCAGTCTTTTTTGCTATCATCGGCTTTGTGCTTGGAAAACATTGTCATGACCTCAACGGCCAGACGGATCACGTCCACGATCAGACCCAACAGTGTGAGAATGAAGGTGAGCAGTGCGAGGGTTTCCAACAGAGTCACCGGATATCCCTCCCTTCGCCTTCAAGGCTCCGGGAAGTTTCATTTTGCAAAAAAGTTCCACTCCCGGAACCTCTGCTTCGTTCTATGTAGAAAGAGCAGCGATAACGGGCAGGAAGCATGACCACCTGCGCTTGCAGATAGCACCTTAACGCCACCCTTCGGGGTGGCGTTTTTAGTTTAACATACTTTTTGACGAATTACAACTTTTTACAGCTCCTTTGCCAGCAGGTAGCGGTCGTGGCCGCCATACATTTCCCGCCGGGAGACGATGGCAAAACCGGACGCAAGGGCGTTGTGCAGGCTGTACTGGTTCTGCGGGCTGACGGTAGCACCGATATGGGTGATTTTTTTCGGGAAAAGCGGCAGCGCTGCTTCCAGCATGAGCCGTTGCAGGCCGTTGCCGCGAAAGTCTGCGTGGACGATGGCGCTGTCCGCATTGGCCCAGTGCTCCCACTCGGTGCGCGGCACATCCATGAAGGCCGCATAGTTGTGTGCGCTGCGCCCGCAGAAGCGCACGATGAGATACCCGCCAAGGCGGCTGCCCTGCCATGCGCCGATGCACAGGTCATTGCGGACATAGGCCGTGATGTTTTCCAGCGTGTCCGGCACGAACTGCTCCGGGTCCGGCATGGCGGCGCGCACCTCGTTTTGCAAGGCGTACACCGCCGGGGCCTGCTCCGGCGTGCAGCGGCGCAGCTGCATGGACACCGGCGGCTGCACCGGCTGGCCGCAGATCTTGTGCAGAAAAACTTCCATCTTGCGTTTCCCTCCAAAATAAAATCATACTTTTTCGCTGTTTCCAGTATAAATGCCGCTTTTATAAATGTCAATTTATGTTATAATAAAGTATAAAGGGGTTTGCGGCGTATGGCGTGGTCACAAAGGTGCCGTGCGGCGCAGGCTTCAAGTCCCGGCGGGGAGCATCCCCTGCCCGTGAACGGAGGAACCGAACCATGAAGGAATCTGCACTTACCTCTTCCAACCGATTGGGCGGTGCTGTGATCAGCGACCGCATCGTTGCCAGTCTGCTGGAAGAGCTGCGCACCGGGCGCTATGCCCGGGCCGACCGTCTGCCCGCCGAGGTAGATCTTGCCGCTGAGCTGGGCGTGAGCCGCACCGTCATCCGCGATGCATTGAGCGAGATGGAGCGCGCAGGCTATGTGGAGCGCGTGCGCGGCATTGGCACGGTGGTGAACCGCGCTGTGCTGAGCCTGCGCAGCCGGCTGGACCAGAAGCTGGAATACTACCCGCTGATCCGCAGCTTTGGCAGCTATCCCCACGCCGACGGCATTCAGGTATTTCCCATCCGTGCCGGTGAAGAGCTGGCCCGCGATCTGGAAATTGAGCCGGGCGACGACGTGATCTGCATCAAAAAGCGCATTCTGGCCGACACCACCCCGGTGATCTACTCCATCGACTACCTGCCCAGAGCACTGTTCGGTGCCAGAGACTACACCCGCATCGACCTGACCGGCGGCGTGTTCGATATTCTGGAACGGGAGTGCCACCAGCAGATCTCCTCCAACGTCGCCCACCTGAAGGCAAGCTGCGGCGACGATGCCATCCGCTCCGCCATGCGCCTTGCTCCGGGCGAGGCCATGCTGCTGCTGGACGAAGTGTGTTTCAATCGTTTGTGCCGCCCGGTGATGCGTTCGCTGAGCTACTACACAAACTTCTTTGATTTTTCCATTTTACGCAAGCTGCTCTAAACCAAAAAACTGACGGAGGTATGCACCCATGCGACATCTGATCGACCCGTTGGATTTTACCCAGCAGGAAATTTCCACTCTGCTCGACCTGGCCGACCGCATCCATGACGACCCGGCCGCGTATCAGGAGGTGGCCCGGCATAAAAAGCTGGCTACCCTGTTCTACGAGCCTTCCACCCGCACCCGCCTCTCCTTTGAGGCAGCCATGCTGAACCTTGGCGGCCATGTGCTGGGCTTTCCCAGTGAGAACGTGTCCAGCGCAAGCAAGGGCGAAAGCGTTGCCGACACCATCCGCGTGGTGTCCTGCTATGCGGACATCGTGGCCATGCGCCACCCCAAAGAGGGCGCACCGCTGCGCGCTTCCCGCTACTCCCGCATCCCGGTGATCAACGCGGGCGACGGCGGCCACCAGCACCCCACCCAGACCCTGACGGACCTGATGACCATCCGCCGCCGCATGGGACGGCTGGATGACCTGACCATCGGCCTGTGCGGCGACCTGAAATTCGGCCGCACCGTGCACTCCCTCATCAAGACCATGGCCCGCTGCAAGAACATCCGGTTCGTGCTTATCAGCCCGGAAGAGCTGCGCGTGCCGGACTACATCGTAAAGGACGTGCTGGAGGCCAACGGCATCCCCTACCAGGAGACCCGCAGTCTGGAGGAATCCATGTCGGAGCTGGACATCCTGTACATGACCCGCGTGCAGAAGGAGCGCTTCTTCAACGAGGAGGACTACATCCGCCTGAAGAACAGCTACATCCTCACCAAGGAAAAGATGGGCCTTGCAAAGCCGGATATGGCTGTGCTGCATCCCCTGCCCCGCGTCAACGAGATCGCACTGGACGTGGACGACGACCCGCGCGCCGCCTACTTTGAGCAGGTGCAGAACGGCGTGTATGTGCGTATGGCACTGATCATGACCCTGCTGGGCCTGCGCGACCCCAAGGCACCTAAGGAGGAGAACTGATATGTTGAACATCGATGAAATTCAGAACGGCATCGTGATCGACCACATCAAGGCAGGCACTGCCATTGGCCTGATGGACCTGCTGGGCATTGCGGGCAACCGCACCGCCAGCGTGGCGCTGATCCAGAATGCACGCAGCAGCAAGACCGCCAGCGGCCGCAAGGACATCATCAAGGTGGAGGGCGATGCTTCCTGGCTGAACCTGGATGTGCTGGCCTACCTTGACCCGGGCATCAGCGTGACCATCATTGAAAACGGCAAGGCCGTGCGCAAGGAAAAGCCGATGCCCCCCAAGCGCCTTGTGAACATTGTAAAATGCCGCAACCCCCGCTGCATCTCCTCCATTGAGGAAGAGTGCGACCAGATCTTTGAGCTGAGCTCCAACGGCAAATACCGCTGCATCTACTGCGAGCAGGAGCTGCAGGTAAAGCCGGAATAACGACACAGAAAAAGAGCTGCTGTACTAGGCAATTTTGCCGTACAGCAGCTCTTTTTTTGCAATAAAAAATCTGACGGAACTCTCACCGACGCAAATGCCCTGTGTGGCAGATGCTCCATTCCCACAAGCAGCACCTGCCGGACAGAAATGCGACGTACCGAGTGACTTTATCAGCAGCAAACCCCAAAGTTCGCCGTTGAAAGCCCCGCCAGATGAGCTGCGCAGCGCATGAGGGCTGCACAGCGAAGAGCAAAGGGAAAACAGAGCAGCTTAACACGCACCGCTGCCCGGATCACTGCACAGGGGGCAAAGCTTCACCAGGTCTTCCTTTGGCCGCAAATCCGCCCTGCCCCGGCAGGAGGTCACCTTTACTGGCCTTAGTATAGCATTGTTGCGTGCCTGTTGCACAGAACATGTCATAAATTGTCGGTGCTCATGTCATGAACTGCGCACGGGATGGCGCAGGTAAACCGGAACCACCGGTCGCGGCAGCTCACGGTATACTCGGCACCGTACTTGCGCAGCACGTCCTGCACGTTGGCAAGGCCCATGCCGTGGCCGCTCTCCTTTTTGGTGGTGCCGGGCAGCTTGCCCTCCTCCAGCAGCAGGTCTTCCTGCACGCGGTTGCGCACCGAGATCAGGTATTCTTCCGGCGTTTTGCGGATGCGCACATGCACCTCCGGCGGCAGGGCCTGCGCTGCGGCGCGGGTGGCGTTGTCCAGAAGGTTGGAGAGCACGATGACCATATCCATGCTGTCGAAGGGCATCCGCTTGAGATCGCACAGGTCAAAGTAAATGTTTACGCCAGCTTTTGCCGCTTCTTCGTATTTTTTGCTCAGAATGGAATCCAGCAGCGGGTTGTGGGTATCCATAATGGTGGTGCCCGCCGCCACCGTTTTGCTCACGCTGGCAATATAGGCCTGTGCGCCTTTCAGATCCCCCTGATCCAGCAGGGCGGTAAGGGCTGTCATGTGGTTGGTGAACTCGTGGGTCAGGCGGCGCTGTTCCGTGTAGGAATCCAGCAGGGCTTCGGCACGCTGCTGTTCCAGCTGAGCACGGTAGCGGGAGTTCTGCCGCTGCACCACCTGATCGTTGAACATCTGCACGATGGCGATATGCACCAGCACCGCCACGCTCATGCCAAAGGTGAGCAGCATGGTCATCCGGGTAGCGGGCTGCTGGGTCCCTGTGACCATCAGCACAATGTTCAGCACCACAGCCACCCCGGGGAAAAAGGACATCACCAGCGCCTGCAGCGGCTGCAGAGCACACTTCTGGTTCCAGCTGTACAGGGAATGCGCAACTGCTGCACCCACGATAAGGTTCGCGGCGCACAGCGCGATCAGGCAGCCGGGGTGCTGCCATGCTTCGCCGGTGCGCACTCCGGTGAACCAGGAGTAGGTATAGTTGACCGTGTTCTCCACCAGCAGGCACATGGTGCCGTTGATCAGGCAGGCGGTGAGCTTATCGGCAAAGGTTCCGCCAAACAGCTGCGCCGTAACAAAAAGGTACAGCACATTGAGCAGGACGCTCTGCACATTGAAAAATGACATTCCTGTTGCGAGTGACAGGCCCAGCTGCCCCATACACAGCAGCTCTGCCCACAGAACCGGCCAGCGCAGTTTTCCCCTGCCCAGATAGGCCCACTCCACCAGAATAAAGGCGTTCCCCTGGACCAGACACACCAGATGCCCCAGCATCATTTCCGCAAATGCATCACTCATCCACATACTGCCCCTTCCATTCCAGATATGCGTTCTGGATGGCCGCATAGCCTGCGCGGCTCACGCTCAGCTCCACCCCGTTTTTCAGCAGGGCGCGGTAGCTGCGGATGCTGCGCACATATTTCATGTTCACCACATCGCTGCGGCTCACCTGCAAAAAGCCGTTCTCGTAGAGCATGGGCGGCAGGTCGGCGATCTTGCCGTAGTAGGTGCAGATGGGCCGGCGGGCAATGTCGCCGTAGACGTTGATCTGGCGCAGGTCGCTTTCCAGATAATAGATCTGATCCAGCGGAATTTCCGTTTCGGTGCGGTTGTGGTGCACCGTCAGGGTCTTGCGCTGGTCGGTCAGGGCGGCAAGCAGGTCGTCCAGACACTTGGGCAGGGTGCGCGCAATGTCCCGCTTGAGCAGGTAGCGGTAGGCGTTCACCGTGTAGCCTTCCAGCGCAAATTCCAGATAGGCCGAAACATACACCAGCATCAGGCCGGGGCACTTCTGCTTGAGCTGACGGCCCAGCACCATGCCGTTTGCACCGGGCATGTCCACGTCCAGAAACGCCAGCTGATACAGCTCCAGCCCCGGCGTTGCAAGCACCTCGGCTGCGCTGGTGCAGACGGCGGTGTGCACCTGCACGCTGCGGGCGGTAAAGTAGACAGTGACATATTCTGCCATGCGCGCGCCGAACGCCGCATCGTCGTCACAGATCAGGATATGCATGGAAGGTTCCTTTCTGCCGCAAAAGGCCCCTCTTGCAGTAAGAGGGGCCAAAGTAACTATCAGAGGAATTTATCGTAGAGGCCAAAGGCAAAGATGAACAGCACGATCACCGGCAGCACGCAGGTCAGGTAGCCGCGCATCCAGTCGTGCATCTTGAGGCCCTTGCCGGTGTTGACTTCCTTTTTATAGTTGTCCCAGCCCCAGCCGTACTTGGTAACGCAGAACAGCAGGTACACCAAGCTGCCCAGCGGCAGGAACAGGTTGCTCACGAGGAAGTCCTCCAGATCCAGCACAGCGCCGCCGAACACGGCAAAGCCGTCCCATGCCCACACGTTGTAGCCCAGCACGCAGGGCAGCGAAAGCAGAGTGATGAGCACGAAGTTCACCAGACTGGACTTTTTGCGGCTGCAGCCGGTGAGCTCCATGCCGCAGCAGATGATGTTCTCGAACACGGCCAGCACGGTGGAAAGCGCTGCAAAGGCCATGAACAGGAAGAACAGGGAGCCCCACAACCGGCCCATGGCCATGTTGGCAAAGATGTTGGGCAGGGTAATGAAGATCAGGCTGGGGCCGCTGGTCTGGTCCACACCGTAGGTGAAGCAGGCCGGGAAGATGATGAGACCGGCGGTGATGGCCACGAAGGTATCCAGCACCACGATGCGGGCGGACTCGCCCAGCAGGGAGTGCTCCTTGCCGATGTAGCTGCCAAAGATGGACATTGCGCCAATGCCAAGGCTCAGGGTGAAGAAGGCCTGATTCATGGCGGACACCAGCGTGTTGACCACGCCCACCTCTTTCATGCGCCCGAAGTCGGGCACGAGGAAGAAGCTCAGGCCTTCCTTTGCGCCGGGCATGAACAGGCTGTTGACGGCCAGCACCACCATGATCACCAGCAGGGCGATCATCATGACCTTGGTCACGCGCTCAAGGCCGTTCTGCAGGCCCTTGGCGCATACAAAGATGCCCAGTGCCACCACGAACACCATCCAGAAGGTCATCACGCCGGGGTCTGCCAGCATTTCGGTAAACTTGCCAGCCACCTGATCGGCGTTCAGGCCTGCCAGCTTACCGGTGGCGGTCATGTAGAAATAGTGCAGCATCCAGCCTGCCACGGTGGTGTAGAACATCATGAGCAGATAGCAGCCAATGAGGGTGAGGTAGCCGTGGATGTGCCACTTCTGGCCCGGCTTTTCCAGTGCCTGATAGGCCCGCACCGGGCTTTTGCGGGAAGCGCGGCCCACCGCAAACTCCATGGTCATGATGGGCAGGCCCAGAATGATGAGGAAGATCAGGTAGAACAGCACGAACGCGCCGCCGCCGCCCTGACCGGCAATATAAGGGAACTTCCACACGTTGCCAATGCCGATGGCACAGCCCGCTGAAAGCAGAATGAAGCCCAGCCTGGACTTCAGTTTTTCTCTTTCCATGATTCCAAACTCCTTGTTTTCCGTTCTGCTCTGCCCTGCCCTTTGCGGGGCCGGGCGAAGCGTTGCTTTTGTATTATAGCACAAATTTGGTCGAAGAACAGGGGCGCTTCAGCGAGATGAACTTTTGTTGTCAAAAGTATTCTTTGTCTTTCCCGCGTGCACAGCCCGTCCTGCCGCAGGGCCGTACCGCAATTTTCGTTGCAGATGCGTCCGTTTTTGGTGTATTTGCGACAGGCTGCAATTTTTCTCACCTGAAAGGTGAAGAGCTGACAGTTATTCATCTTTCCACCCAGCAGCAAAAAGGGGAGAAGCATCTTTGGACACTTCTCCCCTTTACAGGTGTATTTACTTCCGCTTTTTGGGGGCAGTACCCTTGCCCACCGGGCCGCGGGGGCGGCGCTCGGCAGCCTTGGACTGCACTGCGGCGCTGCGGGTCTGGGCGCGGCCCTTGGCGGCAGCGGCACGCAGACCGTTGATCTCTGCCTTGGTCAGCTCGCGGTAGGTGCCGGGCTTGAGCATTCCCAGCTTTACCACGCCCTCGGCATTGCGCTTCAGGCGCACCACCTCAAGGCCCACGGTCTCGCACATGCGGCGGATCTCGCGGTTCTTGCCCTCTTTCAGGGTCATTTCCATCACGGTGCGGCCCGGCTCGTCGGTGACAACATTGATGGCGCAGGGCATGGTCTTGGTGCCGTCGTCCAGCACAACGCCGCTGCTCAGCTTCAGGATCTGGCTTTCATCGGCGCGGGGCTGCACGGTGACGCGGTACAGCTTGGAGATGCCGCCCGACGGATGGGTGACGGCCTGCGCAAACGCGCCGTCGTTGGTCATGAGCAGCAGGCCCTCGCTGTCCTTATCCAGACGGCCCACCGGGTACAGGCGGGCGGGGATATCGCTCACCAGCTCCATCACGGTCTTGCGGCCCAGCTCGTCGCTGGCGGTGGTCACATAGCCGCGGGGCTTGTACAGGGCCAGATAGTACATCTGCTGATCCTTGCGGATATAGATGCGCTCGTCGTCCACGTGCAGCACGTCGCGGTTGGGGTCCATCTTGTCGCCCACCTTGACGGGGTGGCCGTTGACCTTCACGCGGCCCTCGGCAATGATCTGTTCTGCCGCACGGCGGGAGCACAGACCCTGTTCAGCCATGATCTTTTGAATACGTTCTTCTGCCATAATAAAACTCCTTGTGCGCCTCCCGGCGCTCAAAACGCGCACCTCTCCCCTGCTTTGGGGTGCGGGTGCGCCTGTATCAAAACTGTGAGTTGGAAGCTCACAGTTACGGCGATGGTGATTGGCACCGGATACTCCGGCAAGATGCGCGAAGCCATGTCTGAAGTGCAGGCTGCGACTAAAATCGACAGAAAAGCCTGCCGGGAAGTGCGAGGGCTACACCACGCTGGTGGTCTGGCGAGCGCAGGCGGGACGGAGTGTCCGGTGCCAAGCCCCCTCCCTTACTGCTCCGCAGGAGCAGCAGGCTCTTCCTTCTTTTCGTCCTTCTTGATGAGGGCGGCAACCTTGTCCACCAGCTCCGGCAGCATGGTCAGGGCACGGTTGATGGTGTCGGCGTTGTCCGACAGCTGGATGGTGCGCACGCAGCCGTCCTTTACCACGAGGAAGGCCACCGGCTGGATGTTCACACCCGCACCGGAGCCGCCGCCGAACAGGTCCTTGTTGGCGGCGTTCTTGCCGTCAAAGTCGGTGCCGCCGGAGGCAAAGCCAAAGCTCACCTTGGAAACCGGCAGGATGGTGGTGCCGTCCTCGGTGATGATGGGCTTGCCAATGATGGTGTTGGAGTCCACCATCTGGTGGATCTTCTCCATGGTAACGTTCATCAGGCCCTGAATGGGATGCTCAGCCATAAAACAGCTCTCCTTTATCGGTTTGATTCGGGCAAAGGCCCGTTGTCTGCAAATCCGGATACACGTATAGTGTACCACATTATAGGAAGATGTCCAATACTTTTTTGCGCCAGAACTCGTACAGCACCCGCACCGCCGCAAGGACGATGAACAGTGCCTGCGCGCTCACCCGGCAGGACACCCGGTCCTCCACGGTGGGCTGCCCGCTGCCAAAGTCCGGCAGGATGCGCAGCTCATCGAACTGCAGCCAGAGAAAGCGGTCCAGCACGCCCAGCACCGGGTACAGCCACGCCTGCAGCTTGCCGTAGCTGCGGGCAGCGGCGGCGGGGTCCTCCCCGCGCACACCAAGGCGCACCTGTATTTTTGTGATACGCAGCGCACCGAACACAGCTTTGGTCAAAGTGCCCGCACCTTTGAGCATGGTGCAGAGGATCTCCAGCGTGATCTTTGCCTTTTTGCGCGGCTGGGCGGGCTTGTTTGCCTTGGCGGCAGCGGCGGCGGCCTTTTTGCGGGCCTTCTCCTCTGCCTTTTTCCGCTTGCGCTCGGCCCGCCATGCGGCAAACTTTGCCTTGACCTTGCCAAAGCCCCTGGGCGGCTCCGGGTTTTCCGGTGCGGGCGGCGGCTCCGGCTTCGGGTACTGGAACACCGGGAAGGTGATGCCCAGCGCACCGGCCTTTACGGTGAGCACGCCGTGCTCCCAGCACAGGTCTGCGCAGAAGGGGCACAGCAGCAACAGCACCAGTAAGATCAGCACCACCAGCAGCAGAATGCCGATCACCCGGAGGATGAACAGCAGCACTGCTCCCAGCGCGGCGAGGAATGCTCCCATGCGTTACCCCTCACTTTCTGTCGGTGATGCGTTTGTTTCCGTTTCCTGCCCGTGCACCGGCGGCAGGTCGGCCAGAGAAGAAAGGCCGAACACCCGCAAAAAGGTGTCGGTGGTACGGAAGCTCACCGGCCTGCCCGGCAGGTCAAGGCGTCCGGCTTCCTCAATGAGGCCCTTTTCCAGCAGGCCCGACACGCTGGACGAGGAATCCACGCCGCGCACCTGCTCGATGAAAGCGCGGGACACCGGCTGGTTGTAGGCGATCACGGTCAGGGTCTCCATGGCGGCGGGGCCAAGGGGCACTGCGCGGCGACTGTCCAGCAGGCGGCGGATGCAGTCGGCCCACTCGGTCTTGGTGGCAAGCTGCCAGCGGGTGTTCAGGTGCAGCAGGCACAGGCCGCTGTCCTCCCGGGCGTAGCGCTCCCGCAGGGCTTCCAGCGCGGCTTCCACGCTGAGCTGCGGCAGCTGCACCGCCTGGGCCAGCTTGTCGGCACCAATGGGGTCGCCGCTGGCAAACAGCATGGCTTCCACGGCTGCACGGATCTGTTTCTGGTTCATTCCTTCTCCTTATCACGTTGGATGCGGCCCCGCTGCATGGTCAGCCGGCCCTCGTCGTCCAGCTTTACACGGCCGCCGCGCACCAGCTCCAGCAAGGCCAGAAAGGTGGCCACGTTGGTGCTGCGGGTCTGCTGGCGGCTGAACAGCTGGCTCATTTTTGCCGCTGTACCGCTGATCAGGTGCCGCAGAATGTACACCACCCGGCTCGTCACCGACACCATGGGCGCTGTGACCAGCGGCTCGAACTGCTGCTGGGTAGGCTCCCGGCGCAGCTTGGTGCGGCCGGAAAGAACGGCCCAGTAATCCGCCAGCACCTGCGGCGCATGGTGCAGGTCGTAGGTGTTATCGAACTCCATCTCCATGGGCGGACGCACAAAAACCGGCGCAGCTTCGGCCTTTTGGCGCAAAAGCGCAGCCATGCGGCGGCACTGGTCGTACTCGATCAGCTGGCCGGTGAACTCCTGCTTGAGCCGCTCGCCCTCTTCGCTGCGGGGCAAAAGCAGGTAGCTTTTCATCTCCACCAGCCGCGCGGCCATCTCGATGAAGGCGCTGGCGGCTTCCGGGTCCGGGTCGGCCCGCGCCACCGTGGCGGTGTACTGGTCGATCAGCTCCAGAATGGGGATGTTGTGCAGGTCCATCTTATGTTTGGCCACAAGCGCCAGCAATAATTCCAGCGGGCCGTCAAAATCTTCCAGATGGAAGGTCAGTTCTTCTGCCACGCTCACACCACCGTCCCAAGGCCGGCATAGTAGATGGAATACGCGATCTTATCAATGTAGCCGGTGCCCTTGCCCAGCAGCTCCCACACGATGTTGTTCAGGTAGTACAGGGGGGTATCCAGTGCGCCGAACCACACTGCCGCCAGCAGGGCGATCATGATATAGCGCTCGTACTTCATCAGGCCAAAGTAGATGCGCCGGGGCAGCACCACCAGCAGGATGCGGCTGCCGTCCAGCGGCGGCACCGGGATCAAGTTGAACACGGCAAGGCTCACGTTCATCAGCACAAGGTACTGCAGGAACATGGCAATGTAGATGGTGGCATCGTTCACCGGTGCCCAGTAGTACATGAGCTTCCACGCCACCATGCCCACATAGGCAAGGAGGATGTTTGCCGCAGGGCCAGCCAGCGCGGTGAGGGCCATGCCCCACTTGGGGTTTTTGAAGTTGCGGGGGTCGGTGGAGACGGGCTTTGCCCAGCCCACGCCCGCAAACACCATGCACAGCGTGCCCAGCAGGTCAAAGTGGGCAAAGGGGTTCAGCGAAAGCCGCCCCTGCCGCTTTGCGGTGTCGTCGCCCAGCAGCCATGCTGCCAGCGCGTGGCCGCACTCGTGGAAGGGGATGGCCACCAGCGCCACCAGCGCGCGGATGAGATAATAGATGCCCTGAGAGGTCATTCGATATTCCTGCCTTTTTTCAGTATACCATATATAATACTATTTTTTGAGGTTTTAGACAAGGGGTGTCCAGACGATTTAAAATGATCTCCGCTTCGCTCTGATCATTTCAGCGGAATTTTATTTTTAATTCGTGATTTGTCTACGAGTTGCGGCACCCAGCATTCGTTTCGTGCCTTGAACGGCACTCACGTCTTGCTGGCCGCTGCCCCAACAGCTTCTCCCTGTTTCCGCCACTGGCGGCGGTCGTCGCCGTTGCAGCCTGCGGGCTGCTCCAAATCACATTTTCACACAAGGGGTCGTAACAAAAAACAGCATCTGAGTGCATCGGGGCAGTTTTCCAAAAAACCGCAATATTTTTTGAAAAAAGGCTTGCATTTTGCCCGGCAATCTGCTACAATAGTCAAGCTGATTATTTTGATTCCTTACTTCACTGCAGGAGGTGCAAGTACCATGGCTAAATGTGAATGCTGCGGCAAGGGTGTTGCCTTTGGTATCAAGGTTTCTCACTCTCATCGTCGTTCCAACCGTACCTGGAAGCCGAATGTCCGTCGTGTCAAGGCGGTCGTTGAGGGTTCTCCCAAGTACGTCTACGCATGCTCCCGTTGCCTGCGCGCTGGCAAAGTTACCCGCGCTGTCTAATTTGGTGTATGTGGCCGGTCACTTTGTCGAGTGGCCGGCTTTTTTTGTTGCTGTAAGGAGGCAAAACACATGGCTCTGCCCAACGATCCCATCATGCTGCTGAGCGTGGTGAACCTGAAGCTGCGTGATTTTTACAAAAACCTCGATGCTCTGTGCGAAGATCTGGATGCCGACAAGGCCGACCTTTGCGCAAAGCTCCGGGCCGTGGGCTACGAGTACGATGCCCAGCGCAACCAGTTCGTGTGATATTTCCAGAGAAAGCTTTCTTTTGATCGCTAACGACCGGCACCGACGTGAAGCGACTACGCCCGGGCCGGTGAATATAGAAACAAGGAGTGCTTGATTTATGATCCAGGGTACCTATTACAAAGAGTGGAGCAGCGTGCTGAACCGCGAGATGGAGTTCAAGGTATACGGCAGCGCCGGTGTGCCGGTGCTGGCCCTGCCTGCCCGCGGCGGCCGCTTTTATGATTGGGAGAACAACGGCATGCCCGATGCCATTGCCCCGCTGCTGAACGAGGGCAAGGTGCAGCTGTTCTGCGCCGACAGCATTGACGGCGAGGCCGTACTGAACGGCGACATCCCGGTGCGCCGCCGCGCCGAGATGGAGGAAAAGTACTTCGTCTACCTTACCGCCGAGCTGGCTCCCCGGGTGCTGGCCCTGAACGGTGCCGCAAAGGATGCCAAGCTGTGGTGTGTGGGCATCGACCTTGGCGCTGTGCACGCCGTCAACTGCCGCCTGCGCCGTCCCAAGCTCTTTGCCGGTGCCATCGGCCTTTCCGGCATCTACGATCTGGCCCGCTTCTGGGGCAGTGAAGCCGACGATCTGGTGCTGCGCTGCTCTCCCCTGCAGTATCTGGCCGAGAACGGCATCGCCGACAAGCTGGCTCTGGCCAAGGCCGAGGAGAACAGCCTGATGCTCTGCGCCGGTCAGGGTGCCTACGAGGACGATGCCAAAGCCGACACGCAGGCGCTGGCCGATGTGCTGGCCGCACAGGGCCTGCCCGCCCACCTCGAGGTCTGGGGCGGCGATGTCTCCCACGAGTGGTACTGGTGGGGCAAGATGCTGGGCCTGTTTGTGCCGCGGATTCTGGAGAAGTAAAAGTGATTTGATAGAGGGAAGGCATTTGCAGTGCCTTCCCTCTTTTTGTTTGTATTTTTCAATTCCCTACTTGATTTATCGGGTTTGCTGTGCTATACTCATGCTGTAAGAAGTATACCCCCTATGGGTAAAGGAGATATTTTATGGACAACGATTTTATGGACAACGAGAAAAAGCCCTGCTGCTGTTGCGGCACGCCCGCCCAGCCCGAAGCTGCCACGGCTCCGGCCATTGACGCATCCGCTGTGCCCACCGAAAGCGTCACCCCCTCCTGCTGCCGCCACAAGGACCGCACCCCGGAGGAACACAAGGCCCTGCTGAACCGGCTCAGCCGCATCGAGGGGCAGGTGCGCGGCATCCGCGGCATGCTGGAAAAGGATGCCTACTGCGTGGACATTCTTGTGCAGGTGGCGGCGGCGAACTCGGCGCTGAACAGCTTTTCCAAGGAGCTGCTTGCCCAGCACATCTCCACCTGCGTGGCGGACGACCTGCGCGCGGGCAGCGAGGCAAAGCTGGACGAGCTGGTGAATCTGCTGCCCAAGCTCATGAAATAAGAAGCCCTTTTCCGTGCATACTCAACGTAGGAGTGATATTTTATGGAACAATACAACGTTACCGGCATGAGCTGCGCAGCCTGCTCCGCCCGGGTGGAGAAGGCCGTGAGCAAGGTGCCCGGCGTTGCCAGCTGCTCGGTGAGCCTGCTGACCAACTCCATGGGCGTGGAGGGCACCGCCAGCTCTGCCGAGATCATCAAGGCCGTGCAGGATGCAGGCTACGGTGCCAGCCCCAAGCGTGCGGGCGCGGCGGCTGCCAGCTCCACCAGCGCCGACCTTGACGCGCTGGCCGACCACGAGACCCCCAAGCTCAAGCGGCGGCTCATTGCGTCGCTGGGCTTTCTGCTGGTGCTGATGTACTTCTCCATGGGCCACATGATGTGGGGCTGGCCCCTGCCCCGCTGGTTCGACGGAAACCACATCGCCATGGGCCTTGTGCAGCTGCTGCTGGCGGGCATCGTCATGGTCATCAACCAGAAGTTCTTCATCAACGGCTTCAAGGGGCTCCTCCACGGCTCGCCCAACATGGACACGCTGGTGGCCATGGGTTCCATGGCAAGCTTTGTGTGGAGCACCTACGCCCTGTTCGCCATGACCCGCGCGCAGGTGGACGGCAACAGTGAGCTGGTCATGCATTATATGATGGAGTTCTACTTTGAGTCCGCTGCCATGATCTTGACCCTCATCACGGTGGGCAAGATGCTGGAGGCCCGCTCCAAGGGCAAGACCACCGACGCGCTCAAGAGCCTGATGAAGCTTGCCCCCAAGACCGCCACCCTGCTGCGGGACGGTGCCGAAGTGACCGTGCCCATCGAGCAGGTGCAGAAGGAGGACATCTTTGTGGTGCGCCCGGGCGAGAACATCCCCGTGGACGGCATCGTGCTGGAAGGCACCAGCGCCGTGAACGAGAGCGCCCTGACCGGCGAGAGCATCCCCGTGGACAAGGCTGCGGGCGATAAGGTGAGCGCTGCCACCACCAACCAGTCCGGTTTCCTGCAGTGCCGGGCCACCCGCGTGGGCGAGGACACCACCCTTGCCCAGATCATCCGGATGGTCAGCGATGCCGCCGCCACCAAGGCTCCCATTGCAAAAATCGCCGATACGGTGTCCGGTTTCTTCGTGCCTGCGGTCATTACCATCGCGGTGGTCACCACCATCGTGTGGCTGCTGCTGGGCCGGGAGCTGGGCTATGCACTGGCCCGCGGCATCTCCGTGCTGGTCATCAGCTGCCCCTGTGCGCTGGGTCTGGCAACGCCGGTGGCCATCATGGTAGGCAACGGTCTGGGTGCAAAGAACGGCATCCTGTTCAAGACCGCCGCTTCGCTGGAAGCTGCAGGCCGCACCCAGATCGTGGCGCTGGATAAGACCGGCACCATCACCAGCGGTGAACCAAAAGTGACCGACATTCTGCCCGCCGAGGGCGTTTCCGAGGCGGAGCTGCTCACCCTTGCCGCCGCACTGGAGCGCAAGAGCGAGCACCCGCTGGCAAAGGCCGTGCTGGCCTGCACCGACGCGCAGAAACTCACCGCCCCCGAGGTATCCGGCTTTGCCGCCCTGCCGGGCAACGGTCTGGCCGCAAAGCTGGACGGCGTGGAGATCTTTGGCGGCAATGCGTCCTTTATCGGAACCAAAGTCACCGTGCCCGCACAGCTGCAGGAGAAGGCCGCAGCCCTTTCCGCACAGGGCAAAACGCCCCTGTTCTTCGGCGGAGCAGGCCGTCTGCTGGGCATCATCGCGGTGGCCGATACCATCAAGGAGGACAGCCCGCAGGCCATCCGGGAGCTGCAGGCCATGGGCATCCGCGTGGTCATGCTCACCGGTGACAACCAGCGCACCGCTGCTGCCATTGGCAGGCAGGCCGGTGTGGACGAGGTGATCGCAGGCGTGCTGCCCGACGGCAAGGAAGCGGTCATTCGCCAGCTGCAGGCATCCGGCAAGGTGGCCATGGTGGGCGACGGCATCAACGATGCCCCGGCCCTGACCCGTGCCGACACCGGCATCGCCATCGGCGCAGGCACCGACGTTGCCATCGACGCGGCGGACGTGGTGCTGATGAACTCCAAGCTGTCGGACGTGCCCGCCGCCATCCGCCTGAGCCGTGCTGCCCTGCGCAACATCCACGAAAACCTGTTCTGGGCGTTCATCTACAACATCATCGGCATCCCGCTGGCCGCAGGCGTGTTCATCCCCTTCGGCCTGACGCTGAACCCCATGTTCGGTGCTGCTGCCATGAGCCTTTCCAGCTTCTGCGTGGTAAGCAACGCCCTGCGTCTGAATCTGTTCGACGTGCACAGCACAAAGCACGATCGTGCGGCAAAAAATGCTGCTTCCCTGCCCGCTGTCTCCGCACAGCCCGCAGCGGTTGCAAATAAAGAGAGTACCAAGGAGGACACTGCTATGAAAAAGACCCTGAAGGTGGAAGGCATGATGTGCGGCCACTGCGAAGCCCGCGTGAAGAAGGCTCTGGAAGCCCTGCCCGAGGTGGACGAGGCCGTGGTGAGCCACGAGGCCGGCACCGCCATCGTCACCCTGAACGCCGAGGTCGCCGACGACGTGCTGAAGAAGGCCGTTGAGGATCAGGACTACCCTGTGACCGGCATCCAGTAAACCGCCGCTGAATACGGAAAGGCCGCTGCATGTGAACCGTGCAGCGGCCTTTTGCATTGGGTTCTTATTGTATTTCGTCAGAAAGTATGTTAAACTAAAAATGCCGCCTGAAAAGGCGGTGATTAGGTGCTGTCTGCAAGCGCAGGTGGTCATGCTTCCTGCCCTGTATCGCTGCTCTTTCTACATGGAATGAAGCAGAGGTTCCGGGAGGAAACTTTTTTGGAAGTACCCTGCCCGGAGCCTTGAAGGCGAAGGGAGGGATATCAATGAGCCTGATGGAGCTTTTCACTCTGCTCACGGTCATTCTCATGCTGTTGAGTCTGATCCTTGATGCAGTTCGCCTGACCGTTGAGGTCTTGGAGAAGTTTTCTCAGCGCAAATGTGATGACAACAAAAAAGATTGACTGCCACAGCCTTCCAACTCCGTGCAGTCAATCTTGATTGTAAAGGTAGGAAGCTGACCATTGCGGACAGCACCTTTTCTATTTGTAGTATAGTTATTTTTTGCCGTTTTGTCAAGAGAAGGTGCCCGCCTTCTCTTTTTCTTTCCCCATTTTCCTGTGCATTTTCGCCCCGGAAGCTGTGGCTTTTTGCGCAAAAACTATTTGTTGACACGTTGTTTTTTCAGAGTTATACTTATAGCAACAACATTTGGTTTTGCTTCCAGTTATAAACCACAGCGAAAGGAGAAATGTATTTTGGGAGTATCCATTCAGGACCGCACAGACTTTCTGAACATGCTGGATGCCTGCAGGACCGAGCAGCAGCTGTTCAGCCGCCTGACCTTTGCGGTAATGTTCCACCAGACCGACCCGGATGCACGGGAAGACCTGCTGGACGACGTGCGCGGCGCAGCCTGCAACATGCAGCTGCCCGCCGTCAACTACAAGATCGATCAATGGCTCAACACCTGCAAGCAGGCGTGGCAGGCCGACCCCGCAGCCTTTATGGCAGCCGTGAACGCGGACGCAAAGCAGCGCAAGCTTGCGCTGGAGGGCAGCGCGGCGCAGCCCGGCCTGCTGGCCGATGTGCCCATGCAGAGCGTAGCGTGGCTGGTGCCGCAGCTGCTGCCGCTGGGCGAAGTGTCGCTGCTGGGTGCCGACGGCGGCACCGGCAAGGGCATCTGGCAGGCACAGCTCATTGCCTATGTGACGGCGGGCAAGACCTCCGGCTTTTTTCCGCTGCCGCCGCAGCAGACCGGCAAGGTGCTGCTGCTTGCGGGCGAGGACGACCCCGGCAAGGTGCTCAAGGCCCGTCTGCTGGCGGCCGGGGCCGACATGAACCGGGTGCTGGTGCTGACCGCCGACGACTACTTTGGCAAGACCGGCCAGCCCCTTACCCTCAAGGATCAGGCACTGGCGGATTTTGCCGCCAAGGCCGGGCCGCTGCTGCTCATCGTGGACCCGCTGCAGAGCTTTCTGCCCTCCGATGTGGAGATGGCAAGCCGCAACCAGATGCGCAGTGCCCTGCTGCCGCTGCGCGCCATTGCCGCAAAGCAGGGCTGCGCGGTGCTCATCGTGATGCACTCCAACAAAAAGCAGGGCGTTTCCGGCCGCGCACGTCTGGCCGACAGCTCGGATATCTGGGACATGGCCCGCAGCGTGCTGATGATGGGCCGCGCCAAGAACGACGGCAAAATTTATCTCAGCCACGAGAAAAACAGCTACGCCCGCCCCCAGCAGACGGTGCTGCTGCACATCGACGATGTGGAGGTGGAGGGCGTAAAGACCGCGCGGGCCGTGTTTGACGGCTACACCGACAAGAAGGATGCCGACTTCATTGAGGAGCGGCGGGTGCGCACGGCGGAGACCCGGCAGGACACCCGCAGCGCCATCCTGAACGTTCTGTCCGAGAGCCGCCTTGGGTCGATGCCCAGCAACGAGCTGCGCGCCGCCGTCCTGCGGGAGATCGGGTGCAGCGACAGTACATACAACCGTGTGTACAGTGACCTCACGAAGTCCAGCCAAATCGCAAAGCAAGCGATACGTGGAAAAGATGGCAGGAATCGCTGGTATACCTGCTACTGTGGAGAAACATCTGACAAAGTTCCATTTTAAATACTTATCTACGTTATAAATTTGATGTTTGTCAGCTTGACAAAGTTCGGATATTTGACAAAGTTGGAACTTTCTCAGAACAATGGAACTTTCTCACCTTGACAAAGTTACTTTTCAATCGTTGTATCGTTTAAAAGTTCAAACTTGCTCAGATAACGCTCCTACAGTAGCACCTGATAAAGTTCCCTGAAACCATAGGCTGCGTGCTGGCAGCTTTCTCCGCGAACAGCAACGGGTTGCAGAACCCACGGTTCCGCCCCTGTGCTTACGCACGGGGCCCCACTTCCCGGACATTCGCTGGAGAAACTCCCAGCCCACAGCCCAGCCCGCACCTTAACTCCTCGCCAACTCCTCCACCGTGATGCAGCACACGGCAAAGGCCAGCAGGGCGCAGTCCAGCGGGACACGGCGCAGCACCACCACCCGTTCGGTCAGGGTGGTAAAGGTCTGCACGGCCTGCACCGGCACGGTGCTGCCCAGCCAGAACAGCGCCACCGAAAGCGGCAGATGCACCGCCCGCGCTGCCAGCAAAGGCCGCAGCGAGATCTCGGCCGGGCAGATGGTGCGCACCTGCAAAAGCACCGACACCCCCTGCACACTGAGCGCCGCACAGCACAGCGTGCTGGCCCACAGCCCGGTGCGGGCGGCCTGATCGCAGCCGGAACACACTTCCAGCAGCATGGCGGGCAGCGCCGCCCACGGCTGTGGCAGCAATGCCCCGCACCCTGCCGCCAGCAGCCGGAAGTACAGCACAAAGCCGCAGAGCTTCAGGTAGGTCACTGCCGCCTGCGCGATCACCGCGTCCAGTGCGGGCAGCTGAATGGTTTCCCCCTGCGCGGGTGGAGCCTGCCCGGCCCCGCCCTGCATCCGGCACAGCAGCGCCGCCGTGAGGTATCCCGCCAACAGCTGGGCCGCAAACAGCCGCACCCCCACCGCGCGGCTGCCCAGCATCTGCTGCCCTACCGTGAGGATGACAAAGGACGGCCCGCTGCACACACAGGCGGGCAGCAGCGCCGAGGCCTGCCGGGAAGTGAGCTGACCGGTGCGCACGGCTTCGGACGCAGCCACCGCCGCCGGTGCAAAGCCCCCCAAGGCCCCAATGAGCAGCACGCCGCCCGCGCCCTTTGCCCGGATGCCCATGAGCCGCGCCGCAGGCCGGAACACAAAGCCCAGCCACTGCCCGGCCCCGCAGCCTGCCGCCAGCGCCGATACGATGAGGAACGGAAACAGCGATACCAGCAGCGGCCCGCCGCACAGCCGCAGCCCCGCCTGCAGGGCATCGGCACAGCGCTGCGGCGCGGCAAACACCAGAAACGCCGTGTACCCTGCCAGCGCCAGCAGCACGCCCCGCCGGAAATTCCAGCTTCGATTCATAACTCAGCCCTCCGCATCCATATATATGTAGCAGCGCGCCGCGGGCAGAACTGCGGGATGGGAGGGAATGGGATGTGTGCCAAGCGCAAAAAGCGGCTTTTGCTGCAAAGCTGGCTGGCCCTGCTGTTCCGTCAGCCGCCGCAGGGCTTTTACCACGCCCCTGCCGTCTACCTGAGCGGGGGCCGCATGGAGGTGGAGCACTTTTGCCGCATTCTGGCCTACAGCCCCGACCGGCTGTGCCTGCAGATGCCCCATGGCCGGTTGACCATCTACGGCGATGGGCTGAAGATCGTCACCCTTACCGCCAGCCGCCTGACCCTGCGGGGGCGGTTCGTGCGCACGGACTTTGCGGATGACTAGGAGGTGCCCATGGAACCGGTAAGCCTTTGGGCCGCGGTGGAGTTCACCGCATGCAATGGCAGCACCGAAGCCCTGCTTACCGCTGCCGCCCGGGCCGGGCTGCATCCCTACGGGGTAACGGCCCTGCCGGGAGGGTTTGGCGGGCGGTGCGCCGCGTGGCAGTACCCGCGCCTTGCCGCGCTGGCCCGCAAGCACCGGGTGCGGCTGCGCATCCGCCGGAAGCTGGGGCTGTATTTCTGCCTGCGCCCCTTGCTGCGCCGGGCCGGGCTTTGGGCGGGGCTGGCGGTGTTTGTGCCGCTGCTGCTCTTTGCACAGCAGTTCGTCTGGTATGCGGACACCTCTTCCCTCACCACCGGACAGGCTGCGCGGGCCTGCGCCGTCCTGCGGGAAGCGGGCCTGCAGCCCGGTGTGGCTGTGACCGAGGCAAAGCTCACCGCCGGGGAGTACGCCCTTTTGCACAGCGGCGAGTTCTCCTGGGCCAGCCTGAATTTTGCCAAAGGGCGGCTGGTGGTGGAAGCCGTCGCGGCCAGGCCCAAACCGGACATTGCCGCCGGAACGCTGCATGGCATCCGGGCAAAATGCGGCGGCACTGTTCTGCGCACGAACCTTACCAGCGGCACCATGCTGGTGCAGCCGGGCCAGCAGGTGGAGGCCGGGCAGGGCCTCATTGGCACAGCCCGCGCCGAGCGGGACGGCACCCTGATCTTTGCGCCCGCCGCCGGAACGGTGGTTGCGCAGTTTGAGTGGAGCGACACCCGCACCGTGCCCTTGGAAGAGACGGTGCAGCAGTACACCGGCGCGTGCACCCGCGCATACCGGGTGACAGCGTTCGGGCACACCTTCTCCCTGCCCGCCGCGCCTGCGCCGGAACATGCGGCAGTGGTCCTCCGGCACTTCCAGCCAGAGGTGCCGCTGCTGGGCCTTGCCCTGCCCTGCTCTGTGGAGGAGACCTGCCGCTATGTGCAGCAGCCGGAAACGCTGCACCGCACCGAAGCGCAGGCCTCCGCGCTGGCCCGGCTGCAAAGCCTGCAGGCGCTGTACGCCGCATGGCCGGACGCGGAGCACATCGCCCGCAAAGAGGACTGCACCGTGAACGGCAATGTACTGGACTATACCGTCACCTACACCGTGGCAGCGGACATCTGCGGGTGAAAGGATTCCCGTTGTAATTCGTCAAAAAGTATGCTAAACTAAAAATGCCACCCCGAAGGGTGGCGTTAAGGTGCTGTCTGCAAGCGCAGGTGGTCATGCTTTCCTCCGGCAAGCGTCCGGGGGACGTAAAAGCTTATTGTTTGTTTCCCCGTTCGCAAACGCGGAAGGGGGGATGCATCATGAAGTTGGAAGAGGTTCTGCAGCTGTTCGTCATTGTTGGCGGCACAGTTGGGATTACATTTCAGATCGCATGGGCAATCTTCAAAGAGATCCATAACAATAAGAAATGACCGCCCCAGACTCCCAAACCTGAGCGGTCATTCTTATTGACTCCTTAGCCGAAGGGAAGCTGACCATTGCGGACAGCGCCTTTTCTATTTGTAGTATAGTTGTTTTTTAGCGGTTTGTCAAGTCCCCTGCTCTGCAGCGGCACGTTCCGCCGCCTGCGCGTCGTACTCGGCAAGCAGGTCGTTGAGGTCGTACTGGTACTTGCTGTGGCAGAAGTGGCACACCACCTCGCAGGCGGGGTCCTCGTCGCGCATCCTCACCAGCTCCTTGCGGCCAAGGCTGAACAGCATCTCCTTGGTGCGCTCGGCGCTGCAGTCGCACTGGTAGTGCACATCGCGCTCGTCCAGCACGTTGGGGTCAAAGCCCGCCAGCGCCAGCTGCATCATGTCCTCGGGGGTCTTGCCCTCGTGCAGCAGGGTGGTGACGGACGGCATGGCCGCGATATTCTTTTCCAGCTGATCGATCTCCGCATCGGTGGCACCGGGCAGCAGCTGCACCATAAAGCCGCCTGCGCACAGGATGGACAGGTCCTTGTCCACCAGCACGCCCAGCGCCATGACGGTGGGCACCTGCTCGCTGTAGGCGTAGTAGGCGGTCAGGTCCTCGGCGATCTCGCCGGAGACCAGCGGCACCTGCCCCACGGTAGGCTCCTTCTGCAGGCGGTTATCCCGGATGACGGTGAGCACACCGTCTTTGCCCACAGCGCCGCCCACATCCAGGTGGCCGTTCGGCTTTGCGGGCAGCTCCACCAAGGGGTGATCGATGCAGCCCTTCACGTTGCCGGTTCCGTCGGTGCAGGCAATGACCACGCCCGCCGGGCCGCCGCCGGACACACGCAGGGTGATCTGGTCACGGTCGTCCTTGAGCATGGAGCCCATCAGGGCCGCGCCGGTGAGCAGACGGCCCAGTGCCGCGCTGCAGGTGGCGCTGGTGGTGTGCAGCTTTTCGGCCTTGCGGACGATCTGGGTGGAATCCACGCCGCAGAATACGACCCCGCCATTCTCCGACAGGCCGCGGATCAGATTTGCCATAAAGTTATCCCTCCAATTGTGTATACTGCTTGACTGCGCAGAAGAAATAGCGCTGGCTGTCCTCGGTCAGCGGGCCGAAGGTCTCGCCGTCGCAGACGCTTTCCAGCGCAAAGCCGTGCTTTTCCAGCGCGGTGCGGATGGTGTCAAGGTCATAGGTGTACTCGCAGAACTGCTCGTGGAAGTGCTCGCCGGTCTCGTGGTAGTCGATGTCCACGGTGATCTCCACGCGGCGGTTGGCGGCATCGTAGTGGTTGCGCCACACACAGGCGGCATCCTCTTCCTCAAAGGTGAACGCGTTGTCGCCCAGCACGTTCTGGTGCTTGTAGGGCGTGTTCATATCGAACAGGAACACCCCGCCCTTCTCCATGAAAAAGCCCGCGTTGGCAATGGCGGTGTCGAGGTCCGGGATGTGGTTGAAGGTGTCAAAGGTGGACACCGCGCCCCGGATGGTGCCGTACAGATCCAGCTTGAGCAGGTCCTGCCGGAGCAGCAGCAGCCTGCCGGAAAGGCCCAGCTGTTCGGCCTTATCGCGCACAACGCAGAGCATCTCCTCGGACTGGTCAATGCCGATCATATCATAGCCCGCCTGCGTGAGCATCAACGTCAGCTCACCGGTGCCGCAGCCAAGGTCGGCAAGGATGCCGTCGTGGATGCCGTGCTCCTTGAGCTTTGCATGGATGTGGGCATACAGGGCATCGTAATCGGCCTCGCCGTTGAATTCATCGTAGAAATAGGCAAATTCGTTGTAGGCCATGGTTTACTCCGCTTCCTGTTCCCCGGCCACAGCGGCGTTGAGCACCGCCTGCAGCTCCGGGATGCCGTAGCCGTTCTCGCCGCTGGTCAGCACCACCTTCTGGCAGCCATAGGGGCGGCAGAGGTTTTCAAAGTCTTCCAGCGTCTTGGCCAGCTGGCTCTTTTTGAGCTTGTCGGCCTTGGTCAGGGCCACCACGTAGGGGATCTGGTGATAGTGCAGGTAGCGCAGCATCTGCTCATCGTCGGCGCTGGGGGCGTGGCGGCAGTCCAGCAGCTGCACCAGCAGGGTGTGGTGGCGGGGTGCTTCAAAGTAGCTGTTGATGAGGTCGTCCCAGCGCTCACGGTCGGCGTTGCTCACCTTGGCGTAGCCGTAGCCGGGCAGGTCCACAAAGTAGCAGTCGTCCACCGAATAGAAATTGATGGTGGCCGTTTTGCCCGGCGTACTGGACACGCGGGCAAGGTTTTTGCGGCTGCACAGCTTATTGATGAGGCTGGATTTGCCCACGTTGGACCGCCCCGAAAAGCTCAGCTCCGGGCGGTCGCTCTCGGGCAGCTGGCTGGAAATGCCGTAGCTGGCAATGAAATCAGCTTTGTTGTAATTCATGGAGCTTTCCTTTCTTGTGGTACGTCAAACCCTCTCAGTCTCGTCACTTCGTTCCTCGCCAGCTCCCCCGAAGGGGGAGCTCTTTCATCTGGTGGAAAACATCCCTTAAGCTCCCCCCTTCGGGGGAGCTGGCACGGCGCAAGCCGTGACTGAGAGGGTTTCTATTATTCTCAGCACACCGCGCCGGGCTGGGGCTTTTCTGCGGTGGGCGGCACGATGGCGGCGTCTGCCGCCTTTTTCTTGGTGTGGGTGCGGCCCGCAGCGCTCTTGGCGGCATTGGGCTTGAGCAGGGCCGCGTTCAGCACCTGCGTCAGGCTCTGCATGGGCAGGAAGGTGAGGTTCTTCTTCACCTCGTCGTCCACCTCGTACAGGTCGGGTTCGTTGTCCTTGGGGATGAGCACGGTCTTCATGCCCTCGCGGTAGGCCGCCATGCTCTTTTCCCGCAGGCCGCCGATGGGCAGCACGTTGCCGTGCAGGGTGATCTCGCCGGTCATGGCCACATCACCGCGCACCGGGATGCCGGACAGGCAGGACACCAGCGCCGTGGTCAGGGTGACACCGGCAGAAGGGCCGTCCTTGGGCACTGCGCCCTCCGGGGCGTGGATGTGCAGGTCGCACTTCTTGAGCTTTTCCGGGTCGATGCCGTACTCGGCGGCGTGCACGCGCACCCACGTAACGGCCAGCTGAGCGCTCTCCTTCATCACGTCGCCCAGCGAACCGGTGACGGTGATCTTGCCGCTGCCGTTGTCCATCACCTGCACCTCGATGGGCAGGGTCTCGCCGCCCACGCTGGTCCATGCCAGACCGTTGGCGATGCCCACCGCGTTGGTGCGGTTGAGGAAGTCGGGCTTGACAAAGCGGGGGCCAAGCAGCTGTTCCAGCATGGTGCCGGTAACGGAGACGCTTTCCACCTCGCCTGCGGCGATCTTGCGGGCGCACTTGCGCAGCACGCTGGTGATGGTGCGTTCCAGATTGCGCACACCGGCCTCGCGGGTGTAGCCGTCAATGATACCGTACAGCGCGCTCTGGCTCAGCGTGACCTTGCCGGTCAGGCCGCAGGCCTTGAGCTGCTTGGGCAGCAGGTGCTTGCGGGCAATGTTGTATTTTTCCACGCGGGTGTAGCTGGGCAGCTCGATCACGTCCATGCGGTCACGCAGCGGGCCGGGGATGCTGCCCAGATCGTTGGCGGTGGTGATAAAGAGCACATGGCTCAAATCGAACGGGATATCGATGAAATGATCGTTGAAGGTGCTGTTCTGCTCCGGGTCCAGCGCTTCCAGCAGGGCTGCGGCCGGGTCGCCGCGGAAGTCGCCTGCCAGCTTGTCGATCTCGTCCAGCAGCATGAGGGGGTTCGCGCTCTTGGCAGAGATCATGGCAGTGATGATCTTGCCGGGCATCGCGCCGATGTAGGTGCGGCGGTGGCCGCGGATCTCGGCTTCATCCCGCACGCCGCCAAGACTGATGCGCACATACTTGCGGCCCAGACTTTCAGCGATGGAGCGTGCAATACTGGTCTTGCCCACGCCCGGAGGGCCTACAAGGCAGATGATCTGTGCCTTCACGTCCGGTGCCAGCTTGCGCACGGCCAGCGTTTCCAGAATGCGGTCCTTCACCTTTTTCAGGCCGTAGTGGTCGCGGTCCAAGATCTGCTGTGCGCGGCTGATATCAAGGTCGTCCACCGTAAAGGTGTTCCACGGCAGGTCAAGGCAGGTGTCCAGATAGGTGCGGATGACCGTTGCCTCCTGATTGGAGCCCTGCATCTTGGCAAGGCGGTCCACTTCCTTGAGCAGCTTCTTCTCGCTGTCCTCGGCAAGGTGCAGCCCGGTGATCCTGCGGCGGTACTCGTCGGCCTCGGCGTGGGTGTCGTCGCCCTCGCCCAGCTCGTCGCTGATGATGTGCAGCTGTTCGTGCAGGTAGTAATCGCGCTGGTTCTTGTCCATGGACTCGTTGACCTTTTCCGCGATCTCCTTTTCAATTTTCATCACCTGACACTCACGGCGCAGCATCTCGATGAGCTTTTTCAGCCGTCCGTTCAGGGTGCCCTCGTCCATCACAGCCTGCTTGTCCTCGTAGCGGAACAGCAGGTTTGCAGGCATGTACTCGCTGAGGAAGGCGGGGTCGTCGCTGGAAACGATGGCAAACACCACGTCCTTGCCAAGGCGCGGGTTCATGCCAAGGTACTCGTCAAACCCGGCCTTGAGGGCGCGCAGCAGCGCTTCGGTCTCCACGGCATCGTCGGCCTTGCCTGCGCGCACCGGGGCCGGGCGCACCTCCGAAAGCAGAAAATCGCCGCTGGCATCCAGTGCACTGAGCTTTGCGCGGTACTTGCCCTCCACCAGGACCTTTACAAGGTCCCCGGAGACGCGCAGCACCTGCTTGACCTCGGCCACCACGCCGTAGCTGAACAGGTCTGCCTGCTGCGGCTCGGTGGTGTCCATGGACTTCTGTGCCACCAGAAACACGTTGGAATTATTTGCCATTGCCCACTCCACGGCGGCAATGCTCTTTTCGCGGCCCACCTCAAAGTGGACGAGATTGTTGGGGAACACCACCAGCCCGCGCAGGGCGATGGTGGGCAGATGCAGCTTTTTGCGCTCCACCTTGATGGTAACTTTTTCACTCATAGTGCAAACACCTCCCGGCTGCCGCGCACTTTCCCACGGCGGCAGCGCTGTATGCAAGAGATTTTATCTTTAAAATAGCAGGTTGTTTCCTTATTATACTGATTTCCGGCCAAAATGCAACTGTGATGCATGGACGGTTGGTTATTTCGTCAGCGTCCTTGCCCTCTCAGTCTCACTCCGTTCGCCAGCTCCCCCAAAGGGGGAGCCTTTGGCAAAACCGGAAAGTTTACCGTACTGCCAAGGCCTCTCACTTTGGGAGAGGTGGCACGGCGGAAGCCGTGACGGAGAGGGCGAGGCCGTTAAAAACAGAGAAATTTTTTAATCTTCCTTCCGTTTTTCCTGTGTACTGAAGCCCATTTTGCCAAGAGCCGGCAGCAGGGCCTTGAGGGTGATGGAGGTCAGTGCGCCCATCACAAGGCCCAGCACCAGCATGACCGGCGCATAGTAGAACGAGAGCGACGACGAGATGATCACGCCCGCGCCCAGCAGCTGGCCGATGTTGTGGGCCAGTGCGCCGCATACGGACAGGATGAACCAGGTGGGCCGCACCGGCAGCAGGTAGTAGAGCACCCACATTACCAAAAGTGACAGCAGGCCGCCGCACAGCGAAAGGAAGCCCGCCGTGAAGCCGGACACCAGAAACACGAACAGTGCCTTGAGCACATCCAGCACCAGCGCCTGCCTTGGCCCCATGAAAAACAGCGCGTACATCACCACGATGTTGGCAAGGCCCAGCTTCATGCCCGGCAAAAGGCCCGGGATGGTGAGCGTGCCCTCAATGAACGAAAGTGCCATGGCCAGCGCAAACAGCAGGCCGGAAAGGGCGATGCGGCGCGTTTTTTCGTAACTGCGTCTGTTTTGGGGCATGCTGCACCCTCCTTTACTCTTCGGTCTGCTGGCTCTGCTCGTAGCTTTCCTGCTCTTCCATGGCAGCTTCCCACGCGGCAAACAGCTCTTCCTGATGGAAGCGCAGGTCGCTCAGCTCGTCGCTCTTCTGGCGCAGCAGGTCGGGGTCGTTGTACACCTCCGGGGAGTTGATCTCGTTGTCCAGCTCCACTTCGCGTGCACCGCAGGCTTCCATCTCGTCCTCGCAGGCCTTGATCTTGGCCCGCAGCTCGGCGCGGCGGCGGCGCTGCTCCCTGCCGTAGCCGGTCTTGGCCGGTTCGGCGGCCTTCTGCACGGCAGGTGCCGAGGCGCTGCGGCCCATCAGGGCGTCGTAGCTGGGGTAGATGGTGGCCTTGCCGTCCTCAAGGTAGAGGATAGGACAGGCCAGACTGTTCATCAGGTGGCGGTCATGGGTGACCAGCAGCAGCGTGCCGGTGTAGGCCATGAGGGCCTCGGTGAGATTTTCGCGGGTGTAAATGTCCAGATGGTTGGTGGGCTCGTCCAGAAACAGCAGATTGGGCCGTTCCAGCACGATCTCCGCAAAGCGCAGGCGGGCCAGCTCGCCGCCGGAAAGCGCCTCGCAGGGCTTGAACACCGTCTCGCCCCGGAAGCCCAGCTTTGCCAGATGGCTGCGCACCTCCAGCTCGGTCATGCGGGGGTACTTGTTCCAGATCACATCGATGACCCGGCCCTGCCCCAGACGGTTCTGCTGCTGGGCAAAGATGCTGGGCCGTGCGCCGGTGCCCAGCCGCACCATGCCGCCGGAGGGGCGGCGCTTGCCGTCCAGCACCTGCATCAGGGTGGATTTGCCCGCGCCGTTGGGGCCTGCGATCACCAGCCGCTGGCCGCGGCACACCGTGTAGGTAAAGGGTTCCAGCAGGGTGCGCTCCCCTATTTTGATGGTCAGGTTCTTGAGCAGCACCAGTTCGTTCCACGGTTCTACGTCATATTCAAACCGGAACTTGAGCTGGTTGGTCTCGTCCTTGGGCGCTTCGGTGATCTCCAGCTTTTCCAGCTGCCTGCGGCGGCTCTGGGCCATTTTGGTGGTGGAGGCGCGCACAAGGTTGCGGTCCACGTAGTCCTGCAGCTTTTCGGCCAGTGCCACATCTGCATCGTGCTGCTTCTGGCGCAGGGCATCGGCGGCTTCCTTCTGGGGCAGGTAGGCCGAGAAGTTGCCCTTGTAGGTGGTCATGGTCTGGAAGGAGACCTCCCAGATCTTCGTACACACGTTATCGAGGAAGTAGCGGTCGTGGCTGACCACCAGCACCGCACCGGAATAGCTTTTGAGGTAGTTTTCCAGCCATTCCATGGTGGCAAAGTCCAGGTGGTTGGTGGGCTCGTCCAGAATGAGCACGTCCGGCTTTTCCAGCAGCAGCTTTGCCAGCCGCAGCCTCGTCAGCTCGCCGCCGGAGAGCACCGCAATGTTCTTCTGCCATGTATCCTGCGCAAAGCCCATGCCGGACAGCACCTTTTTGATGTTCACATCCATGTTGTAGCCGTCGGCGGCATCCACGATGTTCTGCAGCTGGTCGTGCCGGGCCAGCAGCTCCGTGTCGTCCGGCTGCGCGGCCATTTTGCGTTCCAGCACCTGCATCTGGGCCATGGCATCCAGCACAGGGGCAAAGGTGGAGCGCATCTCGCCGTAGAGATCCAGCGTGGCATCCAGCTTTGCGTTCTGTTCCAGATAGCCCAGCGTCACGCCGTGGGTCACGCTGAACTCACCTTCGTAGTCCTGGTACTCGCCGGTCAAAATCTTGAGCAGGGTGGTCTTGCCCGCGCCGTTCTGGCCCACGATGCCGATGCGGTCCTCCCGCTCGACACTGGCGGTCACATCGTGCAGCACGATCTTCTCGCCAAAGCTCTTGCCTAGTCTTTCCAAATGTATCAGCATAGTTTTATGATCCCGTTCTCCATCCGCTTATTGGCTCAGCACTGGTGGCGGCGGTTCTTCAGGCCCACATTGGCCAGCTCTTCCTGCTCCATCACCAGCGGGTACAGCTCTTTCAGGTCTGCGATCTCGTAGGTGGGCACCACCTTGCCGGGGTTCTCGGCGTGGCTGGGGTTATACCAGCAGGTGTCAAGGCCCGCATTCACGCCGCCCTGAATGTCGCTGCTCAGGCCGTCGCCCACCACCAGCACATGCTCGCGGTTCTCCACGCCAAGGGCGCGCAGGGCCGCATCAAAAATTCTGCGGTTCGGCTTTTCGCTGTCCATCTTCTCGGAGACGAACACGTCCTCCATAAAGTTCAGCACACCGCTCTCGGCCAGACGGCGGGTCTGCACCTTCTGGAAGCCGTTGGTCACAACGGCCAGCGTTGCCACCTCGGAAAGCTCCCTCAGCACATCCAGCACTTCCGGCCCCATCAGGTCCGGGTGGGTGGAGAGCTGTTCCAGATAGAAGCGGTTCATCTCGGCTCCGTCACCGGCGGCATCAATGGCCTTGAGGAAGCGGGTGAACCGCTCTGCCATGAGCTTTTCCCGCTTGATCTGGCCTTTTTCCAGCTGCCGCCACAGCTCCGAGTTGATGGTGCGGTAGGTCTGCACCGTTTCTGCATCCGGCTCAATGCCGTAGTTCACCAGCGTTTCGGCCAGTGCCTTGCTTTCGGCTGCGTCAAAGTTCAGCAGGGTGTTGTCTGCATCGAACAGCACGCAATAATATTTTGCCATAAACCTTCCCTCTTTTCCTTCTGCCATGGCCTCAGCTGCCATGCGCTCAACAACAGGCAGAAGCCAGCCCTGCCGTAAACAGAGCTGGCTTCACATCATTCTGTTACAATTTCGTACGGTGGTACGTCCGTCTGCTCCGGATCGTTGTCCGGGCAGGTGGTTTTGACATCACAGGGGGTGGCAGCACACTTTGCCATTTCCTCTTCCAGCGCGCCGTTGTCCACGTTCTCCCAGTCGGTGCCGTAATCGTCCACGCTGCCGTCGGTCACGTTCTCTTCCCCGGGCAGCGCCGGGATGCGGGGTTCCTCGTAGTACATGCAAACGCCTCCCTTCCTGCCAGCCTATGCGGCACAGCAGGCCGGGGTGACAGCCTCAGGACGCGGAGTCCGTGGATGCGGACTGTTCGTTGGCGGCTTCCTTGCTGGCATTGGATTCCGAAGCCGCATGGGAGCTGCCAGAGCTTGCAGAGCTGCTCTCGCTGCTGGAGCTGCTATGGGAAGCCGAGCTGCTCTCACCAGAGTCCGCGTGGGACGAGCTGGTGCTGTGGGAAGAGCTGGCTGTTCCGTTGGAAGCAGAAGCCGAGCCTGCCGGGGAAGCCGTGCTCTCACTGCTGGAAGAGCTGTGAGACGAGCTGTCGGAAGAGCTGTGAGACGAGCTGCCGGAGGTGGATGTAGCCCCGGAGGATGCCCCGGAGGTGGTGCCGGACGATGCACCGGAAGAGCTGCTGCCGGAAGAACTGCTGCCCGACGTGCTGCCAGAGCTGCCGGAGCTGTGAGACGAGCTGCCGGAGCTTACGCCGCTGACCGTCACATTCAGGACGTTGCTGGTAACGGTGCAGCCGTTGTAGCTTGCCACTGCGTACACCTTAAAGGTCGCATTGAGCATGGAGGGGTCGATCTGCACCTTGACGGTGGTCTTGCCCGCCGCCTGCGGCACTTCCGCACCGTTGGCGTACCAGCGGATGCTGTCGGCAGTGAGGTGCTTGCCGCCCAGCTTTGCGGTAAAGGTGTAGGAATCGCCCAGCACGGCCTTGCCGGTGCTGCTGATATGCACGGAAGCCGCTGCAAACACGGCGGTCACGTCCACGTTCTGCTTGAAGTTCGTATCGGTGCGGGTCTTCTGGGTCACGCCGTCGCTCCACTTGACGAACACATAGCCGTCCTGCGGCACAGCCGTCACGCTGATGGACTGGGCGGCGCTGGTCACTTCATAGGAGAGGGATGTCTTGCCGCTGTCGCTGCCGCTGGAAAGGGTGCCGCCGGTCTTGTCCACCCGGTAGCTGGCCTGATACAGCACACCCTGCTCTTCGGAAGAGCCTGCAGCCTCCGAGCTGCTGGGTGCTGTCACCGCAGAGCTGGGGTTCGGGGTATACTCGGCGCGGGTGGGGATGTTGGCGGTGTCCGGGCGGCGGTCGTCGGTCTGGTAAGCGTGGGTGCGCAGATAGCTCAGCATGGCCTTCAGGCCCACGGGCTTCAGGTGGATATCGCCGGTCTGGTAGTAATCCTCGCGGCCATAGCCGTTGGCATCCTTCAGCGCTTCGGCGCTGTTGAGGAACTTCAGGCCCATCTGCTCACACATGGACAGCAGGGCCATGTTGAAGTCGTCGATCTTGGTCTGGTCCATGTGGGGGTAGTTTGCGTGGTTTGCAGGCACCGGCGGCACCGTGTTCACGATGATGTCGGTGTAGGGGTAGCTTTCCTGAATGGCCTGCACCAGCGCGGTATAGTTCTTGATGAACTCGTCCACGCTCATGCCGGTATCGTTGGTGCCCAGCATGATGACCACGCGGCGGGGCTTCATTTTGGCCACGGCCTGTGCGATGGTGTAGGTGCTGCTGTCCTTTTTAAAGGTAACGATGCCCTCGTTCAGGGCGGCATGGGTGCCAATGCCCTCCTTGGCGCAGAACTGCTGCAGGCTGATCAGGCCGTTGGCGTACAGGCGCACCGTGTTGGAATCGCCGAGGAACAGCGTTTCCTTCTGGTAGCTCTCGCCCGCGTCGGCGGTCTCCGGCAGCAGGGCGGCAGAGGTCTCGCTGATCTGGTAGTGATCCGAGATATCCTCTTCGCCCGGCACCAGCACCTCGCTGGAGGGCTGTTCCCCCGGGGCTGCAGGGGTCTTGCCGCGCTTGAGCAGCGTCATGGTAATGGCAATGGTCAGAATGGCTGCCAGCGCGCACACACTGCACACCAGCACAGCCTGCTTCTGCATAGGAGTAAGCGATTGCTTTTCCGGTCGTGTATTTCTCATATCTCTCACCATTCACTTAGTTTCCGGCACAGGGCCTTCCGGTCATGCCTGTCCGTTCAGGATCTGGTCTGCAAGGTTGGCGCAGCTTTCGGCCAGCAGCACCGGGTGGAAGGGTTCCAGCTCTTCCCTGCTGCCGTAGCCATACAGCGCACCGGCGGCATCCAGCCCGCAGTCCGCAGCGCCGCGCATGTCGTCGTTGCGGTCGCCCACCATCAGCACCCGCCTGCCCTGCATCATGGGCTGGGCCAGCACATGGCGCACCACGTCGGTCTTGGTGTCGCGGCTCTCGTCCATGGACGCGCCGCCGATAAAATCAAAATAGCCTGCAAGGCCCTTTTCTTCCAGAATGGGCGTGACGACCTGCGTGGGCTTGGAGGTAGCGGTGCACAGCACAAGGCCCGCGTCCTTCAGGCGCTGCAGCATTTCTGCTGCGCCGGGGTAGGCGGCGCACTCGTGGCTGCCCTTGACGGCGTAGCTGTCGCGGTACAGGTCGGTGGCCTTTTCAATGAGGGCCGGGTCGGTAAAGTGCTCACCGAAGCTCTTGCGCAACGGTGGGCCAAGGTAGCGGCGCAGGTTCACATTTGTGGTGTCCACGCCCATCTTGGCAAAGACTTCTTTTAATGTATTTATGATACCGGGAGCGGAATCGATCAGGGTCCCGTCCACATCAAACAGGATCGCATCGTAGTTCAGCAATTTGTAAATTTCCTCACTTTCATGGTGATACATTGTATAGTATAGCACAGAATCCCGTTATCAGCAATTCCAACAAATGGTTTTTACAAAAATTATGCATTCAAGCAGAGAAAAGGCCCGCCCGGCATCCGGACAGGCCTTTCAGCATCTTCTTACTTCGCTGCGGCATCCACAGGCGGATAGTACAGGTTGTTGGAGACGAACTCCAGCTTATCCTTGAGCACCAGCTCCAGGTTTGCCACGGCGTGCACCATGTTGGTGGCCGAATCGTTCACTTCCAGCAGCTTGCACAGGTCCAGACCGTCCAGTTTCATGGCGGCGTCCATCTTCCGGCTCTCGGCGCACAGGATGTGGCTCAGGGCATTTTCCTGCAGAGCGATGCTCTCCACAAGGTCAATGACCGCCTGCTCCAGCGTCACCTTGGGCAGGCAGGGGCAGGGGCAGCGGGTGGTATCGATACAGTTCTCAGCAGACATGATAAAACCTTCCTTTCGTTCGTCCGGTCAGGGGCGGTGTACGCTCCATTCTATGTCTGCCGGGTACGCCGGTGTTACTCCTGCTTTTTAGGGTTCTGGATGCCGCGCACCTTTTCAATGGTCTCGCGGTAGCCGCCGGAGCCGTACTGGATGCAGCGGTTGATGCGGCTGATGGTGGCCGTGCTGATCTCCACTGCCTTCACGATCTGATCATAGGTTCTGCCGTCCAGCAGCATCTTTGCCGCTTCCAGCCGCTGCGCCATATCCGAGATCTCCTTTACAGTGCACAGGTCTTCAAAGAAGTTGTAGCACTCCTCCCGCGTTTCCAGACTGAGGATGGCATCGAACAGTGCATCGGTGGTCTGGTTTCTTCTGGAATTTTTATCTGCCATGAATGTTCTCCTTGCCGCCGCAGCGGACTGTCCGGTTTTGGGAGCGTTCCCTCTTTTAAATGTTCCGGAAATGTTCAGGTTCTTTCTTGCATCACCACTTTAGCACATCAAAGTGTGAAAGTCAAGCCCTTGGCGTGAACTCTTTTCATTCGTTGACGTGTATAGTTTTCTTCGTTTCACGCATGAACAAAAATCACCTAAAAATTATTGCAGAACGCTTTTCTGAATTAGTGTATCCTCCGAACTTGTTCCAAGGATATTGACAATTTGTGAATTCCGCACTAAAATACGGACAATCATTCGGCAAATGCGATGAACAGGACATGATTCTTTGCAGCACCCTCTCCCAGAGAGCCGCCCATCTGATGCAAGGGCAGCAGTCAGGAGCAAAGCGTTCTCCCCTGCGAGCAGCCTGTGTGAACAAAGGCGCTGACCCCGCCTTCCAGTAATGCATGGCCGTTTTGCCCACGTTACGGGGCTGCGTATGTATGTACGCTGGGAGTGGCTGCCCTGTGCAGCAAACGAAGTGGTATCGCGGAGTATTCCATACACGATGTGCAGTGTATGTGAAGGCCTTCGTCTTCGATGGTTCGTCCCAAATGGAACGAACGCAGGAAGACGGGGCCTTTTTTACACCCTGCCGCCCCATGCCGCTGACATTTGCCGGATGCCAAAAAAGGAAAGAGGTAAAAACAATGAATACGCTGGTCATCGTATTGATCGCAGCCGTGTGTCTGTTTGGCGCTTATATGCTTTACGGCCGCTGGCTGGCAAACAAGTGGGGCATCGACCCCTCTGCCAAGACCCCGGCAGTTGTCCATGAGGATGGCCGGGACTACGTTCCCACCGACGGCTGGACCGTGTTTGCACACCAGTTCAGCTCCATTGCCGGTGCAGGCCCTGTTACCGGTGCGATCCAGGCCGCTGCTTTCGGCTGGCTGCCGGTGCTGCTGTGGGTGCTGCTGGGCGGCATCTTCTTCGGTGCTGTCACCGACTTCGGCGCTCTGTATGCTTCCGTTAAGAACGACGGCAAGAGCATGGGCATGCTGATCGAAAAGTACATCGGCAAGACCGGCCGCAAGCTGTTCCTGCTGTTCTGCTGGCTGTTCTGCGGCATCGTCATTGCCGCCTTTGCCGACATGGTGGCCGGCACCTTCAATGCCTACGGTGCTGACGGTGCTCTGGTGGAGGCTGCCCAGACCAACGGTGCTGCCGGCATGGTCTCCATCATGTTCATGGTGTTCGCCGTGATCTTTGGCCTGCTGCAGAAGAACCTGCACTTCACCGGCTGGAAAGAGAATGTGATCAGCATCGTATTCATCGTGCTGTCCTTTGTGGTGGGTGCAAACTTCCCCATCATTCTGGGCAAGGCTGCATGGAGCTACATCACCTTTGTGTACATCTTCTTTGCCGCTGTCCTGCCCATGTGGCTGCTGAAGCAGCCCCGTGACCACATGACCACCTTTATGTTCGTGGCCATGATCGTGGGCGCTGTTCTGGGCCTGATCGTCAACCATCCCGTCATGAACCTGCCGGTGTTCACCGGCTTTACCAACGCCAAGCTGGGCACCATGTTCCCCATCCTGTTCGTTACCGTTGCCTGCGGCGCTGTTTCCGGTTTCCACAGTCTGGTGTCTTCCGGCACCTCCTCCAAGACCGTTACCAATGAGAAGGATATGCTGAAGGTCGGCTATGGTGCCATGGTGCTGGAAAGCCTGCTGGCTGTCATCGCCCTGTGTGTTGCCGGTGCTTCTGCTGCCGCAGACGGCACCCCCGCAGACGGCACTCCGTTCCAGGTCTTCAGCCGCGGCGTTGCCAGCTTCTTCGTGGGCTTCGGCCTGGACCAGCACTTTGCCTCTGTGTTTATGACCATGTGCGTTTCCGCACTGGCCCTGACCAGTCTGGATGCTGTGGCCCGTATCGGCCGCATGAGCTTCCAGGAGCTGTTCAGCGTGGACGACATGGAGCATGCTGAGGGCTGGCGCAAGCTGCTGTGCAACGTGTACTTCTCCACCTTCCTGACTCTGGCTTTCGGCTTCCTGCTGACCAAGATCGGCTACGCCAACATCTGGCCCCTGTTCGGTTCTGCAAACCAGCTGCTGAGCGCTCTGGTTCTGGCCACCCTGTGCGTGTTCCTCAAGGTCACCGGCCGCAGCAACAAGATGATCTTCCCTCCGCTGGTCATCATGCTGTGCGTCACCTTCACCGCTCTGGTGCAGCGCCTGATCGCCATGGTCAAGGCCATCAGCAATGCCGCTGCTGTCACCATCCCCGCTGGCGAGACCACTTGGGGTGCCGTGTTCATTGCAAACGGCCTGCAGCTGATCCTGGCCGTGCTGCTGATCGTTCTGGGCCTGAACATCGTGTTCCACTCCTTCAAGGCCTATAAGAATGCTGAGCAGAACAGCGAAGCAAAGGTCTGAGTTTCAGATCCTGCTGAACTGAATCTGTAAATGCAAACTGCCGCTGACGGCGTAAAAACCGTCAGCGGCAGTTTTTGTTGCTGTAAGCTTCTATGATTTGAAATGGCCTCCGCGTGCGCTATGGCTATTTTTAGCGGAAGTATTATTTTTATATTTGCAAACCAGCAAAGCCTGCGGGCTTTGCTGGTTTGCTTTTTCACGGGAAAGGTCGTGACCGTACACTGCATTTTTTGTGGTGACTATGCATTTTATCTTTGGGACTCTTTCTGTGAAAAAATGGTTTGGAAACGACCGCAGTCGTTTCCAAACCACAATATCAAATAAATTTTCCTCTGCTTATGGCCAGAGCGCACGCGGAGGCTATTCTAAATCAAAAATCAAACGTTCGTTTCTTCCCACGTTTGAAGGACCGCCATCTGCACCGGGGTATGGAACCAGTGTTCCCCGCCCTCCATGATCGTCAGATGCGCCCCGCTTTCCTGACGGAAGCGCTCGATCATGGTGCGGCTGGTCAGGGCATCCCTGTCACCATACAGCACCTGCGTGCGGCCATGCCAGTGCAGCGGATGTTCCCGCACCCAGCACAGATACGGCCATGAGAGGGTCTCCCCAAGATCCGTGGGGATCTCCCCTGCCCGCTGCAGCTGTTCCTCGGTCACATGGGCACATTGCATCATATTCGTGATGAGAGCTTCCATATCCACCACCGGAGAGACCAGCAGGGTCTGTTCCGGCGCGTCTCCCTGCAGCGCCTGCATGGCAAGCCACGCGCCGATGCTCACGCCATACAGCCGGATATGCGCCCACACCGGCTTCATGCGGGCATATACGGCTTCTATCTCCGGCACAGCCACCCACGGCAGAAGCCGCTCAGGGCTGTTTTTCCGTGCGCCATGCTCGGGCAGGTCGATAGCCAGCACCTGCCAGCCCGCTTCACAGGCTGTAGCGGCAAAACGTTCTGCCTCTTCCTTGCAGCCGTTCTTACCACGGAGATAGAGGTAAACATTCCGGCTCCGGCTGCCGTACAGGATGGCAGGGATGCCCGCAAGAGTCATGGTTTGTTTTTTCATAATGTTGTTATTTTAAAACCTCTGCATCAAATGCTTGTTTTCTGTCCTTTCGCCCTGCTTTTGAGCGAATGCGCTCCTTTCAGAATAAGCTGTGTACATTCATGTACCACTGCTGCCAGTACCAGTGAGACCACCATACTGCTCCCCACCATGAGCGGAAAATACTTCAAACGCATCCACATCGGGTTTACTGCAGTGTTCAGTATTGGATAATTCAGTTGATCTGGTATCCATGAGAGCAAATAGGCCGGAAGTGTGATTTTGGAAACATAAGCAATAAGTTTTGCCGTGCCCGTTTTAATGGGCGGATAGTGGATTGAATTGATAATGAGGAATACCAGAACTGCATCTATCACGTTCTGTGCCCCCCCATTCGTCTCCCCAGTATGTCCATATGAAGTTCTGCCCCCGGCTTACGTATAAGTTCAGTGCTGTAAAAGCGCACCATGAAATCAGCAGCGCTCCGCAAAGCTTTGCCGTAGACAGTTTGGGGATCTCCACATTCTTTTTGAGGTATGCACCAATGTAATAGTATGTTATTGGATAGATGCACGTCCACCAGTCCGGCACCAGTTTGACCGCTGCATCCAGTAAAGTGGGAGCCATCGTGACCGCCATAAGAACCAGCACCAGCATTTTTTGTTCCTGCTTTGAATCCAGCCCGTGCCACAGAACATTCAGGAACGGGATCAAAAGTGCAAGCCCCAGATACATATTGATGTACCATGAATACTGCTGATAATTCAGAACATTCCAGAAGCAATCCTGCCATGTAATGCTTTCTCCAAGGCAAAAATGCTTTGTCAATAGGATCAACACATCGGTAAGCACATAAGTCAGCAAAATCGGCAACAGTCTGGCATAATACTGCAGTAATCCCTTTTTACTGATCTCTACACGCTTCCCCGCAGACAAATAGCCTGTTAGAAGCATAAACAATGGCACGCATACCATGCACAGTGTCCGCATCGCACCCATGATACTCATGCGCCAATCTTTCAGCGGCGTAGTATAGAACTCGCTGTTCATAAAAAAGTGCACACTCAAAACAGTCATGTATGCCAGAATGCGCGTGACATCCAGTCCTATATTTCTATGTTTTACACTCTCCAAAATCCGATTCATCCTCTCTGTTTATTTTTCTTATAATACCACACTCTCCCGTCAAACACAAACAAAAAGGAGCCGCAGCGCCCTGTTACGGGTACTGCAGCTCCCAATTCAACTTTGGAAGTTAAATTACTTCACCATGCTTGCAACTTCAGCAGCGAAGTCGTCAGCACGCTTCTCCAGGCCTTCGCCCTTCTGGAAGCGGGTGAACTTGACGATCTTGATGTCGCCGCCCAGATCCTTAGCGACCTTAGCGGTGTACTGAGCAACGGTCAGGTCGCTGTCCTTGACGAACTCCTGATCGACCAGGCAGTTCTCCTTGAAGAACTTCTTGATCTTGCCCTCGATCATCTTCTGCTTCACAGCCTCAGGCTTGTTAGCGGTCTTGGGATCGCCAGCCATCTGAGCCAGCATGATCTCCTTCTCCTTGGCCACGACCTCAGCGGGGACAGAAGCCTCATCGACATAGCCGGGGTTAGCAGCTGCGACCTGCATGGCGATGTCCTTGCCGTAAGTAGCGAACTCGTCCTTAGCCTCGATGCCGTTGGTGGTCTCGAAGTTGACCAGAATGCCGTGGGTGCCGCCGCCGTGGACGTATGCAGAGCAAACGCCCTCGTAACGGACGAAGCGGCGAACCTTGATGTTCTCCTTGATGACCAGGATCAGGTTCTTCAGAGCCTCGTCCACGGTCTCGCCGTTCTCGGTCTTGCAAGCCATCAGAGCCTCAACATCAGCAGGGTTCTGCTTCATGATGACCTGAGTAGCCTCCTTGACGAAAGCAACGAACTTGTCGTTCTTGGCGACGAAGTCGGTCTCAGCGTTGACCTCGATGACAACACCCACCTTGCACTGGGGGCAGTAGTCAGCGTAGACCATGCCCTCGGCAGCGGTACGGCTTGCCTTCTTGGCAGCGGTAGCCAGACCACGCTCACGCAGGATCTCGATTGCCTTCTCGAAGTTGCCGTCAGCCTCGGTCAGAGCCTTCTTGCACTCCATCATGCCGCAGTCGGTCTGCTTGCGCAGTTCCATAACGTCCTTTGCAGAAATAGCCATTTTCGTATTCTCCCTTACACGTTATTTTGTTGTTTGTGGGATGGGAAATCAGGCGTTTGCTGCATCCTCAGCGGGAGCGGCCTCCTGGTTGCCCTGCTTGCCTTCCAGCACAGCGTCAGCCATAGCGCCAGCGATCAGCTTGACAGCGCGGATTGCGTCGTCGTTGCCGGGGATCACGTAATCGATCTCGTCGGGGTTGCAGTTGGTATCAACGATAGCCACGATGGGGATGTTCAGCTTGCGGGCCTCAGCAACAGCGATGCGCTCCTTGTGAGGATCGACGATGAACATAGCCTTCGGCAGGGTCTTCATGTTCTTGACACCGCCCAGGTACTTGTCCAGCTTCTCCATCTCCAGCTCCAGCTTGGCAACTTCCTTCTTGGGCAGCAGCTCGAAGGTGCCGTTCTCCTTCATCTTAGCCAGCTGATCCATACGGTCGATGCGCTTGCGGATGGTGCGGAAGTTGGTCAGCATACCGCCCAGCCAGCGAGCATTGACATAGTGCATGCCGCAGCGCAGAGCCTCGTCACGGATGGACTCCTGAGCCTGCTTCTTGGTGCCGACGAACAGGATGTCGCCGCCCTCAGCTGCAACTTCCTTCACGTAGTTGTAAGCCTCGTCCAGCTTCTTCACGGTCTTCTGCAGATCGATGATATAGATGCCGTTGCGCTCGGTGAAGATGTACTTTGCCATCTTGGGGTTCCAGCGGCGGGTCTGGTGACCGAAGTGCACACCTGCTTCGAGAAGCTGCTTCATAGAAACGACTGCCATAGTAAAAATACCTCCAGATATTGTTTTGCCTCCGCACACCGTGATCCCGGGCCGTATCGGACGGTTCGGGACTGCCCTCCACCCATTTGGGCACAAAAGGGCATAGTGATGCGTGTGTAATGCCTTGTTATAATATCACAAACAAACGCCGGTTGCAAGAGTTTTTCTCTGTTTTTTACAAAGAAATCGTCTGTTTTTCGCTCATTTGCCTGTGTCCACGCCGCTCAGGCCCGCAAGGCCCATGCGCTGCAGGGCGTATCCCCTGCCGAACATCAGGTCGTACTGCAAAAGCCAGTGCTCTGCGCTCCACCGCTGCTGGAACTCGGTAGGCTCCTGCGTGGTGGTGCCGTCCAGATTCATGGTGGTTCCGCGGGTATTGGTGCGGCTGGCCACGCGCAGCTGACGGTTCAGGAACTGGAAGTAGAGCGGCTCTTCCAGACCGTAAATGTCCATCATCACCGGCGAGATATCGTAAGCGGCAATGGTGCCAAGGTTCACCTGCTGCTGGCTGTAGTTGGACCACATCAGCAGCGTGGTCTGGTGCAGGCGGGGGTCTGCGCTGGAATCGCTGGCATAGCCGGTAGTGGTGTAGACATCGTAATTGGAATCGATGGGGTTATAGTGGTCGCCCCAGAACACCAGAATGACCGGCTCGTCCACCTGCGAGAAGTATTCGGTCAGTTTGCCCATCATGGCATCTGCATCCCGGATGCCGGTAGCAAAATCTTCCAGCGCGCCCACGGTGCTGGGCTTGAGGCCCGCCGGGTGGGACAGCACCTTCACCCGCTCGTCGTCCGGGTAGTTGTCCTTGTTATAATTGGTATGGTTCTGCATGGTGACAGCGTGCAGGAAGATGGGCTTGTCCGAGCTGGACTTCATGCTCTCGTACTGCTGGATGATCTGGTCGGCCATGGAATCATCGGTGACAAGGCCGTTGGTCCAGTAGTGCTTGCGCACCTTGGTCACGCCATGCATATCCTCAAGGCTGATAAAATCGTCAAAGCCGAGGTTGGGGTAAGCCTTGTCGCGGCTCCAGTATTTTGCCCAGAAGCAGTGCACGGCTGCGGTCTGGTAGCCCTTGAGCTTGAGGTAATTGGGCATGGCGAACATGGGCTTGGTCACATGCTGCTGGTAGGGCTTGCTGCCGCTGGGCAGGAAGGATACCGAATAGCCGGTAAGGGCTTCAAACTCCACATCGCAGGTGCCGCCGCCAAAGCTTGGGCTGTAGGCCCGGCCATAGGCGCTGGTCTGCTGCAAGGCGTGCAGGTTCTTGGAGACATCGGTATCAAAGGTGATGCCGTACTGTTCCAGCTCCGAGACATCCCAGTAGGACTCGTCCATCACATAGATGATGGTGGGCTGCTTCACCTGCTCGTCCTTGGGGGTCACGGCACTGTAGCTGGTGGAATACAGCGGGCTGGTGGCAAACTTCTGGCTCTCGTCCACATTGTCCAGCAGGGCATCCACCGCTTCCTGCGAGTATTCCTCGGGCTTCGAGATCTCCAGATTGGTGAGGTTGGTCATAAAGCCGGTGATCACGCCGTAGTAGCGGTAGTAGCGGTCCTGCATCCATGCATCCGGCGTAATGCCCAGCACCTGCGTGACAGCGGGCTGCAGGTACACGCCGAACACCAGCAGGCAGAGGGCCGCTATAGTGGCGGCACTGCCCGCCAGCCGGGGCAGCCAGCGCTGTTTGTGACGGCCGCGGTACAGGAAGAAGCTGCCCACCGTCAGTGCCAGCACCACGATGATGGTCACGACCATGCTGGGCTGGATCTTGAGGCCCGCAGCGGATGCCACACCGGCAGCCTCCGACACCTGTGCCAGATCCCATGGCAGGAACGGCTCGCCGCGCAGCTGCAGGGTGTAAAAGTTCACCGCGCAGGGCGCACAGCCCAGCACCGCCATGCCCAGCGTGGACAGCGGCGGACAGCGGAACACCCAGTCCAGCAGCAGCCACACCAGAAACAGCAGCAGCCACGCCAGCAGATAAGCCCCGATGTGCGGGAAGATAAAACTTGCAAAAACGTCTGCGCTCAGGCTCCCGCGGGCGATCCCCTCGCCCAGCAGCAGCACGATCAGCGATGCCGCCAGCGGGAATACCATCCGCAGCGCCAAAAGCGGTTTGGGAGTTTTCATAATTCCTGTTCCTTTCCTCATCCGTGAAACCTCAGATCATACGCAAAAGCACATTTCTTTACGCTTTTTGCACAAAGCTTCTGCGATTATTATAGTCACTTCCACAAAAAAGTCCACCCTGTTTTTGCAAAAAATTTACAAACCCAGCTTCACGCGCAGCTTTTGCCACCATTTGAGCTGTTCCGGCTGCGGCGGTGCTTCCGGCAGGGCCGTGTGCACCAGCACCGCATCCGTGCCAATGGTCTCGATCTCCTGCCATGGAATGGTCAGGCTATCGTCCCGGCCAAGCAATCCGAACAGCCTTGGCCGCCCCAGCAGGATCAGGCTCTGCAGCCGGGCGGTGGCAGGGTCAAAGGTCAGGTCGTCGGCCCGGCCAAGGCAGACACCCTGCTCCAGCTGCACCACCTCTTTTTCACACAGTTCCCGGATGGTCAATGCCCTTCTCCCCTTTCTGCCACAGCTTATGCAGCCGCCGGGCACATCATGCAAAAAGCAGTGGAAACCGCATGGCAGATTGTGGTATACTGTGGGCAGAGCATTCCATGAGAAACAGAGGAAATTTTAAATGTATAAAAGCATCGTGTTTGATCTGGGCGGTGTCATGGTGGATTTTGCCCCCCGCGCCTATCTGGTAGACCGCATTTGCAATGAAGAGATCGAGGAGCAGGTGTACGACCTGACCTTTGGCAGCGAGGAGTGGAAGCAGCTGGATGCGGGGCTTGTCTCCCGCTTTGACGGCAATCAGGCCATGCTGCGCAACGCCAAGGCCGCCGGGCGCGAGTTTGAGGTGCAGGGCGTGCTGGACGACTGGCTGCACATCCTGCGCCCGCGCCGCCGGATGCAGGAGCTGGTGCGCCGCCTGAAGAACCATGGCTACAGCGTGTACTATCTCAGCAACATCCCGGAGGACGTGCTGGCCCTGCTCAAGGAGCGCGGCGTGCTGGACCGCTTTGACGGCGGCGTGGCCTCCTGCGAGGTGCACATCAACAAGCCCGACCCCCGCATCTATCAGGCCCTGCTGGATCAATACGGCCTGAAGGCCAGCGAGTGCGTGTTCATCGACGACAATCTGGCCAATGTGCAGGCCGCATTCACGCTGGGCTTCGTGGGCATCCGGATGAAGGAGAGCGTGGGCACCCTGATCCGCAGCCTTGCCACCTGCAATGTGGCCCTGCGCTGACCTCCGTGACCCAAAACAGCTCCTGCCGGAAATGCTCTGGCAGGAGCTGTTTTGCTGCTTTAGGAATTACTTTTTCTCGTAGCTCTGGCAGTAGTGCGGGGTCTCCACCTGCTGCGTATCGCAGGTGCACTGCTCGGTCACTTTGATCTGGGGCAGGTCGCACTTGCAGCCGCTCACATTGTGGCTGCACTCGCAGACATCACAGGTAACGCCGATGTTTTCCATATTTATCACCTCTCTGTCCACAGTATGGCCTGCGGGCAGGGTGTTTATTCTGGAAAACTCAGCCAGTCTTTTTCGCTTCGCGCTTAGACCGGAGTGTGACTGCCGCATGCCGGATGGAAAGCACCGGGTGCACCGGCAGCATCCGCGGGCCTGCCCAGCGCATCACCGCGCGGATCTTCTCCCGCATTTCCGGCTTGTAGCAGTGCACTTTGCAGGCCGAGCAGAAGGTCTTGGTCTCCATGAACGGGCATTTGTCAATGCGGGTCAGGGCGTAATCGTGCAGCTGCCGGCACTCCGGGCACAGGCTGCCTTTGGGTGTTTTGTGCTGCCTGCGGCAGTAAAGAGCGATCATCTCGCTCACCAGCATCTTTTCATCTGCGCGCTTCTGATCCAAGTTCTTCGGGGTATCCTGCATGGGACGGGGCCTCCTGCTGCCTTATTTTTTTCTACGGTCCGACCGCATTGCAGCGCGGCGCACCGCACGGCGCAAAAATGCAAAGCCTACCGTAACACCAATTGCTGCAGCCACTGCCATATACACCGCCTTCTGAAACCAAAGCGGCAGGAGCGCAGACCTTTCCGTCTGCTGTCCCCTGCCGCAGTTTTGATGCATTCTGTACAGAGGCTGCTGCTTTTGCGCGAAAGTTAGCATTTGCTAACCTTCAGCTCTGCAAAAACACCGTTTTTCGGTGTTCTCATAGTTTATCGCAGCCGTCTCTGTTTGTCAAGAGAAGCTTCTCCTGTTTACCATGCAGCCAGATCTGCACCCAGCTTGCGGCATGCAGCCTGAACATCATCGTCCGGGGCCTCGTTGCAGATCAGGCCCTCACCGTTCAGCACCTGTGCGCCGTCGCCCTGAGCACGCTCCACCCAGTCACGCATCCACTGGCCGTCGCCCCAGCCGTAGGAGCCGAACAGGGCGATCTTCTTGCCGTTCAGAGAACCCTCCAGATCAGAGAACATCGGCTCGAACTCGCTCTCCTCCAGCTGCTCAGCACCCATTGCGGGGCAGCCAAAAGCCACTGCATCAAACTCAGCCAGCTTTGCGGCGTTCATCTCGCTGCAGGGCACGATGGTGCCGTTTGCACCCTCTGCCACGCAGTTTGCCATGGTCTCAGTGTTGCCGGTTGCGCTCCAGAATACGACTGCTACTTTGCTCATAAAGATCGTCCTCTCTCAAATCAATATTAGTTAGATATATCTAACTTTATGTTCCATGAAAATGCGTCCAACCACGCAGACGCATCCCCCATTTGGTTAGTATCTTCTAACCACCGATAGAATACCACAGCTTCCCGGCTGTGTCAAGCCTTTTATGCAAAAAGAACTGCCGCGGCTGAAAGTACGCCGTAGATCACCGGCTGGTGCAGCAGATACAGCAAAAGCGAGTGCCGGCCCATCCAGCCCAGCGCCGGGCACACCGAGCGGCGCAGCGGTTCCATCCGCGCCCGGCCCACCACGCCGTGCAGAAAGTACCCTGCCCAGAACAAAAACAGCCACGGCAGCAGGGCAAAATAATCGGTGGAATAAAAATCGAAGGGCAGAAAGCCGAAAAACGCTGTAAAGTAATTCGCGTACCATGCATCCGGCAACGCAAGGCGCAGCCCGCCGAAGCCGAGCCAACGCTCGTCCAGATGATAAGTCAGTGCAAACAGCACCGCCGAAACCGCCAGCCCTGCGGCGGGCGGGATCTTTTTCAGCAGCGGTTCCAGCACACCGGTGAGCAGCATGGCGCTGCCCAGAAAGGTCAGCACACCGAACACCACCCGGTCCTCCGGCATGAAGACCAGCGTCACCACCGTGACCAGTGCCCCGGCAGCAAACACCTGTGCGCCGCGCTTCAGGGTGCGGTGTCCCAGCGGCACGCAGAAGCCGGACAGCAGGATGAACACCCAGCAGATGCTCTGCTGCCACAGCCGCCCCGGCCAGCCGATATACCAGTCCATCCAGATGCCGAACAGGAACATCATGTCCCAGCAGGCATGGTACAGCATCATGCTGACCAGATCCAGTCCGCGCAGTTCGTCCAGCAGGGCGTAGCGGCTCGCCGGGGCCTTTTGCTGCACTCGTCGTTCGTTTTCCATTATCCATATTCCCCTTTGCTGTGTTTCGCAATACGATATGACAAATTATAAACCGCACTGCGGCACCTGTCAACCAGACATCTCAGGGGGTTGAAGGCAGCAAAAAACCGCTGCACAGCGGCAAAGCCATGCAGCGGTCAGAATGGATAACCGGGGAAACCTTATCAGACTTCGGTGTTGAAGTAGCGCTTCAGCAGGCCCTCAAAGCCGCGGCCGTGACGGGCCTCGTCCTTTGCCATCTCGTGAACGGTGTCGTGGATGGCATCCAGATTCAGGGCCTTTGCCTTCTTGGCCAGATCCATCTTGCCTGCACATGCGCCGCACTCGGCCTCGGCACGCATCATCAGGTTCTTCTTGGTGCTGTCGGTGACAACTTCGCCCAGCAGCTCTGCAAAGCGGGATGCGTGGTCTGCTTCCTCGTAGGCATAACGCTTGTAAGCCTCAGCAATCTCGGGGTAGCCCTCGCGCTCAGCCACACGAGCCATTGCCAGATACATGCCGACCTCGCTGCACTCACCCTCAAAGTTTGCGCGCAGGCCATCCACGATCTCCTGCGGCACGCCCTCGGCCTTGCCGATGCCCACAACATGCTCGGTGACGTAGGTGTTGCCGGTCTTTTCCACAAAAGCGGAAGCAGGAGCCTTGCAGACGGGGCACTGTGCCGGGATCTCGCCTTCAGCAATATAACCACAAACGGTGCAAACGTACTTCTTCATAAGAATAGACCTCCATCATTCTTTTTATATCAGTTAGAAAACAGGCTGGGCGGTGTTGGTACTCACCGGCCCTTGTCATGGCTCTATTATAGCGAATTATTCCTAGTTAGTCAAGGATAATTTTAAGAATAATTCCTATTTATTTTGTCTTACAGATAAATTCCGGCAGGGTCACTAAAAACCATCCTCAAAAACTGTGTGCTTTGCCCTGTGCACCTTAAAAACAGCAAAGCCGCCCTGCACACACAGGACGGCTTCTGCCTTGTTCTTCCTTCTTCTATGGGAGATCAGACCTGCAGGTTGCTGCTGGTAGCGGCTTCGGAGCCGTCGGCAGCATCAAACTCGTAGTCGTTGCCGGGCAGGATAGCGTTCAGCAGGATGCCTGCGATCGCGGCCACAGCCAGACCGGACAGGTTGATGGTAACACCTGCAACGGCAAAGCTGACACCGCCCACAGAGTTGAAGCCCAGTGCGCACACCAGAATGACAGCAGCCACGATCAGGTTGCGGCTGTTGGTAAAGTCCACGCGGTTCTCCACCACGTTGCGCACACCGATGGCGGAGATCATGCCATACAGCACAAAGCTGATGCCGCCGATGATGCCGGTGGGGATGGTGTTGATGACAGCCTCAAACTTGGGGCTGAAGCTCAGGATGATGGCCAGGACAGCCGCAATGCGGATGACCAGCGGATCGTAGATCTTGCTCAGAGCCAGCACGCCGGTGTTCTCGCCGTAGGTGGTATTGGCCGGGCCGCCCAGCAGGCCGGCCATGGTGGTAGCAAGGCCATCACCCAGCAGGGTGCGGTTCAGGCCGGGGTCGTTGATATAGTTGTGGCCCACGGTTGCGCTGATGGCGGCGATATCGCCCACATGCTCCATCATGGTTGCCAGTGCAATGGGGATGATGGTGAACAGTGCGCTGATGAACTCCGGGCTGCCGTCGATGGCAAACAGGCCCATGGCCTCCTTGTGCAGAGGGATGCCCACCCATGCAGCCTCAGAAATGCGCTGGAAGTCCACTGCACCGGTCACCAGTGCCACTGCATAGGACACCAGCACGCCGATGAGGATGGGCAGGATCTTGACCATGCCCTTGCCCCAGATGTTGCACACGATCACGACACCCAGTGCCACAAAGGCCAGGATCCAGTTGGACTGGCAGTTTTTGATAGCAGAGGGGGCCAGGATCAGGCCGATAGAAATGATAATGGGGCCAGTGACCACCGGCGGGAAGAATTTCATGATGCGGCGGATGCCGAAGGTGGAGATCAGCAGGCTGGCCACCAGATACACCAGACCGGAAAATGCGACGGCGGCGCAGGCGTAGGGCAGCATCTTGGTGTTGGCAACGGTCAGGTTGCCGTCTGCATCTGCCAGCATGGGGGCCACGATGGAGAAGCCGCCCAGATACGCAAAGGAGGAGCCGAGGAATGCAGGCACCTTCTTTTTGGTAATGAGGTGGAACAGCAGGGTGCCCAGACCTGCGCACAGCAGGGTGGTGGAAACGCTCAGGCCGGTGAGCAGCGGCACCAGCACCGTTGCGCCGAACATGGCAAACATGTGCTGCACGCCCAGAATGAACATGCGGCCTGCGCCCAGCTGGCGCGCGTCGTAAATGCCTTTGGAGTAATCGATCTTTTCGCTCATGAAGTTTTTCTGCCTCCTACAGAACTCGCAGCCCCAAAAAAAGAGGCACCGCCGTCAGCAAAACGGCAATGCCCCTGAAATTTGGGAACAATGATTCCGCCCGGAAATGAGAAGTGCAATACAGCGCAGTCGATGATTCTTGTGCAGCATGGTGCGCTCCCCCTTTCATTCAGGCTCTTTCCAAACCGCCGCCAAAAGCCCCGCAAAAGGCCGCAGCGGGCAGTCCTTCAAGAGATTATAGCAGACTTTTTGCCGCCGTGCAACTATTTTGCTTAATTCTCCTGTATTTCCAGCCCGGAAGTTTGCGCCGCTTCTCTTGCAATCCGGCCCAAAGCGCACTATAATATAACCTACCATTGTAATCTGTATTATAAGAGAATTATCAGGAGAGTTTATGATCTATCTGGATTATTCCGCCAATACCCCGGTAGACGAAGCGGTTTTACAGCGCTTTTGCGAGGTGGAGCGCAATTGCCCGGGCAATGCCAATTCCCACCACGCAGCAGGCACTGCCGCAAAGGCTGCCATCGATGCCGCCACCCAGAGCATTGCCCGCAGCCTGAATGTGCAGCCCGCCGAGATCATCTATACATCCGGTGCCAGCGAGGCCAACAACTTTGCCATCAAGAGCATCGCCCGGCTGGAGCGCCACCATGGCAGACACATCATTTCCACCCCGCTGGAGCACTCCTCGGTGAGCGGCAGCCTGACCGCCCTGCAGGAGCAGGGCTATGAGATCGATCTCTTGGACATCCGGCAGGACGGCACGGTGGACCTTGCCCACCTGAAAGAACTGCTGCGCCCGGACACCATTCTGGTGGCCGTCACTGCCGTGGACAGTGAGCTGGGCGTGGTGCAGCCGGTGGCCGAGATCGCGGAAATGTTGAAGGCCTGCCCCCACTGCCACTTCCATGTGGATGCCACACAGGCCGTGGGCAAGCTGCCGGTCAGCTTTGAGGGCATCGACACCATGAGCCTGACCGCCCACAAGTTCTACGGGCTGAACGGCATCGGTGCGCTGGTCAAGCGGCGCGGCCTTGCGCTGGAGCCGCTCATCCATGGCGGCGAGAGCACCACCATCTACCGCAGCGGCACCCCCACCGTGGCGCTGGCCTGTTCGCTGGCGCTGGCGCTGGAAAAGGCAGTGAGCGAGCTGCCCGCCCGGGTGGAGCACATCCGCGCCCTGAACGCCCGCCTGCGCACCGGGCTTGCCCAATACCCCAAGGTGCGCATCAACAGCCCGGACACCGCCGTGCCGCAGATTTTAAACCTGAGCGTACAGAACGTGAAGGGCACCGTGTTCCAGCGGGAGCTGGATGCCAGGGGCGTATGCGTCTCGGTCAAATCGGCCTGCTCTTCGGACGGCCTGCCCTCCCGCGCCGTGTTTGCCGTAAGCCATGACCGGCGCAACGCGCTGTCCTCGTGGCGCATCAGCCTGAGCCACCTGACCACGGAACAGGAGATCACTGATTTTATGCAGGCGTTCGATGCCTGTTACAACGCCCTGACGCAATAAAAAGGAGTATTATGAAGCAAGATCCCCCCGCCGACCAGCAGCGAGGGGATCTTTTTTACTGTTTTTGAATGCCGAACAGTCTGCGCAGAATGCCGCGCAGCGCCTTGGGGCTTCGGATCACAACTACCTGCATATGCTCCCCGCCTTTCCGTTTTCTGGCCCATCCTATGCAGGCAGGGACCGGAACGTTCCGGCAAGGGCAGCAGCGCTCAGTCTGCGATGGTCTCCACCACCACCAGCGCACCGCTGCGGGTGGAGATGGTGATGCAGTCCGACCCGGCAGCGTACTCGTTGCTGACGCCCAGCGGGTAGCTGGCGGTCAGCTCCGCATCGGTCAGCTCATAGTAGGAGCCGCGCTCGCACACGCCCTGCGCCCTGCCCTCCATCGGGAAGGCCGAGAAGAAGAAGTACTTCTCCTTCGGGTAGCGGCGGGTCTCGCCGGGCATCACGTAGGTGATGCGGCTGCGCTCATCCAGCAGGGTGGTGCGCACACCGCGCTGTTCCAGCCCAAGGCCGGTGCACAGGTTTGCAAGGGTGTGCTCCACCCGTCTGCCGCCAAGGCCGCCCAGCAGCAGCACCTCGTCAAAGCCCTTTTCCGAGACCAGCTTTGCGGCATACTCGGTGTCGGTATCGTCCTTCACATGGGGCAGCACGATGATATCGTCGTCCTGCTGTTCCGGGCAGGGGGCGGTGTCAAAGTCGCCCACGATGATGTTGGGTCTACGCCCCAGAGGTGCGCAGTTGCGGTAGCCTGCATCACAGGCAATGATAAAGTCGTCCGGCCGCAGGGCCTCTGCCAGCTCCGGAGAAACCGGGCAGGCCGAAATGATCACACAGCGTGACATGAATCTCTTCCTTATCCTTTATACTTTCGGGCGCTGCCAATCCTTCACGTCCTTGACTTCCTCGTACATGGCGCAGTAGCTGTCGTACCGGGTCTGGGAGAGCCTGCCCTCGGCCAGTGCGGCGCGCACGGCACAGCCTTTTTCGCTGCGGTGGGAGCAGCCGGTGAACTGGCACTGGCCCAGATAAGGCCCGAACTCCGGGAACGCATGCTCCAGATTTTCCTTGGGGATGAACCCGGCGCGGTTCGCTTCCAGACTGGCAAAGCCCGGCGTATCCGCAATGCGCCCGCCAAAGGCTTCAAAGATCGTCACCTCACGGGTGGTGTGGCGGCCGCGGCCCAGCTTCTGGCTGATGGCACTGGTCTCGCGCTCTGCTTCCGGCAGCAGATGGTTCAAAAGGGTGGATTTTCCCACGCCGGAGTTGCCGCAGAACGCACACAGCCTGCCGCTGATCCACTGCTTCACCTCGTCCAGCCCGCCGCCGGTCTCGTAATCGATGCGGATGAACGGCAGGGTCGATTTTTCGTAGGCCTTACGCAGGAATTCCGCCTCGGCCAAGTCGCCCTTGGTGCACACGATCACCGGCTGCACGCCCTTGTCCACCGCAATGGCGGCAAGCTTATCCAGCACCAGCGTGCTGGGCGTGGGCTGGGTGGTGCTGGCCACAAGGAACAGCACATCCAGATTTGCCACCGGAGGCCGCACGAACACATTTTTGCGCGGTGCGATCTCGGCAATGACGGCTGCACCGTTCTCGGTCTCCAGCGTCACCTCATCGCCCGCCACCGGCGTGATCTTCTGTTTGCGGAAAATTCCGCGGGGCTTGCACTCCACAATGCCCTCCGGCGTTTTTACATAGTAAAAGCCGCCGATGCCCTTTGTGATATATCCCTTCATGCACGCCTCCGTCAGCTCAGCAGCGAGGACCACCAGTCGGTCAGCGGTTTCTGCGAAGGGTCGCCGCTGCCCGCTGTGCCCTGTTCGGTGCCGGTCTCGGTGCTGGAAGAAGAGGAGCTGCTGCCAAACAGGCCGCTCCACCAGTCGCCGCCGGTGGTGCTGTCGCTGGGTGCTTCCGGTTCCGGTGCAGGCTCCGGCCCTGCGCTTACCACAATGTTCACGCGGCCGTTCAGCTTTGTGGTAGAGCCTGCCGCCGGGTTCTGACTGATGACAGTACCCACCGGCTGGTCGCTGTACTGCTCGGTCTGGCTGCCAAGGCCCAGATGGTTCTGCACCAGCAGGGTGCGGGCATCAGCGGTGCTCATGCCGGTCAGCGAGGGCACCTTGGTGGTGGTTGCCACCTGCGGGCGGCTGATATACATCACCACAGTGCTGCCTGCAGCCACCTGACTGCCCGCCGCCGGGTCGGTGCGGATCACCGCGCCGGATGCCACAGAGGTATCCACAGCCTGCGTTACCAGCACCGAGACACCCAGCTCCTTGAGCTGCTGCTCTGCATCGGCCTGCACATAGTTGGTCAGGTCCGGCACGGTAACGTACTGGGTGCCAAGGCTCACAGTCAGGGTCACATTCTGGCCCTCGCGCACCGTGCGGCCGGACACCGGCGACTGCTTATAGATATAGCCCGCCGCATAGTTACTGTTGTACTCCTGCTCCCAGGTAACGCTGATCTGGCCGGAGACCACCTGCTCGGTGGCAGCAGCCTCGTCCTGCGTCATGCCGATATAATCGCCCAGCGTGATATCGGCCTTGTTGTTCATCAGGTTGGAGGAATCGTTCAGGATCATCCAGCACAGCGCAAGGCACGCCAGTGCAAATGCAATGGTAATGCCGAACAGTGCCGGCAGGAAGATGGTGCGCTTTTTCTTGCGCGGTGCGGCCTTTTTGCCGCGAGGCGCAGGCTTTTCGGCCTGACGGTTTGCACGGTTCTGGTTCATGGTACGTTTCACCACCTTTTCGGGAGCATCTTCTGTAATATACTTGTACTCGAACATCACGGAGGGGTTGTGCACGTAGGTGTCCAGCGCATCCAGCATTTCGCGGGCGGATGCGTAGCGGTTCTGCGGCAGCTTTGCCATGGCCTTTTCGGTGATCTCCACCAGTGCATTCGGCACCTCCGGCGCGATCTCGTGCAAAGACTTCGGCTGATCGGAGATCTGCTTGATGGCAACTTCCACCATGTCGTCTGCATCAAAGGGCAGATGACCGCTGAGCATCTCGTACATCATCACACCCACCGAGTAGATATCGCTGGTGCAGTCGGTCTCATCGCCTTTGGCCTGCTCCGGGCTGATATAATGCACGCTGCCCATGGCCTTGCCGCTCAGCAGCTGGTTCTCGGCACGGGAGATGCGCGCAATGCCAAAATCCATCATGCGCAGCTGACCATTGTCCAGAAGCATGATGTTCTGGGGCTTGATGTCCCGGTGCACCACACCGTTGGCATGGGCGTGTTCCAGCGCCTTTAAGATCTGGGAGATGAAGTGCACGGTCTCCCGGTTGGTCAGCCTGCCGCCGCGCTGGTTAAGGTACTCGCGCAATGTCATGCCGTCCACATATTCCATCACGATATACTGCAGATCATCATTCACCGATACATCGTACACTTTTACGATGTTGGGGTGGTTCAGCAGCGAGATGGCCTTGGATTCATTTTTAAAGCGGCGCACAAGGTCCGGGTCGTGCATATACTCCTGCCGCAGCACCTTTACCGCCACCACGGTACCGGCAGGCACCGGGCCGTTGTGCCCCAGCATGACCGCCTTATAGACGTTTGCCATGCCGCCGGAACCGATCAGCTCCCGCACCTCATACAGGCCGTCCAGCTTTTTGCCGATCAGGTTATCCATCAGCGCACCTCCTCCACACACAGCAGCAGCGCGGTGATGTTATCCGGGCCGCCGTTCTCGTTGGCCGTGCGGATCAGAAGGTCCGGCAGGTCGTAGAACCTGCCGGTGCGCAGCAGCTGTTCCAGCTGTTCTCTGGGCACGGCATTGGTCAGGCCGTCCGAGCACAGCAGCAGGATATCCCCTTTCTGCAGCGGTGCGGTGGTGAACTCCGAGTCCAGCCGGTAGTCCACGCCCAGCGCCTTGGTGATGATGTTCTTCTGAGGGTGGTGCTCGGCCTCCTCCACGGTAATGGTGCCGCAGTCCACCAGCTCCTGCACATAGGAGTGGTCGTGGGTGAGCTGGGCAAGCCTGCCGTCCCGGTACAGGTACGCCCGCGAGTCGCCTGCATGACACAGGAACACCTTGCCGCCGCGCACCAGTGCGCACACAGCCGTGGTGCCCATGCCCGCCAGCGATTCCTCACGCAGGGCCTTCTGGAACACAAAGCGGTTGGCGCTGAGCAGGCTCTTTTTCAAAAAGGTCTCCTCTTCGCCGGGCAGGCACTTGGAAGCATACTGCTCCTGAAAGCAGCGCTCGATCACATCGCACGCGCTCTGGCTGGCTTCCCTGCCGCCGCGCGCACCGCCCATGCCGTCGCATACCAGCAGCCATGCGGCATCGCCGGGCAGTTCTCCTGCGCGATAATCGTCCTGATTATCCTGCCGGACCCTGCCGACATCCGTTTTTCCTGCAAGTTTCATAGGCTTCTCCCTTTAATATTTACGCTTTCCCGTTCATTTCGTCACGGCGCAGCTGGCCGCATGCGGCGCTGATCTCGCTGCCAAGGCGGCGGCGCACCGTAGCGTTCACGCCAAGGCTCTCCAGCTTCTGCTGGAAGCGGTGCACGTTGGCTGCATCGGTGGCCGAGTACGGGCTGCCGTCCACCGGGTTGATGGGGATCAGATTCACATGGGCACCCATGCCCCGGATCAGGTTTGCCAGCTGTTTGGCGCAGGCATCGGAATCATTGACACCGCGCACCATGGAATATTCAAAGCTCACACGGCGGCCGGTGGTGTCCTGATAGCGGCGCACGGCCTGCATCAGCACTTCCACGGGATAGGCATCGTTCACCGGCATCATGCCGCTGCGAATTTCATTGTTGGGTGCGTGCAGCGACACCGAGAGGGTCAGCTGCAGCTTTTTCTCGGCCAGCTGGTCGATCTTGGGCACCAGACCGCAGGTAGAAAGGCTGATGTTGCGCATCCCGATGTTCACGCCCTCGGGCGAGGTGATGTTCTCCAGAAACTTCATCACTTCGTCAAAGTTATCCAGCGGTTCGCCAATGCCCATAAGCACGATGTGGGAAATGCGCTCCCCGATATCCTTCTGGGCGGTGTAGATCTCAGAGCAGATCTCGCCTGCTTCCAGATCGCGCACGCGGCCCGCCTGGGTGGACGCGCAGAAGCGGCAGCCCATGCGGCAGCCCACCTGCGTGGACACACACACCGTGTTGCCGTAGTGGTAGCGCATCACGACGGTCTCGATGCAGTTGCCGTCCGCCATGCGCAGCAGATATTTTACCGTGCCGTCCTTTGCTTCCTGCCTGCGCTCGATCTTGGGCGCGGCAATGTAGAAGCTTTCTTCCAGCTTTGCCAGCAGGGTCTTGGGCTGGTCGGTCATGGCAGAAAACTCGGTGACCAGCTTCTGGTGCACCCAGTGGAAGATCTGCTTTGCCCGGAAGCCCGGCTGACCCATCGCTTTCAGTTCAGCGGTCAGCTCTGCCAGCGTAAAGGAAGAGATACAGCGTTTTTGTTCCATTGTGTTCTCCTATTGTTTTTTACGAACAAGCCACCTGTTTCATTGCAGCTTTTCCCCGTTTTTCTGCATGGCACACAGGAAAAAACCGTCCATGCCGGTACGGGTGGGCACCGAAAGCGCGCCGTGCTCCCCTGCCGTCATCCCGGCGGGCAGCGCTGCGGCAGGCTCCACCACCGTAAACTCCGGGTGGCGGGCCAGAAATGCCGCGATCTGCTGCTGGTTTTCTGCCGGGTCGATGGTGCAGGTGGAGTACACCAGCCTGCCGCCCGCTTTCAGCAGCTGTGCCGCCGTATCGAGGATGGCCGACTGCGTGGCCAATAATTCAGCTTGGCGGGCCGGTTCCAGCTTTTTGTAGCGCAGATCCGGCTTTTTTGCCAGAATGCCAAGGCCGCTGCAGGGCACATCCGCTAAAATGCGGTCGGCCTGCGGCAGGGCCGGGTTCACCTTTGTGGCATCGTTGCACAGGGCTTCCACATTGGTAAGGCCCATGCGCTGCACTGCCGTGCGGATCAGGCCCACGCGGTTCTCGGCGGCATCGCAGCTGTAAAGCCTGCCGGTGCTGTGCATCTGCTCGGCCAGCAGGATGGTCTTGCCGCCGGGCGCGGCGCACAGGTCGATGACTGTTTCTCCGGGCTGTGGGTCCACGCAGAGCGCCGCCAGCTGGCTGGCCTGCCCTTCCACATGGAAGTACCCCTGCCGGAACAGCTCATTTTCCGCCGGGCTGCCCTCGAACCGGGCCAGCACACTGCCGGGCACAATGCCCCGCTTTGCTTCCTTTGCGCCGGAAGCCAGCAGCTTTGCACAAAGCTCATCGGCACTGCCTTTCAGCGGGTTCGCCCGCAGGCTGGTCATGCCGCCGTCGGCCTTGTAGGTAAGGATATCCAGTGCTTCGTCCGGGTAGTTTTTGTGCAGAAATTCCGCCACATCCCGCCCGGCAGAGCCAAGCACCATGAGCCGCTCCACTTCGTTTTTGAAGCTTGCGGTGCTCAGGTCGTAGCTGCACGCCTTGCGCAGTACGGCGTTGACCAGACCGGATGCGCTGGATTTTTTGAAGGCACGGGTCAGCTTGACGGCCTCGTTCACCGCAGCGGACACCGGCACCTGCATATAGCGGGCCTGCGCCAGCGCCGCGCGCAATATTTCGCGCACCGGTGCATCCAGCTTGGCAAGGCCCTTGGGCAGGAACTGGCACAGGATGTAGTCCAGCGTGCCCCGGTGTTCCAACACCGTGTAAAAGATGGCGCTGGCAAAAGCTTTATCGCGGCCTTCCAGCTGCTGGCGCTTGAGTTCGGCATCCAGAACAAGGTTGGAAAAACCATCCTGCTCCTGCCGCACCAGCGCCGCCACTGCCGCCGCGCGGGGATTCGCCGCCATCAGAGGATATCCCCCGTTTTCAGGCGCTGACCGGCCGCAAAGGCGGTGCCGTCCATGGGCTTTTTGCCTTCCGGCACCACATTCAGCAGCTGGACGGCCCCCTCACCGCAAGCCACCGTGAGCGGCTTTGTGGCCAGCACGGTGCCGGGCGCTTCGCCGTGAGCTTCCACGGCACGGCACTCCATCACCTTGAGCTTTTTGCCGCCGGAGGTGACGAACCATGCACCGGGCCACGGGTTCATGCCGCGCACCCAGTTGTGGATGTGGGCAGCCGATTCGGTCAGGCGGAACTCTGCCATCTCCTTGTTCAGCATAGGTGCAAGGCAGGCGTTCTCATGATCCTGCGGCTGGGGTTTCAGCGTTCCGGCGGCGATGGCGGGCACCACCTCGCACAGCACCCGGGCACCCACGGCAGTCACGCGGTCAAACAGCTGGCCGCTGGTCTCCTCCGGGTCAATGGCGATCTTCTCGCAGCAGAGCACATCGCCGGTGTCAAGGCCCTCGTCCATCTGCATGATGGAAACGCCGGTCTCGGCATCGCCGTTCAGCACGGCCCACTGCACCGGGGCGCTGCCGCGGTACTTGGGCAGCAGCGAAACATGCAGGTTGATGCAGCCGTACTTCGGCGCTTCCAGCACAGACTTCGGCAGGATGCAGCCGTAAGCCACCACCACGATCAGTTCCGGGGCCAGTGCGCGGATGTTCTCGTCCTCGCTGCCGTCCCGCAGGGTGCGGGGCTGGAATACCGGCGTGCCGTGGGCAAGGGCCACTTCCTTGACCGGGGGTGCGGTAAGCACCTGCTTGCGGCCAACCGGCTTGTCCCGCCGGGTGTACACCGCGCAGATGTCATGCCCGGCGGCATACAGGGCTTTGAGGCACTCTGCGGCAATATCCGGCGTGCCCATGAACAAAATGCGCATTACTTGTTTCCTTTCGCTTCGCGGGCAGCTTTTTTGCCCTCTTCGGTATCCTCATAGAAATACTCGCTGGACTGCATGATGGTAATGCCGTCCAGATGGTCGTTCTCGTGCTGGATGCAGCGGCCCAGCAAATTCTCAGCTTCCAGCTCGAACCACTCACCGTGGCGGTCCTGTGCGCGCACCTTGACCGCGACGGGGCGGGTCACAGCGCCGTTGTGGCCCGGGAAGGACAGACAGCCCTCGTAGGCGGTCTCCTCTTCCTCGGATACGGCCAGGATCTCCGGGTTCACAAAGTCGATGAACTTGTACTCGTAATTTTCGGGGATCTCCTCGGGCGCGTCGGTGGTGTCCCACACCACGAACAGACGGCGCAGCATGCCCACCTGCGGGCCGGCCAGACCCACGCCGTCGGCGGCGATCATGGTCTCGTGCATGTCGTCCAGCAGGGTAGCCAGACGGTCATCAAAGGTGGTGACGGGGCGGCAGACCTTGTTCAGAATGGGATCGCCCTCTTTTACAATATTGCGGATAGCCATTTATGGTACCTCCAAATCAGATGTCACCGTCCGAGTGCAGGTCCACCGCAACGGTGGCCTTGGACGGAAGTTTTTCCTGTTCGTATCTTTCCAGTGTGCTGCGCACGAGGTCGCGGAAGCGGCGGTCGTTGCGGCACTTGATGGTAAGTTTGTAGCGGTAGGTGTCGTTGATCTTTTCAATGCTGCCGGGCGTGGGGCCAAGCACCCGCAGCGGCAGGTCCGGCTGTTTTGCCGCCTGCTGGCCCAGCAGGGCCGCAAAGCGCGCCGCCGCCCGTGCCACCTCGATCTCCTTTGCGCCTGCAAAGCCAATGACGCACAGCCCGCAGAAGGGCGGGTACAGGCCCAGCTTGCGGTAGGCGATCTCCTGCTCAAAAAAGGCATCGTAGTCCTGCGCGGCGGCAAGGTTCAGCACCGGGTTATCGGGGTCGGTGGTCTGGATGATGGCAAAGCCCGGGTCTCTGGCCCGTCCGCTGCGGCCCACCACCTGCGTGATGAGGCTGAACACATTCTCATACGCGCGGAAGCCCTGCGCAAACAGCAGTGAATCGATGCCCAGCACGCCCACAAGGGTCACATCCTCAAAATCCAGTCCCTTGGCCACCATCTGGGTGCCCACCATGATGTCATATTCGTGGTTCGCAAATCTTGCCAGCAGCTTTTCGTGGGCATCCTTTGCGGCAGTGGAATCCTGATCCATGCGCAGCACCCGCGCATCCGGGAACAGCTTTGCCAGCTCTTCCTCGGCTTTCTGGGTGCCGAAGCCCCGGTACTGCAGCTTGCCGCCGCAGGCGGGGCAGACGGTGGGCGGTTCCATCTGGCTGCCGCAGTAGTGGCACAATACCTTGTGCGCCGCTTTGTGGTACACCATCGGCACGCTGCACTTTGTGCACTTGAGCACCTCGCGGCAGTCCTCGCACTGGGCCATGGTCTGGTAGCCCCGGCGGTTCAGCAGCAAAATGGTCTGCTTGCCTGCATCCAGATTGCGGCGGATGGCATCTTCCAGCGACAGACTGATCTCCCGCGGGTTGCCTGCCGCCAGCTCTGCGCGCATATCCACGATCTGCACCGTGGGCAGCGGGTTGCCGCCGTAGCGCTGGGTCAGCCGCACCAGCTGGGTGCGGCCATGCTGGGCCGCGTAAAAGCTCTCGGTGCTGGGGGTGGCGCTTGCCAGCAGCAGCAATGCACCGTTTTCCGCCGCGCGCTGCCGGGCCACCTCGTGGGCAGAATAGCGGGGCGCGGATTCCGAGCGGTAGGTGTGCTCCTGCTCCTCATCGATGATGATGAGCCCGATGTTTTCCAGCGGCGAAAAGATGGCGCTGCGGGTACCCACCACGATGTCTGCGCCGCCGTCCTGGATCATCTGCCACTGCAAAAGGCGTTCGGTGTGGTTGAGGGCAGAGTGCTGCACCGCCACCCGGCGGCCAAACTGACTCTTGAGCCGCAGGATCATCTGCGGGGTCAGGCTGATCTCCGGCACCAGCACCAGCGCACGCCTGCCCTGCTCCAGACAGCGGGCAATGAGCTTTAAGAACACCAGCGTTTTGCCGCTGCCGGTCACGCCGTAGAGCAGCGCCGAGTGGGGTGCATCGTCTTCCAGCTTTGGCAGCAGAGCATCGTAAGCCGCCTGCTGCTCCTGCGTGAGGGTGATCGGCTCGTTTTTCAGCGGAATGGACGAATACAGGTCGATGGATTTATTCACCTTGCTGCATTCCAGCACGCCTTTGGCGCACAGGTTATCCAGCACGGCACGGCTGATGCCCTTGTCTTCCAGCTCGTTCAGGGTGCGCGGCCCGCCGCCCAGCAGCGCCACTGCCGCCAATTGCTTGGCCGTCGGCTTCGGCTTTGGCGGCAGCCCGCCCACAAGGCGGTAGGAGTTCTCGGTGTGGCGGGTGAGCTGCTTTTGCAGCACCGGCGTTATGCCGTCTGCCGCCACGGCAGGCTTGTACTGTGCACCATAGGGAATGACCGCCTTGACCGCCTCGTAATAGGTGCAGAAGGTGCGCTCCTTCAGAAAATGCACCAGCCGCAGCAGTTCCGGGGTCAGGCAGGCGGATGCCGGGGCCACGTCGAAAAGATATTTCAGCTTCGCGCTTTCCGGTTCGGCATCGCAGGCCAGCACCACGCCCATGCGGGCGCGGCTGCCGCGGCCAAAGGGCACCAGCACCATGCTGCCAAGTTTTACCGCATTCTGCTGATCCGGCATGACGGCATAGGTATAAAGCTTATCAAAGTGGAAGGTCGCATTGCTGACGGCAACGCCTACCGTTTTGGGCATTCGTCCAGCTCCTTCAAAATGTTATTCTGCGGCACCAATGCGCTGGCAGATGGCCTGATACAGTGCATCGGCGCAGGTATCGACCTGGTCGTTGACCAGCTTCAGGGTGAATTTATCCTGCTGGGCCAGCTCCTGCCGGGCGGTGGCAAGGCGCTCCTGAATGCTGTCCTCGGTCTCGGTGCCGCGGCCCCGCAGACGGCGCTCCAGCTCCTCCACCGACGGCGGCAGCAGGAACACGGTGGTCGCGCCCGGGAACATGCGGCGGATGTTCGCTGCGCCGTGCACATCGATGACCAGAACGACCACCTTCCGGGCTGCAAGGCGCTTGTCCACTTCCTCGCGCAGGGTACCGTAGTAGTTGCCGTTGTAGAAGTTGTGCTCCACCACCTGATCGTTCTCGATCAGCTGCTGGAACTGCTCCCGAGTGCGGTAATAATAATCCACGCCCTCCTGCTCACCGGGACGCGGTGCGCGGGTGGTGGCGGAAACAGTCTTTTCGATCTCCGGGTGTGCTTCGCGCAGTGCCTTCACCACGCTGTCCTTGCCGGTACCGGCCGCGCCGGAGACCACAAACAAATATTTATCGTTCGCCATGGGTCTGTTCCTCCTCTGCTGGTGTTTTGCCCTCCTGCCCTGCCGCACGGTTGGCCACCGTTTCCGGCTGAAGCGCCGAGAGCACCACATGATCGGAGTCCATGATAAGCACTGCACGGGTGCTGCGGCCATAGGATGCATCGATCAGCATTCCGCGCTCCCGCGCTTCCTTTACAAGGCGCTTGACCGGGGCGGAATCCGGGCTGACCACTGCCACCACACGGCCTGCACTGACCATATTGCCAAACCCGATGTTGATGAGCTTCATAAACCCCTCCGAATTTTCTGTATCACTCCAGATTCTGGATCTGTTCGCGGATCTTTTCGATCTCCGCCTTCATATCCACCACGATGCGGGTGATATCCAGATCCTGACACTTGGAGCCGATGGTATTGGTCTCGCGGTTCAGCTCCTGCGTCAAAAAGTCCAACTTGCGGCCCACCGGCTCGTCCAGCTTGAGGATATCGCGGTACTGCGCAATGTGGCTGCGCAGGCGCACCGTTTCTTCATCCACAGCGGTCTTATCACCAAAAATAGCGGCCTCGGTCAGCACGCGGGCATCGTCGATATCGCGGTCCTCCAGAATGACCTTGAGCTTCTCGTACAGGCGGTTGGTGTAGGCTTCCACGCGGCCTGCGCTCAAAGTCTCCACCCTGCCCACGCACTCCTCGAGGAAGTTCAGGCGGTTTTCCACGTCTGCCTTCATCTTGGCACCCTCGGCGGCGCGCATCTCCACAAAGCGGTCCAGCGCCTGTGCGGTAACGGCAGAAACATCTTCCCACAGCTGTTCTTCGTCCACATCCGCGTGGCGGGTGGTGAGCACATCCGGGAAGCGGGTCAGCACGCCCGCAGAGATATCGTTCTTGACACCCAGCTGTTCCGAAATATCCCGCATGGCCTGCTGGTAGCTGCGTGCCAGCTCCATGTTGACGGCCACCACCGTATCGGCAGCGTCCACATTCTGCACGGTCATGCTCAGCTCCACCTTGCCGCGGGTGATGCGCTCGTTGAGCTGCTTTTTCAGGCGGCTGTCCAGATAGCTGCAGGTGCGCGGGATGCGCGAAGAATACTCAAAGTAGCGGGAATTCACGCTGCGCAGCTCCACCGTGATCTCACGGCCATTGCGCACAGCAGTCCCCCGGCCAAAGCCGGTCATGCTTAAGATCATAACGCTCTCCTGTTCTTACATTTTCAGTGTTTCAGCTTACAAGTTTCGGTATACGTATCCGCCTTTGGGTACACAAACCCATGTTACGATACATATAGTTTCATTTTACTATTCTTCGGCCCAAAATTCAAGGTGCACTGTTGCGTGCCGCCGCCAAAACCGGCCGCAATACACGGTGCAAAGCAAAAAAGCTCTGATACAAAATCTTCCGATCCTGTATCAGAGCCAGTTTCAGTTGGTTTTATATACGCAGGTCACGCTGTTCTGCAGCAGATTTGCGTTCAGCAGTGCGCGCTCCACCCAGTGGATATTGTCCGCAATGGTATCGCGGGAGACACCGTATTCTGCCGCAATGTTCTCCATGCTGCGGTACTCGCGGCGGTAGAGCAAAGTCAGCACCAGCTTATCCTGCATTGTGATCTTGGTAAAATGCGGCCTGCGCCGGTGCTCCTTGCAATAAGCCGCATTCAGTGCTTCCAGCATCTGGGCAAATTCCTTCCGGGTGATGCCGAAGGTAAATTCATAATCCTGCTCTGTAAATTCCGCAAGGCGCTGTACCGTGATGCTTCTCATGCAGATCACCTCTTCTTTTTCCGGGGATGCCCGGGTGTCGGCTGCATCCATTTTGATTCATTATAAAATGGATGGATTTTCATGTCAATGAGCCGCCGCCCATTTTGGGGGCCAGATCCGGTGCAAAACACAAAAAGGAGCCTCCCGCCGCAAAAGCGGGAAGCCCCTGAATCCGTTATGAAAGATCAGACGGGATGAGACTGATTGGTGTAGTCCACATGGTCGCCGTCCACGCCCTGCTTCTTGGCATTGCGCTTTTCAAAGAACTTGGGTGCCACCTGCGGGAACATTGCGTAGGTCAGCACATCCTCTTCCTGCGTTGCCCACTTGGCAGCTTCTGCCTTCAGCTTGTCCATCTCAGGAGCCAGAGTATCAGCAAAGCGGCAGGTAATGGGCTGCTCGTCGCCCAGAATCTTCTTGGTGAACTCGGGCTTGATGGGAGCGGGAGTCTTGCCGTAATCACCGTGGACCAGACCCTTGAACTCCTTGGTGACCATCTTGTAGCGCTCGCCCAGGATCACGTTGAACACAGCCTGCGTACCAACGATCTGGCTGGTGGGGGTGACCAGCGGCGGATAGCCTGCATCCTCGCGGACGCGGGGGATCTCTGCCAGCACTTCGTCCAGCTTATCTTCCTTGCCGGCATCCTTCAGCTGTTTGAGCATGTTGGAGAACATGCCGCCCGGCACCTGATACAGCAGGGTGTTTGCATCCACGCCGAGGCTCTTCGGGCTGATCTGGCCGTTGGCAATGTACTTCTCGCGCAGCTTTGCAAAGTATGCGCGCACAACGTTCAGCTGCTTCAGATCCAGACCGGTGTCGTAATCGGTGCCCTGCAGGGCAGCGACCAGACTCTCGGTGGGCATGTGGCTGGTGCCCAGGCTCAGGGGGCTCATGGCGGTATCGATGATGTCGGCGCCTGCCTCGATGCCCTTCAGGATGGACATGGAAGCCAGACCTGCGGTGTAGTGGCTGTGGATGTCAACAGGGATGCTGACGGTCTCCTTCAGCTTCTTCACCAGATCGTAGCAGGTATAGGGGGTCAGCAGACCGGCCATATCCTTGATGCAGATGGAGTTTGCGCCCATCTCCTCCAGGGTCTTGGCGTAGGCTGCAAAGTACTCGTTGTTGTGCACGGGGCTGAGGGTGTAGCTGATGCAGCCCTGCACATGAGCGCCTTCCTTGTTGGCTGCCTTAATGGCGGTCTGCAGGTTGCGCGGATCGTTCAGTGCATCGAAAATACGGATCACGTCGATGCCGTTTGCAACAGACTTCTGCACAAAGTACTCAACGGCATCGTCTGCGTAGGGGCGGTAGCCCAGCATGTTCTGGCCGCGGAACAGCATCTGCAGCTTCTGGTGGGGCAGCTCCTTGCGCAGGATGCGCAGGCGCTCCCACGGGTCTTCGTCCAGAAAGCGGATGCAGCTGTCGAACGTAGCGCCGCCCCAGCACTCCACGGAGAAGTAGTTGATCTTATCCATTTCCGGCAGGATGGGACGCATCTCATCCATGGTCATGCGGGTGGCCAGCAGAGACTGGTGGGCATCGCGCAGGACGACCTCAGTAACCTTGATCGGCTTTTTGGCCATGATTGTCACCTCTCCCTTAGTTCATGGAAACCAGAACGTCACCGGAGTTGACGGTGTCGCCCTTGTTGACGTTGATGGAAGCCACAGTGCCATCCTGCGGAGCAACGATCTCGTTCTCCATCTTCATGGCCTCCAGGATCACCAGCACGTCGCCAGCCTTCACGGATGCACCGGCCTTGACCTTGACATCCAGAATGTTGCCGGGCATGGGAGCCTTGACGGCAACGGCACCAGCAGCGCCTGCAGCAGCCTTGGGAGCAGCAGCGGGAGCCGGAGCAGCCTTAGGAGCAGCGGGTGCGGCAGGAGCTGCAGCAGCAACCGGAGCAGCACCAGCGGCAGTCTCCTCCACGGAGACGCTGTAAGCAACGCCATTGACGGTAATATTGTAGTACTTCATGGAAGGATCCTCCAAATCAAAATCGTATCAAAAAGATTTATACAGACGATTACAGAGCCATGTTGCCGTGCTTCTTGGGCAGGCGGGCAGCACGCTTGGTGCTCAGCAGTTCCAGTGCGGCAACAACGCTTGCACGCACATTGGCTGCATCGCAGGACAGGTCAGCAGCGCCGCAGGCAACTGCATTTGCTGCGCTGCACACCTCGGCGGTGTAAGCAGCAGCCTTTGCGTTGGTGGCTGCAATGATGTTGTCGGAAGCATCGATCTCTTCCTTGTACAGGACGCTGACCGCTGCGCTGGGTTCCAGTGCGCTGACGGTGCAGCCAGCCACGGCAATGCGCAGATCGGCAGCAGCCAGAGCGGTGTAAACAGGGCCGACGGCCTTGCCAGCCAGCACAGCCACCTTTGCGGTGGTAGCGTCGGCATAGGTAGCAGCCAGACGGGCAGCCTCACGGATGCCGCCTGCAATGTCATCGGTCGCGCTGGGCACAAAGCCCTCGGTATCCACAATGGTGATCACCGGCACGCTGAAGGCATCGCACAGACGCACAAAGCGGGAAGCCTTGGCCACGCAGTTGTGGCACAGGGTCTTGCCGGTGGCCACAACGCCCACGGCGTTGCCGCCCACGGTGGCAAATGCAGTGTAAACAGACTTGCCAAAGCCTGCATACAGCTCCACAGCGCTGTCCTTATCGACCACGGCAGCAGCAGCCTTTGCAGGCTCTGCACCGGCAGCCAGAGCAGCAGTGGGCTGCTCGAACTCAAAGATCGCAGGGCCGGTCAGGTTGTTGGCCGGCAGCAGGCCCACGATGTGAGCAGCTTTCTCGGCAGCTTCCTCAGCAGTGGGTGCCACAATGGCAGCCACGCCAGCCTTTGCAGCGGCGGCTGCGGTGCCGGCATCGGCCACCTTGTCGCCCTTGGCAGCAGAGGTGAACGGAGCGGTGAAGAACAGCTCTGCGCCCTCAGCCATGATGCAGACATCTGCATTGGCAGCGCTCAGTGCGCTGGTGCCGCCGCAGACACCCAGAACAACAGCCACCTGCGGGATCACGCCGGAAACCTTTGCGATCTGCGCATTCAGCTTTGCGCTGGCGGTCAGCACGTCCAGACCCTCAGCCAGCTTTGCGCCGACGGAGTTGTAGAAGGTGACGACCGGGCAGCCAGTCTGAGCTGCCATCTCCAGAACCTTGATGTTCTTTTCAACATCCTTTACGGTAACAGCTTCGCCGTTCTGGTAAACAGCGTAAGCCTGCTGACCTGCCGCATAGCCGCAGGCAGCGCTCACTGCACCGTCAGCAAACAGTGCAGTGTATTCCCCGTCATCAAAAAACTTGGCGAGGATTTCTCCCTTATTGATCTTTGAAGCCATGGTAAGACCTCCTGGTTGTCTGTGTGAGCTTTCAAAATTAGTTTTATTATACTGAATTTTCCATAAAAATGCAAGAGATTCTATAAAAGTCCATGCGAATCAACATCTGTCGGCAAAGTTCTACAATTTTTTAACGATTCATCGTTTCTCCGCTTTCTCGCCTTTTTGCGGGCATTTTGCGCCGCACACTCAGCTGCCAAAAATTCTCTTTCAATTTTGTGGATTCTGTCTGCCCCTGCTGCATTTTATTTTATAAGAAGTTATGTTACACTATATTTAATTTGTAAATTTTTTTCGCAGAACAGCCCGCCGGGAAGCTTCGGGGCGGGTCATTTTGCAGAATATAAAAGGAAGGCCATGTCAAATTGAAAGATCTGCTCACTTCACTCCGCGCCTCCAACGAAACCTACAACTCCATGAAGCACTCCGCCCGGGCTATCATCCGCCGCGCCGAGATCCCCCTGCTCGCGGTCATCGTCCTGTATAAGGCTGCAACGAACCTACTGTTCGTCCCCCTGATGCAGCAGCTCTGGTCGCTCACGCTGCGGTTCGCACCCATGCACTACCTGAGCAACAACAATGCTTCCGATATCTTTTCCTCCCCCGCGATCATCCTGTGCATCACGCTCATTGCCATCCTGACCGCGTTCTGGGCGCTGTATGAGTTTTCCGTCCTGCTGCACGGGCTGGATCTTGCCCGCAAGGGCGAAACGATCCGCCTGCCTGCCCTGCTGTGCACCTCTCTTGCAGATATCCGCCACGCATTCCTGCCGCAGAACTGGCTCGTTCTGGTCTACAGTGCCGTGCTGATCCCGTTCACCAATTTTTTCCTCGCCTATAACTATATCACGCAGCTTGCCGTGCCGGAATACATCATGGGTGTCATCCGGGCAAACAGCCGGTATTACCTGCTCTATCTGGCTGCCGGTGCTGCCCTGCTGTTCCTCTATGTCAGCTGGGTGCTGGTGCTGCCGCTGTTCGTGCTGGAGCGCAAAAGCCTGTGGCAGTCGGTAAAGGAAAGCTTTTGCTGCATCCGCAGGCGCGTCTTCCGTGCTTTTCTTTTGCTGCTGCGCTGGAACCTCTCGGTCGTCCTGCGTTCCCTGCTGCTGACGGCAGCGGTTGCCGTGCCGCTGTACGGCATCATCATCGCGGTCGGGCTGCAGAGCACACAGGCCATGTTTGCACTGTCCCGCGCGGCGCTGGCCATTGAGATGCCTTTCTTCCAGTTCCTGATCGACTGCGCCATCACCATGGCGCAGTGCACGATCCTCGCCATGCTGCACTGCCGCCTGCGGGAGTCTCTCCCCTCTGAGCCGGAGCCAGTCCAGAGCGGAAAGCATCACCGTTCCACCGGCAGGCTGCTTCTGGGTGCATCGGTTGCGGGTGCTACTCTGCTCACCTTTGCGCTGGCATTCTGTTACCTTGCCCTGCCCAGAGACGACGAGCTGCTCTCCATGCTGGGCGGCGTTGCGCCGGTAGTCACCGCGCACCGCGGCTACTCCGCTGCCGCACCGGAAAACACCCTGCCCGCTTTCCAGCTGGCCATCGATCAGGGCTGCGAGTGGGCCGAGCTGGATGTGCAGATGACCAGGGACGGCGTGGTCATGGTGACCCACGATACCAGCCTGCGCCGCTGCACCGGCCGCAACGAGAACATCTACGACCTGACCTATAACGAGGTTCGCAAGCTGGATGCCGGGCGCTGGTTCGGCCAGAAGTACACTGGTGCCAAAGTTCCCACACTGGAAGAAGTGCTGGACCTGTGCAAAGGTAAGATCCAGCTGAACATTGAGATCAAGCCCAATGCCGCCACCCCGGAGCTGGAAGCGGAAACCATCCGCATCATCCGCGAAAAAGGCTTTGCGCAGGACTGCACCATCACCTCGCAGAGTTATGAAACCCTCTGCAAGGTCAAGGAGCTGGCACCGGAGATCCGGACCGGCTATATCCTTGCACTGGGCGTGGGCAGTTATTACGATCTGCCTGCCGCAGATTTCTTCAGCGTACAGTCCACCTTTATCACCTCTGGTATGGTGCAGCAGATCCATAAGCGCAGCAAGACGATCTCCGCATGGACCGTCAACCGCGAAGAGGATGCCAGCGAACTGCTGAGCATCGGCGTGGACGACCTGATCACCGATAAGCCGGATATGATCCAGCAGCTGCTGAGCGAGGATGCCGACCTTGACAACAGCCTTGTCCTCCTGCGCGACTTCATCCGTGACCTGTTCGCTCCGTCCGATGTCGATGAACCCACTCCTGAGGAAGAGACCATCGAAGAAGCCATCGAGGACCCGGACGAATTGCTGGATGCATCGTAATCGCGGCAAAGATCAAGTATTCTGTTAAACTACCCGTACACACATAAAAAGCCCCCTGCCGGTGATGAACTGGCCGGGGGCTTGCAAGTTTACCTGATCCAGCTTTATCAAGTAAGATCATTCCAATTCGGTAAGCTTGGATCTTTACGAAGCAATTTATTTCATAAATCGGTTCTGTGAACAAATCACTTACATTCCTTCTTCATAGCAGAATAACCGATGAGAACGGTCCACACATAGGCACAGGTCTTGGGGATCATCAGCATACCGATCATGGGGACGGTATTGGCCCAAAGAACAACGGGAATGTAGAACCCGAAGCTCAGCACGATGGTCATCCACATCCAGCGAAAAGCCGAGTCGTCATGCTCCTTGGCACTGCGGTAGAACAACACGATGATCAGCAGGCCCATCAGTGCAAAAGGAATGTTACGGTAAATGCCCCAGGACAGCGGGGATTCGGCGCTCAGCCACTGGTTCTGCGGCATCATGCACAGGATAACACGCACGGCAGCCAGACCGTAGACGGCGGCAGTCAGGCCATTGTTGCCCTTGACCCGGTAGCGCTCACGCCAGACATAGTACAGCAGCACATAAAAGACAGTCATTGTCACAGAGGTGATCCACTTACCCAGACCCAGAGGAACGGTAAAGTTTTCAAAGTCCGTGGTGCATAGAGCCAGAACACGGGGAATCAGATGGAACGAGTCGCCGGCACCCAGAACGACAGCCATCAGACCGAACAGCTTGAACTGGTGGTTGCCCTTGCAGCCACAAATCATCAGGATACCGATGGTGATGACGGATACCAGATACACAGCATCAAAAACAGTTTCTACGATTGCTTGCATAGTTAATTGCTCCTTGTTGATAGATCAAATTTATTGTAACACTGCATTTTTTTGCAGGGCCGACTTCGTTTTCACGGTCATCAAGGGCTTGCTCGGCAAAGTTGCATCCAAAGCGCAGGATGTTGAAGCTTGCATTCCTCCACACAAGACAGGCGAGCAGCAACAGGATATTGCGATGGACTTTCCTAGGAGTGTCTCCCTTGAGTGAACAGCGTTCATTTTGGACATTATAAAATTCCCACAGCAGTGTGGGAAGAAAATGCAGTCAATATAAGGTTCTGCGCACGATTTCCAGCACAGCGGCGGGGTCGTAGTCCTGCCGCAGCAAGGCAGACAGCATCAGCGAAAATAGAACATCGGCAAATTTTTCAACGGTGAATTGCGCGTTAAAAGCGTCCGGACGGATTTTGGTATCCTGTTGCAGCACCGTACACAGACCATTTAAGATATGGTGCCAGATTTGCTGCATGTGCCGTTTGCCATCGGCCTTGTCCTCCTGCATAAAGCCGAGAGAGTGCAGTGTGAAGAATCCAGGATACTGCTCACAGCCGTAGGCCATGCGCTCGTACATCCATTTGACACAGGTCTGCACATCCTGAAATACGGCCTCGTCCTGCGGGCGGTGGAAAATTTCGCACCAGACGCTCTCGACCGTGGCGCTGATAAGCTCAGCCTTGGAGTCATAATAGTTGTAGATCGAGCCGACCGAGACCCCGCATGCCGAGGCGACAGAACGGATACTGACCGCCGCCCAGCCCTTTTCCCGGATAAGCTCACGGCTGTTTTTTAAGATATCTTCCTTGGAGGTTACGATTGTATTCATGTGGTCACCCTCAATATGAACAATGTTCATTTTTATTATACTGCCCGTTCCCACTTTGTCAAGAGGATTTCATAAAAGGTTTATATTTTTGTGGTTCTCCCTTTGAGCCATGTTCACGAATGGAAAATATGAATCAGCTGAAAGTTTACAAACCCAACACAGGTTTCTGCATTGGCTACGGGGGACAGATGGCCGACCACCCATGCGCTGACCTCGTCTCCTTCCATCGACTTCAAAGCCTCGCTCAAAAATTCCAAATTAAAGCCGATTCGCAGGTGCTCTTCCAGCTTTCCGTTGAAGGAAAATTCCTCATTCATCTGTGCAATCGTGCTACACATTGATGCTCTGCCCGTGCCGCCGGATTCAAGATCCATTATCACCCCACTGTCAGGCAACAGCGCCTTATTTTCGATAATGTCACGGTCATTTCTTAATGTCAATAATGTCAAAAAGACCCCTGAAAGTTTCGATTTCTCGTCACTTTCAGGGGTCTTTCAAATTATTCTCAAATGTTAAACCGCGAAGGCTCGTTGAATTATAATTCTGTGTGCTTTTTCGCAGCTTAATGTCAAACTAATGCCACAGCGCGATTTTTCTTTCGATTTTTGCTCATAGCAACGTTGAAAGTTCGCGTAATTCCATTATTCGAGCTCGGTAAGCTCAGATCCTTACTAAGCAAATTTGTTTAGTCAGCCTGTTCTTGGATGTCCACTTTTCCATGAGATTGCCGTGGTAGATGCGGCTTGCTGATTTTTTAGTATCAGGATAGTATCACATAGCCAGCGGAATCTCTGTGAGTATTATAAACGATTTCTTATATGTTTTCAAGCTTTTAGCTTTATTAACTTCTGTCTTCCAAATGACTTATCAACAAATCAAATTCTACATCCGGCATCGAAATATACATTCGTGGTATGCACTGCTTTTGAAACAGCATAATTCTTTTAACAGACAATCCACACACCTTTATCACTTTCAAATGTCTTTTTCTCTGGACCATCTTATCGCTTGGCTCTTTAAAATGCATCTGTATAAATAGCATTTCGTATTTCGAATATAGTTCAAATGCATACTCTAGCGGTGTGACAAGAAGTAAATAGACAATTGGAATAAAGAAACTCACTAATGTATTTATCACATTAAGTTCTCGATATTCCAGAATTCCCACTCTCACTGTTTGAAGTATCACACATAGTCCAGCAAAGGCTATCACATCCTGCAATAGCTTATGTACTGCTATTGCATCACTTTTATGTTCTGCAACTGTATCGAACAATACAATAACTGTTGTTATCGGAATTATTATCAATTCAACCCAAAAACTAAATGTAAAAGTACTTAATAAAAGTTCTGTAACCATCGTAAATCTAATATTGTCTTTCAGAACTTTAAGTATATACTTTTCATCAGCCTCGCCGGCAACTGCATTTATGCAAATAGTCAGTCCCGAAAAAAACGTCCAAATAATAATATCTTTTAAATATATACTTTCCCATATTGGCAATCTTGAAAACAAGAATGTAATTATCCCGATATACAAGAAATATATTTCCCACAGCATCCTTATCTTCCGGCCGAAGAAGCATTTCAGAACTTCTATAAAACTCTTCCTTGCCTTTTTATTAGTGACTATCGCCATTCCTACGGCTACCAATATTATTCCTGTCCAAAAGGCCGTTGCCAATTCTCTTGTCGAAAAAGCACTCATGTTTCTTTCATTCCATCCATAAAGCACATCCTTGTAAAAATAGCAAAAGTTCATCCTCTTCCCAATCGTCTTCTCTGCATTTTTTTCCAGATTGTCCGGCACTGATCACATATTTCTTGGTCAAAACCCAGCATCCCAACCAAAACTTCCTTGTCACCTATATCTAAAGCTTTCTCGATATCGTCATCTTCCCTGACAATTCGATCTATTTCGCTCAAAAGCTTTTCACGGTGATCCGCATCAATTTTTTCAATTTTAGGAAGCAACACTTTTCCAACTTCTGTAGGAAGAATTTCCAAAACACCTCCACCGTAGCTTCTTCCGCAAATCTCAGTAAATGCAAACGACACACTATTATAGTACGCTAGCAGTATATTTTCAGGGTCAACTCCCTCATTAAATTTTATTCTGTGCATTGTGTCCGTAGAAACTGCTCCGCATTGATTTAGAACAAACTTGGGATACAGATTATTACGCCTTAGGAAAAAAGCATCTGGGACCCAAACAGATGGAATAATATACCACCTGTCTCGAATCGAACATTTATACCCCACATTCTCATTATTTGCTTCTCCTTCTAAAATATAGTCTTTATAGCTTTGAGGATAATTTTCATATGAAATATTTTCCGGAAAGCAAACAAGCCTAGCTTGCTTTCCAACTTGCTTATTATGATTCCAATCTTGTTCAGTAAAATATATACCATGTGCATGTGAGCTTCTTCCAATTAAAGGCCGCGTTGCCTCCTCAAGATGGTATTGTTTAGTCTTTTTTTCTGTTATAGAAAAGTATCCATTATTTCCAGTTGTAATTCCAATATTTATAAGCCCATAATCTGAAAATTCAGAAAAACGATTATCCGATTTCAATTTCTGAATCAAATCGAGTTCTTTTTTGCTTATAAAGTACTTGGTCCACTTTTCTCTAACGTGCTGCATAGGTTGAAAACCGTTAGAATTCAAGTTCAAGGTATCGAATCCGCTAAGATCTTTCATTTCAATAATTCGAATACCTTTTTCCTCATTTCCTTTTTCCCCTATAAAAACAACCACCTCCTGCTCAATGTCAGGAAACACAAGCTGTTCAAACGTGATAAGCGTGATTTTGGCAAGATTATCCGCCAAATAGAGTCGAAGATCTTCTGCATATGCAACTTGCAAAATTTCTGCCGGAATGACAAATGCAATTTTTCCTTTTTCTGAAAGAAGCTGAATACATGCTACCATAAACGCAACCCATGCATTTATTAGTTTGTTCGACTTCATTCCATGAGATTTCAAAATTTGTGCTTGGCACTCTCTCTGCTTTTCCTGCAAATATTGATAACGAATATATGGTGGATTTCCAAGCACTAAGTCATACGTTTTCTTTCCTAATTGTTCCTTATAGAAATCAAAGAAATCCTCATTAAAAACCCTTACTTGCGGAGCATTATCATATCTGCCACGCACTTTTTTTGCTTCGTCTTCTTCTATTTCAACGGCTTCGATGCTATGAATCTTACCCAACAAGCGAGCTTCACTTAATGCATCAAGAAAAACGCCATCACCGCAGCTTGGTTCCAACACGCTCTTAATATCGTCAGTCTCGAAAAGGCGTACCATATCAGTAGCCAGTTGTTGAGGTGTATAATATGCACCTCTTAACTTTTGTTCAGTACTATCCTTTTTGAGTTTCATCTAAAATAACCTCTCTTAAATCTCAAACCTGTACACCTTTTCAATTAGATTCTGAATTTCGCCAATGAGCATATCTTTCTCATCCTGTAGTACAGTAACCACTCGTTTAGGCGGATGATTCTTAAGCTCCCCGTTGATACTATAAATTCTGTGGGTATTCTCAATCACCTTATTGTAAAGTGCTTTTTGCTTTACGTCATTAAAATCCAGTTCCACAAATGGTAATGTTGACAAAACAAAAGTCCCTCGTGCTGTAAAACCATTTTCAAAATCACTTCCAACAATATCCAAAATTCTTTCAGTAATAGGGTTAGACAGCCAAGCCTGAATATACTCTAATGCATACGGGCTACCAGTCTTTTTCGACACAGCACAATAACCCGCCGTTCCACCGGATGCAATCAGCATATCATTTGTATCTAGCGCATACATTGGTTCCTTACTTAGGACTCCAACGATTAGCTTTGGCGTGTCAATAAATGCAGTCAATGCTTGTGTTCTTCCATACTGATACCATGTATCCGCTGTAGCATTCGGAACATCTCTGATTCCTTTGCTCGATACGCATTTAGGAACAAGGCGATTATAGTAATCCTTCAAATAGTTAAATGCTCCTGGAAAGCGAAACTCCATACAGTCAGCTGAAAATAGCTTTCCTTGTTTATCATAAGGGAAAATAATCCACTTATCTGTTGCCAATGTGCTATACGAATTCAATCCCTTTTCAGCTTTTTTGGTGGGTTTAAAATATGGACGTAAAATCTCACGTTCGATTTGGTATTCTTTTCCATTTCGAGAAAGTCTAATAGTATTATAATTCTCCTCTAGAATTTCGTCTGAAGAAAACCAATAAACTGGCGTAGGACGCTCTGCACTTGTTTGAATTCCATTAAAAATATCTACATATTTTGTAATGGGAACCGCCGCTTGATCTATTTTATAAAGCATCGACAGAAAATCAAAATCTGTTGTAAGTCTCCACGGCAATCTATTTAGAATCGTAGATTTAAAATTGATTGTCGCTATTTGTTCACCGAGCCACAGCTTATCCGTCGAATCAACACTTGTATAGGAAAATTCTTCCTGTGAATGTTTGCGCAACAACAAAATCGAACTATAAATCGTTTTATCTTCAAATAGTTGTGCATCACCAAAGTCATCCAAACTTACAAGGTACTTTTCCTCTGCAATCAAATTTCGAAGGTGTTCTCCTGCCCCAATCTTAAAAAACTTATTTGGTACAATATAACAAATATATCCCTCATCTTTTGTCTTTCTAATAGCTTGCTCTACAAAAATAAAGTACTTATCAAATTGCTTATACGCCGTTCTATACTTTTTCCTGTAGATTTCGATTTCACTACTGGGAAGAAGCGCATGCATATCTTCTGTGCTCACATATGGAGGATTTCCGATTATTACATCAAAAAATTCTCCTTTATTAATTTTCTTCCAGTCAAAAGGAACCAAGTCCAGCCGCTGACTCTCTGCATTTAAAATGCCCTGCATCTCCTTCTCACTTACAAGAGCATTTCCAAAGAAAATATTTGCACTCAAATCAGGGAGAATAGGTGTCACCAAAGCCACGGACGGTGCAGTTTCACCTTCAATCAACTTAATTAGTAGTGAGAATTTTGCAACTTCTGCAGCATGAATGTCAATATCAATACCATATATACAGGAACAGAGAATCTCTTTCTTCTCTGAAAGAGGAAGTTTATATACATGATTTCCAATTTCCTCCAGATGTTCTTTTTGTCCTGCATTTAAATACCATTGTACACAATAATTTTGAAGATATGAAAATACCTCCTCCAAAAAGACACCCGATCCACATGCAATGTCTGCAATTCGAATCTTTAGCAGTTCTTTTGGCGTTTTCTCTGCACAAGCTTTTGTCAGCGTTTTCTCAACCATATATTTAACAATTTCGGTTGGCGTTGTAACTACAGAACGATTAACACACTCTTTCTTTTGTTGTAATCCAATACTGCCATCTTTCAATGCAACAAGCTGCTCCGTTAAAAACAACTCATAAATTTTACCTAAAACGTGCGGTTCAATAATGTTAAAAAGATACGGACTCTGTGGGTAATATAGTCCTTCAATCATTTCTGAAATCACATCACACGACAAATCAAAAATAATATCATTCCCAGAAAACATTCCAGAATTATATCTATGATCTGCCGTCCCAAAAAGCTGTTCTAGTTGTTCTTTCAACTGTGATTTATCTGTAATTGTTTCTTTCAAATTGTGATAAAGCGGGAGATTTTTATCCTCGCAAATTCTTAAAAACACAATTTGGTTAATAAATTCCTGCACGACATCATTTAAAACTTCCAGTGATTTATATCTACCACCTTTAGAATATAGTTCATTACTAAGTGCTACTCTCCATCCGTTGATTTGAGACAAGAACATTTCATCAACTTGTTGTGTCTGCGCACCTATTTCAAAAGACCTATTATTTATATTTTTATCGAACTCACCTGAATATACAGTATCCCTTGAAATCAAGTCATTGATTTCAATAAACTTTTCCATATATTCAGTATAATGGTATAATCTATACCGAGCAATCGCGCAATCATCTTTCTCGTTTGGCAAATAACACGTATCATAAACTGCCAGATACTCAAAGTTTGTTAAAACAGCAATTCTATGCTTTGCGTTCCAGCCATACTTTCTTGTTTGGAAAGCCGGTGCCTCCGCCCTTGTAATATCTACAGCAGGTTTCTTTGCTTCAACAAAAAATTTTGCGACACCTCTTAGTGTCATTGTATAATCTGGACGATCCGAGTGGTTCGAATAATTTTCTGCTATTACCTCCCTATACTGAGGAGCAACACCTTTTTCATTGGCTACATCCCAACCTAAAAGTTTGAGAAAAGGGTCAATAAACTCAATCCTACAAGAGTGCTCATTATAATTCTGTTTTGTATCTTTATAGTAGTCCAAATTCGCACTAAATTGTTCTACCAACCGTTGTAGCTCGTTCATCTTATTCACCTTTCAGGCCGCCTTTCCTCTTCTCACACGTAGGTTTTTTGGCGTTTTCTGGAATAATCCAAATTCGACTCAAACGAGCCACTCCAGCTATACGATTAGCTTTACATAAAATTTGAACCTGCCTTGCAGTTATCCCCCACTTTTCAGCAGCTTCTTGAACTGTTATATAGCCATTCATTACGCAACACCTCGTCACCAAGATACTATACCGATTTTAATTATATTCGTTTAAACGAAACTTGTCAATTATAATATTTTCCCCGAACCATCCAAAAATCCTGGATAGTTGCCCGATTGCCTGAGCTATTAAGCAATACTTAACAACTGCCCTGAACTCTTCGGAATTTCCGAAAAGTTGCCCCGTACGTCCTATATGTACAGCCCCCGCCAACATTCGCTGGCGGGGGCTGCTATGCTTACAGTTCTATGCTGTTCTGCCTGTTCTTCTTCTGGCTCCTATCTGTGGTCTGCTCCTGCTCCCTCATAAGCCCAATGACCTGCTGCATCTTTTCGGCACCGAAATAGTTCCATACTCGCCTGAAATCACGTTTCATCGCATAGAACTGAGAGTTTTCAGCCTCCACCTCTTTCAGCCGCTGGCTTAGATGATGGGTAGCTTTCTTCTCGTCCTGATAGAAGTGCAGATACTTATCCCGCTCATCCTTGACCTCCCAGTACTTCCGATGGAGGGCAAAGAGTACCTTCACCAACTTCTGGATCAGCGGCATTGCCTTCTTCTCCCGATAGCTCTTGGCGGTCTCAAACGTGGCTGCTTCCGGCACCCATTCTTCTGGCCGCTGGGAGTACTGCGCTGACAGGTTTTCCAAACCTTCCATGATGGGAGCCAGCTTGTTCAGCTTCTGGCTCTGCTTCTGGTAGGTCTGCTCCACTTTCTGCATCCGCTGCTCGGCAGCGTCTACGGCTGTCTGCGCTGTTTCCAGTTGCTCCTGCATCTCGATCAGGTCGGTCTGGCGCTCCTGCTTGGCAGCTTCCAGAGCCGCTACCTCTTTACTACGCTCCTGCTTTTTGAAGTCCAGCACAGACAGGTGCTCTTCGTGGGTGCCTTTCTGTTCCCACTCGATGCCGTGCCGCTCCATCACGGCGGCAAGCTGCTCTTTCTCGGCGTTGATCCACTGGTTCAGCTCGGATTCTCGCTTGGAGCCGCCTGTAAAACCCAAGGCCTTCAGAGCCTGCTTCAGGGAGACCTTGGTGTCCAGTCCTTTGCCCTTCCAGCCGGACACATACGGCACGAAGTCGATGTGCAGATGGGGCGTAGCTTCATCCATGTGGAGGAATGCTCCGAACACCCGCAGTGTCGGGTTCCGCTCTTGGAAGCCCTGCATATACTCGTCCAGCAATTCCTTTGCCAGTGCGCCGTTCTCGGTCAGGACGCCCATATCATCTTTGTTGCCGATCTGGACGATCAACTCATGGAAGAGCTTTTCCTGCTTGCCTGTCCGCAGGTGCTCATAGTAGTCGTTGATACAGCGGTCCTTGCGCTTCTGCTTGGCGTTGTAGCGGTTCACTGCCTCGTCAAACAGTTCGTGGTACACCTTCTGAATCGGCTCATCCCGGTACACGACATTCAGGCTGCTGCGCTTCGGGTCAACGTTTTCAGCGGTGAAACTTCTCCGGTTATGGTTGAGGGAGCCGGGACCCCGCATTGCGGAAATGGTTCTTTTCAATCGCACGTCCTTTCTCTGTGGAAGTAACTGGTGCCGGACACGGCAAAGGCTTTGTTACTTTCGTCGAAAGTAACGCAAAAGCACTTTTGACAGACGTTCCGTCCATCAAAAGATGCCTTTGCGCCCTGCCGGGGGCTTCCGTCTGCGGACGGGGTTTCGCTGTACCTCGCCGCTGCCCGGTCCAACACCACCTTCCTGCGTGATTGCATTCACAGGAGCGTGACACGCTCCTGTACTTTGCCAATAGAGGGACTCACCAGCGGAAGCTTTCTGGCACGCCTCGTCTGTCCAGATACTCCTGCCGAGCCTGCTCCCGCTGTTCCTCGGTGGGTGCTGTCTTGTACTGGGCATACAGCTCATGCCGCAGCATCGCATCCAATTTTTGCTCCAGACCCTGCTCAATGACCTCTTCGTACTCATTTTCGCCGCTCAAATGATAATGCAGCAAGGCGACGAAAAGTTCCTGCGAAATCTGCACATTTTTCATCATTATCACCATCCCGTGTCGGTTGTGTCGATTGTGACGGTATTTTACATAGTAGCAAAAATACCGTCACAACCGTCACGAATCGTCACGTCCCAGAATTTTCCAGCGTTAATTTGACCACTCTGCCCTCATGGGTGCGCTTGCTTTCGTACCGAATTCCATAATCGTTGTAGAGCCTGTCGGCACTCACATTCAGCTTCCGGGTCAGGATGTTTGCCTGTATGCTCACACCCGGCAGACGTTCCAGCAGCTCCGTGGGCGTACCGCTCCACTCTGGCTGTTCCGGGGTGAGCATCTTTGCCACCGCTTCCAGAAGCGGGTCGGGCGGCAGCTTCCAAAGTTCCGTTTCGGCTCCTTGGAACTCCCAGACACAGCGTTCTCGGTTGAACTCCAATGTCAGCTCCTGATCCGGCTGGTCACGCCCCACGATGTCCAGTAGTGCGGTGTTGTCCGTGCGCCGCTTCTTCTGCATGATGAATGCGCCATCCGCTGCACCCAACAGACCGTTGGTGCCGGAGATCATATCAAAGCTGTCCTCGGCTTCCATCTTCCGGGTGTGATGAACCACCAGCAGGCAGATGCCGTACCTGTCGCTGAAAGTTTTCAGTTTGGTCACGATCTCGTAGTCGCTGGCGTAGCTGTATCGGTCACCGCCGATCTCCCGCACCTTCTGCAGGGTGTCGATGATGATGAGCCGTACATCCGGGTGCTCCCGGATGAATCCTTCCAACTGCTGGTCAAGTCCCTCGCTCACGGACTTAGCTTGCGTTGCGAAGTAGAGATTGCTGGTCTCCTCTACCCCGAACATCCGGGAGAGCCGCCGCTGCAGCCGGGCGTAATCATCCTCCAACGCCAGATAGAGGACGGTGCCTTGATGCACCTCGTACTCCCACAACGGAAGCCCCATCGCCACATGGTAGGCGAGCTGCCCCATGAAGAAGGACTTGCCCACCTTGGGTGCTCCTACAAAGAGGTAGGTGCCACTGTACAGCAGGTCGTTCACGATGGGCTTCCGGGGTGGATACACCGTGTCGTACAGCTCGGTCATTGATACCGTGTTCAGTCCGAAATTGTTTGACTTTTTCGCGGCTTGCAGATTGATTTGCTTGCCCGAATTTGTTATAATATTGGTGGTAATTTTATCAGACGACTGTACCGCATCTGCGCCAACAGATGTACCCGGTACGGTCGTTTTTCTATTGTCCGTCATTCGCATTCCTCCTTAAGTCCGTTCAACGTCAGGGCTACCATTTGCAAGGTCTCCAGCAAGTCCGGCGGGACTTCTTCATCCACGGCCAGCCGCTGTAATTCCTGATAGATCAGCTCCATCTGGCCTCGTAGGGCTTTGTAGACCCTTGGGTTGCCTACCACGGTGATTTCCCGGTCGGTCAAGCGGCGGATGATATACTCCTGTTTGGTCAGCCCGGAGAGCTTTACTTTGGCTTCCAGAACCTCGTCCTCTTCCGGGGACATTCGGAAGGCTACCACCTTGTTCCGCCAGCGGCCTTGCTGGTCGAGCACTCGTTCCATCTTCATCCTTCCTTTCGTTCCATGTCCAGCTTCTGCGCCATCTCCTGCTGCTTTGAGGGGAAGAGGTGGGCGTACTTATAGGTGATGTCCACACTCTCATGCCCTACCCGGTCAGCGATTGCCAAAGCCGAGAAGCCCATTTCAATCAGCAGCGACACATGGGAGTGCCGTAGGTCGTGGATTCGTATCCGCTTCACCCCGGTCTCCTTGGCTCCCCTGTCCATCTCGTGGTGCAGGTAGCTCTTGGTCACCTCAAAGATCCGCTGATCCGGCTGGACTTTGTAGAAGGATTTCAGATAGTCCCTGATCTCGTCCGTCAGAAACTGCGGCATCTGGATGACCCGGACGCTCTTGGGTGTTTTCGGGTCGGTGATCACATCCCGGCCTTTCAGCCTTTGATAGGATTTGGTGATGGAGAGCAGCCCCTTGTCCAAGTCGAAGTCTGCCGGAGTCAGAGCCAGCAGCTCGCCCTCCCGGATGCCACACCAGTAGAGGACCTCAAAAGCGTAATAGGACTGCGGCTTGTCCATCATCGCTTCCGCGAACTTGAGGTACTCCTCCTTTGTCCAGAAGAGCATCTCCTTGTGCTTTTCCGACCCCATGCACCCGGCTGTGGCCGCTGCGTTTGATTTCAGCCCGTAGAACCGGACGGCGTGGTTCAGAATGGCACTGAGCTGTCCATGGAGCGTCTTGAGGTAGGTCGGCGAGTAGGCCTTGCCGTTTTTGTCCCGGTAGTTCAGCATCTCGTTCTGCCATGCGATCACATCCCGCGGCTTGATCTCGCTGAGCCGCTTTTCTTTGAAGTACGGTAAGATTTTCGTTCGGATGATATGCTCCTTGACAGACCAGGTGTTTTCCCGGAGTCGCTTTTTCTTGTCCGTGATATAAATTTCCACGAAGGCTTCAAAGGTCATGGTCAGGTCTGCCGCCTGCTGAAGAAGGAACTCCCGCTCCCACGCCAGAGCGTCCTTCTTGGTGGCAAACCCCCGTTTCAGCTTCTTCTGCTTCACACCTTGCCAGTTCTCGAAGTAGAAGGAAGCGTACCATGTGCCTTGCCTGCTGTCTTTGTAGGCTGGCATCTTATCACTCCTCTCCTGCCCCGTAGATCTTCTCCTGATAGTACCTCCTGCTTACACGGCCTCCCACGGTCGTGTAGCCCTTGGCCCTCAGTTCCTCGTTCCACTGGGCAATCATCTTGTACGCCAGACCCTGCGAGATGTCCAGCTCCTTTGCCAGCTCGTCTGCCTTGATAAAAATGCTATTTGCCATTTTTTGTCCTTTCCTTGTCGGTTTCGTTTCGGTGCCGCTTCATCCTCGCTGACTTCCGGCAGGCATATCCCCTTTGCGGTGCTGTGCCGTCCCCTTACGGAGCGCTCGCTTCCTTTCGGAAGGTCTTGGCGGTTTGGGTCAGTTTGGCGGTCATTCAATTTTACTAAGCATTTTTGCTTATCTTTTTGCATTCTCATTATACTAAACATATTTCGTTAAGTCAAGAGGCTTTTGGGTAAAATCTTAAACTTTTTTGTTTATTTTCTATTGCACCTCCTGTTTTTCTGTGCTATACTGGGTTCAACAAATATGTTTAAGTCAGGAGGCAATCGCATGGCAGTCGGTGACCGCATCAAACGTGCCCGTAACCTCCGAGGTATGACCCAGAAAGAACTGGGCATTGCCATCGGGTTTGAGGAGAAGAGCGCAGACATCCGTATCGCACAATACGAAAGCAACACCCGCACACCCAAGGAAGAGTTGCTCCGCAAGATTGCGGAGGTGCTGGACGTGAACTACCGTTCCCTCTATGAGCCGACCCTGTACGCCGCAGAGGATGTGATGTACACTCTGTTCGAGCTGGACGAGCACTACCCCGGCACCCGGCTCTACGAGGTCACAGACACCACCGACCCAGATTTCCCGGAAAAGCACATGGCAGTCAGCTTCCGCTATCGCCTGCTGGATGAGTTCTTAAAGGAGTGGCAGCTCCGCAAGAAGCAGCTCCGGGAGGGCGAGATCACCAAGGAAGAGTATCTGGAATGGAAGCTCAACTGGCCTCAGACTGCCGACGGCTGCGGCCGGTACGAGCCGAAGAAAAAGTGGCGTAAAGAATAAAAGACACAAAAATGCCCTCTGAAAAACTTACCGTTTCTCAGAGGGCATTTTCATGTCTCTCTTTATGAATAATCGTCTGATAGTATCAAAGCAGTATCAGAGCACCTTTTGGTTCTCAAAATATCGCATTGTATCAATACTTTTCAGGTTTTGCAGATTACTCGAGCTCAATGGTTGCCGGCGGCTTACCGGTGCAATCATAGAACACGCGGTTCACATGCTTGACCTCATTGACGATGCGGCTGGTGACAGTGCCCAGAACATCCCAAGGCATATTATAGCTCTCTGCGGTCATAAAGTCGGTGGTGGTCACAGCACGCAGCGCCACAGCGTAATCATAGGTGCGCTCGTCGCCCATGACGCCCACACTGTGCATGTTGGTCAAGGCTGCATAGTACTGGCTGATCTCCTTATCCAGACCTGCCTTTGCGATCTCCTCACGCCAGATCGCGTCGGCATCCTGCACGATAGCCACCTTCTCCGGGGTCACTTCGCCGATGATGCGGATACCAAGGCCCGGGCCGGGGAACGGCTGACGGCTGACCAGATATTCGGGCAGGCCCAGCTCACGGCCAGCCTGACGCACCTCGTCTTTGAACAGGTTGCGCAGCGGCTCCACCAACTCCTTGAAGTCCACGGTGTCGGGCAGACCGCCGACGTTGTGGTGGCTCTTGATAACAGTGGACTCACCGCCCAGACCGCTCTCAACGACATCCGGGTAAATGGTACCCTGTGCCAGGAAATCCACCTTGCCGATCTTCTTGGCCTGCTCTTCAAACACACGGATGAACTCTTCGCCGATGATCTTGCGCTTGCGCTCCGGCTCGGTGACACCAGCCAGCTTTGCAAAGTAGCGTTCGCGGGCATCCACACAGATAAAGTTGATATCAAAGCCGTTGGCATTGCCCGGGCCGAATACAGAGCAGACCTCTTCCTTCTCGTTCTTACGCAGCAGACCGTGATCCACGAACACGCAGGTCAGCTGCTTGCCGATGGCCTTAGCCAGCATAGCTGCCAGAACGGAGGAATCCACGCCGCCGGACAAGGCGCACAGCACCTTGCCATCGCCGATGCGCTCACGCAGGGCCTTGACGTTGTTTTCCACAAAGGAGTCCATCTTCCAGTCACCGGTGCAGCCGCAGACGTTGTACACGAAGTTGCGCAGCATCTTCTTGCCTTCCGCAGTGTGCAGCACTTCCGGATGGAACTGGACCGCGTACAGGCCCTTCTCAGCGTTCTCTGCCGCAGCTACCGGGCAGTTGACCGTGTGAGCAGTGATCTTAAAGCCGGGCGCTGCCTGCTCAATATAGTCGTTGTGGCTCATCCAGCAAATGGTGGAGGGCTGCACATCGGTGAACATCTTGCTGTTCGTGTCCACGAACACCTCAGTCTTGCCGTACTCGCGCTCCGGTGCGCGGCAGACATGGCCGCCCAGCAGATGCATCATCAGCTGGCTGCCGTAGCAGATGCCCAGCACAGGCACACCCCAGTTGAAGATCTCAGGGTCGATCGTGGGGGAATCTTCCAGATAAACGCTGTTGGGGCCACCGGTAAAGATGATACCCTTGGGGTTCTTTGCCTTGATAACCGACAGATCGGTTTTATAGGAATAGATTTCACAGTAGACATTGTTCTCGCGGACGCGGCGCGCGATCAGCTGATTGTACTGGCCGCCAAAGTCCAGCACGATGACAGTTTCATGCTGCATGAAGTTCTCTCCTCCCTTATCCATTCAATGTGTTTCTACAGATAAAATCAGTATAGCACATCTGCCAAATAAAAGCGACATCATTTGTGAATTTTCCTGTTTTTATTTTTCACGTATGGGATGCCGCAGAACTGTTTTCAGTGTTCCCGGTGCAGCGCGGCGAGGATCACTCAGATAAATCTCGTGGTGGAAGCGTGTCTCTGAAAAATCAAGCCTATCCCCCTGCTCTACGGCAAAGGCATCCATCTGCGCCAGCGTTTTCGGTTCTTCATCATAAGGGCCGATATGCAGGCACTGAACGCAAAGTCCCTCGTCATAGGTCAGGAATTCCGCCTTGGAAAAATCCTTTTTCTTTTTTGCCGTTGCTTCCTGTACGGCCCAATCAAACGCTTCCGGCGTCACGAATTCTGGCAGTCGGATCATGGATGTCCACTCAAATGTTTCTTTATGTGCATAGTCAACGCCATCCACGCCCTTCTGATGCCACAAGCCCTCCAACGGTGGAACCACATATTCAAAATAGCCGTCCATCTTGTGGCTACCCTTATAGCTCATTTTGATGGTGAAAGCAATGCCGTACAGCACTCCCATAGCCTCCTGATAGGCTCCACCCGGAGCATTCGGGTCGCCCTTGCCGTGCACTGCCACAAAATTCATACGCGGTATCGTAATCAGATGCGGTTTTTTCGGCGGGAGATAAAATTCCCTGTACTCTTTCTTATAATCAAACGGCATTACTCTTCACCCCATCCAGAAGTTCACGCTGCTTCTTTTTTGCTGAATCCCCTCAGCACCAGCCGATAGGACTTTTCCAGCATTTCCTTTTTCAGTATACCAGAACAACCTTGTTTTGTAAACAAAGAGTTGTGACATGCCGCAAAAAAATCCCCTGCCCTTACAGACAGAGGATCTAAAACAAAAAGAGACCTTCCCACTCTCCGGAATGGGAAGGTCTCTCGTAAGTTTAACCTTTAACCTTAGGAAAGGCGCGAAGGGTCAAAATCACTCAATGATCTTGCCAACAACGCCAGAACCAACGGTACGGCCACCCTCACGGATAGCGAAACGCAGGCCCTCTTCCATAGCAACAGGGGTCAGCAGCTCAACGTGCATCATGACGTTATCGCCGGGCATGCACATCTCAGTGCCTTCGGGCAGAGTGATGATACCGGTCACGTCGGTGGTGCGGAAGTAGAACTGAGGACGATAGTTGGAGAAGAACGGGGTGTGACGGCCGCCTTCGTCCTTGGTCAGAACGTACACCTGAGACTCGAAGGTCTTGTGGGGGTGCACGGAACCGGGCTTAGCCAGAACCTGACCACGCTCGATCTGAGTACGATCAACACCACGCAGCAGAGCGCCGATGTTATCGCCAGCCTCAGCGAAGTCCAGAGACTTACGGAACATCTCCAGACCGGTGATGGTGGTGCTCAGACGATCGGGCTTGATGCCGACGATCTCCATAGCATCGCCAACCTTAGCAATACCACGCTCAACACGACCGGTTGCAACAGTACCACGGCCAGAAATGGTCATGACATCCTCGATGGGCATCAGGAAGGGCTTGTCTTCCTCACGATCGGGGTTGGGGATATAGGTGTCAACAGCGTCCATCAGCTCCTTGATGCAAGCATACTCGGGAGCATTGGGATCAGTGGAGGTAGACTCCAGAGCCTTCAGAGCGGAACCACGAATGATCGGGGTGTCGTCGCCGGGGAAGTCGTACTCGGTCAGCAGCTCACGGATCTCCATCTCGACCAGATCCAGCAGCTCTTCGTCGTCGACCATATCGCACTTGTTCATGAACACGACGATATAGGGCACGCCGACCTGACGAGCCAGCAGGATGTGCTCACGGGTCTGGGGCATGGGACCATCGGTAGCAGCAACGACCAGAATAGCGCCGTCCATCTGAGCAGCACCAGTGATCATGTTCTTAACGTAGTCAGCATGGCCCGGGCAGTCAACGTGAGCATAGTGACGAGCGTCGGTCTGATACTCAACGTGAGCGGAGTTGATCGTGATACCACGAGCACGCTCCTCAGGAGCCTTATCGATGTTGGCATAATCCATGAAGTCTGCGTCGCCCTTCAGAGCCAGGTACTTGGTGATAGCGGCGGTCAGAGTGGTCTTGCCGTGGTCAACGTGACCGATGGTGCCGATGTTCACATGCGGCTTAGAACGGTCGAACTTTGCCTTTTCAGCCATTGGAATATCCTCCCTTAATTTAGGTTTTGATATTTGGTTACAACAACCCTGCAAGATGCAGACATTGCATTGCAAGGCTATTCTACTAAATTTGCCCTGTAAAATCAAGTGCTTTTACAGGAAATTTTGCCGGAGTTACACTACCCCGGCAAAATCTTTATCCATTTTTCAGGAATCAGCCCTTGGTGCGGCCAGCAATGATCTGGTCAGCAATGTTCTTGGGCACCGGCTCGTAGTGAGACGGCTCCATGACATACTGGCCACGGCCCTGAGTCTTGGAACGCAGGTCGGTAGCGTAGCCGAACATCTGAGCCAGAGGCACAAATGCATTGACGCGCTGAGTACCAGCCATAGCTTCCATGCCCTGGATCTGACCACGGCGTGCATTCAGGTCGCCGATAACATCGCCCAGATACTCATCGGGAACGATAACTGCAACCTTCATGATAGGCTCAGTGATGATAGGATCAGCCTTGCGCATAGCATCCTTGAATGCCATAGAACCAGCAATGGAGAAGGCCATTTCAGAGGAGTCGACCTCATGATAAGAACCATCCCACAGGGTAACCTTGACATCAACGACAGGATAGCCAGCCAGAACACCGGACTTCATAGCACCCTGGATACCGTTGTCGATAGCCGGGATGTATTCCTTCGGGATGGCACCGCCAACGATGGCGTTGACGAACTCGTAACCCTTGCCGGGCTCGTTGGGCTCGATCTTGATCTTAACATGACCGTACTGGCCCTTACCACCGGACTGACGTGCGTACTTGGTCTCCTGGTTGGCCTCTTTGCGGATGGTCTCACGGTAAGCAACCTGAGGTGCACCCACGTTTGCTTCAACCTTGAACTCACGCAGCAGACGGTCAACGATGATCTCCAGGTGCAGCTCGCCCATACCGGCGATGATGGTCTGACCGGTCTCCTCGTCAGTGTAGGTCTTGAAGGTCGGATCCTCTTCGGCCAGCTTTGCCAGCGCGATGCCCATCTTCTCGTTGCCGGCCTTGGTCTTAGGCTCGATGGCAACGCGGATAACAGGCTCGGGGAACTTCATGGACTCCAGAATGATGGGATGATTCTCATCACACAGAGTGTCACCGGTAGTGGTGTTCTTCAGACCGACAACAGCAGCGATATCACCTGCGTAGCAGCAGTCGATATCCTTGCGGTGGTTAGAATGCATCTGCAGGATGCGGCCCATACGCTCCTTGCTGTCCTTCACGGAGTTGTAGACAGTGGTACCTGCCTCAACCTTACCGGAGTAAACACGGAAGTATGCCAGCTTACCAACGAACGGGTCGGTAGCGATCTTGAAGGCCAGAGCTGCGAAGGGAGCGTCGTCAGAAGACGGACGGGTCTCCTCTTCCTCAGTCTCGGGATTCACGCCCTTGATGTCAGGGACATCGGTAGGAGCGGGCATATAGTCAACGATAGCGTCCAGCAGCTTCTGGACACCACGGTTCTTGTAGGAAGAACCGCAGACAACGGGAACCAGCGTGTTAGCGATGGTCTCCTTGCGGATCGCAGCCTTCAGCTCGGCACGGGTGATCTCCTCGCCCTCGAGGTACTTCTCCATCAACTCTTCGTCGTTCTCAGCAACAGCCTCGATCAGAATGTTGTGGTACTCCTCGGCCTGCTCACGCATATCCTCGGGGATGGGCTCAGTGCGCATGTCGTTGCCCATATCGTCGTAGTAGACCTCAGCGTTCATATCGACCAGGTCAACGATACCGCGGAAGGTATCCTCCTGACCGATAGGCAGCTGGATCGCCACGCCGTTTGCGTGCAGACGATCGTGCAGCATCTTGATGCAGCGGAAGAAGTCGGCACCCATGGTGTCCATCTTGTTAACGTACACCATACGGGGAACCTTGTACTCGTCAGCCTGACGCCAAACGGTCTCAGACTGCGGCTCAACACCGCCCTTTGCAGCCAGAACGGTCACAGAACCGTCCAGCACGCGCAGGGAACGCTGGACCTCAACAGTGAAGTCCACGTGGCCCGGGGTGTCGATGATGTTGATGCGGTGACGGTTCTTCTTGAATGCAACCGGATCCTTCTGGGTTTCAGAGTGGCTCCAGTAGCAGGTGGTAGCAGCGGAAGTGATGGTGATACCACGCTCCTGCTCCTGAACCATCCAGTCCATGGTAGCGCCGCCATCATGAACTTCGCCGATCTTGTGGTTGATACCGGTGTAGTACAGAATACGCTCGGTAGTAGTAGTTTTACCAGCATCAATGTGGGCCATAATGCCGATATTTCTCGTCATCTGAAGAGAAACTTCTCTGGGTGTAGCCATGAAATTAACCTCCTACAGAACAGATCAATAACGGAAATGAGCGAAAGCCTTGTTGGCCTCTGCCATCTTGTGAGTATCCTCACGCTTCTTCACGGCGTTACCAGTGTTGTTGGCAGCATCCATGATTTCAGCAGCCAGACGCTGAGCCATGGTCTTCTCACCACGGCTGCGGCTGTAGGCAGTCAGCCAGCGCAGACCCAGGGTCTCGCGGCGAGCCGGGCTGACTTCCAGAGGAACCTGGTAGTTAGCACCGCCAACGCGGCGGGTCTTGCACTCGAGGCTGGGCATGATGTTCTCCATCGCCTTCTCGAAAGTCTCCAGAGGATCGTTGCCGGTCTTCTCCTGAATCATGGAGAAAGCTTCGTAAACGATCTTCTGAGCGACGCCCTTCTTGCCATCCAGCATAACGCTGTTGACCAGACGAGTGACCATCTTGGAATTGTAAATAGGATCAGCTAAGACATCGCGCTTAGCAATGTTACCTCTTCTAGGCATCTTTCTTCCCTCCTTCACAGAATGATATCATCGGTACTCGAAAGTAATAAAACTCCCGTTGTGTCACAAAGAGCTGACCTTTACATAAACTGTTGCCCTCCGCTTTGCAAGCGGACTTGTTATTTATATAATGGAAAGCCGTTTATGGCGGTTGTCCTCAATTACTTCTTTGCAGCACCGGCCTTAGGACGCTTTGCGCCGTACTTGGAGCGGGCCTGATTACGGCCTGCCACACCCTGAGTATCCAGGGTACCACGGATGATGTGGTAACGCACACCGGGCAGGTCCTTAACACGACCGCCACGGATCAGCACGACGGAGTGCTCCTGCAGGTTATGGCCGATACCGGGAATGTAAGAGGTGACCTCGATACCATTCGTGAGGCGGACACGAGCAACCTTACGCAGAGCAGAGTTGGGCTTCTTGGGGGTCATGGTACGAACAGCAGTGCAGACACCACGCTTCTGGGGGCTGTTCAGATCAGAATACTGTTTCTTCTGAGAATTGTAGCTCTTCAGCAGTGCGGGAGCGGTGCTCTTGGTAGCCAGAACCTGACGGCCCTTGCGTACAAGCTGGTTAAAAGTAGGCATTTTGTTTCTCCTTTCTTAATAATGCACATCGGACTTTTTCCGACTTTTTTGCCGCACTATCCCCATGAGGGATGCGCAACAGTTATATAATACTCGCTTTACAGGCGGATGTCAACAGTTTTTGCAAAGTTTTTTGCATTTATTCCAGATTTTTTCTTTCAGCATTTTTTCGACGCAAAACGCACGGTTTTCTCCCCTGTTTCCGCTTTTCCGGGCATATAAAAACCGCCCTGCAGGCGGATGCCCACAGAGCGGTCCATTGTTTTATTTCAGAAGAAGGAGCTTTGCTTACTGTACAGCAGCTGCCTGTTCGGCAGCGATCTCAGCATCGCGCTCAGCCTCACGGTTCTTCAGATCCTCACGGACTTCCGGCAGACCGGTACCTGCGGGGATCAGCTTACCAATGATGACGTTCTCCTTCAGGCCGGCCAGCGGGTCGACCTTGCCCTTGATGGCAGCTTCGGTCAGCACGCGGGTGGTTTCCTGGAAGGATGCAGCGGACAGGAAGGAGTCGTTTGCCAGAGCAGCCTTGGTGATGCCCAGCAGCACCTGCTGGTACTCAACCAGCTTCAGGCCCTCTTCACCAGCGTCGATGCGCTGCTGCAGATCGGCGTTGATGCTCTCCACTTCCAGACGGCTTGCCAGTGCACCGCCGATCAGGTTGGAAGAACCGGAATCAGTCACGCGCACCTTGCGGCACATCTGACGGACGATGACTTCGATATGCTTATCGTTGATCTCAACGCCCTGCAGACGGTAGACCTTCTGAACTTCGTTGATCAGGTAGTTCTGGACATCCTCCAGACCCTTGATTGCCAGAATATCCTGCGGATACAGAACACCTTCACGGGTGATGATGTCGCCCTTCTCCACACGGTCACCCGGCATCACGCGGGAATGCTGGGTGAACGGGATGGAGTAGCTCTTTACGACCTCGGCACCGTTCTCGTCCTTGCCGGTCACCTTGATAACGACATTCTTCTTGGTATCGTCCTGAGAAACGACACCAGAGATCTCGCTCATGATGGCCATGCTCTTGGGACGGCGGCTCTCGAACAGCTCTTCAACACGGGGAAGACCCTGCGTGATATCTTCAGCAGATGCGATACCGCCGGTATGGAAGGTACGCATGGTCAGCTGAGTACCAGGCTCGCCGATGGACTCTGCGGCGATAACGCCGACAGACTCGCCCAGACGGACCGGCTCGCCGTTTGCCATATCGGAACCGTAGCAGCGTGCGCAGACACCGGTCTTTGCACGGCAGGTCAGCAGGCTGCGGATCTTCAGCTTGGTAATGCCAGCAGCCTCGATCTCGTTTGCATCGTACAGGTCGATCATCTTGCCTTCCGGCACGATCACCTCGCCGGTGACGGGGTTGACCACATCGCCCACAGCAAAGCGGCCGATCAAGCGCTCGCGGAAGCTCTCGATCTTCTCCTTGCCCTCGTGGATCTCAGACACCCACAGGCCGTCGGTGGTGCCGCAGTCGATCTCACGCACGATGACATCCTGAGAGACATCGACCATGCGGCGGGTCAGGTAACCGGAGTCAGCGGTACGCAGAGCGGTATCGGCCAGACCCTTACGGGCACCACGGGCAGAAACGAAATATTCCAGAATATTCAGACCTTCACGGTAGTTGGCACGAATGGGCATCTCGATGGTGTGGCCGGCGGTGTTTGCCAGCAGGCCGCGCATGCCGGCCAGCTGCTTGATCTGGTTCATAGAACCACGAGCACCGGAGTCAGCCATCATATAGATCTCATTATCCTTGGGCAGGTTGTCTGCCAGAGCCTTGGAGACCTTATCGGTGGTAGCCTGCCAGATGGCGATGGTCTGGTTGTAACGCTCGTTGTCGGAAATCAGGCCGCGGTTGAACAGTCTGCCGACCTTTGCGATCTGCTGGTCAGCCTCAGCGATCAGTTCCTGCTTCTGCGGCGGGATCACAGCGTCGCACACAGCAACGGAGATCGCAGACAGAGTGGAGTACTTGTAGCCCTGCGCCTTGATGGCATCCAGCATCTTTGCACACTTGCGGGTGCCGTTGCGGGTCATGCAGCGGGAAATGATGTCGGGCAGAGTCTTCTTGGTCACGCGGAAGCTGACCTCGTACTCCAGCCAGTGCTCGGGATCAGTACGGTCGATATAACCCAGATTCTGAGGAACAGGATTATTGAAGATGATGCGGCCGACGGTGGCTTCCACCAGACCGGTGCGCTCCACGCCGTCAATGGTCATGGTGCGGCGCACCTTGATGGGTGCGTGCAGGGTAACGATGTGCTCTGCATAAGCCATCAGGGCTTCGTTCTCATCGCGGAACACCTTGCCAGCGCCTTCGTCATTTTCACGAACGGTGGTCAGGTAGTAGCTGCCCAGGATCATATCCTGCGTAGGCACGGTAACAGGTGCGCCGTCAGAGGGCTTCAGCAGGTTGCCGGAAGCCAGCATCAGCATCTTGGCCTCACGGCAGGCATCCTCGCCCAGAGGCAGATGCACTGCCATCTGGTCACCGTCGAAGTCGGCGTTGAATGCGGTACATGCCAGCGGGTGCAGCTTGATTGCACGGCCCTCCACCAGCACCGGGTTGAAAGCCTGAATGCCCAGACGGTGCAGGGTAGGTGCACGGTTCAGCAGAACGGGGTGGCCCTTGATCACGGTCTCCAGGCTGTCCCACACTTCGGGCTTAGCGCGCTCCACCATCTTGCGGGCGGACTTGATGTTGTTGGCAATACCCTTCTCCACCAGATCCTTCATGACAAAGGGCTTGAACAGCTCCAGAGCCATTTCCTTGGGCAGACCGCACTGATCCATCTTCAGCTCAGGGCCGACGACGATAACGGAACGACCGGAGTAGTCAACACGCTTGCCCAGCAGGTTCTGACGGAAGCGGCCCTGCTTGCCCTTCAGCATATCGGAAAGGCTCTTCAGTGCGCGGTTGTTGGGGCCGGTGACCGGACGGCCGCGGCGGCCGTTGTCGATCAGGCTGTCCACTGCTTCCTGCAGCATACGCTTCTCGTTGCGCACGATGATGTCGGGAGCGCCCAGCTCCAGCAGACGGCGCAGACGGTTGTTGCGGTTGATCACGCGGCGGTACAGGTCGTTCAGGTCGGAGGTGGCAAAACGGCCGCCGTCCAGCTGGACCATGGGGCGCAGGTCAGGCGGCAGAACAGGCAGCACATCCATGACCATCCATTCAGGACGGTTGCCGGAAATGCGGAATGCCTCAACTACTTCCAGACGCTTGAGGATGCGCACGCGCTTCTGGCCGGAGGACTTTTCCACCTCGGCAGTCAGCTCTTCACTCAGCTGATCCAGATCGATCTCCTTCAGCAGATCCTGAATGGCCTCAGCGCCCATAGCAGCCTCGAACTCATCACCGTAGTGGTCGCGCATCTCACGATACTCGCTCTCGGTAAGCAGCTGCTTCTTTTCCAGACGGGTAGCGCCCGGATCAGTGACGATATAGCTTGCAAAGTACAGCACCTTCTCCAGCAGGCGGGGGCTGATGTCCAGCATCAGGCCGATGCGGCTGGGGATGCCCTTGAAGTACCAGATGTGGCTGACAGGAGCGGCCAGCTCAATGTGGCCCATGCGCTCACGGCGGACCTTGGCCTTGGTCACTTCAACGCCGCAGCGGTCGCAGATCTTGCCCTTGTAGCGGATGCGCTTATACTTACCGCAGTGGCACTCCCAGTCCTTGGTAGGTCCAAAAATGCGCTCACAGTACAAGCCGTCGCGCTCCGGCTTCAGGGTACGGTAGTTGATGGTCTCAGGCTTTTTGACCTCGCCGTAGCTCCAGTTGCGGATCTGCTCCGGGGAGGCAAGGCCGATCTTGATGGAATCGAAAACGTTGTTTTCCATGAAACGAACCCTTTCTTAATCTCTAGTTGTCTCGATGATACAGGCGGCTTTCTTGTTCAGACCACAGGCGCCTCTCCCCTGCCGCAGCACGCGGAACAGGGGGCTTGAGGCTTGTGTTCTTTGTCTGATCAGAAATCTACTTCGTCAGAAGAAGCGGGAGCTTCGGCACCGGAGTTATTGTCCTCCAGCACAGAAGGATCATCGAAACCGGCATCGGCATCCTTAATATTATAATCGTTGAGCAGTTCGCTCTCCTGCACGACGTTCTCAGTGCCGGCAACATCGCGCATATCAAAGCCGGTCTCTTCGTCGTCGAAGTTCTGACGCATGTCGATCTCGTTGCCGTCCTTGTCCTGAACAACAACGTCCAGACCCAGAGACTGCAGTTCCTTCAGCATAACGCGGAAGGACTCGGGAATGCCGGGCTGCGGGATCGGCTCACCCTTAACGATGGCCTCGTAGGTCTTCACACGGCCCTCCACGTCGTCGGACTTGACGGTCAGGATCTCCTGCAGAGTGTAAGCAGCGCCGTAAGCTTCCAGTGCCCAGACTTCCATTTCGCCAAAGCGCTGGCCGCCGAACTGGGCCTTGCCGCCCAGAGGCTGCTGAGTGACCAGAGAGTAGGGGCCGGTAGAACGTGCATGGATCTTATCATCGACCAGGTGATGCAGCTTCAGGTAGTACATATAACCGACGGTAACGCGGTTATCGAACTTTTCGCCGGTGCGGCCATCGTAAACGGTGGTCTTGCCATCGCGGTCCAGCTCGATCTTGGAGAAGTCGATGATGTGTCCCTTCTCGCCCATGATCTTGGGGAGCTTTGTGGGATATGCAGGAGCATTCTCACCATGCCACATCTCGCGGGCGGTATCAAAGGTATCGCCGATGTCGTTCTCACGAGCAGAGTCGAAGACGGGAGTCATGACCTTGATGCCGCATGCCTTGGCAGCGTAGCCCAGGTTGACTTCCAGCACCTGACCGATGTTCATACGGGAAGGCACGCCCAGAGGGTTCAGCACGATGTCCAGCGGGGTGCCGTCGGGCAGGTAGGGCATGTCCTCCTGCGGCAGAATGCGGGAAACGACACCCTTGTTGCCGTGACGGCCTGCCATCTTATCGCCAACGCTGATCTTGCGCTTCTGGGCAATATAGCAGCGGACGACCTCGCGCACGCCGGGCTGCAGTTCGTCGCTGTTCTCCGGGGTGAACACCTTGACATCCACGATGATGCCGTATGCACCATGGGGCACGCGCAGAGAAGTATCACGCACTTCGCGTGCCTTCTCGCCGAAGATGGCGCGCAGCAGGCGCTCTTCAGCGGTCAGCTCGGTCTCGCCCTTCGGGGTGACCTTACCGACCAGAATGTCGCCGCTCTTGACCTCGGCACCGATGCGGATGATGCCGCGCTCGTCCAGATCCTTCAGTGCATCCTCAGAAACGTTGGGGATATCACGGGTGATCTCTTCGGGTCCCAGCTTGGTGTCGCGGCTCTCGGTCTCGTACTCTTCAATATGAATGGAGGTGTACACGTCCTCGCGCACGATCTTCTCGTTCAGCAGAACGGCATCCTCGTAGTTGTAGCCTTCCCAGGTCATGAAGCCGATCAGAGCGTTCTTACCCAGAGAAATTTCGCCGTTGCGCATTGCAGGGCCGTCGGCCAGCACCTGACCGGCCTTGACGCTCTCGCCGACCTCCACGATGGGACGCTGGTTGATGCAGGTGCCTGCGTTGGAGCGTGCGAACTTGACCAGAGGATAATCCTCCAGCTCGCCCTTGTTGTTGCGCACAACAACATGGTCGGCATCCATCTTCTCAACGATACCGTCATTCTTTGCCAGAACAGCGGTGCCGGAGTCGGTAGCAGCCTTGTACTCCATACCGGTAGCAACGATGGGCTGCTGGGTGACCATCAGAGGCACTGCCTGACGCTGCATGTTGGAACCCATCAGAGCACGGTTACAGTCATCGTTCTCCAGGAAGGGGATGCAGGCGGTAGCAACAGAGACCATCATTCGCGGAGAAACGTCCATGTAATCGACTTTCTCTGCATCAATTTCAAGGATCTCGTCGCGGCGGCGGGCAGAAACGCGGGGACGGATGAAGTGCTTGCCCTCATCCAGCGGCTCGTTGGCCTGTGCCACAACGTACTCGTCCTCGACATCAGCGGTCATATACTCGACCTCGTCGGTGACGACCTGTTCCTTCAGGTTGCCGTTCTCGTCATAGATCTTCTTGACCTTGCGGTACGGAGCTTCCACAAAGCCGTACTCGTTGATCTTGGCGTAAGATGCCAGATAGGAGATCAGACCGATGTTGGGGCCTTCAGGAGTCTCGATGGGGCACATACGGCCGTAGTGGCTGTAGTGAACGTCGCGGACCTCGAAACCTGCGCGGTCACGGCTCAGACCGCCGGGGCCCAGAGCAGACAGGCGGCGCTTGTGGGTCAGCTCAGCCAGCGGGTTGTTCTGATCCATGAACTGGGACAGCGGAGAAGAACCGAAGAACTCCTTGATGGCTGCCACCACCGGACGGATGTTGATGAGGGCCTGCGGGGTGATGACGCTCTGATCCTGGCTCTGCAGGGTCATGCGCTCACGGATGACGCGCTCCATGCGGGAGAAGCCGATGCGGAACTGGTTCTGCAGCAGCTCGCCCACGCTGCGGATGCGGCGGTTGCCCAGATGGTCGATATCATCGGTGGTGCCAATATTGTGGCCCAGACCGTTCAGGTAGTTGATGGAAGCCAGAATATCGGCGACCGTAACGGTGCGGCCGATCAGCTGGTCGTGGTTGCGGCGCAGCATCTCCTTCTGCTCTTCCACATCAGAGGTGGTGTCGAGGATCTTCTTGATCTCATCGAAGGAGCAGCGCTCGTTGATGCCGCACTCCTTCACGTCGAAGGAGAAGAAGCCCTGTGCATCCACACAGCCGTTGGTGATGACCTTGACCTTCCGGCTCTCTTCCTTCATGGGATCGTCGAGCTTCAGCACGACCAGATTCACACCGGCATTGTCAGCCTTCTCAGCCAGCTCGCGGGTGATCTTGGCACCAGCCTCGATCAGGATCTCGCCGGTGAGCGGAGCGACCACATTCTCAGCAGCCACCTGACCGGTGATGCGGCGGGCCAGAGACAGCTTCTTGTTCATCTTATAACGGCCGAAACGAGACAGGTCATAACGGCGCGGGTCGAAGAACAGCATGTTGATCTGGCTGGTAGCAGACTCCACCGTGGGAGGCTCGCCGGGGCGCAGCTTGCGGTAGACTTCCAGCAGGCCCTCTTCCTGATTCTTGGTGGTATCCTTTTCCAGAGTAGCGAGGATGCGCTCATCGTCGCCAAAGAAGTTCAGGATGTCCTCGTTGGTGGACAGGCCCAGTGCACGGCACAGCACGGTGACAGGCAGCTTGCGGTTCTTATCGATACGGACATAGAACACATCGGAAGCATCGGTCTCGTACTCCAGCCATGCACCGCGGTTGGGGTTCATGGTGGCGCTGTACAGGTCGTTGCCCACCTTGTCCTTGGCATCGCCGTAGAACACGCCGGGAGAACGCACCAGCTGGCTGACGATAGCACGCTCTGCACCGTTGATCACAAAGGTGCCGGCATCGGTCATCAGCGGGAAATCGCCCATGAAGATCTCCTGATCCTTCACTTCGCCGGTCTCCTTGTTCAGCAGACGGGCGGTGACGCGCAGGGGTGCTGCATAGGTCACGTCGCGCTCCTTGCACTCCTTGATGCTGTACTTCGGCTCCTTATCCAGGCGGAAGTCCACAAAGCTCAGTGCCAGATTGCCGGTGTAGTCCTCAATGGTGCCGATATCGTGGAAGACCTCTTTCAGGCCCTCGTCCAGGAACCACTGATAAGAGTTCTTCTGGACCTCGATCAGGTTCGGCATACTGATGACTTCGTCGATGTGGGAGAAGCTCATGCGCTCGGTTTTGCCGAGCTTTACGGGCTTGACTTTCATCATAAAATCAACCACTCCTTACTTTTATACTCTACGGGATGTCGTATACACGGGTCAAATTTGAGCAGACACACATAATTCGACCCGCGTCGAAGGGAACCTTTCGGCGTTTTTCACAAACTTTTCGGTTTGACCCGTCCAGCCGCCGCCTGCGTATTCCCCTTTTTGGCGCACTAGTCCATTATGTGATACTAATGCAGTATACACCCTAAAAGCCTTGCTGTCAAGCCATTTTTCAGATTTTTGCCAAAACAAATTTATTTTTTCTTTCATTTTCGCACGCCCGGCAGCGTGTTGTATTTTGCTGTTTTAGGGCTTGATTTTTTTATTTTGCACGTTCCTGTTCATAATCCCCTTGTGCAATTTGTCTATCTTTGCCCTTGTGTTTTGGAGTATTACTTTTACAGTCGGATATGCCCGTTTTCCCTTGCGGCCCTTTTTTGTGAAAAAGCAGCTCAGAAAAGCTCGCAGGCTTTTCTGAGCTGCAAATATAAAAATAATGTTTCCTCTAATATTGCCAGAGCGCAAGCGGCAGCAATTATAATCGTTCACTCATCCAGATAATCCCGCAGGCGCTTTGCACGGCTGGGATGCCGCAGCTTGCGCAGGGCCTTGGCTTCGATCTGCCGCACCCGCTCCCGGGTCACATTGAACTCCTTACCCAGCTCTTCCAGCGTGTGCGCCCGGCCATCCTCCAGCCCGAAGCGCAGTGCGATCACCCGCTCTTCCCTCGGTGTCAGGCTTTTGAGCACGCTGAACAGTTCCCGCCGCAGCAGCTGCCGCCCGGCTTCATCCACCGGGACGCCTGCATCCTCGTCCTGAATAAAATCTTCAAGGTGGGCATCCTCTTCCTCGCCCACCGGCGTTTCCAAGCTGATGGGATCCTGCGCCAGCTGCAGCAATTCCCGCACACGGTCCGGCTCCATGTCCAGCTGAACAGCGATCTCTTCCGCGGTAGGCTCCCGGCCATTTTTCCGCAGCAGGTCACCCGTCGTCTTTTTGACCCGGTTGATGCTCTCCACAAGGTGCACCGGGATGCGGATGGTCCTCCCCTGATCCGCAATGGCGCGGGTGATGGACTGACGGATCCACCACGTGGCATAGGTGGAAAATTTGAAGCCGCGCTCCGGCTCAAACTTTTCCGCCGCCTTCATCAGACCGAGATTGCCTTCCTGAATGAGATCCAGAAACGGCAGGCCCCGCCCTGCATAGCGCTTTGCCACCGACACCACCAGCCGCAGGTTCGCTTCGCTGAGCTTCCGCCGGGCATCCTCGTCCCCGGCCTGCGCGGCACGGGCAAGCGCCGCCTCCTGTTCTGCCGTCAGCAGCGGCACCCGGCCGATCTCCTTCAAATAGGCCTTTACCGGGTCGTCCAGCGCCACCCCCTCTGCCGAAAGCTCATGTTCCAGCCTGCCGATCTGCGTTTCATCCAATGCAGGCAGGTCCGCTTCCTCTTCGGTCAGGTGCACGCCGCGGTCCTCCAGTGCCGTATACAGCTCGTCCAGCTGCGCCACATCGTAATCCTGCTCGTCCATGGCACGGCTGATCTGCTCCGGTGTCAGGGCATGGTGGCGTGCCCGCGCAGCCAATGTTCTGGCCAATTCCTCCGTTTGCGACAATTTCTGCATGGTTCCTGCTCCTTTCCTCTCCTGCTCCAGCCGGAGGGGAAAGCGGGGATCATTCTTCTACAGGCACATTTCCCTGCTTCTTTTCGCGCATCGACTGGAGGTAATCACTCAGTTCCTCATTGGACATATGCGCCGCTTTGCCTGCCATGGGCATCCCCCGGGCAATGCGGTCCAGATACAGCCGGATATCATCCGGCGTACAATTCACATCGCTGTATTGTGCCGCAAGATGGCTCAGTTCATTCAGCGCTTCTTCGCTTACAAAAGCGCGCAGCGTGGTCAGGCTGATCTCAATGCCCTCCTGTCGGCAGCGCAGCATAGCTTCAAACAGCTCCTTCTGCTGCGGCAGCACGAACTGTTCTGCGGTCAGCTGCCCCTGCACCAGATCGATATAGTGCGGCTCCCGCAGGATCGCCGCCAGCAGTCGCTGCTGTGCGCTGGCAATGCCCAGCGCCTGACTGCCGCCCGCACTGTACGGCACGTTGATCTGATTCATCTCACCGGACTTGAGCGCCTGCTGCTTTTTCTCCCAGCGGTGCTTGCTGCCCGCCCTCTTCACGGCGGTCTCCAGCTGGGTCATGATAGCTGTTTTGGAGATGTTGGTCTCCTCAGCCAGACGCCCCGCATACACTTCCTGCTCGGTAGGGTTGGAGCGCTCTGCCAGCATATTCACAGCTTCCTTCACATATTCCAGCCGCTGGGCATCCTGTGCCAGATCGTACTGGCTGCGCAGACGGCCCAGCCGGAAGTCCAGTGCATTGCCCACACCGTCCAGCAGGGCTTTGAATCGCTCTGCGCCATACTTTTTGATGTACTCGTCCGGGTCCTTTGCACCGGGGATCTGCAGCACACCCACCTTTACCGGACTGTTGCGGAACAGTTCCAGCGAGCGCAGCGTGGCCTTCTGGCCTGCTTCGTCCGAATCGTAGCTCAGGATCACCTCGTCAGCATACTCGCTGATGAGCCGCACCTGCTCCGGGGTCAGGGCCGTGCCGCAGGCGCACACTGCTGTGTCGATGCCTGCCTGATGCATACTGATCACGTCCATGTAGCCCTCGCACAGCACGAACCGGCGCACCGCGCTGCGCTTTGCGATCTGCAGCGCAAACACCGTCTCTGATTTGTGGTACACCAGCGTTTCCGGGCTGTTGACATATTTCGGTTTGGAATCGTCCAGCACGCGCCCACCAAACGCAATGATGTTGCCGCGCAGGTCAAAGATGGGGGTCATCACCCGCTTCCAGAACAGGCAGTAGATGCGGCCGGACGCATTGCGCTTGAACAGGCCGCTGGCATCCAGCTCCTGCTGATTGTAGCCCTTGTCGCGCAGGAACTGATACAGCGCCTGTCCGTCGTTGGGCGCATAGCCCAGCCCGAACCGGACGATCGTCTTGTCGTCCAGACCGCGCCGCCGCCAGTAGGCACGGGCCTGCCGGGCTTCCTCCACGGTGGAGTTCAGGCAGGCGTGGAAAAACCGTGCCGCCTCCTTGTTCATGGAGAGGATGCGGCTGCGCATCCGGCCTGTTTTGTCGTCCTCCTGCGGCTCCGGCATACCGGCCCGCGCTGCCAGCAGCTTAACGGCCTCCGGGTAATCGATGCTGTTGATCTTTTTCGTAAAGGTAATGGCATCGCCGCCTGCGCCGCAGCCAAAGCAGTAAAAGCTCTGGGTGTCCGGGTAGACGTAGAATGAGGGCGTTTTTTCGCTGTGGAAGGGGCACAGGCCGCCATACAAACGTCCCTTGCGCTTGAGCTGCACATAGCTGCCCACCAGCTCCACAATGTCGGTGCGGCGGGTCAGTTCTTCAATGTATTCGTGTGGGATCATGGATCTTTCAAACGACCTTTCGGATTTATAGGACATGCCACTTCCGGGGCACAAACAATTCCTCAAAAGTGCGGATGGCAAATTCATCGCTCATGCCACTGATGTAATCGGTCACTGCGCGTTCTCCGCCCTCCTGATAAGCCAGCTGGATGTAGAAGTTGGACATCCGGTCCACATGGTTCAGGTAGTAATCGTACAGTTCCCCGATCACCTTGTCCACCTTCTGCTCTTCCCGCTTGGCGGTCTTGTCCACATACACGGTGGCGTACATGAAATCCCGCAGCGCAAGGAAGGCTTCGTTTTCCTCTGCGCCCACCTTCACATCCCCATCGCTGTTGGCAAGGATACTGTTGATCATGGTGGTGATGCGGGCAGATTTTGTCTGGCCCAGCACGGCGGTGCATTCTTTCGGCAGGGTGGCTGGGTCCAGCACACCGGCGCGTACCGCGTCCTCAATGTCGTGGTTCACATAGGCGATCTGATCCGCCATGCGCACGATGCGCCCTTCCGGCGTTGCCGCCCAGGTGCCCTTTGTGTGGGTCACGATGCCGTTGCGCACCTCCCACGTCAGGTTCAGGCCCCGGCCGTCCTTTTCCAGCTTGTCCACCACACGCAGGCTCTGCATATAGTGCTTGAAGCCGTCCGGGCACAGCTCATTCAGCGCGCGCTCCCCGGCATGGCCAAACGGCGTGTGGCCCAGATCATGGGCAAGGCTGATCGCTTCGGTCAGATCTTCGTTCAGCCGCAGGGCGCGGGCAATGGTCCGCGCGATCTGCGAGACCTCCAGCGTATGGGTCAGTCGGGTGCGGTACAGATCTCCCTCCGGCGAGAGGAACACCTGCGTCTTTTGTTTGAGCCGTCGGAATGCCTTGCAGTGCAGCACCCGGTCACGGTCACGCTGGAACACCGGCCGGATCGGGTCCTGCTCTTCCGGCAGCATGCGGCCGCGGCTCTGGTCGCTGAAGGTAGCCCACGGCGCGAAGGTCATATGTTCGATCTCTTCTGTGCGCTGACGTACATCCATACAAAGTCGCCCTCCCTTTTTGTCGCCATTCCCCCTCTCTGTTTCGGCACAGCCGATCCCAATTGCTGCGTCTGCGGCAATTGTAGCACACCCGCTTTGTCGAAGGGGGAAAAAGCCTGTCGGTTCGCAAAATAATGCTTGCTTTTTTATTTTTGCCGCTGCCGGGTTCAGAACGGTGCGTAGAACGGGTCGGATACCGTCACCTGCGCGCTGCCGCGCGTCAGCTCCCGCAGCTGTTCCAGCAGCGGGCCTTCGGTGTGTTCCGGCATCTGCCAGCACAGGGTCACGCGATCCGTGAACTGCGGCGCGGCCTGTTTTGCTCCCGCCGCATCGATCAGCAGCGATGCACGCTCATAAAGGGAGTAATCCACCGTCACGCTCAGCTCCACCACGCTGCGCACCGTGACCACCTCGGCATTTTTCAGTGCACGGGCCGTAGCCGTGGTGTATGCACGCACCAAGCCGCCGGTGCCCAGCAGCACACCGCCAAAGTAACGGGTCACCACCACGATCAGATCCGTCAGGCCGCTGTGCTGCAGCACCTCCAGCGCTGGTGTGCCCGCCGTCTTGGCCGGTTCACCATCATCTGAATAGCGTTCCCGGTTGCCTTCCCTCAGGCGGTAGGCATACACATTGTGGCGGGCGGTGCGGTTGGCCGCACGCACCTGTTCCAGAAATGCAACGGCAGCTTCCTCGCTGTCCGCAAATGACAGCGCCGCAATGAAGCGGCTCTTCTTTTCTTCGTATTCTCCTGTGGCCGTGCCATGGATGGTGCGGTAATCCTCCACTGTGGTTCCTCCTGCATGTTATTCAAAACAAGTATAACATAAATCGTCCGTTGTGCAACCACTGCCGCATACGTTTTTGTGTCAAGGCCAGCTCCCGGTACTGCTGCCCGCATGTCCTCTGCCAGAAAAAAGTGCAACAAAAAATCGGCCAAGCCTTGCAGCTCAGCCGATCTTTTGTTAGAAGAAAGCAGATGATCACTTCGTAAAGAGCTGGATCCACTGATGGCCCCAAGTGCTGGAGCTGTTGTAGTAGTAGCCAACACCCATTGCACGAGCTTCGGGATCCAGAATGTTTGCGCGATGGCCTTCGGAGTTCATCCAGGCATTCACGACTTCTTCAGGAGAAACGCTGCCCCATGCGGCATTCTCGCCAGCAGCGGCATCCGTCACGCCGTACTCGCTGAGAACAGTGTACCACTTGGTACCATTGGGACGAACGTGAGAATTGACGGTTGCGATCTCTTCGGCGCGCTGCTGAGCAGCTGCGGTGAGCTTTGCATCGCCCATGACCAGGGGCTGCAGGCCGTACTTTGCACGCTCGGCATTGACCAGATCCAGAACTTCCTGACGGTAGTTGCTGGTGTAAGAGTTTTCGGGGCAAGAGAAGATCAGCACCCAGTAGTTGTTGTAAACGCCGCCTTCGTAGTGGCCCACACTCATGGTGGTCACATCCGCATTCAGCATGCGCTCACGTGCGAAATCAATGTTCATCCACTGATCCACCGCTGCATCGGGGGTAGAAACGCCAGCTATGTAGTTTTCGCCAACGGACGCATCGTTGATACCATTCTCGGCGAAGATGGTAAAATCGCGCTGGCCATTGGGACGAACGTAGGAATAAGAAGAGGCCAGTTCCTTAGCGCGCTCCTGAGCGGCACTATTGTGGCTGCTGTCGCCCAGCTGAACGGGCTTCAGGCCAGCCTTTGCGCGCTCGTTGTTTACGCGGCGCAGGAACTCGTTCTGATAAGCTTCGTCCTGAAAGCTGATGTAGGAATTTTCTTCTTCGATGGAGGCAGAAACCGAAGCCTCAGCTGCGTTTGCAGTAACGGGCTTGAGAGATGCAGCACCAAAAACCACAGCCAAAGTCATAGCTGCTGCTGCGATATTCTTCAGGGTGCGCATCTCGAGTTTCATAAGACATCCTCCGTATGCTTTTGTATATAAAAGCTTTTTTGCATTCATGTGAATGCGTACTGCAACACATTTGCAACTCTTCCGTTTCAAATACGTTACTCTTGTGCAACAAGAGTATCACAATAGCATCTCATCGTCAAGGGGTTTCTGTCGATTTTTTGAGAGAAAATGCAAAAAAAAATCAAAATTTCCCGTTCCGAAAACGTTTCACAAGCGCAACAGGTTCATCCAAGATACCGTAAATTTGTTACATCTATGTTGCGCTTCACCGTTTTCAGGATTGTTTCGTCACACTTAACGTGTTGCATTTTATTTTTCTACACCTTTTTCTACAATGTTTTTCATGCATTTTTCTGTATGTTTATTCGCTTATATGCATATTTTAAAGTGTAACAGACTTTTGTGTGCGCTTTTCCGTTCCACTCCCCTCCCCTCCCGCAGCCCTTTTCTGGGCTGCAGCCGGCCTTTGGCTGTACTTTCTGCAACAAAAAACAGCACAGGCAGCCTTTTCAGGGCCATCTGTGCTGTGCCGTATTCCTTACATAAAAAGAAGAGCGGCTCCGAAGAGCCGCCCTCCCACAATTCAGGCTATGCTATAAAAAGATCTCGCGTCAGTCGATCACTGAGCAGCCTTTGCTGCCTCGATCTGCTTGATCAGTTCGGGAACTACCTTGAACAGGTCGCCCACGATGCCGTAGTCGGCAACACCGAAGATGGGTGCACCCTCGTTCTTGTTGACAGCGATGATGCACTCGGAGTCCTGCATACCAGCAGTGTGCTGGATAGCACCGGAAATGCCCAGAGCAACATAGATCTTGGGGTGCACGGTCTTGCCGGTCTGACCAACCTGATGGTCAGCGGTCATCCAGCCTGCATCGGTGACGGCACGGGAAGCACCCACAACGCCGCCGCCCAGAGCAGCTGCCAGCTGCTCAGCCAGCTCAATGCCCTTCTGGACATCCTTGCTGATGCCGCGGCCGACAGAGACGATCACGTCTGCGCCGATCAGATCGACCAGCTTTTCAGCGGCCTTCTCAACGCTCAGGACCTCGGTCTTGATGTCCTCAGCAGCCAGAGCGAATGCGGGCTTCACGATCTGGCAGGCATCAGCCTTGGCCTGATCGAAGGGAGCCTTCTTCATAACGCCGGGACGGACGGTGGACATCTGCGGACGGAAGCGGGGGCAGATGATGGTAGCCATCAGATGGCCGCCGAATGCGGGACGGGTCATCTTCAGGTTGCGGTCTTCCATATCGAACTTCTGCTTGGACAGGTCGATGGTGGAGCTCTCCTTCAGGAAATCAATGTACTTTGCAGTGTCGATGTCCAGATGGGTAGCATCAGCGGTCAGGCCGGTGTGCAGACGAGCTGCGCAGCGGGGGCCCAGATCGCGGCCGATGTTGGTTGCACCGATCAGCAGGACTTCGGGCTTATACTCGTTGACCATGTCGCACACGACCTTAGCGTATGCATCGGTGGTGTAATCCTTCAGCAGGGGGCTGTCGCAGACCATGACCTTATCGGCACCATAGCCGCCCAGCTCCTTGGCAATGCCTTCCACGTTGTCGCCCAGCAGCAGACCGGTGACCTCGCAGCCCAGCTCATCAGCCAGCTTGCGGGCCTCGCTCACCAGCTCGAAATCAGTGGGCATCAATGCGCCCTGGCGCTGCTCGCAGAAGACCCATACGCCCTTGTATTCGTTAAAATCAGCCATTGTAATCCTATGCTCCTTTCATCAGATCAGGTGCTTCTTGGCCAGGATACCAGCCAGCTGTGCGGCAGTATCGTCGCCCTTGAGCATGGTGCCTGCGCCCTTCTGCGGAGGAGTGAAGGACTTAAAGACGTTCGTCGGAGAACCCTTCAGACCGATGGTATCAACCTCGATTAGCGGATCGTCCTTCAGTGCGTTGTAATCAAACACTTCCATCGGCTTGTCGTAGCAGGTGAAGATGCCGTTCACGCTCATGTAACGGGGCTGGTTCAGCTCCTTGATGCAGGTCAGCAGGCAGGGAGTCTGCACCTTGACCATCATGTAGCCGTCTTCCAGCATACGCTTCACGGTCAGGGTGTTACCATCCTTCTGGATGTCTGCCACGTAGGTGACCTGAGGCAGATGCAGCTTTTCAGCGATCTGCGGGCCGACCTGTGCGGTATCGCCATCGATTGCCTGACGGCCGCAGAACACAACGTCCTCGGGGCCAACGCCGATCTTGTTGACAGCAGCAGCCAGGATCTGGCTGGTTGCAAAGGTATCGGAGCCGCCGAACTCACGGCCGGAGACCAGAACAGCCTTATCAGCGCCGCGGGCCAGCAGCTCACGCAGCATGCCTTCTGCCGGCGGGGGACCCATGGTAACAACAACGACTTCGCAGCCGGTAGCGTCCTTGAGCTTCAGAGCAGCCTCCAGAGCGTTCAGGTCATCCGGGTTGGTGATGGTAGCCATCGATGCACGATCCAGAGTGCCATCGGGCTTGACGGACACCTTGCCGGAGGTATCAGGAACCTGCTTTACACAAACAATTGCTTTCATTGTAACTCTTGCCTCCCTTACTTCAGCAGCGCGCCGGAAATGACCATCATCTGCACTTCGCTGGTGCCCTCGTAGATCTCGGTGATCTTGGCATCACGCATCATGCGCTCGATGGGATAGTCACGGGTGTAGCCGTAACCGCCGAACAGCTGCAGGCAGCGGCGGGTCACATCGCTTGCGGTGCGGGCTGCGATCAGCTTTGCCTGAGCAGCCTCAACGCTGTAACGGACCTTCTTGCCATCCATAGCCTCCTGCTTCTTCAGAGCAGCAGCGTAGACCAGATACTTTGCAGCCTCAACGCGTGCCTTCATCTCAGCCAGCTCGAACTGGGTGTTCTGGAATGCGGAAATGCTGCGGCCGAACTGCTTGCGCTCCTTGACGTAAGCAACGGTCTCTTCCAGAGCGCCCTCGGCAATGCCCAGAGCCTGAGATGCGATACCGATACGGCCACCGTCCAGAGTAGCCATAGCCAGCTGGAAGCCGCGGCCACGCACACCCAGCATACGGTCAGCAGGGATGCGACAGTCCTCAAAGATCAGCTCGCAGGTGGAAGAACCGCGGATGCCCATCTTGTCCTCAGCCTTACCGACGGAGAAGCCCGGGTCGGTGCGCTCCACGATAAAGGCGGAGCACTGCTTGGTGGGACGGCCCTTCTTGTCGGGCACGATATCGGTGACAGCAATAACGATAAAGACGTTTGCGTAGCCGGCGTTGGTGATGAAGATCTTGGAACCGTTCAGGATCCAATCACCGGTCTCGGGGTCCTGCTTTGCAAAGGTCTGCTGACCCTGTGCATCGGTGCCGGCACCCGGCTCAGTCAGGCCGAAAGCACCCAGCCACTCACCGCTGCACAGCTTGGGCAGATACTTTGCCTTCTGCTCAGGAGTACCATTTTCATAAATAGGAGCAGCACACAGGCTGGTGTGAGCAGAGACGATGACACCGGTGGTGCCGCAGACCTTGCTCAGCTCTTCCACTGCCATGACGTAGGACAGCACATCGCCGCCTGCACCGCCGACCTCAGTCGGGAAATAAATGCCCATCATGCCGAGCTTGCCCATCTTTTCGACGGTCTCTTTGGGGAAGTACTCTTCCGCATCAACCTTCTTTGCCAGGGGCTTGACTTCGTTCTCAGCAAACTCGCGGTACATTTTCTGTACCATCTGCTGCTGCTTGGACAGAGTAAAATCCATCGCTATATCCTCCTAACGGGTCTTTTTCATTTACCGGAATTGCCCGGTGCAAACAAATTCCTCCCGGCCGCGTTTCCACGGTCGGGAGAAACGTTTATCAGAATTTACAGCTGGTCAACAGGGGTCTTGGTGCGGTCTGCGTTGTAAACGTAGAAGCCCTTGCCGCTCTTGCAGCCCAGGTTGCCGCCGCGGACCATCTTGCGGATCAGCGGGCAGGCACGGTACTTGCTGTCGCCGGTCTCCTTGTACAGCACATCCATGATGGCCAGGCAGATATCCAGGCCGATGAAGTCGCCCAGCTCCAGGGGACCCATGGGGTGGTTGGCACCCAGCTTCATAGCGGTGTCGATGCCGGCGATATCGGAAACGCCTTCCATCTTGATGAAAGCAGCTTCGTTGATCATGGGGATCAGGATGCGGTTGACGACGAAGCCTGCAGCCTCATTGACCTGAACCGGCTGCTTGCCGATGGCAACAGAGATCTCCTTGATCTTCTCAACGGTCTCAGCGGGAGTGTTGCAGCCTGCGATGACCTCGATCAGCTTCATGCGGTCTGCGGGGTTAAAGAAGTGCATGCCGACCAGCGGACGGCTAACGCCCTTGCCGATCTCGGTGATGGACAGAGAAGAAGTGTTGGAAGCGAAGATGCACTCGGGCTTGCAGATCTTATCCAGCTCGCCGAAGGTGGTCTGCTTGACCTTCATATCCTCAAAAGCAGCCTCAACGACCAGATCGCAGTCAGCGCACAGGTCTTCCTTCAGGCCCGGGGTGATGGCAGCAACGATAGCGTCTGCCTTTTCCTGCGTCATCTTTCCCTTGGCAACCAGCTTCTCGTAGCCCTTCTTGATCTTTGCCAGACCATTCTCGGCCCACTCCTGCTTGATGTCGCACAGAGCAACGGTGTTGCCCTCAACCTGTGCAAATGCCTTTGCGATGCCCTGGCCCATGGTGCCAGCGCCGATAACACCGATCTTCATAGGAAACCTCTCCTTTAATATCAAAAATTATGTAGTAATGGATTAGTTGTTGGTGAACACTGCCTTGGGCTTCGGTTTCTCACGGCTCAGGAAGCAGGCCATGCCTTCCTTCTGGTCGTGGGTCTCGAAGCAGTCGCCGAACAGCTTTTCCTCGACCTCAACAGCCTTCTCGATGGGCAGGCTGATGCCGCCGTTGATTGCCTTCTTGCAGTTGCGTACAGCGATGGGTGCATTCTTTGCGATCTTGCCGGCCAGCTTCAGCACGTTCTCCATCAGTTCAGCCTGAGGATACACAGCGTTCACCAGACCAATGCGCAGAGCCTCGTCCGCCTTGATGTTCAGTGCAGAGTAGACCAGCTGCTTTGCCATACCCATGCCGACCAGGCGTGCCAGACGCTGGGTGCCGCCGAAGCCCGGGGTGATGCCCAGACCCACTTCCGGCTGGCCGAACACAGCGTTGTCAGAGCAGATGCGGATGTCGCAGCTCATAGCCAGCTCGTTGCCGCCGCCCAGTGCAAAGCCGTTCACGGCTGCAATAACGGGGATGGGGAAGCTCTCAATCATCAGGAACACATCATTGCCCAGCTTGCCGAAGGCCTCACCCTCTGCCTTGGTCATGGTGCTCATGGAACCGATATCTGCACCTGCCACGAAGCTCTTGTCGCCTTCGCCGGTCAGAACGATGCAGCGGACATTCTCCTGATCCACAGCCTCAAAAGCTGCCTTCAGGTCTGCCAGAACTTCGGGATTCAGGGCATTCAGTGCCTTGGGGCGGTCGATGGTAATGATCTCAACTGCACCCTGCACCTCGGTTTTTACAAATGCCATTGTGAAAACCTCCTATTCAAATCTTATCAATTATCACAAACAGCCCCCGGACGGAGGAAAGGCTCTCCGGTTCCCTTCCCCGTCCGGGTCTGTCATTCAGTCAGGATTCCAAGAGGTGGAGCTTAGTCCATCTCAACGATGGTAGCGCAGCCCATGCCGCCGCCGATGCACAGGGTAGCCAGGCCCTTGTGTGCACCGCGATGCTTCATAGCATACAGCAGGGTGACCAGGATACGAGCGCCGGAAGCGCCGACCGGGTGGCCCAGAGCAATTGCGCCGCCGTTGACGTTCACCTTGCCCATATCAAAGTTCAGAGCCTGGCTGACAGCCACAGACTGAGCAGCAAATGCCTCGTTGGCCTCGATCAGATCCATGTCAGCAACAGTCAGGCCGGTCTTAGCCATGACCTTCTTGGTAGCAGCGATGGGGCCCAGGCCCATGACTTCGGGCTCAACGCCTGCCAGAGCACCGGCGACCCAGGTAGCCAGAGGCTTCACGCCCAGCTCCTTAGCCTTCTCCTCGCTCATGATGACCAGAGCAGCAGCGCCGTCGTTGATGGCGGAAGAGTTGCCGGCGGTCACGATGCCGTCCTTGGTGAAAGCGGGCTTCAGCTTTGCCAGCACTTCGGGAGCGCTCAGACGGGGGCCTTCATCAGTATCGAACACGGTGTCGCCCTTCTTGCCCTTGATCACAACGGGAACGATCTCGTCCTTGAAAGCGCCGTCCTTGATGGCCTTGTCAGCCTTCAGCTGGCTGTTGTATGAGAACTCGTCCAGCATCTCACGGGTGATGGGGCTGTAGCCGTACTTCTTCTGATAAGTCTCGTTGGTGCAGACATTCTCAGCGGTCATGCCCATGTGCTTGTTGAAGCCGCAGGCATCCCACAGAGCATCGTTGACCATGGTATCCACGATCTCGCTCTTGCCCATGGGTGCGCCCATGCGGTAGCCGTAACGAGCCTTCTGCAGTGCGAAGGGAGCCATGTCCATGTTCTCCATGCCGCCTGCGACCACGATGTCAGCATCGCCAGCCTCGATCATCTGAGCAGCCATGTTGACGCAGTTCAGACCGGAGCCGCACACCACGTTGACGGTGACAGCCGGGGTCTCGATGGGCAGGCCAGCCTTCAGAGCAGCCTGACGAGCGACGTTCTGGCCCAGACCGGCCTGAATGACGCAGCCCATGTAGACATGATCGACCTGCTCGGGAGCGACGTTTGCACGGTTCAGAGCTTCCTTGATGACGATGGAGCCAAGCTCAACTGCGGGAACGTTTGCCAGAGTGCCGCCGAATTTGCCAATAGCGGTACGGCATGCAGATGCGATAACGATCTTTTTCATGTGAATAGCCTCCTGAATTGTGTATGTGTTACTTTTCGTAAGCCATTTTTATCAAAAACGCCCGTAAGCGCTTTTACAAATTAGGTCTCGGGGTCTTTTTTCTGCCGGATCAGCGCATACTTTTCGTTGACCGCCTTTTCCACATTGGGTGTGACAAACTTACCGATGTCGCTGCCGTAGTAAGCTGCCTCTTTTACAATGGTGGAAGAAAGGTAGCTCCACTTGATGCTCGTTGCCAGAAACATGGTCTCGATGCCGGGCATCAGTGCGTGATTGGTCTGCGCAAGCTGGATCTCGTTTTCAAAATCCGTCACCGCCCGCAGGCCCCGCACCATCACCGAAGCGTGCCGTTTCTTGGCGAACTCCACGGTCAGGCCGTCGAAGCTCTCCACCGAAACATTCTGGATGCCCTTGCAGCATTCCTTTAGAAGCTCCACGCGTTCCTCCACGGTGAACAGCGGATTCTTTGCGCTGTTGTTGAGCACCGCCACGATCAGATGATCGTTGATCTTTGCTGCGCGCTTGATGATATCGAGATGCCCTTTTGTGACCGGATCGAACGAACCGGGATAAACTGCTGTTGCCATCGTCTGGTGTCCTCCTTGAGCGCTGTGAAAAGCGCGTTTTGGTTCTGCCATGATAGCACTTTCCAGTCTTGGGTGCAAGATTTTTGTGCAAGCTGTACGTTTTATCGTTAAAATTTAAACAATCAATGTCGTACTGCATCGCAGCTGCCTGCTACGCTATAAGTAAACCATATCGTCAAAATTTTATCAAGTCCTTTTGCAAAGATTTTGGTTTTTCAGTACCAAACAATCGTCCAAAAACTCCGCGAATTTTGTCCATATTGCCAGTCGGTCAAAATTTTCTCGATAAACTATTGATTCTGCACATTGTTAATGTTATAACTAAGTTGTGCAGATCTGCTGCCCTGTCCGACAGCTGCCTTCTGCTGGTTATCAGGATATCATCCGCCTGTGTCAGAGCTGTGTTCAAATTGCCAACAGGCGGTAAACATCCTGCAAAGATTTGTCCGTGCAGGAAGAGTAAATGATAAATTTACAATTCCTTTATGTTATTATAGGAGAGGATGGTTTATAATGGATTTTACGGAACTGTATGCTCAGAAGAAAATGACCGCCGCTCAGGCTGCCGCACTGGTCAAAAGCGGTGACTGGGTGGATTACGGCTGGGCTGTGAACACCCCTGTGGCGGTGGATGCCGAGATTGCAAAGCGTCTGCCTGAGCTGGAAGGTGTCAACTTCCGCGGCGGCATCCTGATGTGGGTGCCCGCGATCTTCCAGATCGACGATCCCGCTGCACACATGACATGGAACAGCTGGCATATGGGCGGCATTGAGCGCAAGGCCATTGCACAGGGCTTCTCCTTCTACTCCCCCATCCGTTATTCCGAGCTGCCCCGCTACTACCGCGAAAGCCCGGATCCGCTGGATGTGGCGGTGTTCCAGGTGACCCCCATGGACGAGCACGGCTACTTCAACTTCGGCCCCAGTGCATCTCATCTGGGTGCTGTGTGCGAAAAAGCCAAGAAGATCATCGTTGAGGTCAACAAGAACATGCCCCGCTGCCTTGGCGGCATGGAGAACTGCATCCACATTTCTCAGGTCACCGGCATCGTGGAAGGCGAGAACCCGCCCATCGGCCAGATGGCCGCTCCCGGTGCTGCTACCGAAGTGGATCTGAAGGTTGCCAACCTGATCGTTCCGCAGATCCCCAACGGTGCCTGCCTGCAGCTGGGCATCGGCGGTATGCCCAATGCCATCGGCAGCCTGATCGCACAGAGCGATTTGAAGGATCTGGGCGTGCACACCGAAATGTATGTGGATGCCTTTGTGGATATCGCCAAGGCCGGCAAGATCACCGGTGCACGCAAGCAGCTGGACAAGGGCCGTCAGGTCTACGCCTTCGGTGCCGGCACCCAGAAAATGTACGATTACCTGAACGATAACCCGGAGTGCATGTCTGCACCCGTGGACTACACCAACGATATCCGCAGCATCTCCGCACTGGATAACTTTATTTCCATCAACAACGCTGTGGACATCGACCTGTTCGGTCAGGTGAACGCCGAGACTGCAGGCCTCAAGCACATCTCCGGTGCCGGCGGTCAGCTGGACTTCGTTCTGGGCGCATACCTTTCCAAGGGCGGCAAGAGCTTTATCTGCCTGTCCTCTACCTTCTTTAATAAGAAGACCGGCCAGCTGGAGAGCCGCATCCGTCCCACTCTGGAAAACGGCAGCATCGTCACCGATACCCGTGCCAACATCCACTACCTGTGCACCGAGTACGGCTGCGTGAACCTGAAGGGCCTGACCACCTGGGAAAAGGCCGAAGCTCTGATCAGCGTAGCACATCCCGACTTCCGTGAAGACCTGATCAAGGAAGCCGAAAAAATGCACATCTGGCGCAGGAGCAACAAAATCTGATAAGTGCCGCGGGGATTCCTGCTGTCCGCGGCTGAAATGGAGTCTATCATGATGGACAAAAAGCCGCACATCAAGCCCTATCTCTACGGGATGTTGGCAGGATTTGGAGCGATCTCCCTGAGCATCATCTTCTTTTTCCTGATCTACCGCTTCGATGGTTTTGGTGATGCCATCTCCACGCTGACCGGCATTCTGATGCCATTCATCTACGGTGCCGTCATCGCCTACCTGCTCAAACCTGTATGCAACACCATCGAGAGCTTTCTGCGCCGGTTCATCCCGGAAAAGATGCATGGTCTGGTCAATGTGCTGTCCGTTACGCTGACCATCCTGTTCGGCCTGCTCCTCATCTACGCTTTGTGCATGATGATCATTCCGCAGCTCATTACCAGCGTGACCACCCTGTACTACACTGCGCAGCGCAACCTTGCAAAGTTCGTGCAGTGGGCGAATCATGTGGAGTTCATTGAGAACAACCAGCAGATCATGGACATGCTCAACTCTGCTTATGCTACCGTCAGCACCAATATCGACGATCTGATCAAGACCCGGCTCCTGCCCTCCATGCAGAACATCGTCAGCGGTGCCGCAGTGGGTGTGCTGAACGTAGTGACCATGGCCAAGAACCTGATCATCGGCATCATCGTGGCCGTGTATATGCTGGCCAGCCGCAAGCGCTTTGTGCAGCAGGCCAAGCTGGTGCTCTACAGCATCTTCAAGCCCCGCTGGGCAGAGCTGATCAAGGAAGAAGTGAAGTACGCCGATAAGATGTTCGGCGGCTTCATCAACGGCAAGATCATGGATTCCGCCATCATCGGCGTGCTGTGCTATATCGGCTGCCTGATCTTTAAGTTCCCCAGTGCCCTTCTGGTTTCCGTGATCATCGGCGTGACCAATGTGATCCCCTTCTTCGGCCCGTTCATCGGTGCCGTGCCCGCCACCCTGCTGATCCTCATTCAGAGCCCCATCAAGGCGCTGTGGTTCGTCCTGTTCGTTCTGGTGCTGCAGCAGCTGGACGGAAACGTGATCGGCCCCAAGATCCTGGGCAACACCACCGGTCTTTCCAGTTTCTGGGTACTGTTCGCCATCCTGCTGTTCGGCGGTCTGTGGGGCTTTGTGGGCATGATCGTAGGTGTGCCGCTGTTTGCAGTCATCTATGATGTGATCAAAAAGCTGGTCATCCACGGCCTGAAGCGCAACAAGGAGATCGACCTGCTGCAGACTTACCACGACAACTTCGGTGACCCGGAGGACGATGTTCCGGTAGAAACGTCTGCATCGGAAGCACCTCCTGCCGAAACAAATAATCTATAAATCACAATGCCCCGGCATTCCATGTGATACGCTACCCCTAGAGTAGACAGAGACAAAAACTCTGAGTACTCTGGGGGTATTTTCATGTCAAGAAAGAACAATCACTCTTCACGATTGACTGCTGCAACAGCCGCCGTTGCCAGCACCGTCTGTTCATCCAGATGCCGATGCAGGCTCATGTCGGTGCCATGAACCGAGCTGCACAAAAAATTCGCCGTCTCCTTGTGGAAACGGCGAACAAAAACCTTATATTATTTTTTCGTCTACTTGACAGAATGCACTTCAGTGATTCAGCACGGGTCCTGTTTTGTTATTTCTGTTTCGTGCAGGGCTTTCTGGCTGCGTTTTGTGCCGTCACTCCACGGTCACGCTCTTGGCCAGATTACGCGGCTTATCCACGTCACAGCCGCGCAGAACAGCCATATAATAGGCGAACAGCTGTAACGGCACAATGAGCTGCAGCGGCATCAGAATGTCCTCATACTCATCCAGCCGGATCACGGCATCTGCCACGCCTTCCGGCACCACAGCATCCTTTGTGGTAAACAGCAGCACCCTTGCGCCGCGGCTGCGGGTCTCCTTGGCATTGGAAATGGTCTTTTCGTACACCTGTTTCTGGGTGGCCAGTGCGATCACCGGCACACCATCGGTGATCAGGCTGATGGTACCATGTTTCAGTTCACCGGCTGCATAGGCATCCGAGTGCACATAGCTGATCTCCTTGAGTTTCAGGCTGCCCTCCAGCGAGAGCGCATAGTCGAACCCGCGCCCAATGAAGAAGCAGCTCTGGGTGTTCACATAGCGGCTGGCAAGGTACTTGATCTGCTCACAATCTGCAAGGCGCGGCTTGATGACCTCCGGTGCGCGCAGCAGCTGGGCCGTATAGCGGCGGGTCTCTGCCTCGTTCAGCCGTCCGCGCGCGTAGGCCAGCCGCAGTGCAAACAGATACAGCACGCACATCTGCACCATATACGCCTTGGTGGATGCTACCGCGATCTCCGGCCCGGCATAGGTGTACATTACATAATCTGCGGCACGTGCAATGGAGCTGCCAACCACATTCACGATGGCCAGCACCGGCACGCCGCGGCTCTTGGCCAGCTTGAGCGCTGCCAACGTGTCGCTGGTCTCGCCGGACTGGCTGATGATGATGACCAGATCGTTCTTTTCCAGAATGGGGTCCCGGTAACGGAACTCGCTGGCAATGTCCACCTCGGCGGGCACACGGGCCAGCGTTTCGATGGCAGATTTGCCCACCATACCGGCATGCATAGCCGTACCGCAGCCCACCAGATGCACCCGGCCAATACCGCGCAGCACTTCATCGGTCAGCTCCGGGATGCGCAGCACCGGCAGTCCGTCCTCTACACGGGGGCTGACCGTGGCCATAATGGCCGCAGGCTGCTCGTTGATCTCCTTGAGCATAAAGTGGGGATAGCCGCCCTTTTCGGCAGCTTCCATATCCCAGTCCGCCGTCAGCTGCTGGCGCTCCACCGGCTCACCAAATTCGTTGTAGAAGCGGATGCCCTCTGTGGTGCAGACGGCCATATCCCCTTCTTCCAGCACGCTGTATTTCCGGGTATACTTGAGCAGTGCCGGAATATCCGAAGCCACAAAGTTTTCGCCCTCGCCCCAGCCGACGATCAGCGGGCTTTCCCGCTTGACTGCAAAAATGGTGTCCGGGTAATCCCGGAACAGCACGGCCAGCGCATAGCTGCCGCGCACCTTGGCAAGCGCCTGCTGCAATGCACGCAGCGGGTCACCGGTATAGCAGCTGTCGATCAACTTTACCAGCACTTCGGTGTCCGTCTCACTCTGGAAAGTATAGCCTTTTGCGGCCAAGCGCTCCTTGAGCAGGCCGTAATTTTCAATGATGCCATTGTGCACAATGCTCACGCGCGGGGTCGAATGCGGGTGGCTGTTCACATCGCTGGGCTCGCCATGGGTGGCCCAGCGGGTGTGGCCGATGCCGCAGAAGCTTTGTGCCAGCTGCTGCGCCGCCAGCTTTTCCCGCAGGGCGGTGAGCCGTCCTTTGCTTTTTACCACGCGGATGCCGCCGTCCAGCGCAAGCGCCACACCGGCGGAGTCGTACCCGCGATACTCCAGCTTTTCCAGACCATCCAGCAGCACGTCCTGCGCACTGCGCTTACCGACATAACCAACAATGCCGCACATACAAAACACCTCCATACCGACCGTTCCCGCGCAAAAAGGCGCAGTGATATCCAGTCAGCTTCCTAGTACAGTTTATGTTCTTGTATGGCTTTCTTTGAAGGGATCTGTTGCGGTATTGCTGCCGTTTTTTGCCCTTCTCTGCGGCTGGTCTAGCCCTCAGCCGGAGAAACATCCGCCGAATCTTTCGATGATTCCTCTCCTCGTCACCCTCGCGGCTGTCACCCGCGTGGCCCGGCGCTTTGCGTTACCTGTGTGCTGCGCTCTCCCCTTTCTGATGCCCCATTATAGCACAAAGGCTGGCTCAGCGCCAGCCCAAAGTTTTATGAAGTTTCGGCCGCCAGACCAGTCGGTACATCATGAGCATGTTATGCAATGCCCGGTCGTACAGCACAAAGGCAACATTGCCCATGACCAGCGTTGCCAGCGAGACAGCCAGCGCGGTGGTGCGCAGCTCCTGCGAAATGCTGCCTGCCGGCACCAGCAGAAATACCAGCCCGTACATGGCCAGCACTGTGCCGTTGCACAGCAGCAGCTTGCAGACAATGCGCAGAACCGCAGGGCGGATGCGCTCAAACTTTGGCTTTGCCAGCGGGTAATACCCCAGCAAAAACACAAAGATCAGCGCTACTTCCTTATCCGGCACGAACAGCAATGCCAGCAGGCTGACTGCCGCATAGGCCGTCAAAGCCAGCTGCATCCCGCACTCCACGCACACCGTGGCAACAAGAAAGCCCGCCACTGCAGGCGCAATGAACATGGCAATGGGGATCACAGCTCCCAGCAGCATCAGTGCGACGCACAGCGCCGCCACAATGCCGCAGTAAGCCATGGCCCAGCTTTTTTGATGGTTTTGCTTCATGGGATCTCCCAGTTTTCGTGCTCAGCACCGGCTTCCAGCGGTTCCACCGCATGGTGCAGGCCAAGCAGCATGATGTTATCCAGAAGGCCGCGGTTCAATTTGATGTCCAGCATACTGTACACGCGGATCAGATCGTTGGCGGCAGCCAGTGCCTGACGGCGGGCATTCTCCACCGCCGCAGCCTGTCCCTGCAGGTCGTTGACTACGAACACGTTGTAGCGGCCGCTGCTCTTGTCCATCTCAAAGCGCTCAGCCTTATCCAGCAGGTAAAAAATGCGGCCGATGCTGCTGCCGATGTAGCGCATGCTCTTGCGCTGGCTGGGGTCGTCGGTGGCAAGGGTGGAATACAGTGCACCGTAAATGTTGCTCATGGGTTCAGCGGCAAGAGAGTAGTTCTTGGCGCTCAGGTTCATCTGCACCACGGCCTGATCCCGCTCCTGCACGAACAGCCGTTCCAGCGCCGGGTTCTCCTGCACGGCACGCTCATAGGCGCGGCGCAGCAGCAGACGGTCCACCGCACGGCGCAGGCGCTTGAGCGGCCGCAGCTCGCTGTATTTGCGGTCCTGCAGGTTGTGCCAGCCCAGCAGCACCTCCACCTGTGCGGCCAGCCGGATGCCCTGGGTCTGGCACATGAGCCTGCGCCAGGCCAGTGTGCCCGGGACCCGCTTGCGCTGGCAAGTGGCCTGCCGCCCGGCCAGACTGTCCGAAAGGATGGCAAACAGCACGCCGTTGCTCCGCAGCAGATGGCAGGAATATAATCCGTACGCCTCGTACAGCTGACGTCGCACCCCGCGCAGATAGCGCAGGTAGATATTGTAATCCCGGATGGTGAGCTCCGGCAGATATGGCCGCATCCTACCCTTCATACGCACCTTTTCCTCCTCGGAAGAACCGCAGAATAATAAGGTAAGTATAATCCATTTTCTGCCCGGGTTCAACCATCCTTTGTAAAAAGAGCATGAATTTGTCTCATCTTTGCCGCACGTGGCGCGGAACACAGCGTAAAACTTCCTGTGTTTGCGTCCATTTCCATCTCCTGCCAATTCAGGTCCCGCTTTGTTTTTTTCCGGTAATTACCGGCTGCAATGTAAAAAGCCGCACTGGACAGCTCCGGTGCGGCAGGTAACATTTTTCAATTACTTCTTGTTAAAGCGGTTCGGTGCAGTGCGCTTGCCGTCAAAGCCGGACTTCGGCATCGGCTTTGCAGTGTGCTCAAACTTGGGCGCGCTGTAGTACATATACAGCTGGCAGGGGATCATGCCGTTGTACATCTTGCGGCGCTTGTTGGCACGCTTGCCGTAGTGGGTCTCAAAATCCATATCGGCAGTGATCGCATACACGCCTGCACAGGGGTGTGCTTCCATCTGCCGGCCCAGCGTGCGGGCCAGCTTTGCAGCACCTTCAATGGTGCTCATGCGCTCGCCATACGGGGGATTCGTCAGCACGATGGCCTCCTGCTTTGCGGCAAAGTCGGCCACATCAGCCACTTCAAAGTGGCAGCGCTTTTCCACACCGGCCAGCTTTGCGTTGGCGTTGGCCAGAGCCACAGCGGCAGGGTCGATATCATAGCCAAAGGCTTCAAAGCCCACATCCAGCTTGGCCTCGGCCAGTGCCTTCTGACGCTGCTCTGCCCAGATGGCTGCCGGCACAAAGCCATAGCGCTCGGCGGCAAAGCGGCGCTTCAGGCCGGGGGCAATATTCATGGCTTTCTGAGCAGCTTCGATCAGCAGCGTGCCGCTGCCGCAGAAGGGGTCCTCCACCAGACTGTCGCGGCGCACACGGCCAAGGTCTGCAATGGTAGCCGCCAAAGTCTCGCGGATGGGTGCCTCCATGGCGTTGCGGCGGTAGCCGCGCTTGTGCAGGCCGTCGCCGGTGGTGTCCAGCATGATCTCACACTGATCCTTGCGCAGCATGAAGCGGATCTTGTACTCCGCGCCGGTCTCCGGCAGCACAGAGGTGTGGTGCTTTGCCATCAGGCGCTTGACCACAGCTTTTTTGATGATGCTCTGGCAGGCAGGCACACTGGACAGCTGGCTGTTCAGCGAAGAGCCGGTGACCGGAAAGGCTGCGTCTGCGGGCAGCAGCTCCTCCCACGGGATATCGTACACGCCGTCGAACAGGTCATCAAAGGTGGCGGCCCTGTAGCGGGCCAGCAGCAGCATCACGCGCTCCACCGTGCGCAGATTAAGGTTTGCAGCAGCGATCATCTCTGCGCCGCCGGCAAAGCTCAGACGGCCATCGTCCACGCGGATATTCTCTGCGCCGATGCGGGTCAGCTCAAATTTTGCAGTGGATTCACACCCAAAAAAGCAGGGCGCGATCAGTTCAAATTTTGCAGGCATTGTGGTTCCTTTCTTTTATTACGGAAAAAACAGACCTGCCCGATCAAATGAGACAGGTCTGTTTCCGTTATTTTGATCAGGCTTGAAAAGCGCAGGCCTTTCCGCTCAGCGGCGGCCACCGCGGCCGCGAGGCGCATAACCACCGCCGCGGCGGTTATTGGTCTCGTGATCAAGATCGGCCATCTTCTCTTCGCTCTGGCTCTTGAAGCGGCTCATCATGTCCTCAAAGCTCATGTTATCGGAACGGACGGGAGCCTTGGGCTGCCATACACGGGGTGCGCTGTCGCGGGCAGGGCCTCTGCCGCCCTCACGCGGGGGGCGGCCAGCGCCGCCGCGGCCTGCACCAAAATGACCACCCTCGCGGGGGCCGCCCGGACGGGGACCACCAGAGCGCGGACCGCCTGCAGGGCCTCTGCCCTCACGCGCCGGGCACGGAGGCGGCGGCAGCAGGCGCTTGATGGACAGCGCGATCTTGCCATCCGGTGCAATGTTGATCACCTGCACCTTGACGATATCACCATCGTGCAGAACAGCTGCAATGTCCTGCACGAACTCGTTGGACACCTCGGAAATATGGACCATGCCTACACGGCCCTCCGGCAGTGCGACAAAAGCGCCAAACGGCTTTACACCGGTGACGCGGCCCTCGAATACGTTCCCTACCTCAATTGCCAAAACTCAATACTCCTTGTTTTCCATAGAATGGGCAGCAATTCAGCTGCCGGTCACATCCACAAAGATGCGCTCGTTGGGTGCAGCGTAATTGTAAGAATCCCGCGCGACCCACTCGGTGATCTGGTCTGCATCGCCGCTGAGAATGCGCTGCATCTCCTCGTTTTCAGTCTTTTGCTGGGCGATCTGCTCGTTCAGCGTGTCCAGCTCCGCACGTTTGGAGCTGATGGTGACCTGATTGGAAATGTATGCTGCCAGCATACTCAGCAGCAGCAGGACAAAAAACACCCGTACAAGCGTTTTAACGACCACTTTCTTCTTGCGTTTTCTGCGGTCCGGTGCTGCCATGATCTCTTCTGCCCCCGTTGCATTTGACTCTTACTTTAACACATATGAATTATACATCATGCGGCGCTGGTTTGGCAAGTTCTTTTTGCGCTTTTTTGCAGTTCTTTTTGCGCTGCGGCGTAGTTTGCGCACCTTTCTCCGCCGGGCGCGCCGCCGCTCTGCCGGCCGGAGCACCCGGCGCTGTAAAACGCCTCCCGCTGCACGCAGCGGTGCACCCAGCACAAAGGCTGCTGCACCGGCACCGGCAAAGGCTGCCGCAGCCATGTACCAGCGCAGAACACCGGCATTGCTCTGCCCTGCTGCGTAGCTCTGCACAGCGGCCAGCACAGCGCCCACCCACACCAGATCCGGCACAAAAGCTGCACGCCCTCTGGCCGGGAATACAGCCCGCAGTGCGCCGATACTGGCTCCCAGCACCGTGCAGGCAGCGATCTCCTGCCCAAGGGCTGCAGGCGGCAGTACCGGGATCATCGCAGCAGGCGGCGCAGAAAACCGCCCGCCGGTGCGCTGGCCGTATATTCCAGTGTGTCGATGCGGCCGGTGAACTTCGCCTCCCCGGTCTCCAGATCCAGCGCCGCCATGTTCAGCTGCGCCCCGGTCAGGTGCAGCGTGCCCTTGCCCGTTTCCATGGCAGCGCTGTCGGCATTGCAGTGCAGTACCTTCTGCACACCGGTCACCGTCAGGCGGGCGCGGCTTTCCAAGATCAGATCGTGCGGCGCGGGCTGCGGGTCTCTGGGTGTTTTTTCCGGCATGGTTCGTCTCCCCTTTTCTGGTGCATCCTATGCACCGGACCGGGGCTTTTATGCCTGCTCGCCCTCTGCAATGATCTCGTACATCTCGCGGGCCACATCCTTGGTGCGCGGCTCCACATCCGAGAGCACCTTTACCTTGATGGGCCGGTTGCCGAAGGTCACCTCGATGATGTCGCCCGCCTTGACGGCCTGACTGGCCTTGGCGATCTTGCCGTTGATGAGGATGCGGCCTGCATCGGCCACCTCGTTTGCCACGGTGCGGCGCTTGATCAGACGCGAAACTTTCAAATATTTATCCAGACGCATGGTTCTTCCTCCTGTCACAAAAAAAGCCGCCGCACCCTCTTGCAGGCAGCGGCGGCAAAGCAGATACAGCTTACAGGGTGTCCTTCAGGGACTTGCCGGGCTTGAACACGATGCTGCGGGAAGCGGCAATGGTGATCGGCTCACGGGTGCGGGGGTTGATGCCCTGACGCTCGGCGCGCTCACGCATCTCAAAGGTGCCAAAACCGGAAATGGTGATCTTTTCGCCCTCAGACATGGCCTTGCTCAGTGCTTCAAACACAGCATTGACAGCCTGCTCAGCGCTCTTCTTGCTCATCTCAGTGTTCGCAGCAACCTGTGCGATCAGATCGGTCTTCGTCATAAAAATACCCTCCAGATTTGTTACTTGGTGTTCTTTTTTCTCTATCGGAGCAGGTCACTCGACCTGAGTACCGCTTTGTTCTTTCTGCGCCAGCAGTTCTGCACAATAGCGCTTGGATGCAAAGGTCAGCGCTTCCTCCGCGTCCACACCAGCCAGCCGCATGGCATTGGCCGCAGCAAACAGCAGTTCTCCCGCCGCCTGTGCGTCCTGTTCCCGGTTCCAGCCGTCCAGCGCTGCCTGCAAAGCCTGCCGTGCCGTTTCCGGCGCAGACTGCTCTGCCCCGCAGCGGTCGGCACGCTTCTGCAGCTTCTGGGCACGCATCAAAGCAGGCAGCGTAACCGGCACTGTGCCCAGCTCATCAGCCAGAGTGGTGCGGCCCTTTTCCTTATTTTTGAGCGCATCCCAGCCGTTTATACCCGCATTTTGTGCCGCCGAGGACGCAAAGATGTTCGGATGCCGGAACACCAGCTTCTCGCACACCTCACGGCAGACATCCTCAAAAGTAAAGCGCCCGCGCTCTTCTTCGATCACCGCGTGGAACGCCACCTGCATCAGCACATCGCCCAGCTCTTCCTGCATCAACTGCGGATCGTCAGCATCAATGGCCTCCAGCGCTTCGCAGGTCTCTTCCAGAAAGTTCTTCCGGATGGAAGCATGGGTCTGTACCTTATCCCACGGACAGCCGTTCTCCGGGTCCCGCAGGATACGCAGAATTTCCAGCAGCTGCTCTGCCGTATAGGGTGCCTTTGGCTGCCAGTCCAGCACAGCGCTCACCTGCCTTGTAAAAGATACTGTATATTGTATCGCATCTCATGCAGTTTTGCAAGACAAAGTGCGCAAATTTCCCGCATTTCGCCTGCATTTTCCGCTCGCAAAAACAGGACGGTGCCCTGTGGGGAGCGCCGCCCTGTTGCTGAACCGTTTTATTACAGCTGTGCACCGCACTTGTTGCAGAACAGTGCATCGTCCGAGACGGGAGCACCGCACTGCGGGCAGGCTTTGTGCTCTTCCGGTTGGTCAGCAGGAACTTCCTCGTGCACCACATATTCCACCTCGGCAGCTTCCGCCGGGGTCAGGGATGCTTTCAGACGGGCGATCTCCTGCTCGATGTTATCGATCATCTCGATATACTTATCCACCAGCGGCTGGTTTTCTTCCTTGCCCTTGGCCAGACTGTACACCAGTGCGCCCAACTGGCGCTGTGCCTTGAGCAGCTTGCCCTGCTCATTTACGATCAAAGCCTGAGTCTTGCCCTTTTCGGCCAGGTCCAGCGCAGCGTTCTTGCCTTTTTCGGCATATTCCAGACCCATTTCCTTGATCTTGTTGAAATCCATAAAAGACACCTCTCTTACTATCGGCCTGTTTATCGTTGGCCATGTGCGGATGTTATCTCCATTATAGCGCACAGGCCGCTCGTTTGCAATGAACGGACCGCATTTTTTACAGTTTGGTGCCGGTTTGGAAACAATTTTTTCGCATTCGGCCTAAATTCACACGATAATTTCACACATCGGCATTCTGTGCCCTGCGGTCGGCTGCGCCGCCATAGAATTCCCGCAGCATGCTGTCCTCCGGCAGCAGCTCCAGCTCCAGCGGTGCCACATGCTCAAAGCGGCGGGCTGTCTCGTCCCACAGCTCGGCATTGTGGCCTTCCAGCGTGAACTGACGGCGCACCACGCCCAGCAGCTTGGAGATCAGGCCCAGCTCGTAGGTAAAGGAGGTATCCAGCAAAAAGTCTGCCGTGGTTTTGAAGCCCTTGATATACCGCGTCTCACCGTCCAGCACGCGGTCCCACATGGCAAGGGTCTTTTCCGGGCTGCGGCCGCGCGCTGCAGCGTCCCGCAGGGTGCGGCGGCACAGGCGGATATCCTGCGTGTTGATGACGCGGCGGCCATCGATGCAGTATTCCTCCCGCAGGCCTGCATAGATGCGGTAGATGTCGTCGCCCTTTACAAGGCCGGTCAGCTCCGGGTTCAGCGCATGGATGCCCTCCACGATGCATACACCGCCCTGCAGGTCGATGGGCTCCACCTCTGCCGAGCGCTTTTCGGCAGAGAAATCGTAGATGGGCAGCACGGTCTTGCCCGTCTCGCTCAGCTCCCGCAGGCACTGCTTGATGAGCGGCAGATCCAGCGTATCGGGGTTCTCGTAGTCCAGCGTGCCGTCCGGCAGGCGCGGATAGAACTCTGCGCCTTTGAAGAAATTATCCAGACTGACCACCTGCGCCGGGGTCCCGCGCTTTTGCAGAGCCTTTGCAACGCAGTGGGCGCTGGTGGTCTTGCCGCTGGCCGACGGGCCGGTGAGCATGACGATCTTTGCACCGGAAAGCTGCACTTTCTGGGCGGCGTAATCTATCCTTTGGGCATAGCTCTGCTCACTCAGGTCGGCAAGTGCCTGCGGGCTGCGGGCTGCCACATTGTACAGATCGATCTCAACCAGACGTTTGGGTACCCAAATCGTGATCATAAAAATCAGCCACTCCTTTTTTGCGTTCCAGCACCTCCGCAAAACGCTGGATATATTCGTTCGGATACTTAAAATTGAAAATGCGCTGCATCCGTTTTCCGCCGTCGGCCACCAGCTTGGTGCTGCCGCCTGCACCGGCGGAGAGGATGGTCTGGACTTCCTCCATGATATAGATGTTGTAATATCCCTCGTGGCCCGGCTTGCACCAGCCCACGTTTTCCAGGTTCTGCAGAGTATTCTTCTGGCGGTAGAGGTAGTAGGGCCGGTAACCCGCCTCGGCCAGCAGATTGCACTTTTCCAGCATGGCGGCGACGTCGGCGTAGTCGTTCTCCTTCTGGTCCTCAATGACGATGCGGGAAGCGCGCTTGAGGGTGAGGGTGTGCACGGTGATGTTCTCCGGGTCCAGCGCGATGGCCTGCCGCAGGCTGCGCTCAAAACTTTCCACCGTGTCGCCGGGCAGGCCGGCGATCAGGTCCATGTTGATATCATCATGACCGGCCTTGCGCGCTTCGGCATAGCAGTCCAGAATGTCCTGCGCCGAGTGCTTGCGCCCAATGCCCGCCAGCACCTCGTCCGAGAAGGTCTGCGGGTTGATGGAGATGCGGGTAGCGCCGTATTCCTTGATGACCGCCAGCTTTTCGGCATCCGTGCAGTCCGGACGGCCTGCCTCCACCGTATATTCCACGACCTTCGAGAGGTCAAAATTCGCCCGGACCGTGCCCATCAGCTGCCGCAGCTGGTCGGCAGACAGGCTGGTGGGCGTGCCGCCGCCAATGTAGATGCTGCAAAGGGTAAGCCCCGCCTTGTCAGCCTGAATGCGGATCTCTTCCACCTCTCGGCACAGACAGTCCACATAAGGCTGCACCATCTTGCGGTCGCGATCCAGATTGCAGCTGACAAAGCTGCAGTAGCTGCACCGGGACGGGCAGAACGGGATGCCGATGTACAGGCTGTAGGTCCCGGGTTCATTGCCCACTTTCAAAATCGGCTCCTGCAGGTCGGCAATGGCCTTGGCCATCTGGTATTTCTGCTGGGAGCAGTCGAACCGGTCAAGGAAGAAGCGGTCGATCTCCGCTTCCGTCCAGCCTGCGGCGCGCTTGTCGTGGATGAGCCGCACCGGGCGCACACCGGTCATTTTACCCCATGGCGGGCGGATGCCGGTCCAATCCCGCAGCAGATCATAGGTCAGGCTGGCAAGGCTGAATTCCGGGGTCTCGCCGCCCTGTTCCACAGGCGCGGGCAGCGGTGCGTGTCGTTCAGCACTTCTGCCGTCCTGACGCACCAGTGCATGCAGGCCGTCCGGCGTTTTTTCTGCCCAGACGCAGTCCTCGGCGTTCTCCGGCGGGGTGAGGGTGAGCGGTGCCATGGGGTAAAACAAACGCACCAGATGCTCCACTTCGTAGCCGGAAGGCAGGCCGGTAATATAAATCTTCATGTTGTTCACTCTTTAAAATAAATCATTGTTGCCGTGCACAGCGCTGCGGATGAAATAATTGTTGTCCAGTTCGTCGCCAAAGGTGGAGAACTCGCCATGGCCGGGCAGCACCTGCGTGCCGCGCGGGATGGGCAGCTTTGCCAGCTTACGCAGACTCTCGGCCATCTGTGCACTGCTGCCGCCCTCCAGATCGGTACGGCCGATGCTGCCTGCAAACAGGGTATCGCCGCAGAAGAGATACTCGCCGCACAGCAGCACCACGCCGCCGGGCGTATGGCCGGGCGTGTGCCAGACCGTGAACTGCAGCTCGTCTACCGAGACAGTCTCCCCTTCTGCGTAGCCGCAGTCCGCTGCGCTCAGCGGATACATGCGGTCGCCTGCAAGGTCGGCAGCCTCACAGTAGAGCTTTGCGTTCCACTCGGTACGCAAGGCTTCGGCGCTGCCCACATGGTCGTAGTGGCCGTGGGTGCACAGGATGGTGGTGAGCTGCGCATTGTTTTCCTTTAAAATTTTATCGTAGGTCTGCGCATCTGCCGCCGGATCAATGACCACGGCATGGCCTGCGTCGGAAATGAGCAGGAAGGTATTGGTATACAGCGGCGCAGCGCCCGGAATATGAAAAGCCTGCATGGCGGTCACTCCTTTTTCTTCCACTCGTCGGTATCGATGATAATGGTGCAGGGTCCTTCGTTCACAAGAGCCACCTGCATGTCCGCGCCAAACTCGCCGTGCTGAACATCCTTCAGGCCCTGTTTGTTCATCTCTGCAAGGAACAGCTCGTAAGCATCCACGGAGAGCGGCGGCTTTGCGGCCTTGATAAAGCTGGGCCGGTAGCCTTTTTTCGTGTCGCCGTAAAGGGTGAACTGGCTCACCACCAGAGCCGAATAGCCAAGGTCCTTTGCGCTGAGATTCAGCTTGCCCTCTGCGTCCGGGAAGATGCGCAGGCCTGCGCATTTATCGGCAAGCTTGGGCACGATGTCCAGACTGTCGGTATCCCTGACACCCAGCAGGATCATAAGGCCCGGCCCGATGGCCCGCGGCTCACCGCCGTTTACCCGCACACTGGCGGAAGACACCGCCTGAATGACTGCACGCATGTTTTAGCTCCTTGTCACCTTGAGCACGTCCTTCACCTTGGAAAGTCTTGCGACCACACGGTTGAGGTGCTCGGTATTGTTGATGCCGATGGTCAGGCTGACCATGGCGCAGTTGTTTTCCACCTGACGGGCGTTCACCGCATAGATGGGCACCCGGATATCCGCCAGCGCAGCCAGCACATCCTGCAGCAGCTCGTTGCGGTTCAGCGCGATGATCTCAATGCCGGCCTTATAGCTGTCCTTGACGCTGTCGGCCCAGTACGCCTTGACCCAGCGGGGGGCGTTGGTGGGATCCTTCATGCTGGAAATGGCGTTCACGCAGCTCTGCTTGTGGATGGAAACGCCAAAGCCGCGGGTGATAAAGCCCACGATGGGGTCGCCCGGCAGCGGGCTGCAGCACTTGGCAAACTTGATGGGGGTGTTATCGAAGCCTTCCACCACCACGCCGTCGGTAGCGTGCACACGGCTCAGGTCCACCTTGGGCAGGTCTTCCCCGGCCTTTTCCTCCGAAGCTTTCAGCTTCTGCCACTCCTCCTTGAGCTTGGGCAGGCAGTTGGCAATGGTCATGCCGCCGTAGCCGATGGCGGCATAAAGCTCCTCGGCATTGTTCTGGCGCAGGCGGCGGGAACAGCTGTTGATAAAATCGTCCAGCTGGTCGTCCGGAATGATGATCATTTCCCTGCGCAGCTCACGGGCCAATGCATCACGTCCCTGCGTGATATTTTCCTCGCGGCGCATCTTTTTGAACCAGTTTCGGATCTTACTCTTCGCTTCGCTGGTGCGCACGATCTTGAGCCAGTCGCGGCTGGGGCCTTTGTCCGCCGGGCCAAGGATCACTTCGATGATCTCGCCGGTGGAAACGATGTGGTCGATGGGCACCATGCGGTTGTTCACCTTGCAGCCCACCATGCGGTTGCCCACCGCCGAATGGATCGCATAGGCAAAATCGATGCAGGTAGCGCCGGTAGGCAGGTTGATGACATCGCCCTTGGGGGTAAAGGCAAACACTTCCTCCGGCAGCAGGTCGCTCTTGAGGTCGTGCAGCAGATTGCCGGAATCCTCGCTGACGCGCTGGTTTTCCAACAGCTGGCTCACCCATGCCAGACGTTCGTCCAGCTTGTCGTGGCCATCCAGACCTTCTTTATACTTCCAGTGGGCCGCAACGCCGTACTCGGCCTGCTCGTCCATCTTGCGGGTGCGGATCTGCACCTCAAAGGGGATGCCCTCGTGGCCGATGACGGTGGTATGCAGGCTCTGGTAGCCATTGGGCTTGGGAGTGGAGATATAGTCCTTGAAGCGGTTGGGCAGCGGATGGTACATATCGTGGATGAGGCCCAGAGTGCTGTAGCACTCGGCCAGCGTATCCAGAATGACACGCACCGCATAGATATCGTAGATCTCATCAAAGGACTTGTTCTGCATGATGGTCTTGCGATAGATGCCGTAAATGCTCTTGACGCGGCGCTTGATGGTAGCGCCCTCAATGCCGCTTTCGGCCAGCCGCCGCTCGATCACACCGGACACCTTTGCAAGGAACTCCTCGCCTGCACGCTCACTGAGCATCCGGCTGATCTCCTCGTAGCCCACAGGGTCAAGGTAATGCAGGCTGCGGTCTTCCAGCTCTTCCTTCACGTTCAGGATTCCCAGACGGTTGGCGATGGGGGCATACACCTCCATAGTCTCGCGGGCTTTATCGCGGCGCTTCTGTTCCGGCCATGCATCACCGGTGCGCATGTTGTGCAGCCGGTCGCACAGCTTAATGATCATCACGCGCACATCGCGGCTCATGGCCAGCAGCATCTTGCGCAGGTTTTCAGCCTGCAGTTCCTCAATGTTAGAGAACTGGATCTTGGTCAGCTTGGTCACGCCGTCCACCAGCAGGGCAACTTCCTCTCCAAAGGCGGCTTTCAGGTCGTCCAGTGTAGTGGGAGTGTCCTCCACCACATCGTGCAGCAGGGCCGCAGCAATGCTCTCGGAGTCCATACCAAGATCCAGCACCAGCCGTGCCACAGCCAGCGGATGGCAGATATACGGCTCGCCGCTGCGGCGGCACACCCCCTTGTGGGCAGTGTTGGCAAGGTCATATGCCTTTTTGATCATCTCCATATTGTAGGAGCGGCCGCTGGCCTTGATGGCCTCACACAGCTTTTCCCAGGTAACGATCTCCGGCCGCACCTCCGAAGGCAGCGCGCCTTCCGGGGCATCGGCCAGCTGTGCTGTTGCAGAAACGGTAGCCGTTTCCTGCACCGGTACCGGCTGATGCAGGTGGGTCTTTGCGGAGTAGAGATCCTCTTCCCGCACCGGCTTGGGTGCCGGGACCGCAGCTTTCTTTCCCTCTGGCATTTTACATTCCCTCCAAACATTTCAGGATCGGGGCATCCGCAAGGTTCTTTTTGCCCTGCGCAGGCACAAGCTCCAGATATTTTGCCCCACCCTTTTCCACCGTGGCGATCAGTCCCACCTGTTCCAAGGCCGTCACTGCCACCAGTGTTTTGCCTGTATTTTCCTCGCCCAGTTTTGCGCACAGCGGCTGCAGATCTTCTGCGTGCCAGCGGCGCGCCTGCAGCTCACGGTACACTGTGACGATATCACTGCGCTCAGGCGTAATAAGCTTTTTCTGTTCCTCAGTCAGGGGTGTGCCGCGGCGCAGCGCCACCACAAAAGCAGCCTGCTCCGCAAGCTTTGTGCCCAGCCCTGCCGGATGCAGGTCCAGAATGCGGCCCGAAAGCTGTGCGCCTCGGGGCGAATCGTAGACCGAAAGGTTCAGCGCAGCATCCACCACATCGCCCATGGCATAGGGCAGCTGTTCCGGCGGCATACCGAACCACACGGCATACACGCTGGCATTACCCTGCCGCAGGCGCAGGCGGCTGTGCCTGCCCTCCGATACCGGGTATACCCCATCCAGCACGGCGTTCTGCAAAAGGAACACCGGGGTCGGGTTCTCGGCCCCATAGGGAGCCAGCTGGTCGAGCTTCCGCACACTTTCCACGGTCACACGGTCCAGATGGATGGGCAGGTCGCACTCCAGCGGGGTGGTATGCAGCACCGGGCATTCCCGTGCTGCCCAGTCGTTCAGGCGGCGGCGCAGAGCGGGCAGATTTTCTTCCCGCACCGAAAGGCCCGCAGCCATGGCATGGCCGCCGTAGCGGATGAGCAGATCTGCGCAGGCACCAATGCAGGCATGCAAATTGAAGCCCTGCACGCTGCGTCCGCTGCCCTTGCATTCGCCGTGCTCGTCGATCGTCACCACGATCACAGGCCGGCCGGTGCGTTCCACCAGCCGGGATGCCACGATGCCAATGACACCGGGGTGCCAATCGCGGCCCCACAGCAGCATCACGCGGTCTTCCAGCCGCTCCGGTTCCTGTTCCAGCAGTTCCTGCGCGGCCTTGAAGATCTGCAGCTCTGTCTCCTGACGCTTTGTATTGATCTCGTTCAGTTTATGGGCCAGCTCTGCGGCGCGGTCCGGGTCCTCACACATCACCAGCTGCAAAGCCGTAACAGCGTTGTCCATGCGGCCAGCCGCATTGATGCGGGGCGCAATGGCGTAGCTGACATTTTCTGCGGTGACCGGTCTGCCCGCAAGGCCCACCTCTTCCAGCAACGCTTCCAGACCCGGACGGTCCGTGTTCTGCAGCTGGCGCAGGCCCGCCTTGACAAGGGTGCGGTTTTCGCCGGTAAGCGGCATCACGTCCGCCACAGTACCCACAGCGGCAAGGTCGCCGCAGTAGTCCAGCATTTCTTCCGGCGGGCAGCCATCCAGTGCGGCACACAGCTTGAACGCCACGCCCGCACCGCATAGGCCCTTGAAGGGACTGGTGTCGTCCTCACGACGGGGGTCTACCACGGCAATGGCCTTGGGCAGAGTTTCCGGCGGCAGATGATGGTCGGTAATGATCAGGTCAATGCCCAGTTCAGCGGCATAATCGGCTTCTTCCACAGCAGAAATGCCGTTATCCACCGTCACGATCAGCTTGCAGCCCTTATCGTGGATGGAACGGATGGCATTGCGCGAAAGGCCGTAGCCGTCGCCCTCGCGGCTGGGCAGCATACATTTTACGGTAGCCCCCATGCCCTTGAGATGCTGGTACAGCAGGGCCGTGGCCGTCACACCGTCCACGTCATAATCGCCGAACACCACAATGGTCTCGCCCTCGTCAATGGCCCGCCAGATGCGCTCGCAGGCCTTGTCCATATCGGTGAGCAGCGAAGGGTCGCTCAACTCTTCCTCACCGGCAAGCAGAGTCAGTGCTTCGGTAGGGTCGGTGATGCCGCGGGCCGTCAGCACGCCCGCCAACAGGGCATTTTCCTTCTGCTGGGCGGCAAGGGCGGCCGCATATTTTTGCTCGCTCCACGGCTCGTCGTTCTGTGCGTTATATTCCAGTTCTTCGGTGGCCTGCTCCGCAATCGCCTGCGTCAGCTCCCGCAGCGCGGCACGGTCCAGCGGCTTCAGATTCCATGCACGGTAGGTCATTCAAAATTTCCTCCCGTCAGGCCGTCGTTGGCCAGCATTCCCTGCAGGGCGGCGATCTCAGAAGAGACATCCATCGCTACATCCGAGAGCAGCGTATCATACAGGGTGTCGTAGGCCTGATTCAGCGTGTGAAGGATGCCCGCGATATCGCGGCGGATGGTCTCGGCGTTTTCGCCCTGCTGGCCCTGCACATCGTTGTAGGTGTGCAGCAGCTTGAGGGTGGTGGGGATATAGTATTCCGCAAAGCGGCGGGCCTTGGGCAGGCTTTCCGGGTGTGCTTCCAGCCAGTCACAGATGGCAGTGGTGGTGGTCTGCATATGGTCCAGCTCTTCGCGGCCCTGCGCATCCTGCATCAGCTGTTTTTCCTGCTGCAGCACGGCGGCAAAGCGGCGGGTCGTTTCCAGATTGAGCGGCACATCGTCTGTTTTTTCTGTCGCCGGTTCCGGCTGCGGCGGTGCCTTGGAGGCTGCGGCAGCTTCCTGCGCGGCACGGTAATCCTCAGCAGTCAGGTAAAGCTTTTCCGCTTTTTCGTCCACCCATGCACTCAGCCAGCCATTGCGGATGAATCTGCGCACCCGCTTGAGGGCACGGGTCTTTTTCTCGTCCACGGCTTCCAGCGGCAGGCCCTTTTTGCAGTCAAAGCCTTCTGCTGCCTCGGCCAGACGGAGCAGCGTCTTGCTGGCCTTCAGGCGGGACGCACCGGCAGTGATCATCCACACGAACACGGCGGTGACAGCCGCAAAGCACCAGCCGGTGATCCGCACCGCCCCCAGCGCAAAGATGCCCATGGCTGCAGCATTTTCAGCCATAAAGCTGTCCTGCAGAAGAGCCTGCAGAACAGCCGCATTGGGCGTAAACAGGCCCGCCGCACCCAGACAGGAAACCGCCGTGATGCCAAAGATCACCGTAAACGTAATGCCGACTGCCAGCAATGCGCAGCCTGCGCTGTAGCGCTTTTTGGCACTGGCGCGGATCTCGTCTGCCGGGGTCGTCTCTGCCTTGCCGAACATCTGCCGGAACCAGCCGGAAACACCTGCGGCCTGCGCGTTGATACAGTCCTCATTCAAGCCCTGTTTCGTATTCTGCGCATTCTGACGGCTGCGGTAGTATTCATCCCGGCTGCTGCGGAACGCCTTTGCCGCTTCGCCAAGGCCAAAGTTTGCAGCATTCACCGCCGCACGGCCCACACCATAGGCGCGGTCACCAATGTCCTCCCCTTTGCCCTCAAAGCCATGGGCAAAGGCATCCGACACGGTATCGCCAAAGGCGCGCAGCTGGTTTTCCAGCTCCTGCTGCACCTGACGGCCCTCATTTTCTCTCATTGTATCGTTTTCACGATCGTTCATCAAATTCTTCTCACCCTTCTGCCGGTGCATACCGGCTGATGATGGCGCGGGCCACCCGCAGGCCATCCACGGCGGCGCTCATGATGCCGCCCGCATATCCGGCACCCTCGCCGCAGGGATACAGACCTGCCAGCTGGGTGCATTCAAAATTTTCTTCCCGCTTCAGCCGCACCGGGCTGCTGGTGCGGGTCTCAAGACCCGTAAGGATTGCTTCCGGCGCGGTATAACCCGCAATTTTGCGCTCATAGGCGCGCAGGCCCGCCCGCAGCGTTTCGGCCAGCTCCTGCGGCAGCAGTGCGCCGAGGTCTGCCGCAGCAACGCCGCGGTCATAGGTAGGCTGCACGCGTCCAATGTTCAGCTGGCCGCGCCCTTCCAGAAAGCTCTGGATGTTTTCTGCCGGAGCGGCATACTCCCCTGCACTGCGCCCAGCGGCGTAGGCTTTGGCTTCCAGCTCCCGCTGGAACGCGATGGCCCGGCGCGGATCGTCTGCAAAATCCTTGCCGCCCACGCTCACCACCACGGCCGCGTTGGCATTTTTGCCATTGCGGGCGTGGAAGCTCATGCCGTTGGTCACTACACGGCCTTCCTCGCTGGCCGATGCCACCACCTGCCCGCCGGGGCACATGCAGAAGGTGTAAACGCACCGCTCCCCCACATGCTGGGAGAGTTGATACTCGCCCCGCGGCAGAGCCGGATGCCCGGCAGCCTCGTGATATAAGCTCTTTTCGATCTCACTCTGCAGATGCTCGGCGCGGAAGCCCACGCTGAACGGCTTGCATTCCAGCTGCAGGCCGCCGTCCATCAGCATCCCGAAGGTATCGCGGGCCGAGTGGCCCACCGCGAACACCAAAGCTTCGCAGGCAAAGGTGCCATTTGTGGTAAAAATGCCGGTGAGCTGACCATTTTTCTGTTCAAAGCCGGTCAGGGCCGTGTTGAAATGCACCTCACCGCCCAGAGCTTCGATCTCCTTGCGGATAGAGGTGATCACACCGCGCAGCAGGTCGGTGCCCACATGGGGCTTCTGCTTCCAGGCGATCTCCTCCGGCGCACCGTGCTGCAGGAACACCTCGGTAACAAAGCCGCACAGCTCATCGCCGATGCGGGTGGTCAGCTTGCCATCCGAAAAGGTACCGGCACCGCCCTCGCCAAATTGAATGTTCGCATTCACATCCAGTTCGCCGGTAGCAGAAAAATGTTCCACCGCCTTTACGCGCTCGTCCAGCGCCGGGCCGCGCTCCAGCACAATGGGCTGATAGCCCTGCCGGGCCAGCAGCAGCGCTGCAAACAGGCCCGCCGGGCCAAGGCCGCACACCACAGGCCGATGTGCCAGTGGCTGGATGCCATTCTGCACCGAAAAATCCACCTTCTGCTGCAGAGAAGCATCACCACAGCGGGCTGCAAAAGCCGCTTCCTCGGCAGGTTCTTTCAGGGTGACAGCCACGGTATACACCAGCTTGGGCTGGCCGTGGCGGGCATCCACCGAGAGCTTTGCCACGCCCAGATGCTGCACCTTTCCGCGCGGGATGCGGGCGGCGTGCAGGGCTTTTTCAAATGCCTGCGGCTCTCCGGCAGAGAGCGGCAGACGGATGTTGCGAACCAGAATCATGTTATCGTGTGTTCCTTTTTGTTTCAGTTGCTTTCGATGCGGCACTGCAGCACATAGCTGCCCAGTGCAAAGATCTTGCCGTTGGAGGGCACATACAGGCGGCAGGCGATGTTCTGCTCGCCGGTCGCCACCGAGAAATCCTCGGCATCGATCTCAATGACCACCTGCTCCGGGGTCAGCGTTTCGATCGCGCCCTTGGGGCCGCAGAGCGTTACATTCATCAGGCGTTCGGTCTGCACCGTCAGCTGGTAGGTAGAGGGCAGGTTGACCACCTGCACGCAGGTATTGGGCAGGTTCATGGTCTTGGTTCCCAGATTGGAGCAGTCAAAGCTGACCGTTATGGTGGAAATGTTATCCAGCAGATAGATGTCTGCGGGCAGGTCGATGGGCAGCTCATAGCTCTTGTTCAGTGCAAAGGTGGAAAGGTCGATATTGCCGATGGGCAGCGTGGACAGCATATCGATCTTATCTGCCGGACCTGCCACCTTGAGCTGCTTGCGGCTGAGTGCATATACCAGCATCGAATCATCAAAATCACGCGGTGCATTGATGAAATTCACGTCCACCGGCAGCGTTGCCATCTTGTACACCTGCAAGGTCACATCCACGCTGTTCTCTTCCAGCTCCGTGTACTCAAACTTGACTTCCTTGCCGCCGGAGGTATAGAAGCGCAGCGGCGTGTTCAGCGTGATGGACTCGGTCAGTTCGCCGCTGTAGGTCACCTCTGCAGTGCAGGTAGCAACTTTATTCAGCTCACTGCTGGGGCCGGAAAGGGTGATATTCTCCTTGGAAACATCCGTACTATAAAGGATATAACCGTCCGCGATGGTCAGGTAGTTGGTGGTAATGGTCACAGGCAGGGTCTTTTCCTCCACCACGTCAAACACCACATCCACCGTGTTGTCATTGCCTTCCATGGTCACGGTCACACCGTTCAGCAGGCCGTTGGCACCGCGTACCAGCAGGCGCAGGGTCTTTTCGCCGCTGTCGCGTACGCTGGAAAAATCCGGGTAGACCACAAAGTCGGAAGCCGTCAGCCCGCCGATGGTGTATCCGTCGCCGGAGATTTTCAGGTTCACGGTCTTATCCTCGGCGCTGACGATGCTCAAGCCCCGGGAGGTGTAAGCAGCGGAATCGTAGGTATAATCCACCGGCACATTGTAGATGGTGTTGCTGGTGCCGGGCTGGACGATGATGGTGACCACCATCCATGCAACGATGGCACCCAGCACCGAAAGTGCCAGCCGGATGCGGCGGTCGTCCAGAATGTTTTTCTTATGGGCGACCGCAGGCTTTGCGCCATTTTTCTTGTTGGGTTCGTTGTTCATTGCGCATCGTCCTCCTTCTGGCTGACCCATTTCCACAGACGGTCCAGCTGACCGCGCCAGCCGCTGACCGTCGTCTTTTCGGTGGTGGTCTCCTTGGGGATCATCTCATCCACCAGACGGGTATACAGGGTCTGCCGGTCAAAATGGCGGATCAGCACGCCGTTTTTCGCCATGGAGATGATGCCGGTCTCCTCGCTGACCACGATGGCGATTGCATCGGAATTTTCGGCAATGCCAAGGCAGGCGCGGTGACGAGTGCCCATATCCTTGCCAAGATCCAGATTGTTGGAAAGCGGCAGCACACAGCCCGCGGCTTTGATGCGGCCATTCTCAATGATGGCAGCACCATCGTGCAGGGGCGTGCCCTCGTAGAAAATGGTGCCCAGCACTTCCAGATTGACCGCACTGTTCACCGGCGTGCCGGTGCGCACGATCTCCGAAAGGTTCGTGTGGCGTTCCAGCACGATCAGTGCACCGGTCTTGGTCTCAGAAAAGCGCTCTGCCGCATCGCAGATGGCAATGATGGCGCTGCGCCATGCACCCTTCAGGCTGGGATCGTTGTAGCGGCCTTTGACATTGAACAGCTTGGCGGCCCACTGGTCGGTCTGGCCCATGCGCTCCAGCGCACGGCGGATCTCCGGCTGGAACAGCACCACCAGCGTCAGCAGGCCCACCTGCAGCAGTGAGTTCAGCAGCCATGTGACGGTACGCATGTTCAGCGTTTCTGCCACCAGATAGACGGCCATCACCAGCAGCGCACCCTTGAACAGCTGGCCGGCGCGGGTGCGGTTGACAATGCCCAGCAGCTGGTAAATCAGGAAGGAAATGATGATGATATCCAGCAAATCGACCAGTTTGAAGGTCTGGAAATTTGCAATGATCGCGTTCAGAGTCATTGGTACACGCTCCCGTTTACAGTGTTTCGATCAGGGCAACAGCGTGGGCGGCAATGCCCAGCCCCTCACCGGTAAAGCCCAGATGTTCCTCGGTGGTGGCCTTCACACTCACAGCATCCACCGGCAGGCCGAAGGCATCGGCCAGATTCTGGCGCATGGCCGGAATGTACGGCGCAAGCTTGGGCCGCTGACACAACAGCGTCGCGTCGATATTTTCAATGCGGAAGCCGTGCTCCTTTAAAATTTCGGCCACACGGCGGGCCAGCTTCAGGCTGTCGGCACCGGAGTAGGCCGGGTCATTGTCCGGGAAATGCTGGCCGATATCCCCCAGCGCAGCGGCACCCAGCACAGCATCCATCACCGCATGGGCCAGCACATCTGCATCCGAGTGGCCCAGCAGGCCTTTTTCAAAGGGCACTTCCACGCCACCCAGGATCAGCTTGCGGCCTTCCACCAGACGGTGCACGTCATAACCATGTCCAATGCGCATTTTGTGTTCCTCTTTCTGTTCCGGGCGGGGCAAGTCCTCGCGGGTCGTGATCTTATAATTGGCGTAATCGCCCTGCGTCAGCTGCACGGCGCGGCCGGTCAGCTCGAACAGGCTGCAGTCGTCGGTGACAAGGCGGGCTTTTTCGGCATCTAGCTCTTCCAGCGCAGCAAGGTACTCTGCGCGGTCAAAGCACTGAGGGGTCTGCACCGCATACAGGGTGCTGCGGTCGGGCGTTGTGTACACAAAGCAGGCATCCGGCACGGTCTTTCCGTTGCCGCGCGCTGCAGCCTTGATGGTATCCTTTACCGGTACGGCAGGTGCAGCTGCGCCGCACCGGGCCGCTGCTTCCAGCGCTGCTGTGATGACGGCCTGACTGACGAAGGGTCTTGCCGCGTCGTGCACTGCCACAAGCTCCCCTGCTGCCGCCAGCACGCCGTTTTTTGCGCTCTCAGCGCGGGTGGTGCCGCCCGTTACGATCTGCACAGGCTTTGTGCAGTCTGCTGCCTGCTGCTCCACAAAGGCGCGGTTCTTACCGGCCACCAGCACGATCTCCGTGACAAGCGGATCCTGTTCAAACGCGCGGATGCTGCGGTGCAGCACGGTCTCGCCGCCCAGATCAAAGCTGAGCTTGTCAAAGCCCATGCGTGTGGAAGACCCCGCCGCCACCAGTACTGCGGATACTCTCTTTTCCAATTTCTTCACCTGCCCGATTCCTATAGTAAGCCATATTTTATTATAGCGTATAACTTCCCAAACTGCAACCAATATTCTACAGCAAAAATGCCCCTCTGCACACAGCAGAGGGGCACAAACTTGTTCTTGATGGAGTTTACTTCAGGATCGGCTCGATGGCAGCAGCCAGAGCATCCTTCTGTGCCTGTGCTTCAGCCAGATCCTTGCCCAGAGTGGTGAAATAGGTCTTGATCTTCGGCTCAGTGCCGGAGGGACGCACCACAACGGTCGCACCGTTTTCCAGACTGTAGATCAGCACGTTTGCAGCGGGCAGACCGGTCTCCTCGGGCTTCTTGTAGTCGGTCACCTTGACCACCTTGTGGCCAGCCAGCTCGGCGGGCGGGTTATCACGCAGCTTCTGCATGATGGAAGCCATCTTCTCCATGCCGGTCAGGCCGGGGAACTCGAAGCTGTCCACCTTGTTCAGGTAGCGGCCATACTGTTTATAGATCTCTTCCAGACGCTGCTTGATGGAGGAACCGATGCTGCGGTAGTAAGCGGCCATTTCACAGATCAGCATGGAACCGATGACGGCATCCTTATCGCGCACATAGGGGCCGGCCAGATAGCCGTAGCTCTCCTCGAAGCCAAAGATGAAGCGGTCCACCTCACCGGCAGCTTCCAGATTTGCGATCTGGTCGCCGATCCACTTGAAGCCGGTCAGCACGCTGCGCATTTCCACGCCGTAGTGTGCGGCAATGGCATCGGCCAGAGGAGTGGATACGATGGACTTGACGGCGACCGGGTTTTTGGGCATGGTGCCCTTTTCGATGCGGCCTGCGCAGATGTAATCCAGCAGCAGAGCGCCCATCTCGTTGCCGGATACCAGCTCATAGCTGCCATCCGGGCACTTCATGGCAATGCCCACGCGGTCGGCATCGGGGTCGGTGGCCAGCATCAGATCGGCACCAGTCTTGGTTGCCAGCTCCAGACCCAGCTTCAGAGCCTCGAAAATTTCGGGGTTCGGGTAGGAGCAGGTGGTAAAGTAGCCGTTGGGGTACTCCTGCTCGGGCACGATGGTGATATCGGTGATGCCCATATCGTTCAGCACATGAGTGACAGGCACCAGACCGGAACCATTCAGCGGGCTGTACACCAGCTTCAGGCCGGCAGTCTTGCACAGGCCCGGGCGCACCTGACGGGCCTCAATGGCATCATACAGTGCCTTCTTGCAGTCGTCGCCCACAAAGCGGATCAGGCCCTGCTCCACGCCCTCGGCAAAGGAGATGTACTTTGCACCGGTCAGCACATCCGTCTTCTGGATCTCATCGTACACGATGGCGGCAGCATCATCGGTCATCTGGCAGCCATCCGGGCCGTAGGCCTTGTAGCCGTTGTACTTGGCCGGGTTGTGAGAAGCCGTGACCATGATACCAGCATTGCACTGGTAGTAACGGGTAGCAAAGCTCAGTGCAGGCACAGGCATCAGAGCATCGTAAATGCGCACCTTGATACCGTTTGCCGCCAGAACGCCTGCGGCGGTCTTGGCAAAGATATCGCTCTTCAGGCGGCTGTCGTAGCTGATAGCCACAGTCTGGCTGCCGCCCTGAGTCTTGACCCAGTTTGCCAGACCCTGCGTGGCCTGACGCACAACATAGATATTCATACGGTTGGTGCCAGCGCCCAGAACGCCGCGCAGACCAGCGGTGCCAAACTTCAAAGCCACAGCAAAGCGGTCCTTGATCTCGTCATCATTTCCCTCGATCTTGGCCAGCTCCGGCTTCAGATCAGCGTCTTCCAGCTCTGCAGCCATCCAGCGCTTATATTCATCCAAATACATCTTGCACACCTTACCTTTTGTAAATTTTTCCGCAAAAAAGAACAGGTTTGGTTAAACCTACTTATAATATAAACTCTCCGCGTTCATGTGTCAATTGCGTAATCTGCAACAAGATTTGCAGTTCAAAACCGGCATATGGCACAAAAATCCAAGTTTTTCCCGGTAAAGTCGGGAACCATCCCGGCCTCGCCTGCATTTTCCAGCAGTTCATAACTCTGGCCTGCATCGTCCAGAACGTCCAGCCACTGCTCCAAACCGATGCTGTTTTCACACAGGTAGCGCAGCAGCTGCATTGCCCGGGCAAAACTGTCCTGCAGCAGCACCGCGCTGCGGCGCACCCGGCCATCCTGCTCCTGCCGCAGCTCCATTACAACGCCCTGCGCAGCGGCGGCACCGCAATATACAAGGGTGTGGGCATGCTGCAGCCCTTCCAGTTCTGAATATGTACGGATATAGCGGCAGTATTCTTTGCTCATCATGGAAAACTCTCTCCTCTCTATCGCATTGACATCTTTCCTGCCCTTTACTATAATGAATTCAGAAGTATTTTTGTGTCGAAGTATGACATAATCATCCAATATTTTCCACTTTTGCCAATTCTTTTCCGTCATATCATCCGCTGGGATAAGGGAGAACAACATGTATTCTGTTACCAGAAGCTTTGGTCTGAACGGCCTGAGCGGCTTTGCCGTGGCAGTGGAGGCCGACATTTCCGGCGGTCTGCCCGCCTTTTCCATCGTGGGCCTGCCGGATTCCGCTGTGCGTGAAAGCGCCGACCGTGTGCGCGCCGCCATCAAAAATCTGGGCTTCAAGTTCCCGGACCGGCGCATTACCATCAATCTTGCCCCGGCGGATGTGCGCAAGACCGGCCCGGTGTACGACCTGCCGCTTCTGCTGGCAGTGCTCACTGCCAGCGGCCAGCTGGAGGATGTGCCTGCCGACGCGGCATTTCTGGGCGAACTGGCACTGGACGGCACCCTGCGGCCGGTTTCCGGCGTGCTGCCCATGGCGCTGGCTGCAGCAGAAAATGGCACCCACGCCCTGTATGTACCTGCCGAGAATGCCGCCGAAGCAGCCGAGGCCTGTGCCGACAGCATGGCCGTCTACCCCGCCCACACGGCACGCGAAGTTGTAGATGCCCTGCGCGGCATCTCCCCGCTTGCCCCGGCGGCTGTTGTTCCCTTTGACCCTGCAGACGCATGGGCACAGGTGCCGGATTTTGCGGACGTGATGGGCCAGTCGCTGGCGCGGCGTGCTATGGTCATTGCTGCCGCAGGCGGACACAATGTATTGCTCATTGGCGCACCCGGCACCGGCAAATCCATGCTGGCAAAGCGTCTGCCCGGCATCCTGCCGCCGCTCACCCGCGAGGAAGCCGTGGAGACCACTAAAATTTATTCCATTGCAGGGCAGCTGCCGCAGGGCCGGGGCCTGATCTCTGCACGGCCTTTCCGCAGCCCGCACCACTCGGCCAGTGCCGCAGCTCTGGCTGGCGGCGGCGCACAGTTCCGGCCCGGCGAGTGCAGCCTTGCCAACTGCGGTGTGCTGTTTTTAGACGAATTGCCGGAGTTCTCCCGCGAGAGTCTGGAAGTGCTGCGCCAGCCGCTGGAGGACGGCCAGATCACCGTGAGCCGAGCGGCAGGCAGTGCCACCTATCCCAGCCGCTTCCAGCTGGTAGCCGCCATGAACCCCTGTAAGTGCGGCTACTACGGCCACCCCACCCGGCAGTGCACCTGTTCGCCCAGTGCTGTGCGGCAGTACCGCAGCCGTGTGTCCGGCCCGCTGCTGGACCGCATCGACCTGTGCGTGGAGATGGACCCCATCGCCTTTGACGAGCTGCACGCCGTCGTCCCTTCCGAGAGCAGCGCCGATCTGCGCAAACAGGTGCTTGCCGCCCGGGCCATTCAGGCAAAGCGCTATGCCGCCCCAGGTTTTGAGGGTGTGCTCTGCAACGCCCAGCTCACCGCCGGGCAGGTGCGGCGCGTCTGCCGCATGACCCCCGCCGCCGAGCGGCTGCTGCGTGCCTCCTACGACGCTTTGGGCCTTTCCGCCCGCGCTCATGACCGCATCCTTCGGGTGGCCCGCACGGTGGCCGATCTGGCAGGCAAACAGCTGCTGGATGAGGACTGTGTGCTGGAAGCCCTGCAGTACCGGGCACAGGAAAAAGTGGAAGTATAAAAGCTTCTTCGTCTTTGCTTCGCAGATCCGCCTTCCCCGAAAAGAGAAGGGTTTGTGCAGCTTACCGTTACGCGCAAAAAAGCCATCTGTATCTCTCCAAATGCTCAATACGAGCAGGAGATCACAGATGGCTTTTTATAATTGCTTTTTAGAATCTACGCCATGTATCCGGCAGGAACAGCACCAGCATCGGGAAGATCTCCAGACGGCCGGCCAGCATGTCGAAGATCATCACCAGCTTTGCAGGGTTCGTAAAGCTGCCAAAGTTCATCATGGGGCCCACCTGCGCAAGGCCCGGGCCGATGTTGTTCAAAGTAGCTGCAATGGCTGTGAAGTTCGTCACCATATCAAAGCCATCCAGACTGATGAGCAGGAAGGATACCACGAAGATGAAGAAATACGCGCCCATAAACACATTGGTGGTGCGGATGGTCTCGTGGTTGAGCAGCTTGCCGTCCATGCGGACGGGGGCCACCACCTGCGGGTGCAGTGCCTGCTTGAGCTCCTTGCCCAAGGTCTTGCCCAGAATGAGGAGGCGGCTCACCTTGATGCCGCCGCCGGTGCTGCCTGCGCAGGCACCAATGAACATGAGCACCACCAGAATTTCTTTGGAGAGGGTGGGCCACAAGTCAAAATCGCAGCTGGAAAAGCCAGTGGTCGTGATGATGGAACCCACCTGAAAGGCTGCCTGACGCACCGCTTCGCCAAAGCTGTTATAAAGGCTGTAGATATTGGCCGTGATAATGCCAATTGCCACCAGAATAATGGCGAAGTAGCCGCGCACTTCCTCGCTGATGGCGCGGTTGAATTTGCGCAGCAACAGCAGGAAGTAGGCATTGAAGTTGACACCAAACAGGATCATGAAGATGGTTACGACCCACTGGATGTAGGGAGAAAAGCTGGTAAAGCTGTCGTTCTTGAAGCCGAAGCCGCCGGTGCCCGCCGTACCGAAGGCCGTGAGCATGGACTCAAACAGCGGCATGCCGCCCAGCAGCAGGAATACCACCTCCAGCACGGTGAGTGCAAAATAGATGCTGTACAGGATCTTTGCGGTAGACTGCACCTTGGGCACCAGCTTATCCACCTGAGGGCCGGGGCTTTCTGCCTTCATCAGGTTGACGTGGGAGCCGCCGGTCAGGGGCAGCAGCGAGAGCAGGAACACCAGAACGCCCATGCCGCCGATCCAGTGGGTGAAGCTACGCCAGAACAGGATGCCTTTGGGCAGATCCTCCACCCCGGGCAGGATGCTGGCACCGGTGGTGGTAAAGCCGGACACCGTCTCAAACAGGGCGTCCACCGGGTTCGGGATGCAGCCCGTCACCACAAACGGAACGGCGCCCACGATGGAAATGACGATCCAGCTCAGCGAGGTAGCAGCAAAGCCCTCTCGCATATAGAATACCTTGCTTTGGGGCTTGATGCCGCGCAGGGCGTAGCCGATGGCGGCGCTGACTGCCGCCGTGATCAAAAACACGCCCAGCACGAACCATTCGCCGTAGATCCAGCTGGCCGCTGCGGGCAGCAGCAGCAGCGCACCCTCGATCAGCATGACATAGCCCAGCAGACGGAAAACGATCGCATAATTCATAGTCTGCCTCCGTCAACCCTCTGCGCCCTTGTCCAGAATATCGCGCAGGTCATGCAGACCATGCTCCAGCGTGACCACGATCACGTTGTCGCCCACCTGGATCTGGTCGCCGCCGCGCGGGATCAGGATCTGATGGCCGCGGGTGATGCAGCACAGCAGCAGATTCTTTTTCAGGTGCAGCTGGCTCAGGGGGACACCGGTGGCAGCGCTCTTCTCGTGGACGGTAAATTCCAGCGCTTCCACGCGGTCGTCCAGAATGCGGTACAGCGTCTTGATGTTGCTGCCCGCTTCGTTCTGCAGTGCACGCACATACTGCACGATGTAATCGCAGGTCATGTACTTGGGGTAGACCACGCTGCCCAGATCCAGACCGGCCAGAATATCATCAAATTCCAGACGGTTGACTTTGGTGACCAGCTTGCCCTTGGAGTGCTTTTTGGCAAACAGGGTCAGCAGCACATTCTCCTCGTCGATGTTGGTCAGGGCCACAAAAGCCTCGGTGGACTCCATGCCCTCCGAGAGCAGGAATTCGCGGTTGGAGCCGTCCTCGTTCAGGATCTGTGCGCCGGGCAGCTGCTCGGCCAGCTCCATGCAGCGGGCAGGGTCGCGCTCCACGATGCGCACACGCACGTGGTTTTCCAGCAGCTCCTGGCTCAGATAGAAGGCGATGGCACCGCCGCCCACGATGAAAGCATTGCGCACCGGGCGCACCGGCAGGTGGATGCGCTGGAAGAACTCGTGGGCCTTTTCCTGTGTTGCAAGGAAGGTGACCTGATCGCCGTTCTGCAGTACAAAGTTACCGTTCGGGATGATGACGCCGCCGCTGCGCTCCACAGCACACACCAGAATATCGCTCTTCAGGCGGGTGGGGATCTCGCGGATGGCCACGCCATCCAGCCCCTGCTCTGCAGTGAGTGCAAACTTGATCAGCCGCACACGGCCGTCTGCAAAGGTGTCGATCTTGCTTGCACCCGGGAAGCGCAGCAGATGGGAGATTTCCTTTGCTGCAGCCATTTCCGGATTGATGATGGCCGAAATGCCGATCTGCTTTTTGATAAAGTCCAGCTCATGACTGTAGGACGGGTTGCGCACACGGGCAATTGCATGGCAGTGGCCCGCCTTTTTGGCAAACATGCAGCACAGCAGGTTCAGCTCATCCGAACCAGTCACGGCAATGAACACATCCGCGTCTTCAATGCCGGCCTCTGCCAGCGTGGTGATCGAGGAACCGTTGCCCACGATGCCCAGCACATCGTAGCTTTCAGTCAGGTGCTCCACACGCGCTTTGTTGGTATCCACAATGGTCACATTATGGTCTTCCTCACTGAGCTGCCGCGCCAGCGCAGTACCAACCTTGCCGCCGCCCACCAGAATGATCTTCATAACAAGTCCTTTCTCTTTCCGCGTCCCTTCTGCCGGGACAGCACAAATCCATCATAGTATACCATATCTCCTGCCAAAGTTCCACTGTTTTCCACATTATGCAACAAAAACCTGCCAAATGACGCAAAAAAGCCCCGGGAGATACCGTCCCGGAAGCTTTTATTTCATTTAATAGCGCTCCACGCCGTCCTTCGTTACAAGGGCATACACCAGCGGGGCTTCCTCCGGCTTCTCAGGGCCGTATCCAAGGCCGCTGCGGTACTCGGCGGCGGCAGCTTCAAACTTATCGGCTGCGCCGTAGAAGGTAGCCAGACTCTCGCCCTTCTTTACGTAGTCGCCGCGCTTTTTATGCAGGGTGATGCCGGCGGCAAAATCCAGCGGGTCGCCCTTTTTCTGTCGGCCCGCACCCAGCAGCACGCTGGCAGAGCCAATCTTCTCGGCATCGTTCGCCACAATGTAACCGTCCTGCTCTGCCAGCAGCTCAAAGCTTGCCGCGGGCTGCTCAAACAGGCTGTAATCGTCCAGCACGCGGGTATCGCCGCCCTGCGCCGCAAACATCTCCTTGCACTTAGCAAAGGCAGACCCATCGGCAATCACCGCCTCGGCCATGGCGCGGCACTCGGCAGGAGTGCCCTTATCGGCCAGCACCAGCATGTTCGCCGCCAGCTGCAGGCAGACCTCGGTCAGGTCGGCGGGGCCATGGCCCTTGAGCACATCCATGCTTTCCATGACTTCCAGACTGTTGCCAATGTTATGGCCCAGCGGGGTGTCCATATCGGTGATCATGGCAGCCACCCGGCGGCCGTGATGGGTGCCAATGGATACCATCAGCTTGGCCAGCTCAATGCTCTGGTCTACCGTTTTCATAAAAGCTCCGGTGCCGGTGGTCACATCCAGCAGGATGGCATCCGAGCCGGAAGCCAGTTTCTTGGACATAATGCTGGATGCGATGAGTGGGATGCAGCTGACGGTCGCGGTCACATCCCGCAGGGCGTACATCTTTTTGTCGGCAATGGCAATGCCCTCGCTCTGGCCAATGACCGACAGGCCGATCCTGTTCACCTGCGCAAAGAACTCCTCCTGTGAGAGGGCGGTTCTGGTGCCGGGCACGCTCTCCATCTTATCGATGGTGCCGCCGGTATGGCCAAGGCCCCGGCCGCTCATCTTGGCGATCTTCACGCCGCAGGCCGCCACGATGGGGGCAATGACCAGCGTGGTCTTGTCGCCCACGCCGCCGGTGGAGTGCTTGTCCACCTTGATGCCCGGAATGGGCGAAAGATCCACCATCACACCGCTGTGAGCCATCACATCGGTCAGCTCTGCGGTCTCCTCATCGGTCATGCCGCGCAGATAGACAGCCATCATCCATGCAGCCATCTGGTAATCAGTCACTTCTCCGCTGACATAGCCATTGACGATCTGCTCCAGCTCCTCACGGCTGTGCGTACCGCCATCACGCTTTTTTGCGATCAGATCATAAACGCGCATCGTATCACGCTCCTCGTTTTTTCAATAGTACGACATTGTAAGATATAGTATAGCAAAATTCCAAACAAAAGCAAGTATCATTCTGTAAACTTTGCCCAATTTTAAGCCAAAAAGGGCGCAGCCGCCCGAAAAAGCAGCTGCGCCCTTGTTTTGGGAACACAAATCGTCGTTTTAGCGGGATCCCTTGTCGTAGGGGATGCCCTCTGCCTTGGGTGCCATGCTGTTCTTGGAGGTAAACGCCAGAATGATCATGGACGCCACGAACGGCATCATGTTGTAGATGTTGCTGGACCAGTGCAGCTGTGCCAGGAAGGTGGAGTCTGCAATGTTTGCCAGACTCTTGAACACAGCAAAGAACATGGCTGCGCCAAAGATGTTGAAGGGCTTCCACTGGCCAAAGATCATAACAGCCATGGCAAGGAAGCCTGCGCCGGCCACGCCCACCTCAAAGTTCCAGGTCTGCACCGGGGGCACAATGTAGGCCATACCGCCGATCGCGCCCAGTGCACCGGAAATGACAACACCGGCATAGCGCATCTTGTAGACATTGATGCCCACAGAGTCCGCTGCCTGCGGATGCTCGCCGCAGGCACGCAGGCGCAGGCCAAAGCGGGTCTTGTACAGCACTACATAGCTGATGATCAGCAGAATGATGCCCAGCGGCACAAAAATGCTCAGCTCCAGCCCGCCGATGCTGAACAGGAAGGGCCTGTTGGTGTAGTTCAGCTTTGCACTGCCGCTATCGCTGAAATTCTTGGCAAGGACCACCGCGATGGCCGTGGCCAGCAGGTTCAGGGCCGTGCCGCCGATAGTCTGATCCGCCTTCAGGTTGATGGAGGCAAAGGCCAGCAGCAGACTGTACACCATACCGGCCAGTGCCGCCACCAGAACAGAGATCAGCACCACGAGGAAGACCGGCATTTCGGCAGGCAACATGGTCAGGGTGAGAACACCCGCCACACCGCCAATGACCATGATGCCTTCCAGTGCAATGTTGATGATGCCGGAGTGCTCACTGAACATACCGCCCAGTGCCACCAGCATCAGAACGATGCCATACAGCAGCGTATATTTGATCAGAAGCAGCATATCACTTGCCCTCCTTTTCGGTTGCAGATTTTGCAGGAGCAGCAGGCTCTGCGTTCACATTGGTTTTATCGGCATTCTTGAACAGCAGTGCGTGGATCTTGCCGCGGAACAGCATGGAGAATGCACACAGGTAGATGATGATACCGCTGATCAGGTCCGAGATCTCAGTGGGGTAATACTTGGTGGAAAGGAAGGAGCCGCCCACCGAGATATGGGAAATGAAGATTGCCGAGAAAATGGTGCCAATGGGGTTGGAGCTTGCCAGCAGTGCAACGGAAATGCCGTTGAAGCCCATTGTCGGCAGGCTGGTGGAGTTCAGCGGGTTCCACTGGGACACATTGGACAGATAGTACAGGCCCGCACCAAAACCGGCCAGCGCACCGGCAATGGCCATGGAGAGGATGATGTTCTTCTTCTCGTTGATGCCGGCGTAGCGGGCAGCGCTCTTGTTCAGGCCCACAGCCTTGAGCTCGTAGCCGAAGGTGGTCTTGTTCAGCACCACCCAGATCAGAACTGCCACTGCTGCCGCCAGGAAGATGGCAATGGTGGTGCTGTTGGTCTGGAACAGCTTGTTCAGGCCGAAATCCGGGATGATGGACTGAGCGTAATCGGCGTTCTTGCTGATGTTGATGGTACGGGTGTTGCGCACATCGTACATGGGACCGGTGCCGTTCTGGTAAATGAGCTCATTGACCAGATACAGGCCGATCCAGTTGAACATGATGGAGGTAATGACTTCGTTGATGTTGAAGTAGGCCTTGAAGAAGCCGGGGATCGCACCCCAGATGCCGCCCAGAATGGTGGCTGCGATCAGACAGACGAACCACGGCAGCTTGAGCATGATGGCGCAGTACAGAGCGCCGTAAGCGCCCAGCGTGTACTGACCCGCCGCACCGATGTTGAACAGGCCGGTCTTGAAGGCAAAGGCCACGGACAGACCGGTCATAATGAGGGGAGCCGCATTTGCCAACTCCTTGCCGACACCGTAGGGTGCGTCATGGAAGCCGCCCTTCAGGATGCGCACAAAGCCGTCGCCCCATGCGTGGGCCGGGTTGATGGCCAGCAGCACCAGAAAACCGACCACAAGGCCGATCAGGATGCACAGCAGAGCAGCCAGCACACTGGTGATGGAGCTGTTCAGACTGCTGTGGGAAAGTTTTTTCTTGTTCATGTGTTATTTGCTCTCCTTTCCCTGCTTGCGTGCGCCTGCCATATACAGGCCCAGCTCCTGCACGGTGGTGGTCTTGGGGTCAAATTCGCCCACAACCTCGCCCTCGTACATCACAAGGATGCGGTCGGACAGGTTCATCACCTCGTCCAGCTCCAGACTGACCAGCAGCACGGCCGTACCCTTATCGCGCTCGGCCACGATCTGACGGTGGATGTATTCAATTGCACCAACGTCCAGACCGCGGGTTGGCTGGACTGCCACCAAGAGCTTCGGGTCCTTATCGATCTCACGGGCAATGATGGCCTTCTGCTGGTTGCCGCCGGACATGCTGCGCACGGTGGTCAGGCTGCCCTGACCGCTGCGCACATCGTACTGGGCAATGAGCTTATCGGAGTATTCGCGCACCTTATCGCTGCGGATAAAGCCGCCCTTCTGGAACTCGGGCTGCCAGTAGCGCTGCAGCACCATGTTGTTTTCCAGGCTATAGTCCAGCACAAGGCCGTGCTTGTGGCGGTCCTCCGGGATATGGCTCATGCCGTCCTTGGAGCGCTGACGGATGGACTCGTTGGTGATGTCCTTGCCGTCCAGCATGATCTTGCCGCTGCCGATCTTTTCCAGACCGGTCAGGCCGTAGACAAGCTCGGTCTGGCCGTTGCCCTCAATGCCTGCAAGGCAGACGATCTCGCCCGCGTGCACCTGAAAAGAGACATCCCGGACTGCGTCCTTCTTGCGCTGGGCGTTGTGCATGGTGACGTTTTCCACATCCAGCACCACTTCGCCGGGGTTGGCAGGCTTTTTGTCCACCTGCAGCTGCACATCACGGCCAACCATCATGCGGGAAAGCTCTTCCTTGGTGGTGTCTCTGATGTCCACGGTGCCCATATACTTGCCCTTGCGCAGAACAGTGCAGCGGTCTGCCACCGCCATGATCTCGTTGAGCTTGTGGGTAATAAACAGGATGGACTTGCCTTCCTTCTTGAACCCGCGCATGATCTCCATCAGTTCGTCGATCTCCTGCGGGGTCAGCACTGCGGTAGGCTCGTCGAAGATCAGGATCTCGTTGTCGCGGTACAGCATCTTCAGGATCTCAACGCGCTGCTGCATACCAACAGAGATATCGCTGATCAGTGCATCCGGGTCCACGCGCAGGCCGTACTTTTCGCTCAGGGCCATCACCTTTTTGCGTGCCTCGGCCTTCTGCAAAAAGCCCATCTTGTTGGGTTCCACCCCCAGAATGATGTTGTCCAGCACGCTGAAGCATTCCACCAGCTTGAAGTGCTGGTGCACCATGCCGATGCCCAGTGCGTTTGCATCATTGGGGTTGCGGATGACAACCTCCTTGCCGTTTTTGCGGATCTGACCAGCTTCCGGTTGGTACAGGCCAAACAGCACGCTCATCAGTGTACTTTTGCCGGCGCCGTTCTCGCCCAGCAGGGCATGTACCTCGCCTTTGCGCAGCTGCAGGGTGATATCGTCGTTTGCCTTGATTCCAGGGAACTCCTTGGTAATGTGGAGCATTTCGATCACAAAATCCTCTGCCAATCTGCTCACTCTCCTTTCGTGTCGTTTCGACACCGATACTTCTTTAAGTTCCATTATACCTGATTTGCGGCAATTTGCACATGTCTTTTTTGCTTTTTGGCAGAAAGCACAGACAATAGTATTACTTTTGTACTCTTTTCACGAAGAGTACGCTGCATTTTTCCCGCATTACACCAATAGAAGACAGAAAAAAGCGGGACACCCCGTTACAGGATGCCCCGCTTTGAAAAGAACTATCGATCGTCCGCAGGCAGGCCTGCCGGACAACAGCTTACTGGATGTAGTTGACAGTGGTGAACTCGCTGACGGTGGGCTTGGTAGCGTCGTCGGAGCTGTTATCAACAGTGATCTCGCCGCTCTTGATCTTGCCCTTGACTTCCTCGTACTCGTCGGTGGTGAAGGACTCGAAGTTCCAGCTGTCTGCATCGGTGGGCAGGCCGATATAATCGCCGTCCTCCAGACCGAAGTTGCCATTGGAACCTGCGATGTCGCCCCAGCTGCCGGCATCGATATCAGCCAGAGCAGTGTTGACAGCCTCGGACAGGCCCTTCATAGCAGAGGTGATGAACGGGTTATAAGCGTAGGTGCCATCTGCAACGCCGTTTGCACCGATGTAGTTCTGGTCAACGTCAACGCCGATGACGTAGCCATTGTTCTTCAGAGCAGCCTCAACAGCGGAGGTGTAGATGCCGCCGCCGCAGGCAAAGACGACCTGAGTGCCGTTGGAGTACCAGCCCTCCATACGGGAGGTGATGTTTGCATCGCCGTAGAACTGGCCGCCATAGAAGTAGTTGATCTCGATGTTCTGACCCAGCTCAGCAGCAGCAGCGTCAGCGCCCTGCACGAAGCCGTAGCCGTAACGGATAACAGCGGGAACAGCCATGCCGCCCAGGAAGCCCAGCTTGGTCTTGCCGTCCTTTGCGATGGCGTAGCCTGCCAGATAGCCTGCCTGCTCCTCCTTGAAGGTGATGCAGTAGCAGTTAGCAGGGATAGCGTCGGTGCCGATATCGCCCTGAGTCACATCGATGGCGATGAACTTGACATCGGGATACTGGTCAGCAGCCCATGCCAGAGAAGCGCCGTACAGGTAGCCGACACAGACGATCACATCAGCGCCGTCGTTGACAGCCTGACGGATCATGGTCTCGCGGTCCTCATCGGAAGCGTCAGCCTCGGGAATGTAGTACTGGCAGTCATCGCCCATGTAGCCGGAAACAGCAGTCCAGCATGCCTGGTTGAAGCTCTCATCATCGATCGTGCCGGTATCGCAGGTCAGAGCGACCTTGACGATCTTCTCACCGCCCTCAGCAGCAGAGGAAGCAGTAGAAGCAGCAGCGGAAGAAGCGGTGCTGGTAGAAGAAGCGGAAGAACCGCCGCAAGCGGTCAGAGCAGCGGCAGCGGCAGCGGCACCAGCCACAGCCAGGAAATTACGACGAGAAATCATCATAATCAAACTCTCCTTTTATTTTTAATAAAATTGCGTCAAACAAATAAAATGCGCAGAACTGCACATTTACTGGCTCAAGTATAACGGCAAGCCGTGTCAGATGCAAGCGAATTCCGATTACAAAATCTTTACAATAATTTTGTAAGTTTTTATCAAAAGTAGTATTTATGCACAAATTTGCCGTAGTTCCGTGCGTTCTCTGTGCTTTGGCACACAATGCACGTATTTCCGTTACTTTATTGTCCTGCAGTGCACCTCTGCGTTTTTATCCCGTCACTTCACGGCACGGTTGCCCGCCACATTGGAGGGGCCAAAACCGAAGGGCAGCAGTTCGTCCATGCTGCGCTCGATAAAGTCTTCCGGTGTCTTTGCCATGATAACGTTCAGTTCCGGCCCGCCGAATTCAAACAGAGCCTGGCGGCACACCCCGCAGGGAGAAGTGATCTGCTCGTTCACTTCGCCGCGGCGGCTGCCCACCACAGCAATGTCTGTGAACTCGGTCACACCCTCGGCCACCGCCTTGAACAGAGCCGTGCGCTCTGCACAGCTGGTGGGGGTAAAGGCAGCGTTCTCCACGTTGCAGCCGGTAAAAATGCGGCCATCCTTGGCGCGCAGGGCAGCGCCCACCATAAAATCGCTGTAGGGCACATAGGCTTTTTCCCGTGCAGCCAGTGCCATGCGGATGAGCTCCTTCTTTTCTTCCAGGGTCAGGTTTGTCATATCCGTCACTCCTTTTTTGGTTTTCAGGGGTCGAAAACAGCGCGGCAAGCCCTTTTGCAGGCAAACCGCGCTGAAATGCGTTTTTAACGCTTAGTATTCTGCACCCAGTGCTACCTTCATCATATCGGTAAAGCTCTTCTGGCGCTGTTCTGCCGTGGTGATTTCCGGCGAAACAAAGCTGTCGGAAATGGTCAGCAGGCAGGCAGCGTTCTTGCCCAGCACCTGTGCATTGGCAAACAGGGCAAAGCTCTCCATCTCCACGCACAGGCAGCCACGCTCGTCGCGCAGCTTTTCCCAGTAGGTGGGCTTTGCATCGGAGGGCTGACGGTAGAACACATCCGAAGAGTGGATGTTTCCCTCGATGAGGGGGATGCCCTGCTTTGCGGCAGAAGCGCGCAGCTTGTCGTTCAGGCTCTGGCTGGGCAGGGTAATATTGCCGTCAAAGCCGCTCTGCACACGGGCATAGTTGCTCTCACTCACAGCACCGGCGGCCAGCACCACGTCAAACAGCTTGGCCTTGTCGGTATAGCTGCCGGCAGAGCCAATGCGGACGATGTTCTCTACATCGTAGAACTTGAACAGCTCATAGGAATAAATGCCAATGGACGGCATGCCCATGCCGCTGCCCATCACGCTGATGGGACGGCCCTCGTAAGTGCCGGTAAAGCCCAGCATGCCGCGCACGCCGGTCACCTGACGGACATCCTTGAGGAAGGTGTCCGCAATGAATTTTGCACGCAGAGGATCGCCCGGCATCAGGACGGTCTTTGCAAAGTCGCCTTTTTCAGCACTGATGTGAGGGGTAGACATAAGATCATCTCTCCTTTTCTGTTACATAATACAGCAGATGGGCCTTCTCCGGAGAAAAAGCCCTCTGCAAACTTACCTTTACCTATACTTTCTGCGGTTGAACACATTCTGCGGCGCGATGTAGCTGCCGTTGCGGCGGATCTCAAAGTGGCAGTGGTTGCCGCTGGAGCGTCCGGTGCTGCCCACATAGCCGATCAGCTGGCCCTGCTTGACCGTCTGACCAGAGTGCACCGCCAGCGACAGACAGTGCGCATACACCGTGGTGTAGCCGCTGCCGTGGCTGATGATGATGGAGTAGCCATAACCCGTACCGGCACCGGCCTTGTTGTAGCCGGCCTTGGTCACGGTGCCGCCCGCCGATGCGTAGATGGGCGTACCGGCAGCCGCACAGATATCCACACCCTTGTGGCTGCCGCCGTACCAGCGCGAGCAGTTCCGGTAGCCGGGCACCGGCCAGATGAACTGACCGCTGCCGGTGATGTAGCTGGTGCTGCTGGTCACCTTTTTGGTGCCCTTCACGATCTTTTCCGTGACAGGCTCCTGCACCACTTCCGTGCTCAGGATCTTCTGAGAAAGCTGGATGCCATCGGTGTTATAAACACGCTGCGCCGTGATCTGACGCAGGCCGTTCACACCGTTCTGCACCGTTTTCTTGGTACCCACCGTGTACTCGTTGGAGGTGGTGGTCTCGGTGGTATAGGGAATCTCCTCCTGCCAGGTTTCCACCTTGGTGATGCGCACTTCCAGCGTAGCTTCCTGCTTGGTCACGATCAGCTCATCACCGGCCTGAATGTTAGATTTCTCGTTCAGGGGCGCGCCCTTGAAATTGGTATTCAGTTCGCACAGCTCACGGAAGGTGAGGTCGTTTTTCTGGGCGATGCTCCATAGCGTGTCGCCTGCGCCCACTGTGTAGATCTTTTCCTGCTGCTGCACACCGGAAAGTTCCTTTTCCACATCCGCTTCGTCCTGAAAGCTGTCGTTGAAGTAGATGCCGTTTTCCAGCGTGACTTCCTTGTTGAAGCCCACGGTCACGTTGGAGTTCTCAGGGTCCTCATAGGGTTCCAGCAGGCTGCTCAGGTAGCTCTGCAGGCTGACACCATCGCTGCACACTGCGGTCAGCTCGCCATCCAGATACAGGGCCGTGCCCTCGCTGATCTCGTCGCTGGCGCTCTTCAGGATCGCGTCCGCCATCTCGTTTTCATCCATGGTCTTGTGGGCCACGGTAACGGTGTAGGTAGGCTCCACGGTCCACTTTGCATGGTCGGTGTCTGCGTAGTTGATACGCTCCTGCACCGCCTCACGGGCCGAGTTGAACACATCCTCATTGGCTACATAGCCGACGGTCTGGCCGTTCACCTGCACCTCCAGCGCATAAGGCTGGCGGACGGTATGGTTGAACACGGTCACCATAACGGCCAGTGCGCACACCGGCAGCACATACATGGCCATGCGCGGCAGTGTTTTCAGGTTGCGGCGCACGCCGCTGGCCAGATAATGTACGCTGGCTTTGCAGGCTGCGGCAAAGCCTTTTTCTTTCCGCACCCGTTGGGCGTGCACCAGCAGCGAACCGCAGCCCCGGAAGAACAGCCAGATCGGGCCGAACAGGTCCCGGAACATCTGCGCTGCCCCCGGGAACGCCATTGCCGCAGCATTTGCCAGCAGTGTCGTAAATGCCTGCCACAGCCACAGCCAGCCGCTGCGCAGGCCGCGCCCAACGCGGACGAATCCATACTCTGTAGAATAGCCCAGTGCATACAGCGTCTCCCCGATGACTGGCACGGCAGAATTCTGGGCAAGCTTTCTGCCAAAATCATTCACATGATTCTGGGTTTTACGGCGCAGCCGGTGCCGGTGCAAAAGCCCCATGCATTGCAGCTGTGCCCAAAGGGAGCGCAGCCTCTGGCCGCGTTTCGGTTTTACCGGTGAAGCGGGCTGCTGCTCCTTTGTCTTGTCTTCGATCAAAAGGTTTTTCTCCTTCCTTGCCGCCAATGCACACACGGTGCCGGGATAAGACGGCGGCGGTCTTGGGCGCACATGCCCTTTCCAGCAGGCTCATGCACACAACATTCTTATTTTATTATACACCCTGCCGTCTTTGAAACAAGCATTGTCACAAAATTTGGGCGGTTCTTTCACTTACTTTTCACCAAAAAGCTGTTTCATATCCTGCGGCAGCGGGCTTTCCGCCGCAGCAGTCTTCCAGTTATTTCCATTTGCCGGGCATTCCACCCGGATCCCGCCCTCCACCGGGGTGTACACCGGCACCCGGAAGCTCTGCCTTGCACAGTGCAGCGCCTGCCGCCCAATGCGCTCCCGGCTCCCGCCGTAAAGGTCATCCCCAGCCAGCGGGTGGCCGATGGACGCAAAATGCACCCGGATCTGATGGGTGCGGCCCGTTACCGGCACACAGGCGGCAAGGCTCAGGCCGTTTTCTGCTTTTAATATGGTATACTCGGTGCGGCTGGGCTTGCCGTCCGGGGTCACGCAGCGGCCAATGATGCTCTCCGCCTGGCGGCCAATGGGCGCGTCGATCACGCCCGGACCCAGCGGCAGCTCTCCCTCCACAACGGCATAGTAGAGTTTTTCCACATTCCGGGCCAGCAGCGGCGCAGCATAGGCGTGCTTTGCAGCCAGAACAAGGCCGCTGGTGTCCTTATCGATGCGGTTCACCGGGCGGAACACCGGGCTGATGCCCTGCTGCGCAGCCCATGCCGCATACCCGTTGGCAAGGGTATCGTAGGGGTAGTTCAGGGTGGGGTGCACGGCCAGATGCGGCGGCTTTTCCAGCACCACTGCAAAGGCATCCTCATAGACCACGTTTACCGGGATCTCCGGCTGCGGGGCCACGCCTTCCCCTTCCGGCGGCAGCTCAAAGCTGACCGTCTGCCCCGGGTACACCCTGCGGTTGGCAAGGACAGGCTCTCCATCCGCAAAAAAGCCGCTGCCCCGGAACTTGACTGCACGGGCAAGGTCGGTAGAAACGGCACACTGGCGCAGAAAATTGCGCAGAAGCACTCCGTTTTGGGTCTGCGGCGTATCGGGCACCGTAAAAAACAGCCGCATATGCACCCACCTCCTGCGCAAAAAAACATAAAAATATATAAGATATTATATCAAAAAAGGCTTCTACTTGCAAATCCTGCTTTTTTATGGTATCATGAGGAGCGGAAAACGAGTGGAACATACGGCGGCGGGGCGGCTTTGACCGCTCTGAGGAAAGTCCGGGCCTCACAGAGCACGGTAACTGCTAACGGCAGCCGAGGGTGACCTTAGGGAAAGTGCAACAGAAAACAAACCGCCGCAGCAATGCGGTAAGGATGAAACGGCGAGGTAAGAGCTCACCAGCGCATGGGTGACCATGCGGCTTTGTAAACCCTACCGGAAGCAACGCCTATATGGGACGTACAGCGCTGCTCGCGTGTCCCGAAGGCGGCACGAACCTGTCAGCAATGGCAGGTCTAGACAGATCGTCGTTTAATACAGAACCCGGCTTACGGTCTATCTCGTTTTCCATTTTTCAGTCTTTGATTCCCGCACATTTTTGTGTGGGATTTTTTATTTTTTGTCTTGCCCGCTTTCTCCGTCGGGCAGTGCGAGATGGAGAGAGCGCGGCTGTTTTGTTTTTGTCATTGTTCTTTTACTTCCCGTTTGGGTCTGTTTGTGGTATACTATGTGCACTGCAGGAAATTGCAGTCAACTAAGAAAGACAGGATGTGAAATCCTCCGATGAAAGATGGTTTTTTGAAAGCAGCCGCCCTTTCTCCCGCACTGCGGGTGGCCGACTGCGCCTATAATGTCCGGCAGATCACGGATGCTTTGCGCAAAGCTGCAGCCCGCGGCGTAAAGCTGGCCGTGTTCCCCGAGTTCTGCCTGACCGGCTATACCTGCGGCGATCTGTTTCTGCAGCGCACGCTGCAGACCGGTGCACTGGATGCCCTGAGCACCCTGCTTGATGAAACAAAAGCACTGGACGTTGTCACGCTGGTGGGCCTGCCGCTGCTGGTGCACGGCAAGCTGTACAACTGCGCCGCCGTGCTATGCCATGGCCGCATTCTGGGTCTTGTGCCCAAGACCTATCTGCCCAACTACGGCGAGTTCTACGAGAAGCGCCAGTTCACCCCGGGCAGCACCGAGGTGGAGCTGGTGGAGGTGTGTGGTCAGCAGGTGCCCTTTGGCACCTCCCTGCTGTTCCGCTGCCGCCAGATGCCCAGCTTTGTGCTGGGTGTGGAGATCTGCGAGGATCTGTGGAGCGCCCTGCCGCCCTCCACCTTCCACGCGCTGGCCGGTGCGACCGTGATCGCAAATCTTTCCGCCAGCGATGAGACCGTCGGCAAGGCCGAGTACCGCCGGGCGCTGGTGTCCAACCAGTCTGCCCGCCTGCTGTGCGGCTACCTGTATGCTTCCGCCGGGCACGGTGAGAGCACGCAGGACATGGTGTTCGCCGGCCACGACCTGATCGCCGAGAACGGCACCATCCTCTCTGAGAACGCTCCCTTTGACGGCGGCTGTGCCGAGACCGAGATCGACTGCCAGCGCATGGAAGCCGAGCGTGCCCGCAACACCAGTTTTGAGCTGAGCGGCGAGGGCTACCAGACCGTGGAGTTCGATCTGGAACCGGCAGAGACCACGCTGACCCGCTGGATCGATCCCGCACCCTTTGTACCCAGCGACCCCAAGCGCCGCGCCGAGCGCTGTGAGCTTATTTTGAAGATGCAGGCCGACGGCCTTGCAAAGCGGCTGGAACACGCCCACGCAAAAACCGCCGTTATCGGCATTTCCGGCGGCTTGGACAGCTGTCTTGCGCTGCTGGTGGCCGTGCGTGCCATGAAGCAGCTGGGCCGCCCCGCCCGGGATGTGCTGGCTGTGACCATGCCCTGCTTTGGCACCACGAAGCGCACCCGCAGCAACGCAGAGATCCTGTGCGATGAGCTGCAGGTCTCCTTTAAAGAGATCGATATCGCCAACACCGTGCACAGCCATTTTGCGGACATCGGTCAGGACGAGAGCGTGCTGGATGTCACCTTTGAAAACGGTCAGGCCCGCGTGCGCACGCTGGAGCTGATGGACACCGCCAACCGCACCGGAGGCCTTGTAGTGGGCACCGGCGACCTTTCGGAGCTGGCGCTGGGCTGGGCCACCTACAACGGCGACCACATGAGCATGTACGGTGTGAACGCCGGTGTGCCCAAAACGCTGGTGCGCCACCTTGTGCGCTACGAAGCCGACATTGCCGCCACCGATGCTCTGCGCACGGTGCTGCTGGATATTCTGGATACGCCCGTCTCCCCGGAGCTGCTGCCTGCCAAGGACGGCGAGATCGCGCAGAAGACCGAGGACCTTGTGGGACCCTACGAGCTGCACGATTTCTACCTGTATCAGGTGCTGCGCTTCGGCTTTGGCCCGGCCAAGATCTTCCGGCTGGCAAAGACTGCATTCGCAGGCCGGCCGGAGTACCCGGACAGTGTGCTGTACAAGTGGCTGCGCAACTTCTACTGGCGATTCTTTGCCCAGCAGTTCAAGCGCAGCTGCCTGCCCGACGGCCCCAAGGTGGGCAGCGTGACCCTTTCGCCCCGCGGCGACTGGCGGATGCCCAGCGATGCCTGTGCCGCACTGTGGCTGGCCGAGCTGGAACAATTACAGATCAAGGATTAACGCATGAAAAACAAAAAGCTGCTTACCAATCTTCTCTTTGCCGTGGTCATTCTGGCCATTGCCGCTGTGCTGCTGGTGGTGCGCCGCGTGCACGCTTCCGGCTCCGGGCTGCGGGCCGAGCTGATCTACGGCGACAACAACACCACCATGAACCTGCCGCTGGACGTGGATGAGACCTATGATGTGGACACCGGTTACTATACCGTCCACATTCAGATCAAGGACGGTGCAGCCCGGTTCGTGGATTCGCCCTGCCCGGATCACATCTGTGAAGGCTTTGGCTGGCTTTCCAACGAAGATCAGACCGCCACCTGCCTTCCGGCCCGTGCAGTGCTGACCATTGTACCTGTTTCCTGACAAAAAGGAGTGGTTTTGAATGATGGATGAAAACGATCGTTCCCACGAAGATTACCGTTCTCTGCGGCACATCAGCCGCAAGGAAGGCTCTGAGGATACTGCGCCCATCGAGGTAGACAGCTCGGCGTTTTTTTCCGAGCTGCCGCCGGAACAGCCCAGCACACCGCCTCCGGCCCAGCCTCCCCAGAAGCCGCCGCGCAGCGGCCACAACACACCCGTACCGCCCAAGGCCCATCCGCCCGTGGATGGAGCCGTGGCAGTACCTTCCAAGTGGGGGAAAATTTTGCTGATCTTACAAGGTATTTTAAGCATTCTGGCACTGGTGCAGCTGTGGCGCACCCAGATGCTGCCGGTGCTGTATCTGGTCATTCTGGCCGCGCTGCTGGCGCTTTTGTGGCTGCTGGTAAAGCGCTGTCAGGAGTACAATGTTCCCGGCAAGGTGGCCCGGGTATTTTCGGTGTTCCTGTGCGCTGCCATGGCGCTGGGCTGCTTCTGGGCCCAGCAGGGCCTTTCTGCCCTGGGCAGCATGACCTCTGGCCTGCTCACCGGTGCCGAGGCCAACAAGATCACCAAGGAGCCGTTTGTGATCTACCTCAGCGGCGTGGACACCCGCGGCGAGCTGACCGAAAATGCCCGCAGCGACGTGAATATCCTTGCTGCCGTGAACCCTGTCACCAAGAGGGTGGCCCTGATCAACACCCCGCGCGACTACTACGTAGACCTTGCCGGCACTGACAGCAAGGATAAACTGACTCACGCCGGTCTGTACGGCGTGGAAACCAGCATGGCCACACTGGGCAATCTGTACGGCGTCAATGTGGACCATTACATCCGCATCAACTTTGCGGGCTTCATCAGCATCATCGATGCGCTGGGCGGCGTGGATGTCTACTCCGATCAGGCGTTCACCTCGGTGGGCAGCCCCGGCTACTATGACCCCACCACCTTTGTGGAGGGCTGGAACCATCTGGACGGCAAGGCCGCTCTGGCCTTTGCCCGTGAGCGTCACGCCTTTGCATCCGGCGATATCCAGCGCGGCATCAACCAGATGAAGGTGATCGATGCCATGCTGAACAAGATCAAGTCCCCTGCCCTGCTGATGGGCTTTTCCAAGATCATGGATGCCGCAGCCGACTGCTTTGTAACCAGCTTTTCACAGGATCAGATCAGTGCGCTGGTACGGATGCAGCTGAGTGACTTTGCCGAGTGGGATATTGAAAGCTATACCGTCACCGGCACAAGCTCCAGCAGTACCAAGTGCTACTCTGCCAAGGGACAGAAGCTCTACGTCATGAAACCGGATGATGCTTCTGTGAGCAAGGCCAGGGAAATGATCGCGTCCGTGCTGGGCGGTGAGGGCACCGTTGCCGACACCACCCAGAAGCCGGAGAAGACCGATGTGTTCACCCCTACCACCGACCCGAACGCCGCTGTTTCGGAGGTGCCTGCGGAGAGCGTTCCCGAGGAAGTGCCCGCCGACAGCCTGCCGGAAGAGACCGTCCCGGCTGACCAGCCTGCAGAGCAGCCTGCCGACACCCAGCCGCAGGAGCCGGAAGCTCCCGCCGAGGGTGAGACTGGCGGCGGTGATACGGCCGGGGAAGCTCCGTCTATCTCCCTGCCCACGCAGGAAGAGGTGGAACAGGCTGCATCGTCCATCTACAATGCGGCTTCCTCCATCTGGGGTGCCATTCAGGATGCTGCTTCGCAGCAGAACGACGCGGCCTGACGATTTGAAATCTCCTCTGCGCAAGCTCCGGACTCTATCGCGGAAATATTATTTTATTTGCAAAACAGGAAACAACTGCGGTCGTTTCCTGTTTTGCTTTTTCACCAGAAAGTCCGTGCCGATAAACTGCATAAAAATGCCGCCTGCATCTTGAACCAATGCAGGCGGCTTTCTCATTCAAAATAATTATGCCTTGATCTCGTTCCAGACGCTCTTGCCGTCCAGAGAGGAAGCATCCACATCAAGATACTCGCAGATGGTCCGGGCAATGGTGCCAAAACACAGACGGGTGCCAAGGTCAACGCCAGGCTTCACGCCCTTGCCGCAGATCAGGTACGGCACATACTCGCGGGTGTGGTCGGTGGTCTTGGTATAGGACGGGTCGCAGCCATGGTCAGCGGTGACCATGAGGAGATCGCCCTCCCGCATTCCGGGGATGAAGTCGGCCACGAACTTGTCAAACTCGGTGGCAGCGGCGGCATAGCCTGCTACATCGCGGCGGTGGCCGTAGAGCATATCGAAGTCCACCAGATTCACAAAGGCAAGGCCCTCAAAGTCGCGGGTCTGCAGTGCCTTGGTGAAGGCGATGCCATTGGTGTTGCCAGTGGTCTTGATCTTTTCGGTCACGCCCTCACCGTCGAAGATGTCAAAGATCTTACCCACAGCGATCACATCCCTGCCAGCATCTTTCAGCAGATCCAGCATGGTAGCGCGGGGCGGCTTGAGGCTCAGGTCGTGGCGGTTGGTGGTGCGGTAGAAGGTATCCGCAGTGTGGCCCAGGAAGGGGCGTGCGATCACGCGGCCCACGCCGTACTCGCCCTTGAGCATCTCGCGGGCGATCTCGCAGTAGCGGTACAGCTCATGCACCGGCACCAGCTCTTCGTTGGCGGCCACCTGAAATACACTGTCGGCACTGGTGTAGACGATAAGGGCGTTTTCTTTCATGGCCTGCTCGCCGTAATCCTTCAGCACCTGCGTACCGGAATAGGGCTTGTTGCACAGCACCTTGTGGCCGGTCTTTTCCTCAAACTCGTGAATCAGCTCATCCGGGAAGCCGTTCGGGAAGGTGGGCAGCGGTTTGGGGCTTACCACACCGGCGATCTCCCAGTGACCAATGGTGGTATCCTTGCCCATGCTCTGCTCCTGCAGGCGGGCAAAGGAGCCGATGGGCGCTGCGGTCTTTTCGCCTGCGGTCACGCCATCAATGTTGAACATGCCCATCTTTTGCAGGTTGGGGCAGTTGAAGTTGGGATGTTTTGCAATGGCACCCAGGGTGTTGGTGCCCTCATCGCCAAAGGCGGCGGCATCCGGCTCTGCGCCAATGCCAAAGCTGTCGAGGACGATCAGAAAAACACGCTTTTCCATATCGTTTTTTCTCCATTTCTTCCGGGGACCTGCCCCGGATAAGTGATACTATCTTTACTTATCATTATAAGCAAATCCTGTGCCGGATGCAAGCGTTTTTGCTGTGCTACAAATATCCGTCATTTTCACCAAAATGTTCGTCATTTCGTTCACAATCCGACGAAGCGTTTTGGCGTTTTTATTCGTTGCTGCGTTATTTCGTGTCAAAGGCATCTTAGCTGCAAAAAAAATTGCAGCGCAGCTTGATTTTTTTCTTGCCCTATTGTATCCAAGCGGATATAATAGTAAGTGGAAAAAGTTTTGAACAGCAGAACTTTTCTGCTTTTGTACCACAGCACGGGATTTTTCCCGTTGGCCACGTGCAGCTGTCTGTATGACAGCGGACAGCCTGCCGCAAAATAGAGAATGTGAAGTTGTAGTTGGAGGTAGTAAAAGTATATGAGAAAAACAAAGATCATCTGCACTCTGGGCCCGTCCACCGATCAGGAAGGCGTTCTGCGCGAGCTGGTCGCCAACGGCATGAATGTTGCCCGTTTTAATTTTTCCCACGGCTCTCACGAGGAGCATCTGGGCCGCTTTGAAAAGCTGAAGGCCATCCGTGAAGAGCTGGGCAAGCCGGTCGCTGCCCTGCTGGACACCAAGGGCCCCGAGATCCGCCTGAAGGACTTCAAGAACGGCACTGAAATGCTGGAAGCCGGCCAGACCTTCACCCTGACCACCCGCGAGGTGGAAGGCACCAAGGAGATCTGCTCCATCACCTATAAGGACCTGCCGCAGGATGTGCAGCCCGGCGGCACCATCATGCTGGACGACGGCCTGATCAAGCTGCAGATCATCACCGTGAACGATACGGACATCGTCTGCAAGGTGCTGAACAACGGCAAGATCAAGAACAAGAAGGGTGTCAATGTGCCCGGCGTGCATCTGTCCATGCCGTATATGAGCCAGCGCGACCGCGACGATATCATCTTTGGCGCACAGCAGGGCTTTGACTTCATCGCTGCTTCCTTCGTGCGCACCGCGCAGGATGTGTACGATATCCGCAACCTGCTCAACGAGTATGATTCCGATATCCGCATCATCGCCAAGATCGAGAACCGTGAGGGCGTGAACAACATCGACAGCATTCTGGCTGCAGCCGATGCTGTCATGGTGGCCCGCGGCGATCTGGGCGTTGAGATCGACTTTACCGAGCTGCCCGGCATTCAGAAGAATATCATCGAGCGCTCCTTCTCCTTTGGCAAGCCCATCGTCACCGCTACCCAGATGCTGGACAGCATGATCGTGAACCCCCGCCCCACCCGCGCCGAGATCTCTGACGTGGCAAATGCCATCTACGATGGCACCTCTGCCATCATGCTCTCCGGCGAGACTGCTGCCGGTGCTTACCCCGTGGAGGCCCTCAAGACCATGTCTGCCATTGCTGAGCGCACCGAGCAGGAGAACCACGCCCGCTTTGCGCCCCTCGCCGAGAACACCGGCAAGATCAGCGTGAGCGATGCAACTGCACACGCTGCCTGCCTGACCGCCAAGGACGTGAACGCCGCCGCCATCGTCACCGTGTCCGAGTCCGGCAACACCGCCCGTCTGCTGAGCAAGTACCGCCCGGAGCAGCCCATCATCGCCTGCGTGATGAAGGAGCAGGTGCAGCGTCAGCTGGCCCTGAGCTGGGGCATCACCCCGCTGATGATGCCTCTGGCACACAGCACTGATGAGCTGATCGAAATGTCCACCTCTCTGGCCAAGGAGAACGGCTACCTGCACAACGGTGAGCTGGCCGTTGTGACCGCAGGCGTGCCTGTGGGCGTGTCCGGCACCACCAACATGATCAAGATCCACATGGTAGGCAACTGTCTGGCTACCGGTGTGGGCGTTGGCCGCGAGAATGCCGACGTGACCAGCGCCACCGGCAAGGCCTGCGTCTGCCGCACTCTGGAAGAGGTGCGTGCAAAGTTCAAGCCCGGCATGGTTCTGGTGGTGCCCTCCACCAGCAACGAAATGCTGAGCTATGTGCGTGATGCCGCCGCTCTGGTGGTGGAAGAGCCGGGCCTGAACAGCCACGCTGCCATTGCCGGCAAGGCCCTGCTCAAGCCTACCGTTGTGGGTGCCGCCGGTGCTACCAGCCACATCCGTGACGGTCTGATGATCGCTGTGGACTGCGCTCACGGCAGCGTGCAGCGCCTGCAGGCATAAGCCAAAGGAGAAGATCATGGAACGCATTGCAAGCTTCTGTGTTGACCATACCAAACTGGACCGCGGCATGTATCTGAGCCGTCAGGACGGCGATGTTCTCACATGGGACATCCGCATGAAAAGGCCCAATCACGGCGATTACCTGTCCACCGGTGCCGCCCACACGCTGGAGCATCTGTTTGCCACCTATGCGCGCAACAGCGCCTTTAAAGACAGCGTGATCTACGTTGGCCCCATGGGCTGCCGCACCGGCTTCTATCTGCTCACCCGCGGCCTGACTCCCGCCGAGGCACTGGAGCTGACGGTGGAATCCTTCCGCTTCATGGCTGGCTTTGAGGGCGCTGTGCCCGGGGCCAGCGAAGTGGAGTGCGGCAACTACCGCGATATGGATCTGCCCGCCGCCAAGGCCGAAGCCGCTGCCATGCTGCCGGTGCTGGAAGCACTGACCGGCGACGAGCTGCATTACTAAGCTATCTTCACCCTTCAAATTCATCATCATAAAAAAGCGCTCTCCCACCGGGTTTCCGTTGGGAGAGCGCTTTCGTTTTAGTTGTTCTTGATCGCATCCAGTGCCTGCCGTGCAGCACGGATGTTTTCTTCGCCCGTCTGCCATACCTCAAACTCTGAAAAGCCCGGCAGCCCCATGGGCACACCCTCGCGGCGGAAGGTCATGCGGCTTTGCAGCACCTGCTTGCCGGAAAGGTGGAACGCATGTGCCCCGGTCTGTGCGGCCAGTGCCGGGATGTTTTGTGCCGTGACACCGGCACCTACCAGAATTTCCACGCTGTCCCCTGCCCGCTCCACCAGTCGGCCGAGAAGCTCCGCTCCCTCTGGGGCACTCGCCGCCTGCCCGCTGGTGAGGATGGTACAAAGGCCCATGCTCCGGACCGTTTCCAGTGCCGCAAAGGGGTCGGCGCTGACATCAAAGGCACGGTGCAGGGTACACGCCACCGGACGGCCTGCCTTTTCCGCTGCCCTGCGCGCCGCCGCATAAATGGGCCGCATGGCCTCCGCATCCAGCTGCCCTTCCGGGGTCAGCACACCGGTCACGATACCATCCGCCCCGGCCTCCACCAGCTCTGCGGCCAGCTGTTCCATCTGGGCAAGCTCGTAGCTGTCGTAACAGAAATCTCCGAACCGGGGCCGCAGCAGAGCGCGCACCGGCAGGCCGGTCTCCGCCTTGACCTGACGCACCAGCGCAAGGCTGGGCGTTGTACCGCCCACGATCAGGTCGGCACACAGTTCCAGCCTGCTGGCACCGCCGCGCTTTGCTGCCAGTGCACTGGCAGTGCTGTCCACACATACTTCCAGAACAGAACGCATTTCAATTCCTCCCTTTTTGCCGGGCTTTGAACCCGGCATTCTGGTTTATTCTACCACGTTTTTCCGTTTTATAAAACCCTGTGGCAGCAAAAAAGCTGCGGCCCGGGTCTTATCCCTGCCGCAGCCTTTGTTGTTTTTTCAGATCAGACCCAGCGCCTTGAACTCCTTTGCAATGCCGTCCTCGTATACCGAGGGAGCAATGCGGTCGCACCGCTTTTTCAGGTTTTCGGAGCCATTGGCCATACACACACTGATGCCCGCCACATCGGTCATCTGCAGGTCATTATCGCTGTCACCAAAGCCGATGGTATCCGCCAGCGTGCAGCCCAGATGATCACAGATGGCCTTGATTCCGGTGCCCTTATCAAATTTGCGGTTGATGAGCTCACCATTCACAAAGCCATCGGTCAGGCTGTCCAGCTTGCTCTCGCAGAACACGAACTGGTCGGCATAGAGCTGCTTTGCCTCGGCAAGGTCGCTCTCGTGGTCGGCAATGAACACGATCTTATACAGCGGTTCCCCTTTGTAATCGGAAAGCGGCAGGATGGACATGCCCTCTTCCATGGCTTTGCGCCAGCGCTCCGCTTCGCTGTTCAGCGGTGCATCGTTCTTTTTGTGGATAAATTTCCACCTCTCAGCCATTTTGCTTCCGCCAAAGGTGGCATCCCGGGCTTCCAGCGTGCACTCCACGCCATTGCGTTCCAGCGCCGCGCGCACGCCTTCAGCCTGCTGCGGCTCCATGGGGATATCCACCAGAGTCTTGCCATCGCACAGCACATAGCCGCCGGCGCTGCACACTGCGCCCGCAAAGCAGTCGTGCCGCAGCAGCGGTTCGGTCATGCGGTGGTTGCGGCCGGTGCACAAAAACAGTTTGTGTCCGTTTGCTCTGGCGCGATCCAGTGCAGCCAGAGTGCTTTCCGGGATGAGCATATCACCCGGCGGCAGCAGCGTGCCGTCAATATCCAGAAAAATCAGCTTACGACCCATACTTTTATCCTTTATCATCAAAGGGAGCCTCGCTCCACGATCTGATAGCCCAGCGTCACCTGACGCACAGGCCCGCTGCTCCCATTCTCTTCCAGCATCTGCAGCAGGATCCGGGCAGCCTCCTGCCCCACCTGCTTCTGGTAAAAGCGCACCGTTGCCAGCCCCGGTTCCATCATGCTGCCAGCCCAGCTGTCGCCAACGCCTGCAAGACCCACATCCTGCCCCACATGCCGTCCTGCTTCCCGCAGGGCACGCATGGCGCCAAAGGCCACCGTGTCAGTCACGCAGACCACACCGTCCAGATCCGGGCAGCGCACCAGCAGTTCCTGCATACAGCGCTGGCCCTCCTCCATGGTAAAGGCGTTGCAGCAGATGCGGGGCATCTGTTCGCCGTTCAGTCCGGCAGCGTTCAACGCATCCTGCACGCCCTCACGGCGCTGCACGCCGGTGGCATCGTCCCGCTCTGTACCGCCAATATAAACGATCCTTTTGCGGCCATGGTCCAGCATCCGCTGGGCAAGTTCCCGGGCTGCAGTGCGGTCGTCGTTGTACACGCAGGCCACATCCTGAAAACGCTGGCCTGTTACCACCACCGGCACACGGCAGTTTTTCAGCGCCTGCGCCAGCTGAGGAGTATAATAGCTGCCCAGCAGGATGATGCCCGCCACGTGGTTGCGCTGCATGGCAGTCAGATAGCCCAATTCCCGCTGGGCGTCCAGCTCGGTGTTTCCCAGCAGCATCAGATAGCTCTTTGCATCCAGCTCACTGGCAATGCCTGCCGTGATCTGCCCCACCGACTGGGAGCCGATGCTGGGAGCGATCACCCCCACCTGATTCACTTTTCCGGTGCGCAGAGTCTGGGCGGCGGTATCCGGGCGGTAGCCGGTCTTTTCCACTACCTCGTGGATAACAGCCCTCTTCTGTTCGCTCAGGGGGCCTCCGTTCAGGTAGCGGCTGACTGCCGCACTGGATACACCCGCCATTTTTGCAATATCACTGATGGTCATTTGCAGTACTTCTCTCTTTTGGGATGCATTGTTATGTGTAAACGTTTTCATGCTTATTATAAACCGCTTTCACCCATCCCGCAAGATGCGCTTTTCCCGGTTTATTCCGAACGCATTTTTGTTTTTCTGGCAACTGTGTACAAAAGACGGCTTTTTTCTGAGAAGCAGGGCATTACAGGCGGTCAGGCTGCGCCCATGCTCCATGCACGCACGGCAAGCCCCAGCAGCAGGACCACCAGCAGAACGATAAACACGGTTTTATTGCCAGTTCTTCTCTGTTTCTTTTTGCGGCCTGCCGTGCTGCGGCTTTTGGCCGAGCTGCTGCGCGCTGTGGTGCTTCTGCTGCCGGAGGAACGGCTGCCGGCCGTTTTGCGGCTCTGGGCGCTGCGGTTCTGGCCCTGCTTTGTGCTCTGGCGGGCTGGCTCGTGCGCAGCCGTTTTTTCTTCCGGCGCACGGCTGGATGCGATCGGCTCCTTTGCGCCGCAGCGTGCCAGATAATTTTCTGCATCGCGGTAATAGCGGGCAAGCTCATTCTCGCGGAAAGCCGTGCCCACATAGCCGTCTTCCAAGCTCTCCACCGCCTCGTTGAACAGGATCGCCGCCTGAGCGGCATCGGTGTGATCGGTGGCGTGGGCGGCTTCGTTGCGGGCGGTGCGCACAGCATTGCAGGCGCGGCGGGCCGCACCCGGATTGCTGGTATTGCCCAGCAGGTCCAGCGGTTTGGCGGCATCCTTTTCCGGGTCCAGCAGAACCCGCATACAAATGGTAGTATCCAGCTGCTGCCAGCTGTTTTTGCCGGAAAGATCCGGCATACGGTCGTAATAGTCCGGGCTTTCCTGCTGGCGCTGTGCAACGTGATCCAGCAATGCACCCAAGCTGTGCGCACCGGGTTTATGCTCCCAGTGCCAGCGCAGCAGGCGGCGGCTGATCTCATCGCAGGCAGTCTTGATCTCAAAGGCAGCCTGTAAGGCTTCTTCCGGCATAATGGTTCTCCCTTCTTCTGGCATACAAAAAAGCGGAGAAGGCATACCGCCCTCTCCGCTGCTGTTTGTGTTACAGCACGAACTGGTAATACACGAAGCCGCACAGTGCCACTGCTGCACAGACAATGGCAGTGATGGGCGGCACCCAGCGGATCAGCGCTTCGGCCACGCTGTCGCGCTCGTCCTCGTATTCTTCCTCGTCGTCATAGGCAGGCTCCGGCTGCTGAGATATCGGCTGTGCACGGCGGGCTGCAGCAGGCATCACACGGGTGCCTTCGTCCGCAGCTGCATGAGATGCCCTGTCCGGGAACTGTGCCCGCATTCCGGCATCCAGCACACGGGTCTGCTCTGCAGCAGGTTCTTCCGGCTGTGGTTCTGCTTCACGGCACGGTGCACCCATGATCCGGGTCGGCTCCTCCTGCACGGGCGCTGCGCCCATAATGCGGGTAGGCTCTTCAGCCTGCGGGGCAAGAGGCGTTTCCAGTTCCGGCTCGGTCTGGGCAGGCTGTTCCGGCTGCAGCAGGGTGTTCAGCGCGTTCTGCAGCAGGATGCGGTCGCAGCCGCACTCTGAGCAGTACACGGTATCCTCCTCCTTCGGGTGGAAGGCACCGCAGGCGCAGTACCAGCCATTTTCAAACACCTGCGGCTGATACTTCAGCTCCGGGCGGTTCATGCGGGTCTCCAGCGCCTTTTCCAGCTCAGCAGACAGGCGCTTGGGGGCAGGCAGGCGCACGCGCTTGATGCCGTCCAGATGCACCACCCGCTTGCCGTTGTACACGTTGCACAGCGAAACATCCACGCTGGTGATGGCCTTTGCGGTAACGAACACCGCATCGTCCATGCCAAACAGTTCGCCGGGCTTTACTTCCAAGTCACGGTACTCGAACCGGTCCTCGCACAGGATCACGCCGTCCACGCCCTTGCACTTGAAGTGGATCTCCAGCGCGGTCAGGGTCACCTTGGAAATATTCTTGAAGGTCAGGCAGACCGCGTGCTCCCCGCTGACATCACCCTTGAGCAGCTCCACGCAGACGAACTGCACCGGGCTGCCGGGGGTGTAATAGTTTGCGCGGGTCCGTGCGACCGGGTTAAAATTTTCCTCCACGACACTCGCTCCTTTCCATTTGGATCAAATCAGTTCTGCGGGTCCTGTGCATCCGGCGTTTCCGGTGCAGCGGTCTCCGGCAGCGGCTGGGCCGTTTCGGCCTGTTCGGCAGGCTCAGCGGTCTCTGCAGATTCAGCAGTTTCGGCCTGCTGAGCGGTCTCTGCAGAGGCAGTCTGCACGGTCTGAGCAGGCTGTTCCGGCTTCGGTTCATCGCCTTCACGCGGGGGCAGTGTGCCGCCCGCCATAATGGTGTTGAACTCCTGCTCGTTGAGCTTCTCGCGTTCCATCAGGGCCTGTGCCAGCGCGTGCAGCTGATCGATATGCTCGGTCAGGGTGCGGCGGCAGGTCTCGTAGGCTTCATCGATGATATCCCGCATCTCGCCGTCGATCTCGGCAGCGGTGGTCTCGCTGTAGCCCTTGCCCTGACCCAGATCGCGGCCCAGGAAGGTCTCCTCCTGCGAGGTACCGTACACCACAGGGCCAAGCCGCTCCGAGAAGCCGTACTTGGTGATCATCTGGCGGGCAATGTTGGTGGCCTGCTGCAGATCATTGGAAGCACCAGTGGAGATATCCTCCAGGATCAGCTGTTCGGCCACGCGGCCGCCCAGACTGGAAACGATATCCTCGAACATTTCGCCCTTTGTCACGTAGCTGCGGTCTTTCTCGGGCAGGTACATGGTGTAGCCGCCAGCCTGACCACGCGGGATAATGGTGATCTCGTGCACACGGGGGTGATGCTTGCAGTAGAAGCCCGCCACAGCGTGGCCTGCCTCATGGTAAGCAGTCAGCTTCTTTTCCTCCGGGGTCACAACGCGGCTCTTCTTTTCGGGGCCGGCCATGACCTTCATGGAAGCTTCCTCGATATCCTCCATGGTAATGGCCTTGCGGTTGCGGCGTGCAGCCAGCAGGGCCGCTTCGTTGACAAGGTTCTCAAGGTCTGCGCCCGCAAAGCCTGCAGTGCGCTGTGCAATGACCCTGAGAGAGACATCCGGGGCCAGCGGCTTCTTTTTGGTGTGGACCTTGAGGATCTCCTCACGGCCCTTGACATCCGGCAGGCCCACATAGACCTGACGATCAAAGCGGCCCGGCCGCAGCAGGGCCTTATCCAGAATGTCGGCACGGTTGGTGGCCGCCATGACGATGATGCCGTCGTTGGCCTCAAAGCCGTCCATTTCCACCAGCAGCTGGTTCAGGGTCTGCTCGCGTTCATCGTGGCCGCCGCCCAGACCGGCACCGCGCTGACGGCCCACAGCATCGATCTCATCAATGAAGATGATGCAGGGCATGGACTTCTTTGCCTTATCGAACAGGTCACGCACGCGGGATGCACCCACGCCGACGTACATTTCCACAAAGTCAGAGCCGGAAATGGAATAGAAGGGCACACCGGCCTCGCCTGCGCAGGCGCGGGCCAGCAGGGTCTTGCCGGTGCCCGGAGGGCCTACCAGCAGCACGCCGTGGGGGATGCGGGCGCCCAGAGTGTTGAACTTCTCCGGGCTTTTCAGGAACTCCACGACCTCTTTCAGCTCTTCCTTTTCCTCGTCCTCACCGGCAACATCGGCAAAGGTGGCTGTCTTTTGGTTCTCGTGCTCGTCCTTCACCTTGGCTTTGCCAACGTTCATGATCCCGCCGCCGCCAGCGCCGCCGCGCATCATGGAGAACAGCAGGAAGCCGGTGCAGCCCAGCATTGCCAGATAGAACAGGATCTCCATCCATGGGATGTTTTCCTTGACAGGGGTATAATCGTACACCATGGGAGCATCCGGGTTTGCGGCATCGTAGGCGGCAATGTAGTCGCCCACATACTTGACGAACATGGATGCATAGGGCAGCTTGTAGCGCACAGTCACAGTGCCGTCGCTGTTCTTCTGCGCAGCAGTATCCTCATCCGAGGAGGACAGCATACCGCTCAGCAGTCCGCCGGTGGCCTGCGTGGTGCTCTGGGACGTGGTATCGGGCAAGGGCAGGTTGTTCTTGCCGCCTTCCTTGAGGTTCATGGTGATGACACCGGTGTTCAGGTCCAGCGAGAACTGCGTGACCTGCAGGCTTTCAAAATAATGCACCACCGTGGAATATTCCATGGAAGAGCCGCTGGCAGAGCCGGTGCCGCCCAGCACCGACCAGACCATCAGCACCGCCGCCAGCGCCAGAGCAAGGATCAGCGGATTGAAACGGGGTCTTTTGGATTGCAAAAAAATCAACTCCAGTTCTTGGATGAATTATAGTGTGAGAAATCACTTCTCGTAGACTTCAGGCTTGAGCACACCCACATAAGGCAGGTTGCGGTATTTTTCATCGTAGTCCAGACCGTAGCCCACCACGAACTCGTCCGGCACCTGGAAGCCCTCGTAGTCAGGCTGGATATCGGCCTTGCGGCGGCTGGGCTTGTCCAGAATGGTGCAGATCTTTACCGAGTTGGGGTTGCGCATCTTGAGCATGGGCACAAGGTTCGAGAGGGTGACGCCGGTATCCAGAATATCCTCCACGATCAGCACATCCTTGCCGGACAGATCACCGTCCAGATCCTTGATGATCTTTACAAGGCCGCTGGTAACAGTGTTGCTGCCACCGTAGCTGGACACCACCATAAAATCGATGCTGCAGGGAATGCTCACCGCACGCATCAGGTCGGCCATAAACACCACCGAGCCCTTGAGGATGGACACCAGAACAAGGTTCTTGCCCTCGTAATCCTTGCTGATCTGGGCACCCAGCTCAGCAACCTTTGCCTTTAACTCTTCTTCACTGACCAGAACAGTCTTGATATCATCATGCATACTCATGTTATTTCCTCCCTATGTTCCATTTCCATCTGCAGCACCTGCGCAGTGTCTGCATCCGGGGCAAGGCCCTCGGCAAAGCCCGCACCGCAGACCCACAGTACTTCGCTGCCCGCCGCCAGCAGCGGCAGCTGATCGCGCTGGCTGGCCGGGATGCCCGTTTCGTTCATCCACTTGCGCAGCCGGTTGTGTACACTTCGCCCCGCCGGGCGGTAGACATCTCCCGGCTGGCGGGTGCGCAGGACAAGACCAGCATACAACGTAGTTATTCTAGCATAATCCGCCTGATTTTTTAAGTCTTTTTTATGAACGACTTGTATTTTTTCTTCAAAATCAGCCGTAAAAAGCCCTGCAGTCACCTTCCAGCCGCCCGTAAGGCAGTATTCTGCCTGTTTTTCCGGCTGAAAGGGCTGGCTTTCCGGCCGTTTGTCTTCCTGCTGCCGGGGCCGTTCCGGCACAATCTCCTGCCAGAAGCATCCGTCTCCGGCACAAAAGCGCACCCGGTCAGTCAGCTGTACCGCACCGCTGCCGCGCCGCACAAGGCCGCACAGCAGCTGCACATATTTTTCCTCTGCGTCACGCACGGGAGCCGTCAGCGAATGCATGGCTGCTTCCAAAATAAGCGCATCCGCAGCGGAAAGCGGGCCCAGCCGCCACACCGTGCAGGCTTCCGGGCTTTTGATGGCAGCCTGTGCCGCATCCAGACGTGCAGCAGAAAGCAACTCTTCGGCCTTCCGGGCAAAATAGGCATCCGCGCGGGCTGCCTTCTCGCAGAAGCGGGCAAGGTTTTCCACCGCTGCGCCGTTGGTGCTTTGCAGCGCAGGCAGCGCCGCACGGCGCACCCGGTTGCGGGCATAGGCATCGGTCGCGTTCGTCTCATCTGTGACCCATGCCTGCCCGGCTGCACGGCAGAAGCTTTCGGTATCCTGTCGGGTAAGGGCCAGCAATGGCCGCAGGTAGCACCCGCGCTTTGGCCGGATGCCTGCCGCACCGTGCAGCCCCGTGCCCCGGGCCAGCCGCAGCAGCAGGGTCTCAGCCTGATCATTTGCAGTATGGGCCGTTGCAACGTCATCTATCCCCTCCCCGCACAAACGCGCAAAGCAGGCATAGCGCAGGCGGCGCGCCCAGTCCTCCCCGGCATGTTCCGACGGCAGGCCCACTTCGTCGGCCATCTCTGCAGCATGGAACACCCGCAGCGGCACACCCAGCCGGGCGCATTCCGCCCGCACAAAGGCTTCGTCCCGGTCGGCGCTCTCACCGCGCAGGCCGTGGTTCACATGGCAGGCCGAAAGCACAAACCCGAATTCCGGCTGCAGGGCCAGCAGGATGCGCAGCAGTGCCATGCTGTCCGCCCCGCCGGACACTGCCGCAGCCAAGTGCAGCGGCTCACCCGGACAAAGCAGCTTTTCTCGCAGAGCAAACATGCGCACATGCGCCAGAATTTTTTCATTGTTCATCAGCGTTTAAAGTCCACATCCATAAAGCGGGTGTGGGCACCATCCCAGCCCAGCGGCACCGTGCTGGTCTCGCCGTGACGGTTCTTCGCCACGATGCACTCTGCCGTATCGGCATCCACCTCAGCGCCGTCCGGGTTCTGGCTGGCATAGTAGGAATCGCGGTACAGGAACAGAACGCAGTCGGCATCCTGCTCGATAGAACCAGAATCGCGCAGGTCGGAAAGCTGGGGCCGGTGGCTGGAATTGTTGCCCTGCTTTTCCACCGCACGGGACAGCTGAGAAAGTGCGATGATGGGCACATTCATTTCCTTTGCCATGATCTTAAGGTTTCGGGTGATGGAGCTGATCTCCTGCACGCGGTTTTCGCTGCGCTGGCCGGTGGTCATCAGCTGCAGATAGTCGATGACGATGAGGCCCACATTCGGGCGGGTGGGGTCCTGATTGACCCGGCGAATCTTCGCCTTCATCTCGGTGATGGTGATGCCGGAGGTATCGTCCATATAGATGGGTGCATCGTGCAGTTTTTCGGTGGCAAGGGCCAGATATTCCCAGTCCTCGGCGCGCAGGGCACCGGTGCGGAATGCCTGACTGTCGATGCCGGCCTCAGCAGAAAGGATGCGGTTGGTAAGCTGTTCCTTGGTCATTTCCAAGCTGAAAATGGCCACCGGCACCTTCTGTTGCATGGCCACGCGGGTGGCGATGTTCAGTGCAAAGCTGGTCTTGCCCATACCGGGGCGGGCCGCAAGGATGATGAGATCGCCGCGGCCAAGGCCGGTGAGCACCGTATCCAGCAGGCGGAAGCCTGTGGGGATGCCCTTGTATTTGTCCGCATCCGGGCCGCTGATCTTCTGCAGGTTGGTCAGGGTCTCCACCATGCTGGAGGAAAGCGGTGTCAGTGCGCTGGAATCGCGGCCGGAGCGGATCTCATAAATGCGCTGCTCCGCGTTTTCCAGCAGCAGGTCGGCATCCGGCTCATCTCCGGCATCCTGCAGGATGTCCTTTGCAACGCCCATCAGCTGGCGCACCAGATACTTTTCCTGCACGATCTGGGCATAGGCCTTCACGTTGGAAATGCTGGGCACCGTCTCGGCAAGGCCGGTCAGGTACACCTTTGCTTCGTCGGCACTGGGGAACACGCCGTCCGAGATAACAGCGTCCAGCAACGTCACAAAGTCGATGGTCTGGTCGGCGGTGAACAGGCGCAGCATTTCGGAGTAGATCTGCGCATTCTGCCGGGTGTAGAACATCTCCGGCCGGATGATCTCCACCAAGTCGGTGAGCGTTTCCGGTTTGAGCAGCACCGCACCCAGCACGCTCTGCTCTGCCTGCATGTTGTAGGGCAGGTTGATGCCCACGCTTTCCAGATTCAGTTCATTGGAATAATGTCGTTCGTTCGGCATGGTAGTTTATCCTTTTGCATCATTTCGCTGAAAAGCCAAAAAGCGCCCCCTGCTGTGAGGGGGCGCAGATGGCAGAAAAATCAGGCCTGTTCCACTTCCACCATGATCTTGAAAGAAGCGACCACACCAACGTGCAGACGGACCTTGCCGTTGAACACACCGGCATCCTTGATGTCCTTGGTCTCCAGCTCGATCTTCTTCTTATCGATGGGTGCGCCTGCCAGCTGAGCCAAAGCATCGGCAACTTCCTTGCCGGTGACTTTGCCGTGCAGACGGCCGGATGCACCGCCCTTGGCCTTGATGGTCACGGTCTTGCCCTCGATCTTTGCGGCCAGATCCTTGGCAGCAGCTACGGTCTCAGCCTCGTGGAAATCGGCAGCAGCTTCCTTGCTGCGGGCAACGTTCACAGCGCTGGCATCTGCCACAGCGGCCAGCTTGCGCGGGAACAGATAGTTGCGGGCGTAGCCGTCGGAGACCTCGTGGATCTCGTCCTTCTTGCCAATGCCCTTGATATCCTGCTTGAGAATCACTTTCATGATGTTATCCCTCACTTCTCACCGGAAAACCGGTGCAGTTGTTGTATTTATAGTATAGCGCATTTGTCGCTTTTGAGCAAGAGGAAGCGCGCATTGCAGCATTATCCTCAAGTGAACTCCCCCAGTCTGCTTCGCAGACAGCCCCCTCTGAGATGGGGCCTTTGGCAAAACCGAAGGCTTGTCCTTTTCGCCAGAGGCTCCTTCTTTGAGACAGACTCCCCCGGCCGGGGGAGGTGGCACAAAGTGCCAGAAGGGGAACAGCTGGCATCACGCAGGTGATGACGGAAGGAGTTTTCTTATTTCAGTTCCTTTGCGGCCACGTCCAGAGCTACCTCAATGACCTTGTCCATGTCGTAATACTTGTACTCACCCAGACGGCCGCCAAAGATCACGTCCGGCTCCGCATCGGCCAGCTTCTTGTACTCGGCATACAGGGCACCGTTCTTCTCGTCATTGACGGGGTAGTACGGCTCGTCGCCCTTCTTCCACTCAGCGCTGTACTCGCGGCTGATGACCGTTTTGGGCTGGGTGCCGAACTCAAAGTGCTTGTGCTCGATGATGCGGGTGTAGGGAGTTTCCGCATCGGTATAGTTGACCACCGCGTTGCCCTGATAGTTGTCGGTGTCCAGCACCTCGGTCTCAAAGCGGACGCTGCGGTACTGCAGAGCACCCAGCTTGTAGCCAAAGTAGGCATCCACCGGGCCGGTGTAGACCACCTTCTCGGCCAGAGCGTTCAGATTTTCGCGGTCGGCCAGATAGTCCACATTCAGCCGCACCTCGGTGCCGTCCAGCATCTTTTCCACCATGGCGGTGTAGCCGCCATTGGGAATGCCCTGATACAGTGCGTTGAAATAGTTGTCGTCGTAGGTGAAGCGCACCGGCAGACGCTTGATGATGAAGGCCGGCAGTTCGGTGCAGGGGCGGCCCCACTGCTTGCCAGTGTAGCCCTTGATGAGCTTTTCGTAGATATCGGTGCCCACAAGGCTGATGGCCTGCTCTTCCAGATTCTGCGGGTCGGTGATGCCTGCTTCCTTCTTCTGCTCCTCGATCTTGGCCTTGGCTTCGGCAGGGGTAACAACGCCCCACATCTTATTAAAGGTGTTCATATTGAAGGGCAGGTTGTAGATCTCGCCGTGGTAGTTTGCCACCGGGCTGTTGGTGTAGCGGTTGAACTCTGCAAACTGGTTCACATACTGCCACACAGCCTTGTTGTTGGTGTGGAAGATATGTGCACCGTAGCGGTGGACGTTGATTCCCTCCACCGGCTCCGTGTAGATATTGCCTGCAATGTGGCTGCGCTTATCGATCACAAGGCACTTCTTGCCTGCCTTTTTTGCTTCCTGTGCAAAGACCGCGCCATAAAGGCCGGCACCAACGATCAGGTAATCGTACTGTTTCATGGGTGTGATCCTCTCTGTTCCGTTTATTTTCCTTCTACATCGCCCTTTTTCTGCGATGCATAGTATTTGTCGATGGCACCTTCGATGCGGGCACGGGCTGCTTCCGGCGTGATATGCTTGAGCTGTGCTGCTGCCATGGTCTGGTGGCCGCCGCCGCCCAAAGATTCCATGATCACCTGCACGTTCACGGCACCCAGACTGCGGGCCGAGATGTTCACGCCTGTGCCCACCTGCACTGCCACAAAGCTGGCATCCACGCCCTGAATGGTCAGCAGATCGTTTGCCGCCTGTGCAATGGCCACGCGGGCTTCCGGTGCCACCTCGCCGCTGACGGAGATCGCGCAATTTTTGTACATGCGTGCTTTTTCCACCAGATCTGCCTTGGCATTGTACTCCACCATGGTCACATCGAACAGTTGGCGCACCCGCTCCGTCTCCGCGCCATAGCGGCGCAGCGCAGCGGCGGCTTCAAAGGTACGCACACCGGTGTGCAGGGTAAAATCGCGGGTATCCAGCATGATGCCGGACAAAAGGCCCTCGGCCTCCACACGGTTGGGCTTGTCGTCGCGCTCGCCCACGTACTGCAAAAGCTCCGTGACCAGCTCACTGGCCGAGGAAGAATACGGCTCATGGCAGACCAACGCCGGGTTCTCGATGTAGCCCACGCCCTTGCGGTGGTGGTCGATCACGGCTACCTTGCCGCATTTTTCCAGAATATCCTTGCTTTCCACAAGGCCCACCTGATATGTATCCACCACAATGCACAAAGTGCGCTTGGAGATGATAGGCAGTGCGTCCTTCGGGTCGATAAAGTCGTCCTTCTGGCCTGCACGGCACAATGCATCGATCAGGCTGCCCGCAAGGGTAGCGTCACGCCGCACCGCGATCACCGCCGGGACATCGCATATTTTGCAGATGCGCAGCACGCCCTCGGCGGAGCCGATGGCATCCAGATCGCTCATGCGGTGGCCCATAATGACCACATGATCTGCTTCCTTGATCAGCTTCACCAGCTGATCGGCCACGATGCGGCTGCGCACCTTGCTGCGCTTTTCCACGCCGTGGCTCACACCGCCGTAGAACGTAAAACCGTCCGGTGTCATTTCAGCGGCCTGATCGCCGCCGCGGCCCTGCGCCATATCCAGCGCCTGCACGGCCATATCCTGGGCTTCCCGCAGGGTCTTGGCCCCGCGGCCAATGCCGATGGACAGCGAAAGGTTCACGCTGGGATCCAGCGCACGGATCTTGTCCAGCACATCGTAGCCCCGGTTGGCGAACTGCTCCATCTGGCGCTCTTCCACCACAGCGATATAGCGGCCGCTGGCCACACGGCGCAAAAAGCCGCTGCCCCGGCCGATCATATCCTCCAGCGTGCGGTTGATGCCTTCCAGCAGGCGGGCACGCTCGCTGTCCAGCATGTCACCGAACACATCGTCGTAGCCGTCCACCAGAAACACCAGATAGCCCGGACGGCTGGCTTTGTATTCCGCCTCCACCTTGCGCAGGGCGGTCTCCTCGTTCAGCACCAGCAGGGTCATGCTCTCCGCATCGCCGGGCACCGTGGAGCTGTGTACGCTCCACATGCCGTCCGCGAGGGTCAGCAGCTGGCCCTCCTGCTTGCGGCACTGCTGCAGATCAAGGCCGGGCAGCACCTTCTGCACGCGGCTCACCAGCGCATCCTGCCCGTTCAACAGACGGGTGCGGAACTGTGCATTGTACCACAGCACCGTCTCACCGGAAAGCAGCGCGGCCGGCTGAGAGAGCGGCTCCAGACTGAACTGCAGCTTGGAGCCTTCAAAGCTGCCGCCGCACATCCACCGGGCCACCCACTTGCGCAGCTGGCAGCGGAACAGCACCACCACAACGCCCCACAGCACCACCAGTGCCAGCAGCGCCGGCCATGCTGTGGGCCGCTGGATCAGCAGCACCAGCACCAGCAGGCCGCACAGCACGGCCAGACTGGCGGTGAGCATCTCCAATGTCCATCTTGGTTTTTGTTTCATCAAATCTCCTGCCTTCCGCCGCATTGTTTGCGGCAGCGTGCCCGGATCAAACCTCCATCAGGATGGGAAGGATCATCGGGCTGCGCTTGGTGCGCCGATAGATATAGCTGCTCAGTGCCTCGCGCACGCGGGTCTTGACGCTGTTCCAGTCGCGCACATGTTCATCCACGCAGCGGTCCAGCGCATTTTCCACGATGCTCTGTGCACCGTCCATCAGGCTCTCGTTCTCACGCACATACACAAAGCCGCGGCTCACAAGGTCCGGGCCGGCCAGCACCTTGCCGGTCTTGCTGTCCACGGTGGCCACGATGATGACCAGACCGTCCTCGGACAGGTGCTTGCGGTCGCGCAGGACCACATTGCCCACGTCGCCCACGCCAAGGCCGTCCACCATCACTGCACCGGCGGTGACAGGCTCGCCCAGCTTTATCTCGTCCTGGCTGAGAATGACATTGGAGCCGTTCTCCGCGATCAGAATGTTGCTGGTAGGGATGCCAAGGCTGGCAGCGGTGAGGGCGTGCTTTTTGAGCTGCTTGTACTCGCCGTGCACCGGAAGGAAGTACTTGGGCTTCGTCAGGGTGAGCATGAGCTTCTGTTCTTCCTGACAGGCGTGGCCGGAAACATGCACATCGTACATGCTCTCGTAAATGACCTCTGCACCCAGCAGCAGCAGACCGTTGACGATCTTGGTCACACTCTTCTCGTTGCCGGGGATGGGATTTGCCGAAATGATAATGAAGTCGCCGGGGCCCACGCGCACCTGACGGTGGCTGCAGGATGCCATACGGGAAAGGGCGCTCAAGGGTTCGCCCTGACTGCCGGTGGTAATGAGCACTACCTGCTCCGGGGGATACTGGTTCAGCTCATCCACGCTGATGAGGGTGCCCTCCGGGATGTGCATATAGCCCAGTTCCTGCGCCATGGCGGTGTTGTTCACCATGCTGCGGCCGCTGAATGCCACCTTGCGGCCATCCTCCACGGCCAGATCGATGATCTGCTGCACGCGGTAGATGTTGGAAGCAAAGGTGGCAATGATGATCCGCTTGTTGCGGGCACGGGCGAACAGATTGCGCACGCCTGCAGCCACCTTCTGCTCGGTGGCGGTAAAGCCCGGACGCTCGGAGTTGGTGGAATCGCTCAGCAGGGCCAGCACGCCGCGCTGGCCATACTCGGCCAGTGTGGACAGGTCGGTGACACCGCAGGCCAGCGGGGTATAATCGATCTTGAAGTCGCCGGTCTGGATGATGGTGCCCGCCGGACTGTCGATGGCAAAGGCCACCGCATCCGGGATGGAGTGGTTCACATGGATGGGCTCAATGGTAAAGCAGCCCAGCTTGATCTTCTGTCTGGGGGTGATCTCCACGAACTTGGTCCTGCCTGCCAGACCGAACTCCTCCAGCTTGTTGCGGATCAGGCCGCAGGTCAGGCGGGTGCCATAGATGGGCAGGTCAAGTTTCTGCAGCAGATACGGGATGCTGCCGATGTGGTCTTCGTGGCCGTGGGTGATGAGCAGGCCCTTGATCTTATCCTTGTTCTGCACCACAAAGGTGAAGTCCGGGATGACCATATCCACGCCGTACATGTCGCTGTCCGGGAACACAAGGCCGCAGTCCACGATGATCATGTCGCCGTTGCACTCGTACACGGTCATGTTCTTGCCCACTTCGCCCAGACCGCCCAGCGGGTAGATGTGGATGGGCACAGCGGCCTCTCTGGGCTGCTGCGGGCGGCGGGGCCGACGGTTATAATAAGGGCGGCGGGTGGTGCGGGGGCGCTTTTCGCCCGTCTGCGCGGCGGGTGCGCCGGTGCTCTGAGCAGCAGCTGCTGCCTTGCTGCGTGCGGAATTATTGGTATTTTCTTTCGACTGTGCCATTCTGACCTCCAAAATAATTACAGCGCAGGCCGTCCCCGCTTGTGGGAACAGCCGCGCTGTGCATGGGAAGCACCTTGAAAAATCGCATCGGCTTCCGTTGGATGCACCGTATAGAATTTATTTCTCAGCGTGTTTTTTGCAAACCGCTGCCTGTTCCGTAAGAGGTTTTGTGCCAGATAGGTCCATCTGCTCGATGCGACCGTGGCTTTTCTGTTGGAACGCCCGGGCACACGCCTGCGGTGCGCCCCTATACGCATTTTGTTAGGATAAGTATAGTATTTCCCGGCGTTTTTGTCAATTCCAAGGTTTGGCAGCTCCGGCACGGAATATACATTCGCACTTGACAGAAGCCGGAAAATAGCGCTAAATAGAAGCAACTCATTTTATAAGGAGAACCGCATGAAGCAGGTCGAAGTGTACACCGACGGCGCATGCAGCGGCAATCCCGGCCCGGGCGGCTGGGGTGCCGTGCTGCGCTACCGTTTTAACGGCAAAGTTTACGAAAAAGAGCTGAGCGGCGGCGACGACAGCACCACCAACAACCGCATGGAGCTGACAGCCTTTATCGAAGCACTGCGCCAGCTCAAGGAGCCGTGCGAGGTGCGGCTGTGCTCCGACAGCCAGTATGTCATCAACGGGCTTCAGAAGGGCTGGGCCAAAAACTGGCAGCGCCGGGGCTGGAAAAAAGCAGATGGCTCCCCCGCCCTGAACCCGGACCTCTGGGCACAGGCACTGGAGCAGGAAGCCCGGCACAAGATCACCTACATCTGGGTCAAGGGCCACGCAGGCCACCCGGAGAACGAACGCTGCGACCAGCTGGCCGTGGCCCAAAGCAAAGCACATGGCGGGAGGCAGGGAACATGAGCGACACATTTTTGCCCGGCAGTGGGTTCGACACCTACGAGAGTCAGGATAAGGTTCTGGTGCAGATGGACGGCAGCAGAGAATGCGCCGTAGCTGTGCGCATTTTACAGCAGCAGGGCTTTGCCGTGGCGGGCGCTGCCGTGCGGCTGGCAGCAGAACAGACCGCCGATGCGGAAAGCGCCAAAAAGGCAGCAGAGGCCCTTGGCATCGAGTGCATCGTGCTGAACGCCGAAGCACTGGCCGGGCAGGACGCAGACGTTCTGGGCGAAGGCGGCACGCCGCTGTTTGCCGCTCTGCTGACGGCTGCAGACAAGCTTGGGATGAAATATGTGGCAACCACTCACCGTGCCCGGGTGGAGACCGGTGCAGAAGGCGTGCACACCGTCTGCCCGCCCGCAGGCACCGGCAGTGATGACAGCACGATTCTTGCAGCTCTGCCGCAGGAAACGCTGGCACGGCTGATCTTGCCGCTGGGCGATTTTGCCCCGGAAGATGTGGCGGAGATGGCCGAGGATTTTAAAGTTTAACCGTACGTTTCAAATGGCCTCCGTTGCACTCTGGCCATATTCAGCGGATACATTATTTTTATATTAGAATTCCGGAAAATCTGCGGATTTTCCGGAATTCTTTTTTTCACAGGCAAGGCCGCTGCGGCACACGGCATCTGCTGTTTTTGCTTCCTGCGGAAACAGCCGCATGGCGGCAGAAATGCATTCTGCGGTTCGGACCCCATTCCCGTGAAAATGAAAATCGGGAACATCCGCAGATGTTCCCGATTTTCGCATTATCAATATAATTTCCGCTGAATATGGCGCAGCACACGCGGAGCCATTCCAAATCGTTTTGTCAGTTCTGGGGATGCACGATATCGCGCCAATCCAGATCGCCTCGCTCCAAGCCGTGGATCAGTACCTCGGCAGTGGCAATGTTGGTGGCCATGGGGATATTGTGCACATCGCACAGGCGCAGCAGCGTCATTTCGTTGGGTTCGCTGGGCTTTGCGTTGATGGGATCACGGAAGAACAGCAACAGGTCGATCTCATTGCAGGCGATGCGGGATGCGATCTGCTGGTCGCCGCCCTGCACACCGGCCAGAAAGCGTTGCACCTGTAAGCCGGTAGCTTCTGCGATCAGTTTACCGGTGGTGCCGGTCGCTACCAGTTTATGCTGGCTCAGGATGCGGCAGTACGCCGTACAAAACTGAACCATCAGCTCCTTTTTGGAGTCATGCGCAATGAGTGCAATCGTCATCCGTTACCCTCTCCTCTTCCTAAACGATTGGAACGCTTTTGTAAAAAAGTCCTTCGCCTGAAATGATATCACAAAATCCAATCTTTTACAACTGGTTTTTATACAGAATATTCAATTTTGTTTTCTTTTCAGGGATGTTTCCATTCAAAATCCCGCTGCAGTGCCCTTTCCCGTGTCGGTTTTGTCTCCCGTTTTCAGTTCTCCGGCGCAATGGCATCGGGGTTCTGCTCGGTGTCTGCGGCGGGCTGCTGCTCGTCCTGCACGGCAGGCTGGGCTTCCCCTTCTGCTGCCGTTTCCGGCGCAGTGGTGTCTGCGGCGGGTGTCATCTGTGCAGGCTGGGCTGCGGCATTGCCAGTGGTCTGGCCTGCAGCGGCCTGTGCTGGGTCAGTGGTCTGCGCCTGATCTTCCTGCTGGGTCTGCTCGGCTTCCTTTTCCGCTTCGGCCTGCTGGGCAAGGCTGCCATCCTTCAGGGCAAAATAGGCATTTGCAATGTCCACCACCAGATCACCGGTACGGGCACCATAGCCTCCGTACTCAATGCTAATGCCAATGGCGATCTGCGGATCATCCGCCGGGAGGTAAGCCACCATCATGGCGTTCAGATAGTGCTTACCGGGCGCATAGGTCTCGCTGCGCTGAGGTGTACCGGTCTTGCAGGCGATCGGCACCGGATAGCTGGAAATTTTGCCGCTGATGGTGCTGGGCACCTGCTTCATGCCCTGCCGCACCAGCTCAAAGGTGTTGCCGGTGCCTTCGATCACATCCATGACCTCGGGCTTGGTCTCGCTGAGCACCTCGCCGGTGTTGGTATCCAGAATGGCCTTGACGAAATGGGTGCGGTAACGGGTGCCGTTGTTGGCCAGCGTTGCCGCGTAGGTAGCCAGCTGGATGGGCGAGACCACCGTGTTGCCCTGACCGATGGCGGCCTGCACATCCAGCGATGCCGTATAGTTGGAGTCGCTCTTGGTGGTCAGACGGCCCACGGCCTCGCTCACCTCCACACCGGTGCGCTGGCCAAGACCCAGCTTGTAGGCATAGGCATCGTACACATCGCTGGTCAGGCGGCGGCCAACATCATAAAAGAAGATGTTGCAGCTCCACTTGATGGCCGTTACCACATCGATGTTGCCGCTGTGGCCATGGCGGGTACAGCGGGGGTGGTAATCCTTGAAGTAGTTGTACACGCCGTTGCAGTAAACGGTAGAATACTGGTTGATGAGGCCGCTGTCCAGTGCAGCCACCGCCACGGCGGGCTTGAAGGTAGAACCCGGCGTATACAGGCCCTGCAATGCGCGGTTGAACAGCGGCAGGCTCGGGTCGGAGCTGTACTCGCTGTAGTTAGCGGCATACAGGTTCTGGTCATAGCTGGGATAGTTGGAAGCAGCCAGCACACTGCCGTCCTTCACGTCCAGCACCACCACCGCACCGGCGGCAGCTTTCATGGTGCCGGTATTGTACACGCGGTTGATCATATCAATGTTGTCCGCCAGTGCCTTGTCCACGGCACGCTGGAAGTTGCTGTCAATGGTCAGCTGCACGGTATGGCCCGGCTCCGGCACAGTGGTGAGCTTTGTATCCACGATCACGCCGTCCGAATTGCGGGTGATGGTCTCCACGCCGTCCTTGCCGCGCAGCTCGTCCTCATAAACGGATTCCAGGCCGGAAATGCCCAGAACATCGTTCATGTTATAGCCTTTTTCCCGCAGCGGATAGGTCACCTGACCGTTGGAATCGGTCACCTTCCACTTTTCCGCCGTGATCTTGCCCACACGGCCCAGCACCGCCGGGATGATATCGCTCTGGTCGTAGCTGCGGGCGCTGGTTTCCACGATCTCCACACCTGGCAGCTGCAGGCTGTGCTCCTTGATGGTGGCCACCGCGAGGGTGCTCACGTTCTCCGCCATGACAAAATTGTTCACATTGGAGAACGCCTGCCGGTCCATCTCGTAGTGGATGCCGGCCAGCACACGCTGCCATTCCGGCGAAAAATCCTGCAGATCGTTCTTTTCCACCAGCATTTCCATTACATCGTTGGCGGTGGCGTACTGCTGCAGACCAAGCGTTTCCTTCATGTCTGCCAGCTGCTTCTGGTCGCTGGTGGACGTGTCATCGTCCGTAAAGGCGTAATTGCCTGCTGCGTCCGCCTGACCGATCAGCAACGTATCATTCCAGCTCTCGCCATTCGCACGCAGCAGCTCCACGATCTGCTGCAGCATGGTATCCAGATCCCGGTCGCCCATCAGCAGTTTGTTGAGGACCACATTGTAGCTGGTGGTTGTGGTGGCAATGCGCCGCCCGGCGCTGTCCACGATATCGCCGCGGGCCGCCGTGACCGTAAAGTTATAGTCGGTGGTATTGGTGGCCTTGGCCTTGAAGTCGTCGCCGTTGACCAGCTGCAGAAAGATCAGCCGCATCACGTACAGGCCCATGATAACACATGCCACTGCAATGAGCAGGATCATCCGGCGCACAACGTTTTTTCGTTCGTTTTGGTTCATCCGCGTTTCCTCCGGCGGTTCAGACTACGCCGTTGTCGATTTTGAATGCGCTGTAAATGTGCCGCACCAGACTGAACAGCATCAGCGACGGCACCAGCGTCATCACGGCCGAAGGCAGCACAAAGGTCAGCCAGCGGCTCAGCGCCCAGCTGTAGCCGGGCATGTAGTAGAAGAACAGCCAGTCCAGCGAGAGCACCACAAGGGCCGTGCCGGTGCTGATGAGCGCAAAGTTCCATGTGCTGCCCTGCAGATACACCTGAACCAGCACCGAAAGCGCAAAGCAGAGCAACAGCAGTTCCAGCGCCAGCATACCCACGGTGCGCCCGGCGGTGTAGTCCCACAAAAGGCCGCTCACGGCACCAAACAGCGCACCTGCAAACTCGCCTTCATACACGGCCACAGCCAGACACAGCGGCAGAATGAACAGCGGCTTTGCCTGCCCCAGCTGGAGCAGGCCGGGGGTCGTCTGCAGTGCCGCGCACACAAACAGTGCCACCGCGTAGCAGACCCATTTCAGGATCTGGCTGCGGCTGCGCATACGGCGTGATTCCATACAAATGCGCCCCCTTAATAGTCGGTAATAACGAATACGTGCTTGACCGTGCGCGGGTCTGCACCCGGGCGCACCACTGCAATGGAAGATTTTCCGCTGACTTCCGGCTCCACCTTCTGCACGGTTCCCACCAGCAGATCCGGCGGGAACACTCCGCCAAGACCGGTGGTGATCACCTGATCGCCCATCTTCGTCTCAGTGGCGCGTTCCAGATTGGTCAGCACGCACAGGCCGTCACCGGCATAATCGGTGCTGCCATTGATAATGCCGTTTTCCCGCGTGCGGGATACCACGCCCGCAGCGCTGAAGCTGGGGTGCAGAATGGTCATCACCTTGCAGCTGGTGGTGTCGGCTTCCACCACCATGCCGATCAGATAGCCCTTATCGCTGATCACGGCATCGTTCACGGCTGCACCGTTCACCGTGCCGCAGTCCAGCGTAAAGCCTCCGAACTCATCCAGCGGGTCGCGGCCGATCACAAAGGCAGAAATATAGCTTGCTTCGGTGTTGGAATCCTGAATGCGGGCCAGTGCCTTGTAGGCTTCGTTCTCCGCCTTGATGCGGTCGTAGTCCACGATCTGCTGGCGCAGCTCAGCATTCTCCGCTTCCAGCTGTTCGTTCTGTTCCATGACCTCATCGATGCTGGTGTATTTTTCCCACACCGAGCCAATGCCGCCGCTCAGTGCCGATGTGACCTTCTGGAGCGGCATCAGCACCACGCCCAGCAGTTCCTGCGGGGCAGCAGTCAGCCGTCCGTTGGCACCGGCATAGGCCATAATGCCCACCAGAAACACCGCCACGGCTACCAGTATCTTAAATTTCCATGTGTCAAAAAAATCCTTCAAGGGAGTACCCTCCTGTTTCGGGTGGATGCCATGCCATAAGAAAAGCGCGGACAGCCCTGCCATCCGCGCAAGAGACATTGTTTGCAGCGGAAATCAGCGCAGACGCTGCGCAAAAGAGCCTTTTTCCGCAAGTGTGGGCCTTGCCCGTGTTACATGTGGCCGCCGTCGGTGTCCAGCACGTCATGCAGGACATCCACATGATCCAGCACCGCACCGGCACCCTTGGCCACGCAGTCCAGCGGGTCTTCCGCAATGTGTACGTCGATGCCGGTCTCGCTTTGGATCAGCTGATCCAGACCGCGCAGCAGTGCGCCGCCGCCGGTCAGGGTGATGCCGCGGTCGATGATATCCGCACTCAGCTCCGGCGGGGTGCGCTCCAGCGTTTCCTTGATGGCGCTGGTGATCTTGACCAGGCATTCCAGCAGAGCTTCGCGCACATCCTCCGAGTGGACGACGATGTTCTTGGGCAGGCCGTCCACGAGGTTACGGCCCTTGATCTCCATGGTCATTTCGGGGTCCAGCGCATAGGCGGAGCCGATCTCGATCTTGATCTGCTCTGCGGTGCGCTCACCGATCAGCAGGTTGTACTTGCGCTTGATGAAGGCGATGATGGCCTGATCGAACATATCGCCTGCCATGCGCACGCTGCGGGAGGCCACGATGCCGCCCAGAGAGATCACAGCGATCTCAGCCGTGCCGCCGCCGATATCCACGATCATGCTGCCGGTAGGCTCGCTGATGGGCAGGCCCGCACCGATGGCTGCTGCCATGGGTTCCTCAATGACGGACACCTGACGGGCACCGGCCTTCAGGGTAGCCTCGCGCACAGCGCGGCGCTCCACCTCGGTAACGCCGGACGGGATGCAGATGACCACGCGGGGGCGGGAGAACATGCTGTTGCCGCATGCCTTCTTGAGGAAATTTTCCAGCATGTTGGTGGTGATGTCAAAGTCAGCGATCACGCCATCCTTCAGCGGACGCACAGCCACGATGCTGCCGGGGGTACGGCCAATGACAGCCTTTGCCTCGGCACCCACACAGCGTACCTCGTCGGTCTTGGTATCCACAGCCACGACCGAAGGCTCCCGCATGATGATGCCCTTGCCCTTCATATATACCAGAGTATTTGCGGTACCCAGATCGATACCTACATCTTTAGAAAACAGGCCCATTGTAAAAATTCTCCTTATGCTTCCCATTTTATCTATAGCGCCAGAACATCCGGCAGCCCTTTTGTGCCGCCTTTGCGCAGAATAACACGGTTCTATTATAGCCGCAAGGCAATGATTTCTCAAGCGTTTGCGCAAGTTTTCTTCGTTTTTTCCAGTTTTATCACACAAAATGTGCCAGCAGCTGTACGGTGCGGCTCACCGGCAGACCCATGATGGTGTAGTAGTCGCCCTCAATACGGTCCAGCCAGAGGGCCGCCCGTCCCTGAATGGCATAGGCACCGGCTTTATCGTAGGGTTCGGCGGTGGAAGCGTAGAAGTCGATCTCCTCTTCACCCAGCGGGAAGAAGGTAACGCGGCAGCTGTCCACAAAGCTTTCAGTGCGCGCACCGTCCGAGATGCACACGCCGGTGTGCACCTCGTGGGTGGCACCGGAAAGGGCGCGCAGCATCCGCTTTGCGTCCTCTTCGCTGTGTGGCTTGCCGAACACCTCGCCGTTCACATCCACCACCGTATCACAGCCGATGACCACAGCGCCCGGGTGCTGGGCCGAAACAGCAAGGCACTTGCCCCGGGCCAGCTGTTCCACCAGATGGGCAGGCGTAGCGGCCTGCACCGCACTTTCGTCAAAGTCACTGACGCAGACGGTGAAATTGGTGGTATATAAGGAGAGCAGCTCCCGCCTGCGCGGGCTGCCGGAAGCTAAGATCAGGTTCATGATTCCATCTCACTTTCCGGTAGAGCCAAAGCCGCCCTCGCCGCGCTGGGTATCGCCCAGCTCTTCGGCAGGCACAAAGGCAGCGGTGTACACCGGTGCGATGCACAGCTGGGCCACACGCTCACCGGGCTGAATGGTGTAGGCTTCCCTGCCCAGATTGACCATGGGCACCTTCAGCTCGCCGCGGTAATCGCTGTCCACCACACCCACGCCGTTGGCCATGCACAGGCCGTGCTTGATGGAAAGGCCGCTGCGGGCGTACACCAGTGCCACGCTGTGGGGGCCGGGCAGCTCGATGGCAAGGCCGGTGGGCACCAGTGCCCGCTCCATGGGGGCAAGGGTGAGCGGCGCGTCCAGTACGGCGCACAGGTCGGCTGCAGCAGAGCCGGGGGTTGCGTAAGAGGGCACCTTGGCACGGGTGTCCAATACCTTATATTTTACTGTGATGGGTTCCATAGTATACCTCGTTTTGATTTTATAGCAACTCCTTCAGTCTCGCATACGCTCGACAGCTCCCTCAGGGAGGCGGCATTGCGCCAGCAATGATGGAAGGAGTTTCAGTTCGTACCTTTAAAATACAACCCACGGGTAAAATCACCTTCAAAAGGTGCATGGGTGCGGATCATCTCCAGAATTTTGGCCGCTTCCTCCCGGCTTTCCAGCGTGAAGTAAGCCACACCGTAGTCCACCGTCAAAGCGCCCGGCTTATCCCCCATATAAATAGGTACAGGGTTATAGATGGTGCGCACACCAAGGCCGCACCGCACTGGGAACTTCTTGGCCTTGCGGTCGGTCAGCACGCCGGTCTTATCGCAGTGGGCGCAGTCGTGGATGTTCTGCAGCGGACAGGCACGGGTGATCATCAGCGGCATATGGCCGTACACCAGCACGCCGGTGGGCACCGGCCTGCCGTTATGGGTGGGCGCAATGGTGCTGATGTCGCTGTCCTTCACCTCGGGCAGGATGAGCATGGAGCCAAGGCCGTTGTCCGCGTAGAACTGCGCGGCCAGCTGGTTCGTGATGTTCAGGCCAAAGCTGCCGCTCATGGGCAGGCCCCGACACAGGCGCAGGTGGGCGATATTGCTCACCTCATAGCCTGCAAAACCGGCGTCCTGCGTGGCCGCGATGCGGCGGGCGGTATCCTCTTCCAGCTTGCCAAACATGACCCGGGGCAGCTCCAAAAGGGTCTTTGCCCGCCATTCCCGGGGCACGCGGTCGGCCTGCGCAATGGGCAGGATGAAATACTCGATGCCGTCAAGCGCCCGCTCCGGCACCTGCTCCCAGCTCTCAAACCGGGCACGCAGGGTACGGTGGGGCGGCAGAGTGCGCAGCGGCAGGGCAGGCACATGCTCCTCGGTGGTGGGCCACGGGCGCAGCACTTCCCGCTTTTTGAGCAGGGCATCCAGCGCTTCGCGGCGCAGCTCGTTCACCGCACCGCCCGGGATAAACCACGGCCCGCCGTCCATTTCCACGGTAATATCCTGATCTTCCACCGCAAAAGGCGTGCCGCCGGTCTTGGAAAGGCTGCGGTGCAGGCTTTCGGTGGGATCAGTACGAGCAGGCTGCGGCTCTGCATCCCCATAAGCAAAGGCCCTGCTGCCGTCTGCATCGGTGACAGTGAGCTTTTCGCCACCCTCTTCAATTTCCAGCTTCATCTTTACCGGCACGCGGCTGCGCTCACGGCGGTAAAGCTCCCGCAGCATGGGCAGGGTCTTTTTGGTCTGTTCTGCATCTGCTTCACTGCGCACGCCGAACATGGTGCCGTCGATCTTTCCATCCAGATAGCCGGAGGTGAAGCCGGAACGGCTGAAAGCATTCTTCAACAGGTCGCGGTCGTAGGCGCGGCCCTCGCGGCCTGCAAGACAGGCGCTGACTGCCGCCGCCACATACTCCGGCGTGCGCAGACGGCCCTCGATTTTTGCCGATGCCACGCCAAGCGCCTGCAGCTTGTCCAGCTTATCAATGACCGAATTATCCTTTAAGGACAGGTGGTGCAGGCGGCCCGGCTTGCCCTCCGGCAGGGCATTTGCCTCAAACGGCAGGCGGCACGGGCCGGCACAGGAACCTCGGTTGCCGCTGCGTCCGCCCAGAAAGGCCGACATGTAGCACTGGCCGCTGACGCACATGCACAGCGCGCCGTGCACGAAGCACTCGGTCTCGATGCCGCAGTGCTTTGTGATATGCTCCACCTCGGGCATGCTCAGCTCACGGGCCAGCACCACGCGGGTGAAGCCCAGCTCCTTGAGCTCCAGTGCACCCTGCAGGCTGTGCACGCTCATCTGGGTGGAGCCGTGGCGCGGCAGCTGCGGTGCAATTTTACCGATCAGCGTTGCCACTGCCAGATCCTGACAGATGACCGCATCGGCACCGCTGGCTGCAACGGCACGGATGGCCTGTTCCAGTGCGGGCAGCTCGCCGCCATAGACGGTGGTGTTCAGCGCCACATGCACAGCCACGCCCCGCGCATGGCAGAAGGCGACCGCATCTTTCAGCGTATCCGCGTTAAAATTGTTGGCACTGGTGCGGGCATTGAAACCCGAAAAACCCAGATACACTGCGTCGGCACCGCTGAATACAGCGGCACGCAGCATTTCTTCGTTGCCCACCGGGGCAAGGATCTCGATCTTTGACATACTTCTCCTTTATCCTGTAAACGGCTTATTCCGCTTTGTCCGCTTCGCCCTCGGCAGCAGACTGCTGTGCCGCCTGCTGGGCGCGCTCCTCGCGCCGGGCTTCCTTATTGCGCATCTTTTCCAGCTGTTCGCGCAGGGCGGCAGCTTCCCGCCGCAGCACCTCATTCTCTGCTTTGACCTTATCTTCCGCCAGCTTTGCGCGGGTAGCATCCGCAATGTAATCCTGGATCTGGCTGCGCATATTCTCAGCACTGCCGGTGCTCTTGCGGTATTCGTCCAGATAATCCATGGCGCAGAACACCGCCGCCTTAGTCACCGAAAGATTCGCATTATCGTCCAAAAGCTTGGTGATGTCTTCATCCAACTTTTTCGCCAGCGACAAAATATATTTTTCCGGGTCCGTCGTAGCAATGGCATACGGCGTACCTGCAATGTTCACCCGTACCTTGTTGACCATATCTGTTTCCCCTTTTTATCCTTTTCTGCCCGCAGCGGGCAGTGATCTTCTGATTTTTGCCGGGAAACGGCACCGTTCCCGGTACCGTTTTGGTGTCTTGTCACCCGCCGGGCGAGTTACCCGGCACATTTCTCCCGGAGTTTGTCCCCGAAAATGTTTCGGAACACAGCTTTCTCTCCCTATTATAATATAAATAAGCATCAAGAAAAAGTGTATTTTTTGAAATTTTGGCATATTTATCAGAAAGTTCAATAAAAAAATGTCAGTTACGGAAAAAATCCCCTGATTCCTTGCATTTGTCATTCTGCCATATTATAATATCTTTGTTATGTTGGCGGCAGAGCAAGTGAGGGAAAGTGCCTGTAGGCGCCAATTATTTCAATTATTTTAGCAAAGCTGAAAACTTATGCGGATAGGAGTACCTTTATGACATCGAAAGAATTCGGTAAACTTCTTCAGGACAAGCTCACCAGCGAGTACGGCGTGGAGCTGAGCGTTGCTTCCAACCAGCAGATCTACCGCTCTCTGGCTCTGATCTGCCGCCAGATGATGAGTGAGAACCACAAGAAGTTCCAGTCCAAGGCCATTGGCACCGGCACCAAGCAGGTGTATTACCTGTGCATGGAGTTTCTGATGGGCCGCAGCCTGAAGACCAGCCTGCTGAACCTGGGTCTGGACGAGGTGGCAAAAAAGGCCCTGTCCGATGCTGATATCAATATTGACAGCATCTTTGAGGAAGAGCCGGATGCAGGTCTGGGCAACGGCGGTCTGGGCCGTCTGGCTGCCTGCTATCTGGACGGCATGGCCACCACCGGCATCTGCGGCACCGGCTACTCCATCCTGTACGAGTACGGCATCTTCAAGCAGAAGATCGTGGACGGCTGGCAGCAGGAGCGTGCCGACAACTGGCTGCCCGGCGGTCAGGTCTGGCTGCAGAGCCACCCCGATCAGGCTGTGGAAGTGCGCTTTGACGGCGAGATCCACGAGAACTGGGACAACGGTTTCCACTATATCCAGCACACCAACTACAACAGCGTCATGGCTGTTCCCTCTGATATGTATGTGCAGGGCTACGACGGCAAGGGCGTTGCAAAGCTGCGCCTGTGGCAGGCAAAGGCCCCGGACTTTGATATGTCCAGCTTCTCTCTTGGCAACTACAACACTGCAATGAGCAAGAACGCCAATGCAGAGCTGATCTCCAAGGTGCTGTACCCCAACGATAACCATGTTGAGGGCAAGATCCTGCGCCTGCGCCAGCAGTACTTCCTGTCTGCCGCATCCATCGGCGATATCGTCCAGAACCACCTGTCCAGCTATGCGACCCTCGAGAATCTGCCCGACAAGGTGGCCATCCAGCTGAACGACACCCACCCCACCCTCGCCATCCCCGAGATGATGCGCATTCTGCTGGATGAGTGCGGCTTTGGCTGGGACAAGGCATTCGACATCTGCCAGAAGGTCTTCTCCTACACCAACCACACCGTCATGGCTGAGGCTCTGGAAAAGTGGAACGTGGACATCTTCAAGATGACCCTGCCCCGCATCTACCAGATCGTGGTGGAGATGGACCGCCGCGCCCGCGCAGAGCTGGAGAAGGTCTTCCCCGGCGACAAGGGCAAGATTGACTATATGGCACTGATCGGCGACAATCAGGTGCGCATGGCAAACATCTGCGCCTACACCGCCAACAGCATCAACGGCGTGTCCAAGCTGCACAGCCAGATCATCAAGGACAGCGTCTTCCACGATTACTACCTGTTCAAGCCGCAGGCCTTCAAGAACGTGACCAACGGCATCGCTTACCGCCGCTGGCTGCTGGCCTCTAACCCCGGCTTGTGCAAGCTGCTGGACGAGACCATCGGCGACGGCTACAAGCATGATGCTTCCGATCTGTCCAAGCTGAACAAGTTCGAGAACGACAAGACCGTTCTCAAGCGCCTGAACGAGATCAAGCTGGAGAACAAGACCAGCTTTGCCAACTATCTGGCAAAGAGCACCGGTCAGGTCATCGACCCGAACTCCATTTTTGACTGTCAGGTCAAGCGTATGCACGAGTATAAGCGCCAGCACCTGAACGCGCTGAACATTGCTGCCCAGTACCTGTACCTGAAGGAGAACCCCAACGCCGACTTCATCCCCAAGACCTATATCTTCGGTGCAAAGGCTGCTCCCGGCTACTACATGGCAAAGCAGATGATCCGCATGATCTGCAAGCTGGGCGACCTCATTAACAACGACCCCGCTGTGCGCGACAAGCTGCGCGTGGTCTATCTGGAAGAGTACTGCGTCTCTCTGAGCGAGCACCTGATGCCCGCCGCCGAGGTCTCTGAGCAGATCTCTCTGGCCGGCACCGAGGCTTCCGGTACCGGTAACATGAAGTTCATGCTGAACGGCGCTATCACTCTGGGCACTCTGGACGGCGCAAACGTGGAGATCGCAGACGCTGCCGGCAAGGAGAACGAGCTGATCTTCGGTATGCTGACCCCCGAGGTGAACAACCTCAAGCAGGTGGGCTACCATCCCAACGCTTTCATCATGGGCGACGATGTTGCCAACAACGCTCTGAACTTCCTGGAGCGCGGCTGGAACGGCGAGAACTTCCACGAAGTGACCGAGAACCTGCGCAGCAGCGACCCGTATATGGTCATGGCCGACTTCAAGGATTACCGCCGCGCACAGGCCGACCTGCAGAAGCTGTATGCCGACCGCGAGAAGTGGGCACACATGAGCCTGAAGAACATTGCCAACAGCGGCATCTTCAGCGCCGACCGCTCTGTGCTGGATTACGCACACGACATCTGGTACGCTTCCCCGGTGCCCATGGGCAAGTAATTTTCCCTTAAAAAATCCATCTGCCCCGGCGGCGTTTGGCCCGCCGGGGCTTTTTTGAGAAAGGACGACCCTGCTTTGTCTTGTCTGTTCAATAGCTACGACCCCTATTTTAAGCAGCCCTTTGGCGCACTGCGGGCCGGTCAGACCGTACGTTTGACCCTGTGCATCCCGGAAGAGCTGGGCTATGTCGATCCTCATCTGGTGCTCCAGAAAGAGGGAAAATATGACGTGCCGGTGCACTACCGCATGAAGTTCGACGGCCAGACCCCCCAGCAGAACCACTTTTCCGTGGAGCTGCCGCTGAATGACCCGGGCCTGTACTTCTACTACTTCGACCTCTACACCGACTTCCGCCGCATCTACCGCGGGCCGGACAACTGCGGCGTTGTCAGCTGGCAGGAAGGCGAAAAGTGGCAGATCACCGTCTACGATGCCGGTTTCCAGACCCCGGAGTGCATCAAGGGCAAGGTGTTCTATCAGATCTTCCCGGACCGGTTCTGCGAGGGCATTGAGAACAAGCCCATGCCTTTCCCGGACCGGCTGTATCAGGCCGACAAACACGCCGAACCCTTCTGGCAGCCCAACGAGACCGGCGGCCACCTGAACGAGGACTATTTCGGCGGCGACTTGGAAGGCATCCGCATCAAGCTGCCCTATCTGCGGGAGATGGGGGTGGACTACCTTTACCTCAACCCCATCTTTGAGGCGCACTCCAACCACCGCTACAACACCGCCGACTATCTCAACGTAGACCCGCTGCTGGGCACCAACGAGGAGTTCGAGGTGCTCTGCCGCGAGGCCGCCAAGTACGGCATTGGCATCGTGCTGGACGGTGTGTTCAGCCACACCGGTTCCGACAGCCGCTATTTCAACCGCGAAGGCCGCTATGGTGACGGCGGCGCTTACCGCGACCCCAACTCCCCCTACCGCAGCTGGTACGATTTTGACCCCAAGTATAAGGGCGGCTACCGCAGCTGGTGGGGCTTCGAGACCCTGCCCGAGGTGAACGAAGAGAATCCCTCCTATGTGGAGTTCATCACCGGCGAGGGCGGTGTCATTGACACATGGCTGCGGCGCGGTGCCGCAGGCTTCCGTCTGGATGTGGCCGACGAGCTGCCGGACGACTTTATTGAAAAGATCCGCGCCGCTGTCAAGCGGGTCAGCCCGGAGAAGTTCCTGCTGGGCGAGGTGTGGGAGGACGCCACCACCAAATACGGCTTTGGCCAGCGCCGCACCTATCTGCTGGGCAAGGGGCTGGACAGTGTGATGAATTACCCCTTCAAGAACGCTGTGCTGGACTTTGTAAAGGGTAAGCCCGCCGAGCAGGCCATGGGCGAAATTCTGTCCATCTGTGAGCACTACCCCGCCCCTGCCATGGACACTGCGCTGAACTTTCTCTCCACCCACGACACCGAACGCGCCCTCACCGTGATCGCGGACGAGCCCGCCAACGGCCGTGGCCGCGAGTGGCAGAGCGGCCGCTGTGTGACCGGCGAAGCCTACGAGGAAGGGATGCTGCGCCTGCGCATGGCCTATGCCATCATCTACACGCTGCCCGGCGTGCCCTGCCTGTACTACGGCGATGAGATCGGGATGCAGGGCTACCGCGACCCCTTCAACCGTGCCTTCTTCTGCTGGGACAGCCACGAAAAGCGCCTGAAGCCGGTGCTGGCACAGCTGGCGCAGCTGCGCCACACCTGCGAGGCCTTCCGCACCGGTGAGCTGCGGGTGCTCCGGGCGCAGGACGGCATCCTGCACTACCAGCGCGTAGGCGAAGCGGAAACCGCCGAGATCATCGTGAACCGCTCGGAGCACATCATCGTGGAGCCGCTGGCTTCCGGCAAGCACACGGAGGTGAACCCCATGGGCTTTACCATCGTGGTGGAAGAGAACGGGCATAACCCGAACCACAGCTATTACGATATCAAGTAAAAACGATTTGAATGCCCGCCGCGTTCGCTCTGGGCACATTCAGAGGAATTTTTATCTTTTATTTTCGCAACAACGGGCAGCCTGCGGGCCGCCCGTTGTTGCATTTTCACACAAAGGGCCGTATCCGCAAACTACATCTTGCACTGCTTTTCATTTATTTTGTTCTTTATTTCGTTTTCTGCGCAACGTTCCAGTAAAAAACGCTTGACCTTCCACCCGGGGGATACTCTATAATAGGGCCATAAGGAGGGAGACCCATGAACCCTGTTCCATTTCTCTGGCTGGCTGCCGTGGTGGGCTTTTTGCTGTTGGAGGCTTCCACCTTCAGCATGACCTCCGTCTGGTTCGCCGTCGGCGCAGCTGCCGCCCTGCTCACCTGCCTGTTCACGGATTCGTTCCGGGCGCAGGCCCTGGTGTTCATCGTGGTAAGCATTCTGTGCCTGCTGGCGTTCCGGCCGCTGGCTGCAAAGCTGCGCCAGAAAATCACCCCCACCAATGGCGACCGAAACCTTGGCCGGGAGGCCACCGTGCTGACCACCGTCACCGCCGACCTGCCGGGCCGTGTGCGATTGGACGGCGTGGACTGGAATGCCCGCTGCGCCACTCCCGGCGACATTCTCACCCCCGGGCAGCGCTGCCGTGTGACCGAACTGCACAGCACCCTGCTCATCGTGGAGCCCGTATTGACCGAAAGCCGCAGAGCGTGATCTGCGTTCTGCGCTGAAACGTTGCACCCATCTGAAAAAGGAGAACCACTATGGTCATGTTTTTTCTGATCCTCGCGCTGGTCTTTGTCGTCCTGCTGGTGATCATCACCAATATCGTCATCGTGCCCCAGTCCAAGGTGTATGTCGTTGAGCGGCTGGGCAGCTACTCCGACACATGGTCGGCAGGCCTGCACATTAAGATTCCCTTCATCGAGCGCATCGCCAAAAAGGTGAGCCTGAAGGAGCAGGTGGCAGACTTTCCCCCTCAGCCGGTCATCACCCGCGATAACGTTACCATGCAGATCGATACCGTGGTGTTCTTTCAGGTGATGGATGCCAAGCTCTACACCTACGGTGTCAACCAGCCCATTGCGGCAATCGAAAGCCTGTCTGCCACCACCCTGCGCAACATCATCGGCGAAATGGAGCTGGATCACACCCTGACCAGCCGCGATGTCATCAACGGCAAGATCACCGCCATCCTGGACGAAGCCACCGACAAGTGGGGCATCAAGGTGAACCGCGTGGAAGTGAAGAACATCATCCCGCCGCGTGAAATTCAGGAAGCCATGGAGAAACAGATGAAGGCTGAGCGCGAGAAGCGCGCCGTCATCCTGAAAGCCGACGGTGAAAAGCAGGCCGCCATTACCGCCGCTGAGGGCGAAAAGGAAGCCGCCATCCTGCGTGCAGATGCTGTGAAGCAGCAGCGCATTCTGGAAGCCGAGGGCGAAGCACAGGCCATTCTGGCCGTTCAGAAGGCCAATGCCGACGCCATCCGCCTGTTGAACGAGGCCATGCCCAGCGATAAGGTTCTGGCCATCCGCAGTCTGGAAGCTCTGGCCAAGGTGGCCAACGGCAAGGCAACCAAGATCATCATTCCTTCGGAGCTTCAGAATCTGGGCGGCGTGGTGCCCAGCATCAAAGAGCTGATGACCGACCCGAAGGACGCAGAATAAAATTTAAAATTCCGGTTCACCGTCTGTGCTATATGCAGGCGGTGAACCTTGTTTTGCACGATAAAGGAGTTCTTCTATGATCTACGATACCCTGAACAACCTGCCCAACTATCTGGGCGTGAGCGACAACCTCGACACCGTCATTGAGTATATCATGGCGCGGGACATCACCACCCTGCCCGCCGGACGCACCCGCATCGACGGCGAAAAGGCTGTGGTCACTGTGAGCACCGTCACACCGCTGACTTCCGATAAAGCGCTGTTCCAGCGCCACGACAGCCACATCACGCTGGAGACCGATCTGGACGGCAGCGAGCTGTTTGAGGTGAGCCTTGCAGAGCTGACCCCGACAAAGCCCACCGACGAATCCACCGACACCACCGTGGGTACCGCAGGCACCAGCATTGCCGGAATGCTGTGCGAGGGGCGGTTTGCCCTGTATCTGGCCGGAGAGCCCTATAAATCCGGCCTGAAGGCGCAGGGCTGCGGCAAACTGAGGAAAGCCGTGTTCAGCATCGAGCTGGACCCGGACGAAGAGGACGAGACCGAGGAATAAGCCGAGAGAGGGCATTTATATGGGATTTTTTGCTGTACTGGCTGCAAGCCTGTTTGCCGTGTTCCTCTTTACCGTGTTCGGCGGCTATTCGCTGCTGCTCTGGTGCCAGCAGTCCCTGCTGATGGTGGTTCCGCCTGCGGTGGTGCTGGCTGTTCTGGTGTGGACGTTCCTGAAAATGGACGACAAAATCACCGCCCTGCAAAAGCAGGTGGAGGAACTGGAAGCCGCACAGAAAAACGCCGAAGAGTCCGAGAAATAAATACAGCGACGCCCCTGCAGAAAAAGCTTTTCCTGCAGGGGCGTCGCTCTTTTTACACCTTACTTTTTATCCTGTGGGTCATCCAATCCTTTGAACATCACCATGCCCAGAATTGCAAAGCTGGCACCCAGCACAAAACCCACTGTCCCCATCGACACACTGAACAAAACGCCCATAGCAACACCGAACAGGATACCCGCGATCTGACTTTTCTTCATTTTACTGCTCTGCCTTTCCGTACCAGGCCACCGACAGCCGCCAAGAGAGGGAGTACAGCCCCAGAACGATCAGTACAATGCCCAGCAGAGCCAGTGGCGGAACGCCCTGCGGCAGAAGGTTCCGGGCCAGGCCGTCCTCATTGGCGGACACGCCAAACCCCATCAGAGCCGCAACCAGGCCGACCATAAAATAAAACGCATATTTTGCCTTTTCGTAGCCAAAACGGTAATTCAACGGCAGCAGAACGGCACTGTTCAGCAGCGTTGTCATGCCTACCTGCACCAGCGTGGAAACCACAAGCGCATGGTCCACAGCTGTCCAGTGCAGGCTTGCCACGCCAAGGGCTGCGGCGGCGAAGAGTTCCGCCAGCACCAGCCCGCACAGACCAACGATGTATTTGCTGCCCACCAGCTGCTCTTTTGTGACCGGAAGCGCGGCACTGTATTCGCTGAATTTGCTGGCCTGATCATAGGCCAGCAGGGTCATGGGCATCATGCCCATCAGAAAGCCCGCATATACAATAAAGAAATTGGCCCCATTCATGATGGTAACCACGCCTGCGCCCATCATGACCACGTCGGCCACAATGACACCTTTGGCATAGTGCCATATCTGATAAGCATCCTTTAGCAGCAAGCCTTTCATTCTGCACACTCCCCTTTCACCATCAGTACAAACAATTCCTCAATGCTCACCGGGGTAAGCTCTGCCCCGGCAGGCAGGGCGTCCCGGCGCACAAGCGCCTCTGCCCCGTAGGGGGTGACCCGCTTGCCGTACACCCGTACATCCAGTGCCGCCAGCTGCGCCGCCGTACCGTGCCACAAGGCGTATTCTTCCCGCAGAGCATCTTTTTCTTCGCACAGCAGCAGCCTGCCCTTGTGCAGGAATGCAATGGTATCGCACAGCTTTTCCAAGTCGCTGACGATGTGGGAGGAGATAAGGATAGAGTGGTTTTCGTCCCGGGCAAAATCCAGCAGGATATCCACCACCTCATCCCGCACCACCGGGTCCAGCCCATTGGTGGCTTCATCCAGCAGCAGCAGCTTTGCGTGGTGGGAAAGCGCCACCGCAATGCACAGCTTCCTCTGCATTCCAGCGGAGTAATCCTTATACTTTTTGTCCGGCGGCAGGTCAAATTTCCGGCAAAACGCCGTGTAGTCACCAGCGTCCCAGTTGCGGTAGATGCCCGCCATCACCTTGCCCACCTCCACAGCGTTCAGGCACAGGGGGATGCCATCGCTGCCCAGCACCACACCGATTTCTTCCTTGGTGTGTACAAGGTCGGTGCGGTTGTCCCTGCCCAAAATGGTCACGGTACCGCCGTCCCTCTGCAGCATGTCCAGAATCAATTTGATGGTGGTGCTTTTGCCTGCGCCGTTCTCGCCGATCAGGCCGCAGATGGTGCCGCCGGGCAGTGTCAGATCCAGCGGTCCGAGGGTAAAGTCCTTATAGTGCTTTGTAAGTCCCCGCAGTTCCAGTGCGTTCATGTTCAGCCCTCCCACAGCAGTTCCAGCATCTCCCGCAGCTCTTCCCTGCTCAGCCCGCAGGATGCGGACAGCTTCACAGCTTCGGTAAGGTGCGCTTCAATTTTTTTCAGGTTCTCTTCCCGCAGCAGCTCGGTGTTTTTAGGGGCTACAAAAAAGCCCTTTGCCGGTACTGCGTAAAGGAAGCCCTCTTTTTCCAGTTCATCGTAGGCACGCTTTGTGGTAATGACGCTGATGCGCAGATCCCGTGCCAGCCCCCGGATGGAGGGCATGGCCTCGTCCGGCTGCAAAGCCCCGCTGATGATCTGCTGCTTGATCTGGTTGTAGATCTGGTCATAGATAGGCGCGCCGCTTTTGTTGTTGATAAACAGTTCCATCGGCTGCTCCTTTGGCTTTTGTGTTTTATCTGTATATGCACAGTATATACAGTAAATACGGATTTGTCAAGAGAATGCGCAAAAAAATACACCCGCCGTCCAAAACGGACAGCAGGTGCATTTTTTAGGTTTTACAGTGCCTTGATGGCGGTCTTGATGCGCTCGGCGGCCATCTTGGTCTTTTCGGCGTCACCGAAAGCGGTCAGGCGGAAGTAGCCCTCGCCGCACTCGCCGAAGCCCACGCCCGGGGTACCGACCACGCCGCAGTTTTCCAGCAGCCAGTCGAAGAACTCCCAGCTCTTCATGTTACCGGGGCAGCGCAGCCAGATGTAGGGGCTGTTCTTGCCGCCGCAGTACCACACGCCGCACTCGTCCAGAGCGTCCGCGATGACCTTGGCATTCTTGCGGTAGTAGTCCAGATTCTGCTGGATCTCGGCCATGCCGCTCTCGGTGAACACCGCAGCGGCGGCGCGCTGCACCACATAAGGCACACCGTTGAACTTGGTGGTCTGGCGGCGCAGCCACAGCTTATTGATGTTCATTCCCTCGCGCTCCAGCTCCTTGGGCACCACGGTGTAGCCGCAGCGAGTGCCGGTGAAGCCTGCGATCTTGGAGAAGGAGCAAATTTCAATGGCACACTCCCGTGCACCCTCGATCTCGAAGATGCTGCGGGCGAGGTTCTCGTCGGAGATGAAGCACTCGTATGCAGCATCGTACAGGATGATGGCATCGTTCTTCTTGGCGTAGTCCACCCATGCCTTGAGCTGGTCGCGGGTGTAGGCGGCACCGGTGGGGTTATTGGGGCTGCAGATATAGATGATGTCAGCCTTCACATTCTCATCCGGCATTCCCAAGAAGCCGTTCTCCTGACTGGTGCGGCTGTAGATGATCTTGCGGCCATCGGTCACGTTATCGTCCACGTAGGTGGGATAAACGGGGTCCGGCACCAGCACGGTGTTGTCCACATCGAACAGGCCCAGTACGTTGGCCAGATCGCTCTTTGCACCATCAGAGATGAAAATTTCATCCTCTGCCAGCTGGGTGCCGCGGCCTGCGTAGTAGCCCTGAATGGCCTGCTTGAGGAAGGGGTAGCCCTGCTCCGGGCCATAGCCGTGGAAGCCTTCCTTGGTGCCCATCTCATCGGCTGCATCGTGCATGGCCTTGACCACACACTTTGCCAGCGGCTGGGTCACATCGCCAATGCCCAGACGGATGATCTCCTTCTCCGGGTGTGCCTCCTGATAAGCGGCCACCTTGTGGGCAATGTCCACAAACAGGTAGCTTGCCTTCAGCTCGTTATAGTGTTTGTTCATCTTCATAGTACTTTCCCTCGCTTCTGTTTTGGTATGACCCTCTCAGTCATCTCGCGTCCGCTCGATGCCAGCTCCCCCGAGTGGGGGAGCTTTTTTGTTGTGAAGAAAAACTTTTCCTCTTGATGTGGAAAAGCTCGCCCTTCGGGAGAGCTGTCGCCGTCAGGCGACTGAGAGGGTTTTCGTTTTCCTTACACTTCTGTCGTGCCCTCGCACACGGTCTCGGCGGCGCCGGTCATCAGCAGCTGTCTGCCGGGCAATACCCGGATGGTCAGCACACCGCCGCGCAGCTGCACATGGATGTCCTCGCCTGCCGGGCAGATGCCAAGCTCGGTCAGGGCCGCCACGGTGGCGCAGGTGCCGGTGCCGCAGGCCCATGTCTCGCCGCTGCCGCGCTCCCACACCCGCATCTTCAGGTGGGTGGCATCCACCACCTGCACGAACTCGGTGTTGATGCGCTCCGGGAAGTTTGCGTGGTGCTCAAAGGCCGGGCCGATCTCTTCCAGCTTCAGGCTGTCCACATCCTCCACCACGGTCACACAGTGGGGGTTGCCCACACTGATGCAGGTCACATGCCACGTTTTGCCGTCCACAGTCAGTTCTTTGTCCACAAGCGGTTCCTCGCCCATGTTCACAGCAGGCAGGCTGGCAGGCATGGCACTGTAAGCGCCCATCTCCACCTGCCACAGGCCCGCACCCTTGTGGGTGACGGTCTTCAGGCCGCTGAGGGTATCAATGGCAAGGGTCTCTTTGGCAATGCCGTGGGTGTACAGCCATTCAGCCACGCAGCGGATGCCGTTGCCGCACATCCTGCCCTCACTGCCATCGGCGTTGAAAATGCGCATCATGCCGTCCGCACCCGCCGTCTGCGCAGCACAGATGCAGATGATGCCGTCCGCACCAATGGAAAAATGCCGCCGGGACAATTTTTCGGAAAGGGCTGCAATGTTCTCCGGCACACCGCTTTTGCGGCAGTCCAGATAGATATAATCGTTAGCGCAGCCCTGCATTTTGGTAAATGAAAGCTTCATGCTCAAAACTCCTTCATGGGACTTGTGGTCAGTCCCTATAAACTCGCTACTCTATAATGATAAGAAACCGGGGCGCTCCTGTCAAGCGAAAATGCACCTTTCCGGCAATTTTTCGCAAAGGAATCTGCCAGAATGGAAAACAGGGCTTGACAATACGCATGGCATGGGATATAAAAAAAGAGAGAGTTTTGTACAGTCCGGGGCCGCGCAGCATCTGCGGGTGCATCCGTCACGGCAGCCGCACGCACGGCACCGGTGTACAGGACAGGCAAAACAACTGCAAAAAGGAGACCACAGGAATGGATACTTTTGAAAAAATCCGTGCATTGCTGGCGGAGCAGCTGGATGTTGACCCGGCAAAGATCACGATGGATAGTGACATCATGAGCGATTTTGAGGCCGACAGTCTGGATATCGTGGATATGGTGATGACGCTGGAGGATGAGTTTGGCATTGAGGTGCCGGACGATGCCATCGAGTCCCTGCGCACCGTGGGCGATGTGGTAAACTTTGTGGACAGCCACGCGCAGAACTGATTCAGTCAAAAAGCCCTGCCTTCTGGTGCGGCACCCGGCCGCACTGCATGGACGGGGCTTTTAATATGGTTCGTGCGGAACGCAAGCCGTTTGGCGCACGGCCTTAGGAGGAAAAAGCAAAAATGGCAAAAGATTCAAAGAAGCTCGTACAGGCGATCACCAGCCAGGAAGAGAACTTCGCACAGTGGTACACCGATATCTGCGTGAAAGCAGAGCTGGTGGAGTACTCCAGCGTGAAGGGTTTCATCATCCTGCGCCCCTACGGTCAGGCCATCTGGGAGCTGATCCAGAAGGACATGGATGCCCGCTTCAAGGCCACCGGCCATGAGAACGTGGCAATGCCCGTGCTGATCCCGGAAAGCCTGCTGCAGAAGGAGGGCGAACTGGTCAATGGCTTCGCGCCGGAGGTGGCGTGGGTCACGATGGGCGGTTCCGACAAGCTGGAAGAGCGTCTGGCCGTGCGTCCCACCAGTGAGACCATGTTCTGCGACCACTGGTCCCGCGTGCTGCACAGCTACCGTGAGCTTCCCATGAAGTACAACCAGTGGTGCAGCGTTGTCCGCTGGGAAAAGACCACCCGCCCCTTCCTGCGCAGCCGCGAGTTCTGGTGGCAGGAAGGCCACACCATCCACGAGACTGCCGCCGAGGCTGAGGCTGAGACCCAGCAGCAGCTGAACTGCTACGCAGATGTCTGCGAGCAGGATCTGGCCATCCCCGTGGTGAAGGGCCGCAAGACCGACAAGGAAAAGTTTGCCGGTGCCGAGGCCACCTATACCATCGAGGCCATGATGAAGGACGGCAAGGCCCTGCAGAGCGGCACCAGCCACTACTTTGGCGATAAGTTCAGCAAGGCTTATGACGTGACCTTTACCGGCCGCGACAACCAGCTGCATCATCCGTTCCAGACCAGCTGGGGCGTTTCCACCCGTCTGGTGGGCGCTATCATCATGACCCACGGCGACGACGACGGCCTGATCCTGCCCCCGGCAGTGGCCCCCATTCAGGTGGTCGTAGTGCCCATCGCAGCCCACAAGCCCGGTGTTTCCGAGAAGGCTGCCGAGCTGGCCGAGAAGATCAGCAAGTATGCCCGCGTGAAGCTGGACGACAGCGACAATGCCCCGGGCTGGAAGTTCTCCCAGTGGGAGATGAAGGGCGTGCCTCTGCGTCTGGAGATCGGCCCCAAGGATCTGGAAAAGAACCAGTGCGTGCTGGTGCGCCGCGATACCCGCGAAAAAGTCTTCGTCTCTCTGGACGAGCTGGAGACTGCGATCCCCGCACAGCTGGAGGCCCTGCGCAAGGACCTGTACGAGCGTGCTCTTGCCAACCGCGAGAAGCGCACCTGGGCTGCCACCACCATGGACGAGGTGAAGGAGCTGGCCAAGGCAAACACCGGCTACATCAAGACCATGTGGTGCGGCGACCTTGCCTGCGAGATGAAGATGAAGGAAGAAGTCGGCCTGTCCAGCCGCTGCATGCCGTTTGAGCAGGAACACCTGAGCGATGTATGCCCCTGCTGCGGCAAGCCCGCCAAGACCATGGTCTACTGGGGCGTGGCGTACTAAGCTTTCCTTTTACTGACAATACAAGAAAAAACGGAACACTTCGGTGCTCCGTTTTTTCTTGTATTTTGACAATTTTTGTGTTATTATGAATTTGTCGCTTTCAGGCGGCAAGGCACTGCATACAACGGCAGGCGGTTCGGCCCCACTTCCGAAAGGAGGTGAAGCTCATGCCAATTACTTTGACATTCCATATCTTCGGATTGGTATTTACTATCAAGGTAAAAAGCGAGAACCGCCACCCTGGCCGGTGACGGTTCTTAGTTTTTAAGACTGTTCATCAAAAAGGCTGACCGCTTGTCGCAGTGCCTTTTCTGTTTACAGTATACTCATTTTCAAAGGTTCTGTCAAGTGCACGCAGCTTCGTTTCTGCGTGCTTTTTTATCGTTCAAACGTGGTGCTCAGGGTGGTCTCCCAGCTTTCACCCGGGGCAAGGCAGGCGGCAGCGGCACGCTGGCTCCACTGCTGCGGGTCAGTCTCGGCGGCGGGCAGACTGTGCCACGGCTCAATGCACACAAACCGCACCGGCTTTGCAGGGGCCGACCAGATGAGCGCGTAGGGGTAGCCTTCCACATTGCAGGTGATCTTGCGGCCGGTGCCCTTCTCATAGATGCCAATGGTCTTGGTGCGCAGGCCCGCCATGCAGAAGCTGTCGTTTGCGAACAGATCATCCGTCAGCTGGATGGCCTGCTGGTTCTTCCACTGATAGTAGCACTTGCCAGACAGCAGGCCGTTCGGACGGGCATCCAGAATGACCGGGCTTTCCGGCTGGTCGAACCGGAACTCGTAATCCGTGGTGGTGTGCTGTGCATCAAAGGGGATGTTGAACGCCGGGTGATAGCCGATGCCAAAGCGCAGCTCTTCGGTGCCGGGGTTGCGCACCGTCAGCGTATGGTGCACGGTCTTGCCGTCCAGACGGAAGGTGCTGGTGAGCACAAAATCGAAGGGGAAGCGTTCGGCTTTGATGGCATCATCCGAGCGCAGCTCCAACTGGATGGTATCGCCCTCGGCCTTGAGCAGGGTGTGCTCCATGTCGCGGGCAAAACCGTGCTGACCGCCCTTGTACGTTTTGCCGTCCACCTCAAAGGTACCGCCGGGCAGCTTGCCCGTCCACGGGAACAGAATGGGAGCGTGGCGCTTCCACACAGCCGGGTCGGCCTGCCAGAGCAGCTCTTCCCCCGCCGCATTTTTCAGGCTGACTGCTTCGGCACCGTGGGTGTCCACGGTCAAGGTCAAAAATTCGTTGTGAATGGTTGCCTGCATTTTCAGTATCTCCTTTGTCCTTCTTATTTTCCGGGGTCTTCTGCTTCCAGTATACTCCCCCGTGTGCCAAAAATAAAGTCCCGCCCAGTTTCAGCAGAGCTGTGCCAGCGGCAGGGTGACTGCAAAGGTAGTGCCGTTTTCGCTGCTGCGTTCCACGGTCACACTGCCGCCATGCAGCACGGCGATCTCCCGCACAAGGGCAAGGCCAAGCCCAACGCCGCCCATCTCCCGGCTGCGGGACTTATCCACCCGGAAAAAGGGCTGGAAGATGCTCTCCCGGCAGTCTGCGGGGATACCCGGGCCGGTATCTGCAACGCGCAGTACAGCGGTCTGCTTTTCCTGTTGCAGGGTGACGCGCACCGCACCGCCGGGGCGGTTATACTTGATGCCGTTTTCCACCAGATTGAACACCAGCCGGTAGATCAGCGCATCGCTGCCCACCATGCCAAGTTCCTCGCAGTCCTGCTGCAAAGAGATATTGTTTTTCTGGGCAAGGGGGGTCAGGTCGGTCAGGATCTCCTCCACCAGCGGCGCAAGGGCGATCTGGTCGGTGCGGGAGACTGATTGCAGATTGCTCATCTCTAATAAAGTGCGCACAAGAGCGGTCAGGCGGTCCAGCTGCTCCCGCAGAGAGCGGATCAGCCCGGCAGTTTCGGCGTCCATGGCCGGGTGCTCCTCTGCAAACAGTTCCAGCTTCGTCTGCAAAATAGCCAGCGGGGTGCGCAGCTCGTGGGCGGCATTGCCCGCAAACTGCCGCTGCAACTCAAAGGACTGCGCCAGACCATCCAGCATCCGGTTCACCGACCGGCTCAACTGCCCGAATTCCTGCACAGTGTTTTCGTCCAGACGGGTGGTGGCGATGCTGTCCTGATCGACCTGCTGCGCCTGCTGCGCAAGCTGCTGTAACGGTTTCAGCGCTCTGCCGCTGACAAAATAAGCAATGGCAGCGCTGACGATGGTGACCACGACGGTGATGCACCAGCCCTTGCGGCCAAAGACCACCTTTGCATCGTAGACTTCCTGCGAAAAATGCGCCAGCAGACTGGACATTTCCTCCTGCGGGATCTCGATGGTCAACGGATCCGCACTGCCGGGCTGGTACTGCATCATAAAGCCGTTGAGGGCATCCATGCCGGTAACGCCGGTGCGGTATAAAAGCAGGTTCATGCACACGCAGGCGCAGGCGATGAGCAGCGCGGTCAGCAGGGTGATGCGCCATTGCAGGGACAAATGTTTCATTGTACCTCGCCTCCGATCTCGTAGCCTTCCCCGATGCGGTTGCGGATGGGGTCGTAGCCCAGCGCCGCCCGCAGCTTTTTGCGCAGGGCAGAGATATGCACCCGGATGGAGTTGCTGAAGCTGTCTACACTGCCATCCCAGACGTGCTCGATGAGTTCTTCCTGACTGACCGGGCGTCCCTGATGCAGCAGCAGATATTCCAGTACGCCGCTCTCCTTCCGCGTCAAAGCAAGGGTCTGACCGTCCACAGCAGCAACGCGGCTGCGGGTGTTGAAGCTCAGCCGTCCGCAGCACAGACAGACGTCTTGCTGAATAAATTTGCGCCGGGTCAGGCTGCGCACCCGGGCTTCCAGCTCTGCAAGGTGAAAGGGCTTGGAAAGGTAATCGTTCGCCCCGGCATCCAGCCCCTCCACTTTATCTGCGATTTCACTGCGTGCCGACAAGATCAGCACACAGGTCTCAAGGTCGTGCCGGCGCAGGGTGCGCAGCACCTGCATTCCGTCCACCTTGGGCAGGTTGAGGTCCAGCAGTACAAGGTCGTACCGCTCTGCTGCCAGTGCCTCCAGCGCGGCCTCGCCGTCTGCACAGGCATCCACCTCGTATCCGGACAGCCGCAGCTTTCGGGCAATATCCTCCCGCAGGGAGTGCTCGTCCTCTACCACCAAAAGGCGCATCTTTGTTTTCCACCTTTCCCATAAAAATTGCGTTTTTTCTTCATTATAACAGATTATAGCAGACGGTGTTAAGATTCGTGTTAAGATTTTCTTAGCAGAGATTTTATCACGCATGGTGTATACTGATGCCATCAAACAACAGGAGGCTATGATGTTCATGACAAAAAAACAGGCGCAGCTGCTTTTGCTTGCCGCCGGGGTTCTGATGCTGCTGTTCGGCTTATGGCGGGGCGAGGCAGACACCGTATTTTCAAAAGCCATCCGGCTGTGTATGGAGTGTGTGGGCATTGGATAAGAAAAAGAAAAAGCTTTCTCCCCTTGCCCGCTTCCGGGGCTTTATACAAGCCGGGGCTACCCTGCTGACCAATCTCCACCTACCCAATTTTGCAAAAGGAGCGCTGTATCAGGGCGGCGGAAAATACGTCTGCGTGCCGGGGCTGAACTGCTATTCCTGCCCGGGCGCGGCCGGTGCCTGTCCGGTGGGAGCATTCCAGGCGGTGGTGGGCTCTTCCAAGTTCCGCTTTTCCTACTACATTACCGGCATCCTCATCCTCTTTGGGGTGCTGCTGGGGCGGTTCATCTGCGGTTTCCTCTGCCCATTCGGGTGGTTTCAGGAGCTTTTGCACAAGATCCCATCCCCCAAGCTTTCCACCAAAAAGCTGAAGCCGCTGCGCTATTTAAAGTATGCGGTGCTGCTGGTCATGGTGGTGTTGCTGCCTTTGCTGGTGGTCAATGAGCTGGGCATGGGCGACCCCTTCTTCTGCAAGTATCTCTGCCCGCAGGGCGTGCTGGAGGGTGCCATTCCCCTCTCCCTGACCAATGCGGGCATCCGCGCTGCGCTGGGCAAGCTGTTCACATGGAAGGCCTGCATCCTGCTGGCGGTCATCGTGGGCAGCGTGGTATTCTACCGCCCCTTCTGCAAGTGGCTGTGCCCGCTGGGCGCGTTCTATGCGCTGCTGAACAAGGTCTCGCTGTTCCAGATGCGCGTAGACACCCACAAATGCGTCTCCTGCGGAGCCTGTGCAAAGGCTTGCAAGATGGACGTAGACATTACCAAGACCCCCAACCACGCCGAATGCATCCGCTGCGGGATGTGCATGAAAGCCTGCCCCACGGACGCCATTCAGTACAAGTTCGGGCTGGGGAACCAATCAAATACCGAAACAACAAAGGAGTAAAGCCATGAAGATCCATCGTATCGCCGCACTTTTTCTCAGCCTTGTGCTGGCTTTCAGCCTTGCCGCCTGCGGGCAGGGCGCATCTTCTGCATCTTCTGCATCCTCTTCTGCCGCTTCCTCTGCGGCAGCAGAAAGCAAAACCGAGGAGCAGCTGCTGGCCGAGGAAAACGAGATCCTTTCTGCAAACGATGCTCTGTGGGAGAAAGTGTTCTCATCCATGGACAAAAACGTGACCGAAACCACGATCAGCGCCAACTACGGCGATTTTCTGCTCAGCGCTGTGGAAAAGGCCAAAGATCAGTTCTCGGACGAGGAGTACAAGACCCTGACCGCAGATGCCGAAAAGATTCGTGCCATCGAGGAGCAGATCGCCGCTCTTGCCCCCGCAGAGGATGCCGCTTCCAGTGCCGCCGCACAGGGCACCGCCTTCCCCAAGTTTGAGGGCAGCGATTTAGAGGGCAACCCGGTGGACAACAGCCTGTTTGCGGGCAACGCCTTTACGGTGGTGAATTTCTGGTTCAACGGCTGCAAGCCCTGCGTGGAGGAGTTGGACGACCTGAACGCCCTGAACGAGAAGGTCAAGGCACAGGGCGGTGAGGTCATCGGCATCAACACCGAGACGCTGGACGGCAACCAGCAGGGCATTGATGCCGCCAAAAAACTGCTGGAGACAACGGGCGCAAGCTACCGCAACATCTACTTTGCCTCCGGCAGTGAGGCCGGCAAGTTTGCACTGAACATCATGGCCTTCCCCACCACTTACGTTTTTGACCGGGACGGCAACGTTGTGGGGCAGCCCCTGCTTGGCGGCATCGACAAGGAAGAAAACCTTGCCGCTCTGCAAAAAAATATCGACGCCGCCCTTGCCAAGGACAGCGCCAAATAAACCTTTCTCCCCTGCCGCCTTCGGGCGGCTTTTTTATTTGCGGTGTGCATTGCCATGCACGCCCGGGTGCCGGACGGAATACGCTGTGGGAGAAGCATTCCATTCTCACAGCAAAGGAGCATCCGCCTATGAAAAACACCGGCATTCTACGCATTCAGGCTTTCGGTGCCCGTCAGTCCTCGCCCATCGAGGGTGTTCTCGTCACCGTGTCCGGCAACGGCTTTACCTCTCAGCGTATCACCGACGAGACCGGCACCGCTGCCGACCTCTCCATTGAAGCCCCCTCCTGTGCGCTGTCCCTGCAGGAGGACAACACCATCCGGCCCTATGCCGTTGTGGACCTGACTGCCGCAAAGGCAGGCTTCCGCACCGTGCGCATTCAGGGTGTGCAGATCTTTGCCGGGCAGGTCACACTGGCCCAGCCGGAGATGATCCCTGAGACCGAAGAGGATCGCGACGTGGTAAACCCGCCCATAGTCATCCCGGAGCATTCACTGTTCACCGGCGATGGCGGCAGCGGCCCGGACCCCATGGAGAACTGCGTGCCCCGGGTGCTGGACAGAGTCATCATTCCCAAAAACATCACGGTGCATCTGGGCAAGCCTGCGGCATCCGCCCGCAATGTGACTGTCTCCTTCCGGGATTATATCGCCAATGTGGCGTCCAGCGAAGTCTACCCTACCTGGCCGGAGCAGGCCCTGCGGGCCAACATCCACTGCCAGATCTCGCTGGCACTCAACCGCATCTACACCGAGTGGTACCCCAGCAAGGGCTACACCTTCAACATCACCAACTCCACCAGCTACGACCAGTATTACGTTCACGGACGCACGGTGTTCGATGTGATGGTGCGCATCACCGACGACATCTTCAACACCTATATCCGCAAGACCGGCACCGTAAACCCCTACTACTCTGAATACTGCGACGGTAAATCGGTCACCTGCCCGGGTCTCAAGCAGTGGGGCACCGTGACGCTGGCCAATCAGGGCCGTAACGCCTTGCAGATCCTGAAGTATTACTACGGCAACGACATCGAGATCATCCGCACCTCGAACATCCAGTCCATCCCCCAGAGCTACCCCGGTTCGCCCATCCGGCAGGGCGACAGCGGCACAGCGGTGTTCACTCTGCAACGCCAGCTGAACCGCATCACCAAGGACTATCCCTTCCTCGGCCTGCTGACTGTGGACGGCATGTTCGGGGCCAAGATGGCCGCCACGGTCAGGGCGTTCCAGAAGCAGTTCAACCTGACCGCCGACGGCGTAGTCGGACGACAGGCATGGTACAAGATCAGCTATATCTATGTGTCGGTCAAGGATCTTGCGGAGCTGACCAGCGAGGGCGAGGTGTCCAGCGGCACTCTCTCGGACGGCACATGGGGCGGCACCGTACTGCGCACCGGCTCCACCGGCAGCGCCGTGGAACAGCTGCAGTTCTGGCTGAATACGCTGGCACAGTATGAGTCTTCCATCCCATCGTTAACAGTGGACGGCGTTTACGGCACTGGAACGGCCAACACGGTGCGGGCCTTCCAGCGCAAATACGGCCTGACCGTGGACGGCGTGGTGGGCCGTGACACATGGACCGCACTGTACGACCAGTTCCGCAGCATCCAGTCCGACAACGGCACCCCTAATGCCTACCCCGGCACCGCCCTGCGGGAGGGTGCAAGCGGACAGAATGTGCGGCTGGTGCAGTTCTGGCTCAAGATCGCGCGCACGGTGTACTCGAACCTGAACAACATCACGGTGGACGGCAAGTTCGGCAGTGCCACCACAGCGGCAGTCAAGCGGTTCCAGACCTACTTTGGCCTGACCAGCGACGGTGTGGTGGGCCGCACGACATGGAACAAGCTATACGAGGTGTACAACGACATCGCCAACAAGCTGCTGTCGTCCAGCCTGCGCCCCGGCGAGTACCCGGGCGTGCTGCGCAAAGACTCTTCCGGCACAGCGGTGCGGGAGCTGCAGTTCTACCTCTACCTCATGAGCGCCTACGAGAGCAGCATCCCGGCCATTGGCATCGACGGACAGTTCGGTGCTTCCACCGAAGCTGCCGTGCGGGCCTACCAGCGCTTTGCGGGGCTGACTGTAGATGGCATCGTGGGACGTACCACATGGAACAGCCTGTACGACAAGGCGTCCACTCTGCGGACATCCGGGCCGGTGGTCACCCTGAAACGCCTGCCCTACCCCGGTACCCCGCTCACAGTGGGGTCTTCCGGCAGTGCAGTGCTCTACTACAGCCTGCTTTTGCAGCGCATTGCCTACTACTTTACCAGCGTGGAGAACCCGCCCCTCTCCGACCAGTACACCGACGAGACTGCCGTCGCCACCCGCAGCGCACAGGAGCTGCTGGGCCTGCCCGAGACCGGCATTGCGGATGCCGACACATGGACAGCTGTGGAAGCGCTGAGCCTGCAGCTCGCCGCCGAAATGCCCAACCCCGACCGCAGCATCGGGCATGGCCCGGTCTACCCGGGCCGGGCCATCGGCGCGGGCAGCGTGGGGCCGGACGTGGCGCAGGTGGAGACATGGCTGAACGGGCGTTCCTGCCTGTACTGCACCGAGGGCTATGTGACCGAGAACCGCTGCTTCGGCCCGGAAGAGACTGCCGCCGTCCGGCTGGCACAACAGCGGGCCGGGCTGCTGGTGACCGGCACCGTGGACCGCGGAACATGGGCCGCGCTGCAGGCCCAGAGCTGCCCACACTGCAGCAAGGAGGAATGAGCGATGGCACGACTTCTGATCTACGATGCCTACGAGAACAAGGTATACACCTATGCAAACCTGAACGAGAACGACCCCATGCCCTACAGCACCGGCACCACCCTGCGGGTGCGGGAATTCCGTGGCAAATCCGCCAGCCCCACCCTGTGGACCACCATTGCGGCCATGGAAGCGTGGAACCTGACCCGCCGCAAGTACGGCAAGGGCATCCCGGTGGGATATGCCTTCCGCCGCATCTGGGAGGGCGGCCACGGCACCCGCAGCCAGCACTACGCGGGCGTATCCTTTGACGTGGGCCAAAGCCTGACCCAGACCGCCCGCACGGCCATCTACAACGCAGCCCGGGGCACCGGGGCATGGGGCTATGTGGAGCCGCTGAGCCAGACCCCCACATGGGTGCACATGGACCGCCGCTACGGCACGCCCGCCTGCAGCGGCACCACCGCCGGGTATCCTACCCTGAGGCGGGGAAGCCGCGGCTGCTATGTGATGATTCTGCAGGACGCGCTTTCCACGCTGGGCTACCAGACCGGGAGCCGCATCGACGGCATCTTTGGTGCCCGGACGGAGGAAGCGCTGAAAGGCTTCCAGCGGCGCACGAGCCTGCGTGTGGACGGTGTGTGCGGCTGCAACAGCTGGAAAAAGATCAGCACCGCCGTCATCGGCGTGGGACGGACAAAAACGACGATTGATTGATAAACCCTCTCAGTCTCGCTTCGCTCGCCAGCTCCCCCGAAAGGGGGAGCTCTTTTGCATCTGATGGTTTGCACTCATAAAGCTCGCCCTTCGGGAGAGCTGGCACGGCGTCAGCCGTGACTGAGAGGGTTTTCTTCCCATGAAACATCCTTCGCTTCCCATCACCGAAAGTTGAAACTTTCTCCCGCATCTGCCCTTTTCGTTGCGCGGTTTGGAAAAACGTGCTAAAATAGCTCTATTATTAAAATGGTTCATGTTGAAAACAAGAGGATTTGAGGGGTATTGTATCATGGAATTTTCCAAACGACTGGACTTGTTCGGCGACGAGATCTTCGCCGCACTGAACGAACGCAAGGTAGCTCTGGAAGCTCAGGGCCGTACCATTTATAATCTGAGCGTCGGCACGCCGGACTTCGCGCCTGCCGAGCACATCCGCAAGGCCATGATGGATGCCGCTGCCGACCCGCAGAACTGGAAGTACAGCCTGCGCGACCTGCCTGAGCTGCTGGATGCTGTGTGCGGCTACTACAAGCGCCGCTTCGGCATAGAGATCACGCCGGATCAGGTGGCCAGCTGTGCGGGCAGTCAGGAGGGCGTGGGCCACATTGGTATGGTGCTGTGCGACGAGGGCGACACCGTGCTGTTGCCTACTCCCTGCTACCCGGTGTTCATTGCGGGCAGTCTGCTGGGCGGCGCAAAGCCGTGGTATTACCCGCTGACCAAGGAGCACGGCTTCCTGCCTTATGTGAAGGACATCCCGGAGGATGTGGCCCGCAAGGCAAAGTATATGATCGTCTCCCTGCCCGCAAACCCGGTGGGCAGCGTCGGCTCCCCGGAGCTGTACGCCGAACTGGTGGCCTTTGCCAAAAAGTATGACATTCTCATCATCCACGACAACGCCTACAGCGACATTATCTTTGACGGGGCCGTGGGCAACAGCTTCTTCAATACGCCGGGTGCCATGGATGTGGGCGTGGAGTTCTTCAGCCTGTCCAAAAGCTTCAATGTCACCGGTGCACGCATCAGCTTTCTTGTGGGCCGGAGGGACGTGGTAGCCGCCTTTAAAAAGCTGCGCGGTCAGATCGATTTCGGCATGTTCCTGCCGGTGCAGAAAGCGGCCATCGCCGCCCTGACCGGCCCGCTGGACATGGTAAAAACGCAGTGCGGCCTGTACCAGCAGCGCCGCGACGCTCTGTGCGGCGGCCTGCGTTCCATTGGCTGGAATGTGCCGGACAGTCACGGCAGCATGTTCGTGTGGGCACCCATCCCGGCAAAGTACGCAAAGAGCATGGACTTCTGTCTTGACCTTGTGGAAAAGAGCGGTGTGCTGTGCACGCCGGGTTCCAGCTTTGGCCCGCTGGGCGAAGGCTACGTGCGCTTTGCCCTCACCCTGCCGCCGGAGCGCATTGCCGAGGCGGTGAATTCCATCAAAGAGAGCGGTATCCTGAACTAAAAAAACGGGAACGTCCATGCGGCGTTCCCGTTTTTTTTATGCGTTCACAATATTCTCTCCCGCGCCATCCAGCCATGTGCGCAGGTTGTTGGCAGTAATATCCATCAGCCGCTGCAGGGCTTCGTTGGTGGCCCACGCGATGTGCGGTGTCAGCAGGGCATTCGACAGGCCGCGCAAAGGGCTTGCCTGCGGCAGCGGTTCAGTGCCAAAGGCATCGGCACCGTAAAAGCCAAGCTTCCCGTTTTTCAGCGCATCGGCCACGGCCTGCTCGTCCACCAGTGCACCGCGCGCAGTATTCAGCAAGATCATGCCGGGCTTTGCCTTTGCAAGGGTGGCCGCGTTGATCAGCCCCCGTGTTGCAGGTGTTGCCGGGCAGTGCAGGCTGAGCACATCGCTGCGGGCAAGCAAGGTGTCAAGATCCACGAACTCCACACCGTCGGCTTTGTACTCCGGCCGAACGGTACGGGTGCACACCAACACCTCCATGCCAAAGGCCTTGGCAATGCGGGCGGTCTGTCGGCCAATGCTGCCGTAGCCATAGATGCCAAAGGTCTTGCCCAGCAGTTCCACCTGCGGCAGCAGACCGTAGGCCGCAGGCTCCTCGGTGCGCCAATGGCCGTCCTGCACAAGGCGATGGTAACGGTCGGCGCACTGGCAGATGGCCAGCAGCAGGCTGAAGGTCATCTGTGCCACACTGTAAGTAGAATAGCCCGGCACGTTGGCTACCGGCACGCCATGGCGGCGGCAGGCCTTCAGATCAAGGTTATCCGTGCCGGTGGCAATGATGCCCACCCACCTGAGCTTCGGGCACTGGGCCAGAACGGCTTCGTCGATGCGGCACTTATTCAGGAACACGATCTCCGCATCCCCGATGCGCGGCACCACCTCTTCCTGCGCGGTGCGCCCATAGCGGGTGATGTCCGGCACAAGCGCCTTCACACCCGACCAGTCCAGATCTCCCTGCTGTATGGCATAATCTTCCAGAACAACTGCTTTCATTTCAACTTCCTCACTTTCACATCATACGGGATACAGTGCCAGCACGGTGCCCTGCGGGCTTTCGCGGCTTTCCAGCGCGGCATAGCCTCGAGCCAGCAGGATGGCAATGTGCACCCGGTCGGCCAGCGGGAGCCATACCGGCGGCACATTCTGCGCAAGGCACCCGGCCTGCAGCAGGAAACACGGTGCCAGACTGTCCAGCGGACGGATAGCCCGCAAAGCAAACCCCTGACGCAGATACAGCGGGATCAGCTCTTCTGCCGCACATTCCACCACGGCCCACCGTGCCCGCTGCCGGGCAAGAAACTCCTGCCGGGCAGCAGCCGCAGCCAGCAGCGGTGCAAGGGTCTCGGCGGCATGGCCGTCCGGCCCGGCTGCCGGGGTCAAAAAATATCCGCCTGACGTGCGGTTCCAGCCCAGAAAGCGGCGCAGCGCAGCCGCCGCTGCCACATCGGCATCCATGGGCAGCAGGATGCACCCGGCTCCCGGCACACCGCGTGTACTGTACACGCCCCACACCTCGCCTACCGTCAGCATCCGCAGCACCTCGCTGCGCGGACGGTACACACTGCTCACTTCGCTCTGCGCCAGCCGGCAGAATTCCTCCGCCGAAAGCCGCCTTACCTGCCGCGTGCGCGGCGGATCACAAACCTGGATCATTTGGTTTCCCCCATTCTTTTTCAGTATGCATCCAGCATACCGGACCAGGGGCGAGAATCGGCGCGAAACAGGGCCGCTCTTTTTGTTTTACAGATCCAGCGTTACATCCTCGCTCAGCACCTGACCAATGGGCTTTGCAATGCACAGGTCGGCTTCCGCATCTGCCCCGGTGGGCTGCATATTGATAACCACCAGATGGTCGCCCCGGAAGTACCGGATCAGTCCTGCCGCCGGGTACACCACAAGGCTTGTGCCGCCGATGATCAGGGTATCCGCATGGCGGATGGCGTTCACCGCGCCGGACAGCACCTCCTCGTCCAGCCCTTCTTCATACAGCACCACATCCGGCTTGACGATGCCGCCGCACTCGGTGCAGCGGGGCACACCGGTGCTGTTGGCAATGAAATCCACATCGTAGAACTTACCGCAGCGGGTGCAGTAGTTGCGCAGGGTGCTGCCGTGCAGCTCGTACACCGTGCGGCTGCCCGCCGCCTGATGCAGGCCGTCGATGTTCTGGGTGACGACCGCTTTCAGCCTGCCCTCCCGTTCCAGCTTTGCCAGCCGCAGGTGGGCCGCGTTGGGCTTTGCCCCCTTCACGATGAGCTTATCGCGGTAAAAACGGTAAAACTCCTCCGGGTTCTCCTCCCAGAAGGTATGGCTCAGGATCGTTTCCGGCGGGTAGGCGTACTTCTGATGATAAAGTCCGTCCACACTGCGGAAGTCCGGGATACCGCTCTCGGTGGAAACGCCCGCCCCGCCAAAGAACACGATGCTGCTGCTTTTGGCAATGATCTCTTCCAATGCCTGTACCATAACAAAAAACGCCCCTTTCGCCGGATGTACATTTGTGTTAAGATAGCTTCAGTATAACACAAACTCACAGGAAAGGAAGCGCAACTTTTGAACGTCTGGTATGTGAACAGCATTCTGGGAACCTTCCGGCTGGAAGAGGAAAACAATGCCATCTGCGGGCTGGCCCTCTGCCCGGACGGGGTGCCGGAACTGGAACCGCTGCCCCGCAAGGTGTGCGAGACACCGCTTTTACAGGAAGCCGAGGAGCAGCTGAACGAATATTTTGCCGGGGCGCGCAGGGAATTCGATCTGCCGCTGGCCCCCAAGGGCACCCCCTTTCAGAAGGCCGTCTGGGCCGAGATGAACAAGATTCCCTACGGTGAGACCCGCACCTACGGCCAGCTGGCCGCTGCCATTGGCAGGCCCTCTGCCTGCCGGGCCGTGGGCGGAGCCTGCCACAGCAACCCCATCGCCATCCTTCAGCCCTGCCACCGGGTGGTAGGCAGCACCGGCAAGCTCACCGGCTACGCCTATGGCGTGGAGATGAAGCAGTATCTTCTGGAATTGGAAAAACAGGAATAAGCAAAGGGAAAGGCTCTGCAGAAATTTCGCAGAGCCTTTCCCTTTTACCATAAGTTACTGTGCACTGTAAATGCTGCCCATCGTCCAGGAATTATCCGCGCTGTACTTGGCGTGGTTGCGCAGGTAGGTGACCCATGCGCCGTAGCCGTTGCCGGCAGAAAGATGCACGCCATCCGGCGCTGCAAGCATCTCCTTCAGGTTGCCCTCGCCGTCGGCAAGGGTCTCCCACAGGTCAAGGTAAACGCATCCCTTGCTGGCGGCCAGCTGAGCCAGCTGCTCGTTCACACCGCGCAGTACATCCGATGCAAGGCCGGGCTTTTCAGCAGCTGCCGAGGGTCGCACCGGCGGGATAGACTGCACGTAGATCACGCAGTCCTCGCCCAAAGCCTCGCGCAGCATATCCAGCATCTGGCCATAGTAGGCAAGGAAGCGATCCGAAGCGCCCAACGTGGTGAGGGTGTTAGTGCCCAGCAGGATATACAGCTTCTTGGGCCGGGCAGCGGCCAGCACATCCAGCGCTACCTCCTGCCCGCGGGTGGGGCTTTTGACTGCGCTGCGGTTCACAATGGCATCCGGGCCAACGCCGGTATAGCCGCAGATGAGTGCCCCGTCCAGATTGATCTGGTAATCCGAGAAGCCCACCGTCAGACTGTCGCCCAGAAAGGCTGCGTCCGCAAAGTAGCTCAGGTCCACCTGCCCGCAGCTGGGCTGGCGGATGACGCTGGCATCATAGGCTTTGACGGTGTAGGCCCCAGCGCTCTGCTTTGCAGGGCCAAAGTTCTCCAGTGTGACGGCCTGCCCACCGGTGCTGCCATCCTGTGCAGCACTGCTGCTATCCGCTTCGCCCTGCATGGGCAGCGGTGCCAGAATGTTCTCGGCAATGCCGCTGGCGTTGGTGGACGGGGTATCGTCCGCGCCCTCTGCGCCCTTTTCCAAAATGGCCGTGATGGCGTAGGATACCAGCAAAATGGCGACCACTGCGCCCAGAAAGCGCAGCTTGCCGCTGACTGTACCGCGCCGTGCCCGGCGCGGCGCAGAATGATACTCGTGTGAAATGCCCATGGTTTTTCCAGCTTTCTCCATTTTTCCCGCACAGAAGGGGGTTTTATCCGCCCGGGGCTGTGCGTTTTTTATTTTATCATAATTTTTTTGCCTGTGCAACCAATTAGGTCTTGCATACAACAGGCAAAACAGGTACAATAAGGATGTGGTAATTTTGCACATTTTACAAAAAGGGTGTGCACATGCCGCAAACTTTTTTGTATCACTTGCAGCATCCGGTTTGTTTGCCGCACGGTCTGCGGGCAGTGCAGGGCCTTTAGACCAAACCCCACTCTGGCGGCGCGGAAGCCGGAACCTGCAGCGATGTACAAATGATAAGAATGAAATTTGCAAAAGGAGGTACTCATGGCCAAGAATGTGATCATTGGTCAGAGCGGCGGTCCTACCGCCGTGATCAACTCCAGTCTGGCAGGCGTGTACAAAGCCGCCTGCAGCCTGGGTGCAGACAAGGTGTACGGTATGAAATACGGCATCGAAGGTCTGCTCAAGGAAGAAATGCTGGAGCTGAACGTCCTGCTGGACGACCGCATGAGCATTGAACTGCTCAAGCGCACGCCTTCCAGCTACCTTGGCAGCTGCCGTTACAAGCTGCCGGACCCGGATGTGGACTCCACACCCTTCATCAAACTGTTCACCCTGTTTGACAAGTACGACATCTGCGCGGTGTTCTACATTGGCGGTAACGACTCCATGGACACCATCGCAAAGCTTTCCCGCTACGGTGAGCGCGTGGGCAGCAGCGTGCGGTTCATCGGTGTGCCCAAAACCATCGACAACGACCTGTGCCTGACCGACCACACCCCCGGCTACGGCTCTGCCGCCAAGTACATTGCCACTATTTTAAAGGAAGTCATCCGGGATTCCTCCGTGTATGACATCCGCAGCGTGACCGTGGCCGAGATCATGGGCCGACATGCGGGCTGGCTTGCCGGTGCGGCCTGCCTTGCGGGCGGCGACGACTGCGAAGGCCCGGATCTGATCCTGCTGCCGGAGGTGCCCTTCGATCAGGACAAGTTCCTTGCCAAGGTGGACGAGCTGCAGCGCCGCAAGTCCAATGTGATCATTGCGGCCAGCGAGGGCGTAAAGACCGCCGACGGCACCTATCTGTGCGATCTGGTGTCCACCGCAGGCCAGCTGGATGCCTTTGGCCACAAGGCCGTGCTCAGCGGCACCAGCCGTTATCTCTCCGACCTCATCCACGACAAGCTGAACTGCAAGAGCCGTGCCATCGAGTTTTCCACCCTGCAGCGCTGCGCCAGCCATCTGGCCAGCCGCACGGATGTGAACGAAGCCTACGCTGTGGGCGGTGCCGCAGCCGCCGCCGCCTTTGCGGGCGAGACCGGCCGCATGATCGCGCTCAAGCGCATTTCCGCTTATCCCTACCAGTGCATCACCGAGTCGGTGGATGTGCAGCAGGTGGCAAACCTTGAAAAGAAGGTGCCGCTGGACTGGATCAGCCCCGATGGGATGCAGGTGACTGCTGCCTTTGAGGAGTACGCCCGCCCGCTGATCCTGGACGAGGTGACCCCCGTTTACGTCAACGGCACCCCGCGCCATATCCGCCTGTAACCCCTTTTCCCGCGTCTGTTTTCGTGCATCCTGCACGTAATATTATATTGCCGAAACAGAAAAACAAAAAAGGAGAAATCATCATGGGAAAAAATGCAATCGTTGGTCAGTCTGGCGGCCCTACTTCCGTCATCAATGCAAGCCTTGCAGGCGTATTTGAAAGCTGCAAGAACCGCGGCGCAGAGATCGTTTACGGTATGTGCAATGGCGTTGCCGGTTTGCTGGAGGAGCGGGTGGTGGATCTTTCCACCGTGCTGACAGACGATCTGGACATCGAGCTGCTCAAGCGCACCCCGTCCAGCTTCCTCGGCAGCTGCCGCTACAAGCTGCCGGACTGGCATGAGGACGAGACCGTCTACAAAAAGCTGTTCGCCATTCTGGAAAAGCTGAACATCGGCTACTTCTTCTACATCGGCGGCAACGACTCCATGGACACCATCGGCAAGCTGGCTGAGTACGGCGAACGCATCCAGAGCGACATCCGCTTTATGGGCGTGCCCAAGACCATCGACAACGACCTGATGGTCACCGACCACACCCCCGGCTACGGCTCTGCTGCCAAGTACATCGGCGTGGTGATGAAGGAGATCATCCGCGATGCCACCGTGTACGGCACCAAGTACGTCACCGTGGTGGAGATCATGGGCCGCAACGCCGGCTGGCTGACCGCTGCCGCCGCTCTGGCAAAGAGTGACGACTGCGAGGGTGTGGACATGATCTGCCTGCCCGAAGTGCCCTTCAATGTGGAACACTTCATTGAAAAGGTGCGCGTGATGCAGGAGAAGAAGCCCAGCATCGTGATCGCCGTTTCCGAAGGCGTGAAGCTGGAAGATGGCCGCTACGTCTGTGAGCTGGCCGACGATGTGCACGCAGTGGATGCTTTCGGCCATAAGGCCCTGACCGGTACCGCACGGTATCTGGCAAATGTGGTGGCCCGCAATCTGGACACCAAGACCCGCTGCATCGAGCTTTCCACCCTGCAGCGCTGCGCAGGCCATCTGACCAGCCGCACCGACATCACCGAAGCCTATCAGGTGGGCGGTGCTGCCGCCAAGGCGGCCTTTGAGGGCGTTACCGGCCAGATGGTGGCCCTGAAGCGCATCTCCAACAGCCCGTACCAGTGCACCACCGAGCTGCACCCCATCAGCGAGGTGGCAAACCTCGAAAAGAAGGTGCCGCTGAGCTGGATGAACGCCAACCACACCCAGATGACCGATGAGTTCCTGGCTTATGCCCGCCCGCTGATCCAGGCCGAGCTGACCCCGCTGTACATTGCCGGTCTGCCCCACCACATCTACATGAAGAATCAGAAGTGATCTCTCCTGCATTGATTTTTCTCAAGGCATGATGAAAGCCCGTCCGAGTTTTACGCCCGGACGGGCTTTTTGCATTTCGGTATTTTCCGCTTTAGAACATCAGACCACTGCGCCGACTTTGGGCGCGCCGCCTGCGATCTCCTCTGCCGTCAGAGGCTTTGCCTCCACCGGGGCATTCAGGCGCTCCTTGGCCACTGCCAGCATCAGCTTGATGCGGTTTTCCTGATTGACCTTGGTGGCGCTGGGGTCGTAATCGATGGGGGTGATGTTGGCACTGGGGTACAGGGCGCGGATCTTGTTCACCATGCCCTTGCCCACGATGTGGTTGGGCAGGCAGCCGAAGGGCTGGGCGCACACGATGTTGCCGTAGCCGCCCTGCACCAGCTCGATCATCTCGGCAGTCAGCAGCCAGCCCTCGCCCATCTTGGCACCCAGCGAAATGATGCCCTTGGGCTTTTCCACCAGCTCCTTGAAGGGGCCGGGGGCGTAGAAGCCGGCGTCGGCCTCAGCCTTGAGCATGGCGCGCTCGATGCTGTCCAGCCAGTTCAGGAACTGGTCAATGCCGATCTTCACAGCCAGCTTGCCGCCGTACAGCACATGATCCTCGCCCATGTTGAAGGCACAGTACTGCACAAAGCCCATCAGGCCCGGGAAGTTCACCTCACAGTCCTGACTTTCGAGGAACTTCTGCAGGTCGTTGTTGCCCAGCGGGCTGTACTTGACATAGATCTCGCCCACAACGCCTACCTTGACCTTGGGCACCCGGGTAACGGAGATGGCGGCAAAGTCCTTTGCGATGAGGGGGAAGGTATGCTTCATCTCCTTGGAGGTATAGCCTTTGCCCGCCAGCAGCACACGGCCAAGACGCTCCACCCACAGATCCACCATCTTGTCGGCGGCGCCCTTCTCATTTTCATAGGGAGCCACCTGATTGCGCAGAGCGCACAGCATATCGCCGTAGAAGATGCAGGCCAGCGCTCGGCGTGCCAGCGGCAGGGTCATCTGGAAGCCGCTGTCCTTTTCCAGACCCGAGAAGTTCAGGCTGGCCACCGGGATCTGCGGATATCCGGCCTTCACCAGTGCCTTGCGCAGCAGGTGGATGTAGTTGGAGGCACGGCAGCCACCGCCGGTCTGGGTGATGAGCAGCGCGGTGTGATCCAGATCATACTTACCGCTGTTCAGCGCATCCAGAAACTGGCCAATGACCAGCAGAGCCGGGTAGCAGGTGTCGTTGTGGACGTATTTCAGGCCCAGCTGTGCCACAGCACTGCCGCAGTTGCCCAGAATTTCGCACTTGTAGCCGTCGTAACGCAGAGCGTACTCCAGCAGGCGGAACTGGGTAATGGCCATGTTGGGGATGAGGATGGTGTGGGTCTTCTTCATCTCCGGAGTAAATTTGGGATAATTGTATTCCATAGGTTCCTCCTATGTTGCTTTCTTAAAAAGCTTTTTGCTCTATCTCTATTTTATTCTGCCTTTTCTGCGGCCACCTCGTCGCGCTCGTCCAGAGCGGCGAACAGACTGCGCAGGCGGATATTCACGGCACCCAGATTGGTGATCTCGTCGATCTTGAGCTGGGTGTAGAGCTTGCCGCCCTCCTGCAGAATTTCGCGGGTCTCGTCGGTGGTGATGGCATCCACGCCGCAGCCGAAGGACACCAGCTGCACCAGATCCATATCCTTCTGGGTGGTGCAGTACTTGGCGGCGGCATACAGGCGACTGTGGTAGGTCCACTGGTTCAGTACACTGGTGGGGAACTTCTGCACCCGGTTGGAAATGCTGTCCTCGGTAACAACGGCAGCACCGTGGCGGGTGATGAGGCGGTCGATGCCGTGGTTCACCTCGGGGTCCACATGGTAGGGGCGGCCTGCCAGCACGATGATGCGCTTGCCCTGACGGCGGGCTTCATCGATGATCTCGCTGCCCTTCACGCGGATCTTTGCCATGTGGGACTCGTATTCCGCATAGGCGGCATCCGCTGCGGCCTGCACCTCTTTTTCCGAGATGCCGCCGAAGTACTTGGGCAGGATGTTCTTTGCCATCTTGTGCACAAAGTCCTTAGGGCGGTGGATGCCCACATAGTCATAGATGAACTTGGTGCCCTCCAGCTCCGGGCAGTTGCCTGCCAGAACCTCGGGGTAGTAGGCCACCACCGGGCAGTTATAATGGTTGTCGCCCAGGCCCTCGTCCACATTGTAGGTCAGGCAGGGGTAGAAAATAGCGTCCAGCTGCATCTGGCTCAGGGCCTTGATGTGGCCGTGGCTCAGCTTTGCCGGGAAGCAGGCGGTATCGCTGGGGATAGTAGCCTGACCGGCGAGGTACAGGCCGCGGCTGGACACCGGGCTGGTGTGCACCGCAAAGCCAAGCTTTGTCCAGAAGGCCCACCAGAAGGGCAGCAGCTCGTAGAAGCCCAGACACAGCGGGATGCCGATGGAGCCGCGCTTGCCGGCCACCGGCTTGTACTCGGCCAGCAGCTGCTGCTTGTAGGCGTAGAGGTTCAGGCTGTCGTCGGCACTCTTGCCGGTCACGGGCTTGTCGCAGCGGTTGCCGGAGATGTACTTGCGGCCATCCGCAAAGGTGTTGACGGTGAGCTGGCAGTGGTTGCCGCAGCCGCCACACTTGACGCTGACCACCTTCTGTGCAAAGGCTTCCAGCTCCTGCTCGTTCATCATGGCAGAAGCAGTCTTGTGGGCCTTCTGGCTCTGGCGCAGGCCGAACAGAGCCGCACCGTAAGCGCCCATCAAGCCGGCAATGTCCGGGCGGATGACCTCCACGCCCATCTCCTTTTCAAAGGCGCGCAGCACGGCTTCATTATAAAAGGTACCGCCCTGCACCACGATCTTGCGGCCCAGCTCTTCCGGGCTGGAAGCGCGGATGACCTTGTACAGTGCGTTCTTGACCACGCTGATGGACAGGCCTGCTGAGATGTTCTCGATGCTGGCACCGTCCTTCTGGGCCTGCTTGACCGAGCTGTTCATGAACACGGTGCAGCGGCTGCCCAGATCCACCGGACGGTCTGCGAACAGGCCCAAGCTTGCAAATTTCTTCACGTCATAGCCCAGTGCCTGTGCAAAGGTCTGCAGAAAGCTGCCACAGCCGGAGGAACATGCTTCGTTCAGGAAGATGTTGCTGATGGCACCATCTTCGATCTTGAAGCACTTCATATCCTGACCGCCGATGTCGATGATGAAATCCACATCCGGCATAAAGTATTTTGCAGCGGTAAAGTGCGCCACCGTTTCCACCAGACCGTAATCGCAGCGGAATGCGTTCTTCACCAGCTCTTCGCCGTAGCCGGTGGTGGTCACGCTGGCCACCTGCAGGCCCGGGTGCTCCTTGTAAATTTTGAGCAGCTGTTCCCGGATGAGGGGCAGCGGGTTGCCGAGGTTCGGTTGATAGTTGGTGTAAAGGATCTGGCTCTTCTCGTCCACCACCACCAGCTTGACGGTGGTGGAGCCGGAGTCGATGCCGATATGCACCGGCCCGCACTGCGCGCTGAACGGCACACGCGGCACACTGTGGGACATGTGGCGGGCGTGGAACGCCTCATACTCCTCCTTGCTGGCGAACAGCGGTGGCTCGCTGGCGTAGGTGGCAGTGGCAGCATACTGATCCAGCGCATCGGCCACCTCAGACAGAACGAAAGCCTTGTCGGCATAGAGGGCAGCGCCCAGTGCCACATACAGCAGGCTGTTCTCCGGGCAGGTGCCAGTCACGTTCAGCGCCTCGTCAAAGCTCTTGCGCAGCACACTGCTGAAGGTGAGCGGGCCGCCCAGATACAGGATATTGCCCTTGATGGGACGGCCCTGTGCAAGGCCTGCAATGGTCTGGTTGACCACAGCCTTATAAATGCTGGCAGCAATGTCCTCGGTGCGGGCACCCTGATTGATCAGGGGCTGCACGTCGCTCTTGGCAAACACGCCGCAGCGGGACGCAATGGTGTAGGTGCGCTGTGCGTTCTCTGCTGCCTTGTTCATCTCGTCGGCACCCATTTTCAGCAGGGTGGCCATCTGGTCGATGAAGGCACCGGTGCCGCCGGCACAGCTGCCGTTCATGCGCACCTCGGTACCGTTGGTCAGAAACAGGATCTTGGCATCCTCACCGCCCAGCTCGATCACGCAGTCGGTGGCAGGCACAAAGCGCTTGACCGCCACGCGGGTGGAGAACACCTCCTGCACAAAGGGCACGCCGCAGCTGTCGGCCAGACCCATGCCCGCCGAACCGGAAATGCTCAGCAACGCCTTCTGACCGTGCAACTGCTCGGCATCGATGCGGCGCAGCAGCTCCTGCGCCTTTTCCAGAATATGGCTGTAATGCCGTTCGTATGTAGAATATAGCAGCGCATCATGTTCATCCAGCACCACACACTTGATGGTGGTACTGCCGATGTCAAGACCTACTCTCACGTTGTTTTTCCTCCTAAGGACAAATGCCGGAGGCAAAGCCCCCGGTGGACGGCAAAATCAATTTCTTTGCCAAAAATTAGTTTGTTAACGAATCATTTTATCAATTCGCATACAAATGTATTATAATCCAATTTTGCGGCACAATCAATCAGCGTCCCTTATTTTACACAGAAAAAATAGTATTTTCCGCTCAAAAAGTTAAACATTTTGTGAACTTGTCGCTTTTTATGCGGCTGCACCGGTGTCTCGGCAAAGTTTTTTAACTTTTGCCAACAAAAAAGGACTGCCGCACAGGAGCATCTCCCCCGCAGCAGTCCTTATTCATTATTATAATGCAATCATGCAGCATGCATCACAGCTCGTCCGGGTCGCCGCGCTCCGGCATGGTACGCAGCTCCCGCACCAGCATATTGCGCAGCTGGTACTGATGCTGCTGTGCCTGTGCCGTATCGCCGCCCGTATGCAGCTCTACCGTCGGCTCCGTTATGCGGTCGGTGCACAGCGGAATGGTCACCACTGCCTGTGTGCCCTTTTCCGGTGCGCGCTCCACCCGTAGGCCCCAGCCCATACGGCGGCAGCACTCGCGGCAGAGCAGCAGGCCCAGCTTTGCGCCGCCCAGAAAGCAGCGCCGGTTCTCCAGCCATGCATCCTCGCCTGCTTCCGGCAGGCCGCAGCCATTGTCCATCACCGTCAACTGCCAGAAGCTTTCGCTGCGGCGCAGCATCAGCCGCACTTTGCCGCCCGCACTGCAGGCCCGCAAGGCATTCGAAAGCAGATGCAGGCACAGCAGTTCTGCATCATTGCGGTCCGCCATGACCCGGCAGGCTGTCCAGCCGCCATAGTCCAGCGTCAGTTCCACCCCAAGCTGCGCCTGCACCATATCGGCCTGTGCGGCGACCTGCTGCAGCAGCTGGCACAGGTCCAGCGGATAGAGCCGCGGGTCTTCCTCGGTGCGCAGAAAATCCAGCAGCGACATCACTTCGTTCACAGTGCGGTCCAGCCTTGCCGACGCAGCGCTGATATCGTTCACCGCCTGCCGGGTCTGCTGGTCGGCACCCACATGCGCAAGGTGCTGGTCCAGATATTCGCAATTGCGTCCGATCAGGCCCAGTGCATGGAAGCATGCCTGTTCCACATCCTTCTGCGGGATCGCCTGCGCGGTCAGTGCACCCGCCTCGTTCTGCCGCATCTGCTCCATACCCTTGCGCCTCCTGTGTTTTATGCTCAGTCGTCCTTCTGACGCTGAAGATAATTCTTGACAGTGTAGATCAGTTTACCAGTGGTAGGTTTCTCGTCCGCAAATCCGCTTTCGTCCTTGAAGCGCAGCCACTTGGCCGAGGGCTTTGCTTCCAGCTGGTCGATCATACGCCGGATGCCGCTGTCCACAGCAGAGACCGACACATCGTACTGCTCGCTCACCGCCTGCAGGATCTCCTTGCGGATGGCCAGCTTCTGGCTGGTGCCGTACACCACGCCCACCGCACAGGAAAGATAGTTGCAGTTCACGTCCGGCAGCTGGATGCCCCAGCCCTCGTACAGTTCCTGACACTTGCGTTCCATGCGCTGGCTCTGCCGTCCCGGCAGGCGGTACAGCTCCCACAGCAGGTTCTTCAGTTCGGCATGGCCCACATAGCAGAATCCATCGCCCGATTCCAGACAAATGGCACTCGTATTCTGCCGCCTGCCCTCATCAAACAGAACAACATTCGGTTTGGGATCCATGCTGCGGATATTCATTAAAAACTCCAGCCCGCTCATATCTTCCAGCTGGCTGCAGAGGATCACAACATCAAACTGACGGCCCTGACGCAGCTGTTCCAGCAGACGGCCGCCGTTCTGGAAGCAGGTGCACTCCAACGCAGGGCTTTGCTCCTGCAGGTAGTTCTTTTCCACCCGCAGCTCCTTGCGGTCGTAGCTTCCAAGGGCGATCTGCAGCGTTTTTGCTGTGTGCTCACTCTCCACGCAACGCGCCGCCTTTCTGCCTGAGCTGTTCTGTATCGGTCAGTTCTTCTACCACATCCTGCCAGATCTCCGGCTGGACGCCATTCTCACACAGATAGCGCAGGATCCGGTAGCAGAACTCTGGCGCAGCTGCAATGTAGCAGCTTTGCATGTACTGCCGGTTCCCGGTACGGCAAAGCGTCAGGCAGCAGCCGTTTTCGTTGCCTGTATCCATTGAGTATACCAGCGTATATGCTTTCTGCAACCCGTCGATTGCCGAAAACTGACGGATCATAGGTGAAAATGTACGTTCCATAATTTTTCCTCCCTTGCTACAAGGTCCTGCGACGTTTTCAAGGCATTCCTTGTTTTTCTTATCTTATTTTAAAGAGCAGAGAGGGCTGGTTCAATCCTGAAAAAGCGTCTAAAAACATCAAAATCACATTCGTTGCATTTTTTTGTCGTGTTTTTCTGCGCCGCGACACATTTTATTTTGTGCTTGCGGTTCATCGCAGATTTTTTGCGTCGTATTGGCAGTGTAATTCTGCTTTCGCGATGCTTTTCTGTTTTATCAGGATCTTCCGCTATTAAAATAGCACGACGGCGACGCAAATTCAACCTCCACGTCAATTTTTCCTTTATTTTCCTGTTTTTCTGCCTCAAAAGCCAAAAATACCGGTCCGGTCAAAATTTACGTTGAAATATACACAGTTTTTTCATATTGTTTCGGTAAAATAGAAATGTATAACGCCTTGCTGCGGGTCCTGTATCCGGGCAGTTTATTATAATGTACAGCGGCAGCGTTCCTGCGAGGATGCGCCGGAAAGGCTCACACATGCTCCAACTCAACCACATCAAGAAAGAATACAAAACCGGCGATCTGGTGCAGAAAGCACTGGATGATGTCAGCCTGAACCTGCGGGACAACGAATTCGTCGCCATTCTCGGCCCCAGCGGTTCCGGTAAGACCACCCTGCTGAACGTCATTGGCGGTCTGGACCGCTACGACAGCGGTGATCTGATCATCAACGGCATCTCCACCAAGAAATATACCGACCGCGACTGGGACTCTTATCGCAACCACACCATTGGCTTTGTGTTCCAGAGCTATAACCTCATCCCGCACCAGACAGTGCTTTCCAATGTGGAGCTGGCGCTGACCATCTCCGGCATTTCCGGTGCCGAGCGCCGCAACCGGGCCACCAAGGCGCTGGAACAGGTAGGTCTGGGCGACCAGCTGCACAAGCGCCCCAGCGAAATGTCCGGCGGCCAGATGCAGCGTGTGGCCATTGCCCGCGCACTGGTCAACAACCCCGACATCCTGCTGGCCGACGAGCCGACCGGCGCACTGGACAGCGACACCAGCATTCAGGTGATGGAGCTGCTGAAGGAGGTGGCCAAAGACCGCCTTGTGGTCATGGTCACCCATAACCCGGAGCTTGCAGAGCAGTATGCTACCCGCATCGTCCGCCTGCGGGACGGCGTGATCCAATCGGACACCGCACCGTTTGCGCCGGATGATTCCGCTCAGGTGCCGCCGGTGCACAAAAATCTGGGCCATTCTTCCATGTCGCCGCTCACCGCTCTCGCGCTGAGCTTCAACAATCTGCTCACCAAAAAGACCCGCACCCTGCTCACCGCATTTGCGGGTTCCATCGGCATCATCGGCATTGCGCTCATCCTTTCGCTCTCGGCCGGTGTGAGCAATTATATCCAGGAGATGGAACGCTCCACCCTTTCGGAATATCCGCTGCAGATCTCGACCACCGGCGTAGACCTTGCCGCCCTGCTGGACCCGGGAAGCTACACCAGCGCCGTTGCCAACAACACCAATGTGGGCGCCACCAGCGCTTCTTCCACCCCGGAGGGCATGGTCACAGTGCGCGAACTGCTGAGCCAGCTGACCGAGGATAATTCTTCCGTCAATGACCTTGCCTCCCTGAAAAAATATCTGGACAGCGACGAGTGCACCATCTCGGAGGATGCTGCTTCCATCGAGTATTCCTACGGCATCGCACCGCTGATCTACCGCCAGAACAAGGACGGCACCGTGCGCCAGATCTTCCCGGACAACAGCCTTTCTGCGCTGAACAACACCACCTCTGCCGCCGGCATCGTCTCTTCCATGACCAACCAGAGCGTGTTTACCGAGATGGCCGAAGAGCCTTCGCTGTACGAAGATCAGTACGATGTCAAGGCAGGCCGCTGGCCGGAAAGCTACAACGAGGCCGTTCTTGTGCTGAATTCGGATGGCAGCATCAGCGATTACGCTCTTTATATTCTGGGCATTGAGGACGACAGCGTGATGATGCGTTTTCTGCAGGAGTACGCAAAAAACAAGAACACACAGGCTCCCACCGGCTACGGCACCTACCCCTACGATACCTTTGTGGGCCTGAAATATAAGATCGTTACCAGCTCGGACTATTACGTTTATGACGAAGAACGCCAAATCTGGCGCAACCGCTCCGACGATGAAGCGTATGTGGAGCAGCTTGTGGAAAACAGTCCGGATCTGACCATCGTGGGCGTGGTGCAGCCCCGCGCAGATGCCAGCTCCACCATTCTGCCCATAGGCGTTGCCTATACCCATGCACTCACCTACTACGCCATCGACCATGCAGCCGAAAGTGAAGTGGTAAAGCAGCAGCTTGCCGACCCGGAAGTGAACGTGCTGACCGGCGAGCGCTTTGATGCCGACCAGCGCGAAACCGATCTTGACATTTCTTCCCTGTTCTCTGTGGATACCGATATGCTGAAGGATGCCTTCCAGTTCGATGCAAGCAAGCTGCAGTTCGACCTGAGCGGTGCATTTGATCTGCAGGATGGCAGCTTTGACTTTTCCTCCATCCTTGATCCGTCCGCATTCCAGCTGGATCTGAGCGATCTGGACCTGAGCGACATCGACATGAGTGATGTGGAGCTGCCGGACATGGACGCGCTGGATCTGAGCCAGCTGTTTGCCGATATGGACCTGTCCGTCTCGGAGGATGCGCTGCAGAGCCTGATGAAGAAGATCATGAATGGCTATAAGCGCTATATCATCGGCAACGGCATCTTGAATCTGGATAAGATCGGTTTCTCTTCCTATATGGAGAGCGACCAGTTCAAACAGCTTCTGTCCGAATCCATGGGCGACCTGCTGGACACCACCGGCCTGCAGGAGCAGTTCACCGCTTCGCTGCAGCAGAACCTGCAGGGCATCATGACGAGCTATCTGCAAAGCTACTCGGAACAGCTGAGCCAGAAGCTGGGCGAAGCTCTGCAGACCAAACTCACCGCTGCCATTCAGACCCAGATGAGCACCGTGATGCAGCAGCTGATGACCCAGCTGACCACTCAGTTCAGCCAGCAGATCCAGTCCGCCATCCAGAACAACATCGCTCAGCTCAGCAGTCAGGTGGAAGATGCCCTGAAGATCGACCCCACTGTGTTCCAGAGTGCCGTGCAGGTGAACATGAGCACCGACGACCTTGTGGATCTGGTCAAGATGAACCTGCAGTCCAGCACCACCTCCTACAGCAGTGTTCTTGGTGCACTGGGCTATTCGGATTATGCCAAACCCGGCAGCATCTGGATCTACCCCAAGAGCTTTGAGGCCAAGAACCGCATCGTGGACAGCCTGAACGCCTACAACGCCGCCATGCGTGCGCAGGGCGAAGAGGACAAGGTGATCGTATTCTCGGATACGGTCGGCACTCTGATGAGCGCCGTGACCAAGATCGTGGATATGGTCAGCAATGTGCTGGTGGCCTTTGTTGCCATCTCGCTGGCGGTTTCTTCCATCATGATCGGTGTCATCACCTATATCAGCGTGCTGGAACGCCGCAAGGAAATCGGTATTCTGCGTGCCATCGGTGCATCCAAGCACAATGTCTCCGAGGTGTTCAATGCCGAGACCTTCATTATCGGAATGTGCTCCGGCGTGATCGGCGTGGGCCTGTGCCTGCTGCTGCTGATCCCCGGCAACATGCTCATCCACTCCATTGCAGGAACCACCAGCGTCACCGCTGTGCTGCCGCCCAAGGCTGCACTGGTCCTGATCGTTCTGGCTACCCTGCTCACGATCCTTGGCGGTCTGATTCCCGCCCGCAGCGCAGCCAAGTGCAACCCCGTCACCGCCCTGCGTTCTGAGTAATTTTCTTTCTCGACAAGCAAAAGGAGTCGCTGCATCACGCAGCGGCTCCTTTTTTGATGTCCGGTGCTTTATCTCAATTTCTCGTGTAATTCCTCATGCAGTTCCTCGCGCTCTTCCTTCAGTTCCTGCTTGAGAGTCCGGTCGATTTCCCGTGTCTCCTGCCGGATCTCAGCCAGATCCTTTTCGATCGCAGGGTTTTCTTCGATTTCTTCCCGAATGAACATGAGCGCAAAGCTTACCAGCAGCAGCCCGCAGGAGATCCAGATGGTCTTTCCTGCCAGCCGCGCTGCGCCCATGCTTCCAATACCGGCACCCACCGCGAACAACAGAATGATGCCAAAATAACGCATCATCCGATCCTTAACTTTCGGTTCATGGGTCTTGCTCCAGATGCAGAATGCTTCCACACCGCTGCGCAGGTCACCAATGCACATGGTGCTGGCAAATGCATAGCCGTTCACCTTGCGGAACGCCTGCACCTGCATTGCGCAGGAGAAGGAAACGATGGCGTTTGCCAGCAGATTCTGCTCCTGCGGTAAAAAACCTACAATGAACAGCAGAAGCACTTCGCCCAGCACCACCAGCTGCCGCCAGTGAAGCCGCTGCATGTTGCAAAAGCTCTCCCGCATCTTTTCTGCCACCAGTACGCCCAGCGCAAAAGCACACAGAGGAACCAGATAGTGCAGCACCCGATCCCACTGACCATCCATGATGTTGGAACTCAGCAGCACGATGTTGCCGGTCTGTGCATTTGCAAACACCTTACCGCGGAACAGATACGTATAGGCATCCTGCAGCCCGCCCGAAAGCGAAAGGAACACCGCCGTCAGGAAGGACTCTGACATCTGCCCATGATGTTTTGTTTTCATATTACCTTTTCCCCTCTTTTCGTACCCTATTATAATATATTTTTACAGCTTGGTCCATATCAGTTTTACATATCCGGCATATGTATCCTTGCGCTCTGCCAGCGCCAAAAATACGGCCCGCACTTTGCATTCCCTCACAGGTTGTGTTAGAATAAGAAAAAAGCTTTTCCAAAGGAGAACTTCCTTATGCCGAATATTGTCGAGATCACAGACCTTTCCGCACCGGAGCTGGATGTCTATGCCCGCCTGACGCAGGCGCAGCTGCGCAATCGTCTGGAACCAGAAAAAGGCATCTTTATTGCCGAAAGCCCCAAGGTGATCGCCCGCGCGCTGGATGCCGGATACACACCGCTCTCCCTGCTCATGGAGCGTAAACAGATCACCGGCCCGGCTGCCGATATCCTGACCCGTTGCGGGGATGCCCCGGTGTACACAGCCGACCGCGAGACCCTTGCCAGCCTGACCGGCTTCGAGCTGACCCGCGGCGTGCTGTGCGCCTTCCGCCGCCCGCTGCCGCGCAGCGTGGAAGAGGTCTGCCGCAATGCCCGCCGGGTGGCCGTTCTGGAGGGCATTGTGGACTCCACCAATGTGGGAGCGATCTTCCGCAGCGCCGCTGCACTGAACATGGATGCCGTGCTCGTTACTCCTTCCTGCTGCGACCCGCTGTGCCGCCGTGCCGTGCGTGTGAGCATGGGCACCGTGTTTCAGGTGCCCTGGGCGCAGATCGGCACCTGCCCTGCCGACTGGCCGGAAAACGGCATTGCTCAGCTGCACAGTCTTGGCTTCAAGACTGCTGCCATGGCTCTGAGCGACCGTTCCGTAAGCATTGACGACAGCGCTCTTTCCGCCGAGCCGAAGCTCGCCATCGTGCTGGGCACAGAGGGTGACGGCCTTGCCCACAGCACCATTGCCGCCTGTGACTACACCGTAAAAATCCCTATGTCCCACGGTGTGGATTCCCTGAACGTTGCCGCTGCCAGCGCTGTTGCTTTCTGGCAGCTAGGCAACCGCTGAGCGATGCTTTTTGGCCCTGCCCAAAATACTTGACAAATTTCCCGAACAGAGTTACACTTACAGGGTCATCACATGGGCCTATAGCTCAGTTGGGAGAGCGTTCGGTTCGCATCCGAGAGGTCAAGGGTTCGAATCCCTCTAGGTCCATAAAAAACAAAACGTCCTGCCGTATCTCGGCAGGGCGTTTTTCGCTAGTTTTTCGTTTCAACGCACTGTCTTAGAACATCGCAGAACGCCATATCATCATCTACGGCGGCGATTGCGGCGTTGATCAAAGTTTCCCGGTCAGTGTTGCCCCAGTTAATATGCAGACCATATTCCAACGCCATGCAGCGAATCAATTCACGGGTGCTACGGCCATTTCCCTCACGGAATGGATGGATGATGTTCAGTTCGGCCATCGTCTGCGACAGATTTTGAATCTGCTTTTCTTTATCCTGTTCGGCAAGCAGCTTCTTGGAGTGAATGGTTTTGAACACCCGCTCTAATTCTCGGTCAATCAGGTCTGGCGGGTAGAACATCGTGTCGCCCTTGCTGATTTGCTCCTTGCGGATGTGCCCTGCAAACGGGTACACATCCTCAAAAAGGAAGCGGTGAATCCGAAATAGGTGAGTTTTGGTAAAACGTCCCTTGATTGGCTCCTGTAACAGAGCCATCTGTTTTACAGCCGTAAATTCTTCTTCGGCCTGTTTGAGTTCGGCTTTATCATGAATGTTCAACTTGTTGATCAGAACATCCGTATCCGGGTAGCAGTACATGGACTGCACTGTGGTGTAGACATCATACTTTGAGAACATAATCAGCCCTTCTTCGCGTACTTTGCGCGCAGTTCATTCACGACCTGCTGATAGCTTGCCTGACCGCTGCCAATGCGGTCAAGGTTGCTACGTGTATCTTTGCTGATGGTCATGCCCTCAATGGCAAAGGTTCCATACACATTGCGGAGGTTGCTCTTGTGCTGGGCAGGGGTAGTATACTTGACACTCATGGTTGAGTCTCCTTTTAATCCACATGATACTATATAAAGTTTATCGTGTATGCGTACTCTTGTCAATCTATAACTTGATGCCAAATATAAAAAGTGCATGCATTCCGTTCGTCGTCCTTGAGGTCGAGTTCACTCTTTACACGTGATACTTCTTTCTGCGCTACTTCCATGTCCTTGCGAAGCATATCCTGAAGCAGCTTGCTTTTGGAACACTCTAAAATCTCCGAAAACTTGGTGCATACGATACTCTCTACGATTGCGTCCAGTTTTGTTACACCGTAGCCGGACTGTCCATCGCATTGACCCGGATGCCGTACATTATAATGGCAGCTATAACGGAACCGCTTTTCCTTCACCTTGGAGCCATCAGCACCAGCCCGGTTCCCAGAACCATAAGCAGGAGAAGCGAAGCCGTCCTTATTTTTTTCATTGCAGGGACTTCTATTCTTTATCTTCCAAAATAAAAAACGCAGCGCACCCCAATTCTATGGGCTGCACTGCGTCTGAGCGTCTGGCGTTTTGCTTGATTGAATTATTCTGCCGCCAATTTCAAAAATTTCTTGTCCGACTGGATGCTCTGGGTCACAAACTTCCCATCCCGGAACAACGCGTATGTTGTGACGGGTGCGGGCACATTCTGTGCCGTCTCTTTCTCGGTGATGTGGATGGCATTGAACGGAATCCCGTGTTCCCTTGCAGCCTCCTGCACCTTTGGCACCCAATAATAGGTGTAGGGGCACTGGTCGGTATAGTAGAGGACAAAGCCTTTTTCCTCCACCTTGGGATGCTTGGCGCAGGCCTTGAATTTTGGCGGCTGGGCATTCTCTGCAAGGGGCAGGCACATGAGGTTGATCCCGCAATCGGAGATGTCCGAAACCTTAAAGCCCTTATGGTTCAAAAACTTTGGGTCAGCAAGGAATTCTCGTTTGCGCCCCTCTGCACACAGAATACAAACGCCGTTTTTGCCCTGCGCCTTGGCATCCCGAAGGCATTCTTCCAGCAGCTCGCTGGAATAGCCGTGCCCTTTCAAGGAGCCGGAGACCCACAGACAGTTGATATAAAGCCAGCCTGCCGCTTCAATGGGCACCCATGCGTTTTCTGCCGGGATGTACTCGATAAAGCATTTGCCGCGCTCCGCACTGCGGTAAAAAACAAGCCCCTCCTCAAATCGCTGCTTAAGCCAGTCCTTCTTGGCAAGGCTCTGTTTGCCGGACATGGCACAACAGATGTGTTCCTTGTCGATGTTTTCTTTTGTGATTCGGATATACTCCATCGAAGCGTCCCCCTATATCCTTATGCCTTCTCCGACACAGTTTCTTCCATTTTCCCGTCTGCCGTGCCGTTGACGGTGATCTGCCCGGCAGCAATGCTTTAGGCTCTTTAAAGAATATAGCACAGAACGCCCGATTGTTCCATGATGAGTGCAGTAAGTTGTAAAAAGCCGCTGTGTCGCAGAGCGCTTCTCCGACACAGCGACTTTTTTGTTTTTGGCTGCGGCTTACCGCATCCGTCCATCGCCGCCCATCAAGGCGGTCATTTCCTCAAGATAGTCCAGCGGAAACGGCGGAGAGCACAGGGGCTTCATGGCAATGCTCATGAGCTTCATGGGATTGTCGTCTGCCGCCACCCGGTTGGAGCTGAGCTTTCCGCAGCGTTTGCAGCGGTGGATGATGGCCCACTCGCCGCCCTTGCGTACCCAGACGGCCACCGGCTCCATGATGCCGCCGCAGGCATACATTCCAAAGCAGATCTTGTTTTCTTTACAAGCAATCTGTCGTCATAGACTCCGCCGACGATTTTACCGCGATAATAAAGGATATATTCTCCCATCATAGACCGATACGAGATATCATCCAAATCTGATAGCTGTTCCAAAATAAAATGAAGATATTCTTTGCTGGAAGCCATTATTTCACACCACCCTTCGTATTGATTCATCGGATGATTTCATTTTTCACCTCGTTCAATGTTAAAGGTACGGAAGAACAGCTTTACATGGGCGTCCAACTTTTCAAGGCTTTCGGCTTCTCGTTCCGGCTGGCGGTCGCAGACACTGAGCAGGGTGATGACCGGGGAAACGTACATCCATGCCAATGTATCCGGGTCCTCATCCCGAATTTCGCCGCCTGCGATCAGGGAACGGAAAATTCCTGCATGGTAAGAGATCATACGGTCCACATAGCGTTCCGAGAACAATGCAGGCCGCACCTCCCTGCAGGATGCTTTTGAGGGTGTCAATCAGTACATCCTAAAACAAAAGCCGCCCGAAGGCGGCAAGATGCATCACGGAAGCAAATATGAACGCGGCTCAGGGCCATCAGAACAGATCCAGCATGTTGTCCAGATAAATTTCTTCCCGGACGCGCAGCTGATACTCAGGCTTTGTCATGTAGTAAAGCAGAAATTCCAGTATCAACGCGCTGCCCAGGCCCCGCCCCTCGATCTTGAAGTTGGAAAAGCCGCCGGGCAGATAAACTTTGCGGATATCCCCGGCCCCGATGAAGCCGGGGTTTTCCATTGCCTTTGAAAAACGATAGCCCTGCTGTGCGCCCGGCGCTGTGCAGCGGTGGTCCGGGCAGTCCTCGCCCAGATTTTTGCGGCTGACATTCTCGTAGCAGCGCTTTCTGTCCCGGCAGCCGTACCAGCAGCATTCGTTGCACAGAAATTCCACCTTGTCCTTCTGATCCTGCGGCAGGGTATCCAGCTCTGCAAACGACTTGTTCAGGCGGAAATCCGGCACAACATAGCGGAACTCTTCCCGTTCCGTCTCTCTGCGGAGCTGCTGAAAATCTGTAAGGACTTTTGTTGTGGAGGACACGAAATAAAGGCCCGGATACTGCCTTTTCAGGTAGTCCAGCAGCAGGTCCGAATGGACGATGACACCATTCTGCACGCGGTTTTCTTTTTCAAACAGCGCACAGAGGGCATTGCATTTCCGGTCTGCAAGGTGCTCTTCCCGGAGCAGCGAATTGCTGAAGGTGAGCCGGGCCGATATGCCATATTCCTGCATCAGTGCAAGCACCCGGTGCGGCTGTGCATCGCCAAAGCCAGTGCGGCCCCCGCCCCAGATGCAGTCGGCCGGTGCACCGTAGACCGAACCGATCTCGCACCAGTCGTAAAAATATTCCCTGTGTTCACGGAACAGCGGCAGAAACACACGGTACAGTTCATAAAATTCAAACAGTCCCGGAAGATGATAATATGCCGTGCCGCGTTCGTGCTGTGCCATTGCCGTGTGTGTTCCTCATTTCTGTAAGTTTCAGCTTCCCTGCAGCAGCTTTTGCGCTGCACCCGGAGATCTTTTTGCCAGTATAGCACAGTCCTGCCGGGAAAGAAATCATCTTCCTCTTGACCTTGAGCGCACTCCAAGTTTTATCATGTGCATGCTGGTGATCTTATCTCTCCCATTATATTCCTTTCTCTGCGAAAGGACAAGAAGTATCTTCATGTCTGACATGAAAAAACAGATTTTGATCTTCCTTACCACTCCTGAAAGAACGAGACGAGCTTTGCCCAGCTTTCGCGCCTTGCCTTACATCACAGCGCCTGTTCTGTCAAGAGATGAAACGTTTTTCGTGCATTGCGAAAAATGTTTCGGTTCACATGCTCTGCGGCTCGATCTTCACCGTTCTGCCGCCCAGGTTTTCGTAAATGCGATGGGAGACTGAGAGCACCGTGCGGCCTGCAGAGGCGCGGCGCAGTGCTTCCAGCACACGGGCTTCCGTTTCAGCGTCCAGATTTGCCGTGACCTCGTCCAGCAAAAGCACAGCCGGGTCCGCCGCCGCAGCGCGGGCAATAGACAGCAGCTGCCACTCGCCCTGCGAGAACATGCCATCGCTGCAAACGGTGTCGCAGCCTTCCGGCAGGGCCTGAATGGCTTCGTCAATGCCTGCAAGCTTTGCCGCATTCCGTGCCATCTCTGCAGTGATCTGCGGATCGCCCAGCGTGATCTGCTCCAGCACGGTGCCCGGCACACGGGAGAAATGCTGCTCCACGCAGCCGATGCAGGTGCGGCGCTCGCGGTCGGTGATGCGTGCCACATCCACGCCGCCAATGGTAACAGTGCCCGCCTGCGGCTGGTACAGGCCCAGCAGAAGCTTGAACACCGTGCTCTTGCCCGCACCGGTGCGGCCCACCAGCGTGACCTGCCCGCCCTGCTTTACCGTCATGGAGAAATCACTCAGGACGGGCTTTTCGCCATAGCCGAAGGTCACATGCGCAAGCTCCACATCCCCGCGCGCAGCGGTCCGGCGCTCAGCAGGGATCGTGCGCTCCGGCTGGGCGAGAAAGGCATCGATGCGCTTGACACCCGCCATGGCCGACTGGATGGTCTGGATCTCCATGCCAAGGCTTTCAATGGGAGCAAAAATGCGGGAAATGTAGTTGATGATCGCCACCGAGGTACCCACCGACATCCCAAAGAATGTAAGCACCATGGCATTGCCGGAAGCGGAAAGCAGCATCACGATGCCTGCCACCACCGCGTTCAGCGCCAGCACCACCGGCGAATAGATGGCATCGTAAAAATTGGTGCGCTCCATAGCGGCGTAGCTCTCGCCGATGCAGCGGTCATAGCGGCGTTCCCTATAGCTTTCCAGCCCCAGCGCCCGGATGGTGCGGATGTTGTGCAGCGTCTCCGGCACCTGACCGGAGACAGCCGCAACGGCACGGCGGTTATCCAGTTGTGCGGCCAACATCCGCTTTTGCACATGGCGGGTGAACACCGCAAACAGCGGCAGCACCAGCAGCAGCACCAGCGCAATGCCGGTGTTTTTTACCGCGATGACCGCCATGATGGAAATGATGCGGCAGGCATCTGCCGCCATGCTGATGATGCCGGAGGTGAACAGCGCTTCCACCGTGTCCACATCGCCGGAAAAGCGTGCCGCCACCTCGCCGGGGTTCTGGCCTGCCAGCGTGCTGGCGGGCAACCGGGTAAGCTTCCGGGACATTTCCGACCGCAGCGCGTGGGTCATTTTCTGGCCAAAGAGCACCAGCAGGCTTTCCTGCGCGGAGGAAAGCCCCCCTTCCAGCGCCAGACTGCCAAAGTAAAGCAGCACTGCTGCCATGGTGAGCGGGATGCCTGCGGTGAGCCGGTCAATGATACCGGCCAGCAGCAGCGGCGGCAACAGTGATGCCACCACCGATGCCGCCACGCACAGGATGGTGCCCGCCGTGAGCAGATGATGCGACATGGCGGCCATGCGGATGGCTTCAAATACGCCGTTATCCTTTTTACTCTTCATCCAGATCGCCTTCTTTCTGCACCGTCTGGCTCTCGTACAGCTGGCGGTACAGCGGAACCGTTTCCATCAGCTGGGCATGGGTACCAACGGTGGTTTTACCGCCGTCCATAAAGATCACTTTCTGCATCTGCGGGAAGTGGTACAGCCGGTGTGAGATGAGGAAGACCACCTTATCCTTTGCATCGCTCTGCAAACCGGCAAACACGGTATCCTCGGTATGGCGGTCCAGCGCAGAGAACGGGTCGTCCAGGATCAGCACCGGGCGCGGGTGGGCCAGCGTTCTTGCCAGTGCCAAGCGCTGGGCCTGACCGACGGAAAGGCGGGTGCCGCTGGGGCCGATGACGGTATCCACACCGTTTTCCATGGCCAGCACTTCGTCGTCCAACGCGGCGGCAGCAAGCCACGGCATGGCATCCTGTTCACTGCCGCAGAGAACATTGTTCTGCACTGTATCGGCGCTCAGCTCCGGATCATGGCCCAAGTAACCAACGGTGGCAGAGATCTGCCGCGGGGTCATGGCAGCAAATTCCGTTTTGCCAAATTTTGCCGAACCGCCGTAGGGTGCTTCGCACAGGAACACCCTGCCAAAGGTGGATTTGCCGCAGGCCACCGGGCCGGTGACGCCAATGATATCGCCGGGGTGCGCCGTCAGGCTCAGGCCGGAAAAGATGGGTCCTTCGCCATAGGCAAAGGAGAGGTTTTCCAGCGTCACGTCCTGCGCCGCCGGGATATGCAGGGCTTCCAGCTGTTCCGGCTGCTTCATCAGCGGCTTGATGCGCTTCCACGAGACCTCGGCTTTCTGCACCGAGTTGAACAGCTTTGCCACCTTGGAGGATTTGACCACCATTTTCGTGAAGCAGGAAAGGAAGGTGGTGAACGCCGCAATGTCCCATGTGCTCCAGCCGGAGCCGAGCACATTTTTAGCGCCGAACCACAAAATGAACAGCACGCCTGCCTCAGACGCTGCCAGATACAGCGGCGGCAGAGCGGACTGCCACACATTGTTGCGCACGGCTGTTTTTTCGTAGGTGTTCAGGGCTTCCTCGTACTTTTCTACGCGGGCATCCTCACAGCCGTAAATGCGGTAGGTCACAGCATTCCGGGCGCGGTCGAGGGTGGCAGCGCTCAGCGCACTTGCCGCCTTTTTGTACGCCGCACCGGCGCGCTGCACCGGCTTTTTCATCCATGCCGCGCACATGTAGGAAAACGGCGTGAACAGCAGGCTGAGCAGCGCCAGCCGCCAGTCGTACACCAGCAGCATCACAGCATAGCCCACCAGCGCCACGCCGGTATCAAAGATCTCGGTGGTGAACTTGCGCATCCCCTCTACGCAGTCGTCCACATCCGAGATGGCCTTGGTCATCAGTTCACCGGCGCCTTCTTTTTCCAGCGCCGCCCGGCTCTGCCGCACCAGATTGGCATACAGGATGCCCTTCATCCGGCGGTTGATGTTGTTGGCAAAGCGGCGGACATAAAAGCGCTTGATAAAGCGCGTCGCCTGCACCGCCAGCGTGACCACGATATAGGCCAGCACCAGCATGGCCATTTTTGCCGCCGTCTCGCTGCCGCCCAGAATGTCGGCAAGGCACTGGGCCAGCCGGCCCTCGAACCAAGGCGTTGCCAGCAGGCCGATGTTATACACAAGGCCCGACAGCGTGACAAAGGCCAGCGGGAGCCGCTCTGCTTTGAAATAGGAGAGCACCCTGTCCGGGCGGAACGTTTTATCCTTTTTCATGAGCAGCCTCACCTCCTGCAGCTTTCCGGAAATGCGGGAAGCCCGCGCGGCTCTCGGTCTTGGATGCTGTGTACAGCTTGTTCAGCGCAGCGGCAAAGGCAGCGGCTTCCTCGGCGGTGAGCACATTGGTCAGGTATTCGTAAAAGGCCGCTTCGATCTCTGCCTTGGAGGATCTCAGGCTTTCCGCCTTTTTGGTGGGGTACAGCAGCTGGCTGCGCCGGTCGCTGGGGGCATCTCTGCGGATCAGAAGACCCTTTGCTTCCAGATTTTTTGTCCGCCGCGCAATGGCAGCCTTATCTGCGTGCAGCAGTTCCGCCAGCTGCGCCTGCGTGCAGCCGGGGTGATGCCGCACTGCATGGATCAGGTCGATCTCTGCTGTGCCGACCCCTTCCTCCCGCATCGTGAGCAGGACCAGTTTTTCCGCTTCGCGTGCGATCTTTGTGATTTTTCGTTCCGTAATATCCATAGGCTCCTCCGGGCTTCATTGCAGGAAGTTGTATCTACATCGTTGTATGTACAATCAATAGTATAGCATCTCGTTTCCAAAATGCAAACAGTTCTTTTTGTGCCCGTATTTTTGCAATGCTGGCAGGCTCCACACCCAGTGCTTGGGCCGCGCCTGTACAGACCAGCCATGTGCTGCGGCATTGCCCGCTTTTGGCGTTTGCCGCAGTCTTTTCCCACGTTGAGGCCGATATAAGCCCATTTCCATATCATGTCAACAGGTTTATAGCATCAAAACAGCCCTGACCGTGTCCGCTGTAAAAGCAGGCAGACGATCAGGACTGTTTTTCCGTATTTCTTTATTTCAGCCGGTCAGCAGGCATCCACATTCTTGGTGACCATCACGTCACTGTCCAGCCCGCAGACGTTGTGCAGCACGATGGTGCCTGCCTTGACGGGGGCGGTCAGCACCACCTTGCGGATCTCGTCCATCACCGGAAAGATCATATCCTTGGGGATGGCCTTGGTCAGGCGGACGCTGGTGACAGGCAGCTCGCCGCCCTTAACCAGCACTGAGCTGGCGATGGTGCGACGGGGCGCAGTCAGCTCCTGACGGACATACTGTTCGCCGCGGGGGCAGGTGTGACCGGTGACCGAGATCACCTGACCATTTTCAACTTCGGCTTCGATCTCGCAGCCGTTGGGGCAGACGATACAAGTAAATTGCTTTTTCATTCCACCGACACCTCCAGTGCGCCCGTTTCCTGCAGCTTGGCAGCAGAGACCTTGAACTGGATCATCTCCGCAGGAATGGCTTTCTTCATCTTCTTGGCAGCAACTTCCACACCGTTCTGGCGCACCACGATGCGGCAGTCACGGTAGTGGTTCCGCACGCGCAGCGACAGGCTAAAGTCGTTCTTGCCGCTGACCTTCTGCGGAATGGTGTGGCCCACGCCCTCGCCGCACTTCACGTCTAGCGTGCAGGGGTCGATGCCCTTGCCCTCAACGTAGGCGGCAGCATGGCGTGCCAGTGCCTCGGACTCCATAGAAACAAAGTCCACCAGATCATGCACATGCAGCACATTGCCGGCAGAGAACACGCCGGGCACGTTGGTCTGCAGGTTCTCGTCCACCACAGCGCCGTTGGTGTGGGGGTCAATGGCGATGCCGGCATCCTCCAGCAGCTTGTTCTCCGGGATCAGGCCCACGGAGAGGATCAGCGTATCACACTTGTACTCCTTCTCGGTGCCGGGGATGGGCCGACGGTTCGCGTCCACCTCGGAGATGGTCACGCCGGTCAGACGGTCACGGCCATGGATCTCGGTGACGGTGTGGCTGAGATAGAGCGGGATATTGTAGTCATCCAGACACTGCACGATGTTGCGCGGCAGGCCGGAGGGGTAAGGCATCAGCTCGAACACTGCCTGCACATGAGCGCCTTCCAGCGTCATGCGGCGTGCCATGATCATGCCGATATCGCCGGAGCCGAGGATGACGACCTCCTTGCCGGGCATCCGGTTGTAGAGGTTCATGTAAGCCTGCGCGGTGCCTGCGGTGAACACGCCTGCCGGACGCTCGCCGGGAATGCCCAGTGCGCCGCGGCTGCGCTCCTTGCAGCCCATGGCAAGCACCACAGCCTTTGCCTGATACTGGCGCAGGCCGCTGCGGGTGGAGGCGGTGACGACACGATCCTCCGTCAGGCTCAGCACCGTGGCGCTGGTCTCGTAAGGGATCTCACGCTTGTTCACTTCATCAATGAACGCTTGTGCATATTCCGGGCCGGACAGGCTCTCGCCGAAGCGGCCCAGACCGAAGCCGTCATGGATGCACTGGCGCAGGATGCCGCCCAGCATCGCCTCGCGCTCCAGAATGATCATGTTGCGGATGCCCTGCTTGTGCAGCTCCACCGCTGCGGCAAGACCTGCAGGGCCGCCGCCGATAATCACAACGTCTTTCTGTTCCATCGCTCAGTTCTCCTCCTTCCGCATATTGCCGGTGAGTACCCATGACCCCTGACGGCTGTAACGCACATTCTCCGGCTCGGTGCCCAGCTCCTGCTCAATGAAGTGTTCGATCTTCATCTGGCAGAAGCCGCCCTGACAGCCGCCCATCATGGCGCGGGTGCGGTACTTGATGCCGGTCATGGTGGAAACGCCCAGCGGGTTGTGGATAGCCTGCAGGATCTCGGCCTTGGTCACTTCCTCACAGCTGCAGATCATCTCGCCGTAATCGGGGTCCTGCGCGATGAGCTCTGCCTGCTGTTCCGGCGTGCACTCGGCAAACTTGACGATGCCCTTGTGGTGCGGGTCAAAGTCTGGGTTTTCCTCAAACTTTTCGCGCTCCTGCATCAGACCGATGACGTAGCGGGCCAGCGGCACGCTGCCGGTCAGGCCCGGGGATTCAATGCCCACGAGGTTGACGGCATTGGGTGCTACGTCGTCCCGGATCTCCACCTTCCAGTCCTGAATGGCACCGTTTTCATCCACCCACTTGGGCTGGATGCCGGCGAAGGTGCGGATCTGATCCTTTTTAAAGATGTGGGGCCACAGCTTTGCGCCCTCCACGGCCAGACTGTCCATGTTGGCCTGCGGCACGCTGTAGTCGTCCAGCACATCGGTGTTCTCCGCGTCCGGGCCAACAGTCACGTTGCCGTCCACGGTGGGGGTGATGTGGATGCCCATGTAGGTGTTGCTGGGCACCGGGTACACCGGCATGGGCAGCAGCTTGCCCATGCGCTTGTGCAGGATGATGTAGTTGCTGCGGGAGCCGATGACACGGTAGTCGGTCAGGCCCAGCAGGTCGGAGATCTGCTTTGCGCCCAGACCAGCGGCGTTGACCACCCAGCGGGTGCAGAAATCGCCATGGGCAGTATGCAGGTAGTACCGCTCATTTTCCCGGGTGATAGCCTCTACCTTGTGGTCAAAGAAGAAGTCCACGCCGTTGGCGTGTGCGTTCTCGGCCAGTGCCACCGTGTACAGGAACGGGTCCATGATGCCGCTGTTTTTGGACCACATGGCAAACTTGCCCACCACGGCTGGCACCAGCTCGTGCAGCTTTGCTTCATCGATCATCTCAAGGCCGGTGCAGCCGTTGACAGCGCCCTGCTTCATGGTGCGCTCCAGCTGCTCCATGTCCTCGGGGGTGTTGCCCACCAGCACCTTGCCGCAACGCTTGAACGGGAAGTTCAGCTCTTCGGCCAGCTGGCCCATGATCTTGTTGCCTTCTACGCAGCACTTCGCCTTCAGGCTGCCAATGGGGTTGGCAAAGCCTCCGTGCACCACCGCGGAGTTGCGGCCGCTGGTCTCGTTGCAGACATCCAGATTTTTTTCCAGCACTGCAATGCTCAATTTGTAGCGTGAGAGTTCGCGTGCAATGGCGCTGCCCACGACACCCGCACCGATGATGACCACATCGTATTGTTTTTTCATGGTATCCACCTTTCTTTCTGATTTGGAGATCCGGCTTTTGTGTTATATATTTCATTGACTAAAATATATAACATTTCATAATCTCTGTCAAGCCGTTTCCGGCAAAAAACTGCACAAAAAAATGCCGCATCTTTTGGCATAGATACGGCATTTCTGAACGTGATACGGTTGTTTCAGGCTTTGAAATAGTGTGGGAATGCTTCCCGGATCGCAGAAAGGTTCTCCGTGTAGCGCTGCATATGCTGCCCGGCAATGCGGTGTGCTGCCGCCGCATCCTTCTGTTCAATGGCTTTCAGCAGGCTGACGTGATCTTCGTAGATCGTTTTTGCGGGCCTGCAGCGGAAGCTGAGGATGGTGGTGCGGTCAAAATGCGGAGCCAGATTTTCCACCAGATCGTACCAGTACGGGCAGCCGCACTGCACATAAAGCAGCCGGTGGAACCCCTTGTCCAGCTCAAAGATCTTTTCTTCCTGTGCACGCTCAATGTACATGCGCCAGAGCGCCACGTTCTCCCACAGCTGGTCGATATCCGCCGGGGTCAGCTTTTCGCACGCCATGCGGGCGATCTCTGCTTCCAGCACAGCGCGCAGATGGCGTACTTCTTCCACCAGCTCTGCATCGATGAGAGAAACATAGGTGCCGATCTTGGGCCGGATCTCAATGAGCCGCCGCTGCGCCAGCTCCAGCTCTGCTTCCCGGAAGGGGGTGCGGCTCACCCCCAGCTGTTCGCACAATTCCGGCTCGTTCAGTTTTTCACCCGGCTCCAGACGGGTATTGATAATATTATCGATCAATACCCGCAGAACAAAACTTTTTGCAGATTCATGCTCTCTGCGCTCTGAAATCGTAATCATCGGAAGGCTCCTTTCCCTCACAGGGAAACACTGTTCTCAGACTGCTGGGTCAAGTATACCACACTGCACACCGGCGTAAAAGAGGACAATATATAAAAGGAAGAAAACTGTGTCAGAATTGTAAAAGATAAAATATTTTAACTATTATTCTTGACTTATCCAACGATTCGGCTATAATGGTCGTGTTCGCAAGAAACTTCAAAAAATTTAGATATTCAAAACAAATCAAAGGAGACTACTACCATGACGTTTGAAGAAATGAAGAAGATCGTTGTTGATACCCTGAACTGCGACGAGGACAAGGTGACCATGGAGGCCAGCCTGACCGAGGATCTGGAGGCCGACAGTCTGGATGCCGTGGAGCTGAACATGGCTCTGGAAGATGCCTGCGGCGTGTCTATCCCGGACGAAGAGCTGGCAAAGCTCAAGACCGTGGGCGATATCTACAACTACATCACTGCACATATCTGAGGCAAAAAGCAATGAACGATATCCGAGATCTTTTCCCCGGCCGAATGCGGGAGCGCACCTTCCAGCTGAAGGCCAAGCGGGATGCCGGTGCCGTCTGGCACGAGCAGCAGTTTGTGGAGTGCAAGCAGTGCGGCCGCCGCGCCGCACGCACCCTGTGGGCAAGAAGCCTTTACGTCTGCCCCAACTGCGGCTACCACATGCCCATTGGCGGGTACTACCGGCTCAGTCTGGTGCTGGACCACGGCAGCTTCCGGGAACTGGATGCCGACCTTGCTCCGCAGGATGTGCTGCATTTTCCGGGCTACCGTGAAAAGCTTGCCGCCGCCCAGAACAAGACCGGCCTGCGCGAAGCCGCTGTAACGGCCACCGGCCGCATCGGCGGGGTGGCCTGCGTGGCTGCCGTGCTGGACAGCCGCTTTTTCATGGGCAGCATGAGCACTGCCGTGGGCGACAAGATCACCCGCGCCATCGAGTACGCCGCCGCAAAGCACCTGCCGCTGGTTATTTTTTCGGCCAGCGGCGGCGCGCGGATGCAGGAGGGCATTTTCAGCCTGATGCAGATGGCAAAGACCAGTGCCGCCATCCAGCGCTTTTCGGCAAAGGGCGGGTTGTACATCAGTGTGCTCACCCACCCCACCACCGGCGGTGTGACGGCCAGCTTTGCAAGCCTTGGCGACATCATGCTGGCAGAGCCCGGTGCGCTGATCGGCTTTGCAGGTCCGCGGGTCATTGAGCAGACCATTGGCGAAAAGCTGCCTGCCGGATTCCAGCGCAGCGAGTTCCAGATGGAGCACGGCTTTGTGGATCAGGTGGTGCCCCGCAGCCAGCTGCGGGATACCCTGATCCAGGTCTTGCAGCTCCATGCAGGAGGAAAACACGAATGATCAAGGAAATTTTAGAGCAGCTGGCTCCGCTGGATGCCCAGATCGCCGCGCTGAAAGGCAGCGGCAACGAGATGGATGCCATCACGGCCCATGCCTCCGAGCTGGCAGAGCTGGCTGTGGAAGAGGACGAGATCCTGCGCACCTGCGGCCCGCTGACCGCCGAGGATCGGGTGTTTCTGGCCCGGCACCCGGAGCGCCCCCACATTGATGAGACCGTTTCTGCCCTGTTCACCGACTTCTTTGAGCAGCGCGGCGACCGTCAGTGCAAGGAAGACCCTGCCATTCTGGGCGGCATCGCCCGTTTTCACGGATTGCCGGTGACGGTCATCGGCCACCGCAAGGGCAGTACACTGGAAGAAAATCTGGCCTGTAACTTTGGTATGCCGGGGCCGGAGGGCTACCGCAAGGCCCTGCGCCTGATGAAGCAGGCCGAAAAGTTTGGCCGGCCCATCATCACCTTCATTGACACGCCGGGCGCTTACCCCGGCAAGGATGCCGAGGAGCGCGGTCAGGGCGAAGCCATTGCACGCAACCTGATGGAAATGAGCGGCCTGACCGTGCCGGTCATTGCCGTTGTCACCGGCGAAGGCTCTTCCGGCGGTGCGCTGGCACTGGGTGTGGCAAACCACATCCTCATGCTGGAAAATGCCGTTTACTCGGTGCTCAGCCCCGAGGGCTTTGCCAGCATTCTGTGGAAGGATGCTTCCCGCAGCGGCGAAGCCTGCGAAATGATGAAGCTGACCGCGCAGGATCTGTACAGCGATGGCATCGTGGAGCAGGTGATCCCGGAACCGTTGGGCGGCGCACAGCGCAGCCACGCCGCCTTGTTTGAACAGTTGGATGTTGCTTTGCGGGTGCACCTGAAAGAGCTGTGCCGCATGAGCGGCCGCCAGCTGGCCGACCAGCGCTATAAAAAATACCGCCAGATCGGAGAAACGAGGAACGCATGAGTGGTTTACAGCTGATCGCCACCGGCGGGGCCATCCCCGGCCGAACGGTCACCAACGAAGATCTGAGCCGCATGGTGGATACCAGTGACGAGTGGATCACCAGCCGCACCGGCATCCGCACCCGGCACTGGTGCACGGAGGATGAATCTGCCGCCACGCTGGCCATTTCCGCCGCAAAGCAGGCTTTGGCCCGCAGCGGCCTTGCCCCTGCGCAGATCGGGTGCTGCATCTGTGCCACCCTGTCCGCCCCAGACGCGACCCCCAGTGTAGCCTGTCAGGTGCAGGCGGCGCTGGGCCTTCCCGAGGAGCGGCCTGCGCTGGATGTCAACGCGGCCTGTTCCGGCTTCCTCTACGGCATAGCCGTGGCGCGGGGACTGCTGACAACTTTGGGTGGACAGTATGCCCTCGTCATTGGGTGCGAAGCCCTTTCCCGCCTGATGGACCCCGCCGACCGCTCCACCTGTGTACTGTTTGGGGATGGAGCCGGTGCTGCCATTTTTCAGCTGTCGGACACTCCCTTTGCTCTGACGCTGGGCGCGCGCGGCAGCGATGTTCTCCATGCGGGCGGGCCGAACCGCACAGGTTCTGCGCCCATCACGATGGATGGCAAAGCGGTGTTCCGCTTTGCAGTGGATGCCCTGCCCAAGTGCCTGCACACTGTGCTGGATGAAACACAGCTGACCCTCGATGATCTTGAGTGGGTGGTCTGCCATCAGGCCAACAGCCGCATCATCGACCACTGCGTGCGGGCGCTGAAGGCCGACCCGGCAAAGTTCTACAAGAACATGGACCGCCACGGCAACACCAGCGCCGCCAGCATCCCGGTAGCCCTGAACGAGCTTGCCGAGAACGGGCAGCTGCAGCCGGGCCAGCTTCTGGCCTGCATCGGCTTTGGCGGCGGCCTGACATGGGGCGGCACAATTTTTCAATACAAAGAGTAAAAATCATGTTCGGCAAACGGGCTCGCCCTCTCAGTCACCTTCGGTGACAGCTCCCCCAAAGTGGGAGCCTTTGGCAAAACCGAAAAGTTTACCGTACTGCCAAGGGCTCTCCCCTTGGGAGAGCTGTCGAGCAGAGCGAGACTGAGAGGGCGAGGACGCTTACCGATAGGATAAAACTATGAAACTTTTAAACGAAATTTTAGGCACAAAATACCCCATCATTCAGGGCGGCATGGCCAACATTGCCACCGGCGAGTTTGCCGCCGCCTGCTCCAACGCGGGTGCGCTGGGCATCATTGGTGCGGGCGGCATGAACGCCGACACCCTGCGCCAGAACATCCGCCGCTGCAAAGAGCTGACCGACAAGCCTTTTGGCGTGAACATCATGCTCATGCATCCGCAGGCAGATGAGTTTGCCAAGATCGTGGTGGAAGAGGGCGTGCCCGTTGTGACCACCGGTGCAGGCAACCCGGGCAAATATATCCCCGCGTGGAAAGCGGCAGGCATCAAGGTGATCCCGGTTGTCGCCGCCGCCGTGCTGGCAAAGCATCTGGAGCCGCTGGGCATCGATGCTGTCATTGCTGAGGGCACCGAGAGCGGCGGCCATGTGGGCGAAATGGCTACCATGGCGCTGGTGCCGCAGGTGGTGGATGTCGTAAATATACCCGTCATTGCGGCTGGCGGCATCGCCGATGGCCGTCAGCTGGCAGCAGCTCTGGCTCTGGGTGCCTGCGGCGTGCAGGTAGGCACCTGCCTGCTGGTGAGCGAGGAGTGCCCCATCCATGAAAACTACAAAGCCGCCCTGCTCAAGGCCAAGGACAGCGATACCATCGTGACCGGCCGAAGCGTGGGTGCGCCGGTGCGAGTGCTGAAAAACCGAATGAGCCGCGAATATGTCCGGCAGGAAAACGCCGGTGCCGACAAGATGGAGCTGGAAAAGTACACCCTTGGCAGCCTGCGCCGCGCCGTGTTTGAGGGCGACACCACCACCGGAAGCCTGATGGCCGGTCAGGTGGCAGGCATGCTGCACGAGGTGCGCCCTGTGGCGGATATTCTTGCAGACCTGTGGAACGGCGGGAGGCAGCGCATTGCCGCGCTGAGCACCGAATGCTGACCCTCGGCAGAAAGACCCTGTCTGTGCCCATCCTACAGGGCGGCATGGGTGTGGGCGTTTCCCTCGGCGGGCTGGCCGGTGCTGTTGCAGCCTGCGGCGGCATGGGGTGCATCTCCACCGCCGATGCAGGCTACCGGGAGCCGGACTTTGCCCGCGACCCGGCAAGTGCCAACCACCGTGCACTGACCGCCGAGATCCGGAAGGCAAAGGAGATCGCAAAGGGCGCGGGCATGGTAGCCATCAACGCCATGGTGGCAACGCAGGATTATGCGGCCGCGATCCGCACCGCTGTGGAAGCGGGCGTGGACGCGGTGGTGTCCGGCGCGGGCCTGCCGTTGGAGCTGCCCGGCATCGTGGGCACAACGGATGTTGCCATCGCGCCCATCGTTTCCAGCGGAAGAGCCGCAAAGCTCATCCTGCGCCGCTGGGCCAAAGAGTTTGGCCGCACCGCTGATTTTGTGGTGATCGAAGGCTGCAAGGCAGGCGGACACCTCGGCTTTGCCGAAGATGACCTGCTGGCAGGCAAATGCCAGACCCTCGATGACATCCTGCCCGAGGTGCTGGCCGAGGTAAAGCCCTTTGAAGCACAGTTTGGCCACAGCATCCCCGTGTTTGTGGCAGGCGGCGTGTACACCGGTGCCGATATGGCCCACTTTACCGCAATGGGCGCTGCAGGCGTACAGCTTGCTACCCGCTTTATCACCACCTACGAGTGCGACGCATCCCAGGGCTACAAGGACGTTCTGCTGAACGCCCGGCCCGAGGATGTACGGATCATCCACAGCCCGGTGGGAATGCCGGGCCGTGCACTGAACACCCCACTGGTGCAGGCGCTGGCAGAGGGGACCCGCTTCCCTCCCCGGCACTGTGCCCGCTGCCTGAAGACCTGCGACCCCGCCAAGGTGCCCTACTGCATCACCCACGCGCTCATCGAAGCCGTAAAGGGCAATGTGGAGGAGGGCCTGTTCTTCTGCGGGGCCAACGTGGGCAGGCTGGACCGGATGCGCACGGTACAGGAGCTGATGGATGAACTTGTGACCGAATGGAGGCAAAATCAATGAAGCTTGCCGTTTTATATGCCGGTCAGGGGGCACAGCACCCCGGCATGGGCAAAGAATTTTACGAAGGCTCTCCCGCGTTCCGGGCGGCATTTGACAGTGCAGAACTGGACTTCGATCTGCACCGCGTCTGCTTTGAGGACCCGGATGGCCTTTTGAATCAGACCGAATACACCCAGCCCTGCATGGTGGCCTTTGCCTGCGGCGTGACCGCAGTGCTGGCCCAGCAGGGCGTGAAACCCGCTTATGTGGCCGGGCTTTCGCTGGGCGAATACTCCGCGCTGGAAGCTGCCGGGGTGTTCACCGCAAAGCAGGCCATCGAGCTGGCCGCTTACCGCGGCAAAGCCATGGCCGAAGCTGCAAAGGGCATCGACTGCGGCATGACCGCCGTGCTGAACCTTGACCGGCAGGCACTTGCAGCCTGCTGTGAGCAGGCTGCACAGCTCGGCTGCGTGCAGATCTGCAACTACAACTGCCCGGGTCAGCTGGTCATCGGCGGCGAGAAAGCCGCTGTGGACAAAGCCGCCGCACTGGCCAAAGAAGCCGGTGCCCGCCGCTGCATCCCGCTCAAGGTGAGCGGCCCGTTCCACACCCGCCTCATGGCCCCCGCCGGGGATGCACTGGCAAAGCGTTTTTCGTCTGAGCCCTTTGGCGAGATGCAGGTGCCGGTGCTGTTCAACTGCCTTGGCCGTGAAAAAGCTGAGCAGGACAGCATCCCCGCCCTGCTCGTGAAGCAGGTGCAGAGCAGCGTTTACATGGAAGATACGCTCCATCGCCTCGGTGAGCTGGGCGTAGACCATATTCTGGAAGTTGGCCCGGGCAGTGCTCTGGCTGGCTTTGTGAAAAAGACCCTGCCCGGCGTGGTCTGCGCTTCGGTGGAGACCCCGGAGCAGCTGAACGCCGCACTGACAGCATGGAAGGAAGAGCTATGAGCGAAGAAACGATCATCCGCACCGCCGTTGTTACTGGCGGAAGCCGGGGCATTGGCCGGGCTGTGTGCATCCAGCTGGCAAAGCAGGGCTGCAATGTCGTGGTGAATTACTGCCACGGCGAAGCTGCAGCTGCCGAGACGGTGGCTCTGTGCAAAGCCGAAAACGCAAATGCCGTGGCTGTGCAGGCCGATGTTTCCACTGCCGAGGGCTGCAAAGCGCTCTTTGAACAGGCGGTGAACGCCTTTGGCCGGGTGGATATCCTTGTGAACAACGCGGGCATTACCCGCGATAATCTGATCCTGCGCATGAGCGAAGAGGACTTCGATGCAGTGCTGAACGCAAACCTCAAGGGTGCGTTCCTCTGCTGCAAGGAGGCCGCCCGCCGCATGGTGCGCCAGCGCTGGGGCCGCATCGTGAACCTTTCCAGTGTGGTGGCCCTGCGGGGCAACGCCGGCCAGACCAATTACGCCGCCAGCAAGGCGGGCCTGATCGGCCTGACCAAAAGCCTTGCCCGCGAGCTGGCAAGCCGCAATGTGACCGTGAATGCGGTCGCGCCGGGCTTTATCGAGACCGACATGACCGCCGCCCTGCCGGAAGCCGTCCGTGCCGAAATGGCAAAGGGCATCCCCGCAGGCCGCGCAGGAAAGCCGGAGGATGTGGCAAATGCAGTGGCATTTTTTGCCGCAGAACAAAGCAGCTATCTCACCGGGCAGGTGCTCTGTGCAGACGGCGGCATGGCAATGTAAAAGGAGAAAACTCTCATGGAAAAACGCAGAGTCGTGATCACCGGCCTTGGCACCGTGAACCCGCTGGGCAACAACACCGCCGACAGCTGGGCCGCTGCCAAAGCGGGCAAATGCGGCATCGGCCCCATTACCCAGTTCGATACCACCGATTTTAAATGTAAGCTGGCAGGCGAGGTGAAGGGCTTTGACCCGGAAACCATCGTGGACAAAAAGGAAGCCCGCAAGATGGCCCGCTTTACCGTTCTGGCCCTTGCTGCCGCCGCTGAAGCAGTTGCAGACAGCGGTCTGGACACCGAAGCGGAAGCCAAACAGATCGGTGTCATCCTTTCCAGCGGCATCGGCGGTCTGCCCACCATTGAGGAGCAGCACACCCGTGGTGAAGAGAAGGGCATGGAAAAGGTAAGCCCCTATTTCGTGCCCATGTCCATTGCCAACATGGCAGCGGCACAGGTGGCCATCCGCTTTGGTCTGAAGGGCATGTGCACCTGCCCGGTGACGGCCTGCGCCGGCGGCACCAATGCCGTAGGCGATGCCTTCCACCGCATCCGTGACGGCTACGAGACCGCCATGGTCTGCGGCGGTGCAGAGAGCTGCATCAGCCCTCTGGGCATCGGCGGCTTTACCAGCATGAAAGCGCTTTCCACCGCGACCGATCCGGATGCAGCCAGCCTGCCCTTTGACGCACGGCGCGGCGGCTTCGTGATGGGCGAAGGCAGCGGTGTGCTGGTGCTGGAAGAGCTGGAACATGCCCGTGCCCGCGGTGCGCACATCTACGCCGAGGTGGTGGGCTACGGTGCCAACTGCGATGCCTACCACTTCACCGCCCCCGCCCCCGGCGGCGCAGGTGCCATCGACTGCATGGCGCTGACGCTGGCGGATGCAGGCATCGCACCGGAGCAGGTGGATCACATCAACGCCCACGGCACCGGCACCCACATGAACGATGCCTGCGAGACCGCCGCCATCCATGCGGTGTTCGGCGAACACGCAAAGCAGCTGACTGTGGTGAGCACCAAGAGCATGACCGGCCATCTGCTGGGCGGTGCGGGCGGCATCGAAGCCGTATTTACAGCGCTGGCCCTGCATGACCAGTTTGCGCCGCCCACCATCCACTATGAGCAGCCCGATCCCGAATGTGATCTGGACTATGTGCCGAACACTGGCCGTGCGCAGGCCATGACCTACGCACTGAGCAACAGTCTGGGCTTTGGCGGGCACAACGCCTGCATCGCCCTGCGCAGATGGGAGGGCTGACCCATGGCAGAACCCCGCACCGTGCGTGCAGACGCAAACGCCCTGAACAGCGAGGAGATCGCGGCGCTTCTGCCGCACCGCTATCCCTTTGCCCTTGTGGACCGCATTCTGGACTACGAGCCGGGCCAGTGGGCCATCGGCCGCAAGTGCGTGAGCCGCAATGAGGAATTTTTCTGCGGACATTTTCCCGGCCAGCCGGTGATGCCGGGAGTGCTCATTCTGGAAGCACTGGCCCAGACCGGTGCCGTTGCGGCGCTCAGCCTGCCGGAGAACAAGGGCAAACTGGCCCTCTTCGGCGGCATCAAGAATGCCCGCTTCCGCAAGCAGGTCACCCCCGGCGATGTGCTCACCCTGCACTGTGAACTGGTAGAACAGCACGGCCCGGTGGGCGTGGGCAAAGCCTCGGCGTGGGTGGACGGCAAGTGCGCCGCCACCGCCGAGCTGACCTTTGTGCTGACCGACCCCAACGCCTAAAAACACCCCTGTGAGTTTAAAAAAGCTCACAGGGGTGTTTTCCGTTATTTTACCATTGAGAAGCCGCTTCGCTCTCTCAGCCAAGCGCCACATCCAGAACCATCAGTGGTGCCCCACCAGATAGGCCACCCGGTCGATCTGCGCCGCCGTCATGCCGGTATCCGCCAGAAATTCCCGCACCAGCGGAGCACTCTCCTGCTCCTGATACTTTCCATTGGTGTTACTGCAATGGTAGGATCGCATATTTACTGATTTCTGTATCTGTTCAGGACAGCATCCGGGATATGGCAGTAACTGCAGTCTTCAGGGTGCCGTTCCAGATGGTGCTGATGCTCCTCAGCGCTCCGGACATAATTTGTCAGCGGCAGCACTTCCAGCATGATCTTGTCCCGGTCCTCCCGGCCGTTTATAAAAGCTCTTGCTTCTTCCAGATGTCTGGGATCTGTACTGTACAGCCCTGTCCGGTACTTTTTTCCAACGTCCACGCCCTGTTTGTTCAGGCTGTAGGGGTCGATGATCTCAAACAGGTGTGCCATCAGTTCTGAAATGCTTGTGTTTTTCTCATCATAGACCACTTTTACGCATTCTGCATATCCATCGTATGGGCCATCCAGAGAACTCGTTGTTCCGTTGGCTCTGCCGGCTTCAGTCATCTGTACACCAGGCACTGTGTCAAAAAAATGCTGTACGCCCCAAAGGCATCCGCCTGCGATATAGACCGTTTCCATCTTGATTTTCCCCTTCCTGTTGATCATATATCAGCTTTGCTCCTATTCTACCACGCTTTTCCACTGTCGGAAAGATATCAGAAAACAAAAATGGCCCCGGAGGGCTTATCGCAGCTCTCCGGGGCCGCCTTATGCAGAGTGATTTTCTCTCGATGGGCTTCCAGAAATGCTTTGCTGTAATCAGCTTGCGTGAACCACAGCGGAAGAACCCTCATAAGATACAGAAAAGATTTCTGTATTTTTCTTGACAGTTTTCCCATATTCTGTTTTAATACATCTGATAAAAGGGAGTAAAGGGCAGTGTTCCGGCTTATTCTTCGGGAGACTGCTGCATGGCAGCGTCATCACGGCAGAAATGCCCGATGTCATGTGTTCGCTTGAGACTTTTGTCACAGACAAGGTGCTGTGGCAGGAGTCTCTTTTTCTTGTCACCGTACCGGAGCACAATAGGAGGCAAGAAAACTATGAACTTTCTGAACACATTCGCAAGTCTGTTTTCCAATTTTGGAAACCTGACTTGGCAGATGGTGGTGATGTGGGGCATTGGTGCATTGCTCATCTACCTTGCCATCGCCAAAAAAATGGAGCCGAGCCTGCTTTTACCCATGGGCTTTGGTGCCATTCTGGTCAATCTTCCGCTGTCCGGTGCCATCACGCAGGGCGATACCGTAGGCCCCATTTCTGCCCTGTTTGAAGCAGGCATGTCCAACGAGCTGTTTCCCCTGCTGCTTTTCATCGGCATTGGTGCTATGATCGACTTTGGCCCCCTGCTGGAAAAACCGTGGCTCATGCTCTTTGGTGCCGCAGCGCAGTTTGGTATTTTCTTCACCCTGTTTCTGGCAGGCTTCTTCTTTGATTTGAAGGATGCTGCTTCCATCGCTGTCATTGGTGCAGCGGACGGTCCCACCGCCATTTTTGTAGCTAACGCCCTCAACTCCCAGTACCTTGGTGCCATCATGGTGGCAGCGTACAGTTACATGGCTCTGGTGCCCATCGTGCAGCCGCCGGTCATTAAACTGCTGACCACCCAGAAGGACCGCCGCATCCGGATGCCCTATGAAAAGGGCAATGTCAGCCAGCTGACGAAGATTCTGTTCCCCATTGTTGTAACCATCATTGCCGGTATGGTAGCTCCTGCCAGCGTAGCTCTCGTTGGTTTTCTGATGTTCGGCAACCTGCTGCGGGAGTGCGGCGTACTGAACGCCCTCAGCGAAACCGCGCAGAATGTGCTGGCAAACCTCATCACCATCGTGCTGGGCCTGACCGTGGCCGGACAGATGACCGCTGACAAGTTTGTCCGGCCCGATACCCTGCTCATCCTTGCACTGGGTCTGGTAGCCTTCGTTTTTGATACCGCAGGCGGCGTGCTGTTTGCAAAGCTGCTGAACCTGTTCCTGCCCGAAGGCAAAAAACTGAACCCGATGATCGGTGCAGCCGGCATCTCCGCCTTCCCCATGAGCGGCCGTGTGGTCAACAAGATGGGATTGGAAGAAGATAACCAGAATTTCCTGCTGATGTACTCCATCAGCGTCAACGTTTCGGGGCAGATCGCATCCGTCATTGCAGGCGGCCTGATTCTGACCCTGATGGCTTAACGGAGGTACACTTATGCTTCATCTTTCTTCGTGGATGACCACCCTGCCCATGATGCTCATCGGCATGGTCGGCATTCTTCTCGTCATTGGTGTCATTGTCCTGGCTGTGATGCTGCTCAACCGGCTGACAAGTCGGAAATAATTCATCCCATCAAGCAAAAGCGAATTTACGGCGAAATATCGCTATAAATATGATGCACAGGCCTTCTAAAACTGTGATTTTGTGACAATTTGGTGTCACTTCAATAAAGAACCCGCTTTCACTTCAATTTGATGTTGAAAGCGGGTTCTTTTCGCTTTTATGCGTGTTTGACGGCGGTTTCAAAAAGATTGACTGCTGCGTCCTCTTGCGTGTCGGTGTTGTGGGTACCACGCTTTTTCACTTCCGAAAAGATGTCAGAATACAAAAACCCCCGAAGAGCTTTTTACGGTTCTCCGGGGGTTGGTTCTATGCGCCGGTGTTCCTCACACCGATGCACAAACATTATTCGATTTCAATGAGATTGGGATTCACAGGCAGAGCCTTCTGCTGCTGCGGTGCGGGCAGCACGATGTGCAGGATGCCATCCTCGAACTTTGCGTGGATGTCCTCCTTCTTCACGGCATCACCCACATAGAAGCTGCGGGCACAGGTACCGGAGAAGGTCTCACGGCGCAGATAACGGCCATCGTTGTCCTTCTCGTCATTGGAGTGGTTGCGGACGGCCTGAATGGTCAGGTAGCCGTCGCTCAGCTCCATCTGAACGTCTTCCTTCTTGCAGCCGGGCAGGTCAACAGCCACATCATAGTTGCCATCGGCGGTCTGCTTCACATCGGTTTTCATCATGTTTGCGCCGCGCTTGCCGAAGGTCTCACGCTCTTCACGATTCATTGCACGCTCCAGCGCACCGTCGTTCCAGAACGGATCAAAGAAATCATCGAACAGATTTTCATGGAAAACAGCAGGCATAAACATAAAACAACCCTCCAATCCCGGCGTTCGGGTCGGGCATAAAATCAAGATCGTGCATCAGGAGCGGAGTCTTCCCGGGAGCCTTGCGGTTCCCTCATGCCCCTTTCTCCTGAGCACGCCACTGTTATAGCACCGTTTATTAGCAGTGTCAATAGTAGAGTGCTAAAATTCATAAAAGAATAATACTTTTATAATATTTCATGCAATTCTCGGCAAAATCGTTTGCACTGGATTCAATTTTTTCTTCTCTGATCATAGTCTTTCGCTGTGACAGAATGGATGCAAACCGTTTCTTCAGAACCAGGCGATCCATTGCCCGCGTAAACAATGCAGTTGTCAAAAAGTCTCTCTGTCCTTGCAGCGTCTTGCGTTCTGCCGGTCCACCCGCTATAATAATGTAGAAACCGAGATGAAAAGAGCGTGATATTGTGGAAGAGACCGAGATCAGTCATTTTCTCCACATTCTGGTTCGAATGGGCGAAGCTTTACAAAACAGCGGCGCAGAAGTATTCCGCGTTGAGGACACTTTGAACCGGATCGCAATCGCCTATGGGGCAGAAGATGTGAATGTATTCGTGATCACATCCAGCATCGTGGTCACGCTTACCATGCCCTCGCTGCCGCCGCAGACCGAGACCCGCCGCCTGCGTCACGCTGCCAGCAATGACCTGCTGACATTGGAAAAGCTCAATGCGCTCAGCCGCCGTATCTGCACAGCGCCTCCTTCCATAGAAGAGTTTCAGCGCCAGCTGAATGCCATTCTGGCACAGCATCCGGACCCAAGACTGCATCTTGCCGGCAGTGTGTTGGCTGCTTCCAGTTTTGCCATCTTCTTTGGTGGAAATCTCTGGGACGGCCTGCTGGCCGGCGGCATTGCCGTTCTGATTTGCTGGATGGAGCGCTATCTCTCGCCTTTTTGTATGAATGGCGTAGAATTTCAGTTTATAGCATCATTTCTCAGCGGTGTCTCCACTCTGCTGCTCTGCCGCTTTGGGATGCAATTTCATGCCGATAAAGTTCTGATTGGTATCATCATGCTGCTGATTCCCGGCATCATGCTGACAAATTCCATCCGGGACATCTTACTTGGGGACATTATTTCCGGCTCTCTTCGACTGGTGGAAGCCATTCTGATGGCCGCCACCCTTGCACTCGGCATGATGGCCGCCATCTGGTTGATGGGAGGAATTTCCGCATGATACAGGTTTTTTCGCAGTTGCTCAGTGCTGCCCTTGGTTCGGTCGGTTTCGGACTGATCTTCAATCTGAACCGGCGCTACTTACCCGCCGCCGGTGTAGGCGGACTTCTGGCATGGCTGGCTTATCTTCTTGCCGCCAACACCCTGCACAGCGTCTTTCTTGCCAATCTATTGGCCGGTTTCTGTGCCGCTCTGTATGCCGAAATTCTTGCCCGATGCTGCAATGCACCCTCTACGCCTTTCTTCATCACCGCTGCCATTCCCCTCATTCCCGGAAGCACCCTCTACTACTGCATGAACGCAGTTGTCTCCAATGATTTGTCTGCTGCAGAGCATTTCGGAGAGCAGACCTTTCTGGCCGCTCTTGGAATTGCCGGCGGTATGGCAATCGCATGGTGTCTGGCCGATTTGAGCCGGAAGTTGCACGCACTTGCAATCCGTTCTTCGGGAAAGTAGCGATCTTCCACATTGAAGAATGCCCCTGATGATCGGGTCGTTTGAGCTGCTGCTCTGAAATACGGAAAAAGGCCGCCCGGCATCGCAGCAGGGCTGCCTTTACAATTACAAGGATGTGTCTCTATGAAGCTACTCAAACAATTCATTCAGCAGGAAACGGTCCTCACCGCAGCCGCTGTGCTGGCCGTTGTCTCCGCCTTCTTTGTTCTGCCGGATGCGCAGTATCTCGGCTACATCGACCTGCGCACGCTGGCGATTTTGTTTTCCCTGATGACGGTCATGGCCGGGCTGCGGCGGCAGGGCTTTTTTGATGGACTGGGCCGGGCATTGCTGTCCCGTACCCACAGCACCTTTCAGCTGACGCTGGTACTGGTCGGGCTGTGCTTTTTCGGAAGCATGTTCATCACCAACGATGTTTCCCTGCTGACCTTCGTCCCCTTTACGTTCGTGGTCCTGAGCCGTTTGGGAGCGGATGTCCGCCGCGCTCTTCTGATCCCGGTGGTCTGTATGCAGACCATTGCGGCAAACCTTGGCAGTATGCTGACCCCCATCGGCAACCCGCAGAACCTCTATCTTTACGGAAAAAGCGGCATGAGCATCGGGGGATTTGTTCTTCTTATGCTGCCCTACACCCTGGTCTCTCTGCTCCTGCTGCTGGCTTGGGCAGCGCTGGTCTGCCGGAAAGCCTCTGATGCCCTTTCCGTGGATGAGCTTGTTTCTTCTTCTGCATCTCAGGGGAATCAGAAGATCATCCTGCTGTATCTGGTTCTGTTTGCCATCTGCCTGCTGTCCGTGATCCGGGTACTGCCCTATGGCATTGCCTTTGCCGCTGTACTCGTCTGCGTTCTTTTTGCAGACCCGCACACCTTACGGGCAGTGGACTATTCCCTGCTTTTGACCTTTGTGGCTTTTTTCATCTTCATTGGCAATCTGGGGCGCATTCCGGCCTTTTCCGGCTGGCTGCAGGAGTTTCTGACCGGCCGGGAAGTTCTGGTGGCGGTTCTTGCTTCGCAGGTCACCAGTAATGTTCCCGCCGCCCTGCTGCTGTCCGGGTTCACGGCAGAGACACAAGCCCTCATCATCGGCACCAATCTGGGAGGTCTTGGCACTTTGATCGCATCCATGGCCAGTCTTATTTCCTACCGACAGATTGCACGGGAGCTGCCACAGGGGAAGAAGCAGTATTTTGGGCTGTTCACCCTGTCCAACCTGATCTTCCTTGCGATTCTGCTGGGTGTGTGGTTTTTGCTCCACTGAGCGTGGCAGATGACTTATGGTTTTTCTATAAAGCTAAAAAAGGGGAGTTCCGTCATGGACGAAGGTCCGGGCAGAACTCCCCTTGGTTTTATCGTATGGTCAGAATGCCGGTGCCCACCGGCACCTCCAGCAGCTTGCCGGAAAAATGCTCCGGGATGCCGGACAGTGCCTTTTCCAGATAGGCATCGTTTTCCACCTTGTTCATGTCCCACACCAGACGGCACACCGCTTTCCCGCTCAGGGTGGAGCAGGTGATCATACCATCATAAAAATTGTTGCCGCCCGTCAGCCGATAGGCGCTGCGAATCGCTTTTTTTCGTTCCATGCTCCGTCCTCCTTACACTCTTTCACCGCTTTTGCGCCGTAACACAAAGCCAGCCCTTTTTATTTTTGTGGCTCTGGATCTGACAGAATCCTGCTTGTTCCAGATACTCTTTCAGTGCAGTATCCGTATAGATGGTCATGCCATTGATGATTTTCGTCCATTTGTCGTCTTTTGTCGTTTCGCCGTTCGCTTCGTTACAGATGAAAAAGACCCCGCCGGGCTTCAGCACTCGATAAACCTCTCTGAAATTCTGTGCAAGCTCCGGCCAGAAGTAGACCGTTTCAAAGGCGGTCACCACATCAAACTGCTCCGCTTTAAACGGCAGCTCTGTCACGCTTGCCTGTTGCACGGCACACCGTCCTGCCGCAATGGCTCTGGCATTGACTTTTCGCGCTTTTTCCACACTGATAGCTGAGTAGTCGATGCCATGCACCTTGCCGTTGGGGCACAGTTTCAACAGCGTTTTAATGTTCGCTCCACCGCCGCAGCCGCAGTCCAGCACCATGGCATCCGGGGCAGGCTGTAAAAAACTCAGCCCCCATTCTGCCATTGCGCTGTGTCCAAAGTTCATCATAGCAACCATGATCTTCCCGCCAAGGCCTACGGGCTTTCGGGTATTTTCAAAAAAGGACATAATGCCACCCTCTTTCTGTTTACCGTTCACAATGCAATACTTTTTACCAGATGCGCCCACTGCACCGGATGACAGGCCAGCAATTCCTCGTGCCGCGAGTTAGGCAATGCTAACTTTTCATTCTATAAAAAGCCGCTTCTCAGCGATCCTTCTGCCAAAATAATACGCCCTGCCGTCTCCTCTGTCAAGGAGTTTAGTCATTTTCGGAGATTTTGAAAAAGATTTCGCTTCCGTCCCCCAACCATCACCCCAGTGCCACGTCCAGCACCATCATCACGCTGAAGCCCACCGCAAAAAACACCGTGCCAACGTTGGAGTGCTGCCCCTGCGACATTTCCGGGATCAGTTCCTCCACCACCACATACAGCATGGCACCGGCTGCAAAGCTGAGCAGATAGGGCAAAGCAGGCACCACGATGCCTGCCGCCAGAATCGTCAACACTGCCCCGATGGGCTCTACGATGCCGGACAGCACGCCGCCCCAGAATGCCCGGCCTTTTTTCATTCCTTCCGCCCGCAGTGGCATGGAGATGATGGCACCTTCCGGGAAGTTCTGAATGGCAATGCCAAGAGAAAGTGCCAGCGCCCCGGCGGCGGTGATCTGAGCAGTTCCGGCAAGGTATCCGGCATAGACTACGCCCACTGCCATACCCTCCGGGATGTTGTGTAGCGTCACCGCCAGAACCATCATGGTGGTGCGCTGGAGCTGGCTTTTTGGCCCTTCGGCCTGCAAACTGTTCTGGTGCAGATGCGGGATGAGATGGTCCAGCAGCAGCAAAAACAGGATGCCCAGCCAGAAACCCACCGCCGCCGGGAAAAACGCCAGCCTGCCCAGATCTGCAGCCTGCTCCATGGCCGGGATCAGCAAACTCCACACCGATGCCGCCACCATGACCCCGGCAGCAAAGCCGGTCAACGCCCGCTGGATGCCGTCGCGCAGAGAGTTTTTCAAAAAGAACACACAGCCTGCCCCAAGGCTTGTGCCCAGAAATGGAATCAAGATCCCCCAGAACGCGTCTTGTATCATGTAGTACCTCCTTGCGGTTATTCATAACTAACTTCGCAAAAAGTATACTGCGCTCCGGCAAAAAGGTCAAGGGCTTTGCGGTATAGAGGATGCAGATCGTTTCCTGCATCGAAAAATTCACCTCTGCAAACTTTCCGGTTTCTACTTGACAACGCCCGGTGGGAGTGCTATTTTTACTTCGCGAATTTGTTTTGCCTAACCATCTGAGGGGTTTTTCCCCTGCATTTTTTTGCATCAATTGTTAGGTAAAGCTAACTATTTTTTCAAAACTGAGATAGAGGTGTGTTACCATGAGATTGAAAAAAGTATTTGCAGGTGCACTTGCGGCCGCTATGCTGGTATGCGCTGTGGCAGTCCCGGCCTTCGCTGCGGAAGAGGTGGAACAGGAAAACTGCCTGACCTCCAGCTATGTCCAGATGAACATCCCCTACGCCGACTTCTACAAGGCTGCCGGTGTGGACAACGCATCTGAGATCGACGCTGTGACCAGCGCCACCAAGAACAAGACCCGTGCAGGCAACCTTGCCGCCGGTTCCTACCACGTCAACGCAGATGGCACCGACATCACCGGCGTTTCCTTCCCGGTCAAGGTGCTGACCCCGTGGGCGCTGAAGAATGCAAAGCAGGTCACCGATGCCGACAGCTACGACATTACCGTTACCCTGAAGGGCAAGGAATCCACCACCACCTACACCGGCGCAGATGCCTTGTTTGAGAACGAGAGCTACGCTTACTACAAGCTCAGTGAGACCCCTGCCTACTACATCACCGCATGGTATAACCTGCTGAGCGGCAAGTGGGAGTTTGGCAAGGTCCACGCCACCGAGACCACCGTAGAGGGCACCACTGTGGAGCTGAATACCAACGGTCACCATGCCACCTACGAGATGAAAATCTCCGGTTTTGATCTGGACTACAAGGCCAACAAGGTCTACGGCGTAGTTCTGACCACCGCCGATGGCAGTGAGTACGGCCTGCATCATGTGACCAACATCTGGCATGGTACCAAGCTGGGCTTCAATGCCGATGATCCTTACTTTGCATCCATCATCGGCAAAACGATTACTCAGATCACCTTCTACGCCGCCGACGGCGTGTATGTCCTGCCGGTCAATGTGGCGCTGTGAATACACGGGAAACTGCCTAATTTATTGTAAAATATAACACAAAACGGCAAGGTCGCTTGGCATCAGGCGGCCTTGCTTTTCCGTGTCAGGAGGAGTTGGAATGAACCAAAAACGATGCCATACACTGCTGCCGCTGGTGCAGCTGCTCCCGACGGTGGCGGCAGCGGCAGCTGTACTTTTTGCCCTGCCCCGCACCGTTCCGGTGCTGGCCGCCGTGCCGGAAAAGCTGACAACCGTGGTGGAGCAGCCTGTGGAAGCCGCTTCCTCCAAAGCGGAGGAAGAAACCCTGCCCAAGCTGCCCTATGCCGACGGCGTTTACGTCGGCTCTTCCCGGGGCTACGGCGGTGCCGTCCGAGTACAGGTCACCATGGAAAACGGCAGCATCACGGAGGTGGAGATCTTGGACGCATCCCACGAGACCAAGCAGTTTCTGCGGCGTGCCAAGCGGCTTTTGACCACCGTGGTGGAGACTCAGAGCTGGGAGGTGGATGCCGTTTCCGAGGCCACCTACACCAGCCGGGGCATTCTGGGCGCAGTGCAGAACGCCCTGACCGGCAAGGTGGTCAACAATCCCCTGCCGCCCCAGCCAAAGCCCGCTGCAACGCTTGTGGTGGAGGAATTTACGGCTCCCTCCATCTACTTGGACGGCATCTACACTGCCGAAGCCATGGGCTTTGAGGGGCAGATCACAGTGCAGGTCACGGTGGCAGAGGATAAAATTACTGATATCACGATCCTGAGCGCCGAGGACGAGGAGGAATATCTCTCCCGGGCAAAACAGGTCATCCCCGCCATTCTGGAGGGACAAAGCCCCAACGTGGATACTGTTTCCGGCGCCACCTACTCCTCCACCGGAATTCTGAACGCAGTCAAGCTGGCACTGGCAAAGGCCGCTGTTGCCCCGGCAGAGAAAGCCGCTCTGGAGCAGACTGCATCGGAAGAGACGGCAGAGGGGACCGCACCGTCTGAAGCAGCAGAGCCCGGGGAAACGCCGGTCACCGCGCCCACCGTGGAGGTGGTGCAGCCGGAGGAAAAGAGCGCCGTTCCCGTATGGCTCAAGGAAGTATGGCAGCAGCTTTTCCCTGCAGATGCACCGGCATCCTCTGAACCGGAACCGGCATCTTCTGAGGAAGTGCTGCCGACATCCGAGCCGGCACTGCCGCCGGAAGAGACCGGGATTGAATCTGAAACGGAAGGAGCAGCAGAATGAAATACAAAAATTTTCTCCTCCGGGCGGTGAACCTGCTGCTCATTTTGGGGGTACTGTGGCAATACCAGCAGGTGGCGCTGATCCGGGCGGCAGCGGTAAGCCAGCGCAAGCAGGAAATTGCCGAAGTTGAAGCCTACAATGCTTCCGTTTTGCAGGCGCAGAGCGCAGCACAGGCAGAGCAGAGCGGCTACCGGGACGGCATCTATGAGGGCAGCGCCTATGGTTTTGGCGATGTCATTCAGGTGTCGGTGACTATCCAGAACGGAAAAATGACCGATATTGCGGTGCTGGATGCTTCCGGCGAGGATAAGCCCTACTATAAGCAGGCGCTGCCTTTGCTGGACGAGATGCTGGCAGTGCAGTCTGCTGAGGTGGATACCGTTTCCGGCGCTACCCTCACGGCAGAAGGACTTATCGGTGCGGTAGAGAACGCACTGGGAAAGGCGGCAGGATGATGGAAAAAACACAGGCAAAGCCTTTAACAGCGGCGCAGCAGCGTCAGCGGGACAAAAAGCGCCGTACATGGCTGCGCACCGGGGTGCAGTTGTTCTTCTTTGTGTCCATGCCGGGCGCATTCGTGGCCGGGTTTTCCGGGGTAAAACAGATCTTTCTGCACATCGGTGCAGGCGAGGTGCTCTCTGTGGACAGCTTCACACTTTCCCTGCTGGGGCTGTGCGGCTTCACCCTGCTTTTCGACCGTTTTTTCTGTGGGTACGCCTGCGCCTTCGGCAGCTTGGGCGATGCCGTCTGGGCGCTTTCCGGGCTTATTCAAAAAAAGCTGTTCCACCGCAAAAAGCAGCTCCGTCTGCCGGAGCGGGCGGTGCTTTTGGGGCAGAAGGTCAAATATCTGCTGCTGGCATGGCTGGTAGCACTGTATGTGACCCGGCAGGAAAAGATGCTGACCGGCGCAAGCCCGTGGGAGGTGTTTTCCCGCCTGACGGCTCTGCATCTGCCGCCGGAGGGCTTTGGTGTGGGCATCGGGCTGCTTGTGCTCATTTTGCTGGGTATGGCGGTGCAGCCCCGGTTCTTCTGTCAGTTCCTCTGCCCCATGGGAGCGGTGTTTGCCCTGCTGCCGGTGCTGCCATTTGCGCGGCTGCACCGGCAGAGCGACGGCTGCATCCCGGGCTGCAATGCCTGTAAACAGCAGTGCCCGGTGTGCCTGAAGCTGGAGGAAACCAGCCTGCGCAGCGGGGAATGCATTGCGTGTGAAGCCTGTGTGGGCACCTGCCCCAAGCAGAACATCCACCGGTGGGATACGGCCCTGTGCAAGTGCCTGTGGCTGCCGGTGCTGGGTAAAGTGTTGCTCTTCTTCCTGCTGGGCTGCTGGCTGGGCTTTTGCCGATTCATCTGAACTAAAAAAGGAGGCTGCTGCGCAGTATTTGTGCAGCAGCCTCCTTTTGGCTGGGAGATCTATCATTTCGATACGCCGGAGCATTTGCGGACGCTCCGGCGTACCATTTTTACAGGGAAGACTTCTGCTCCAACAGGTCTGTCATGCTGCGCAGGCTGATGCCAAGGGTGGAAAGGTTATGCAGCATGGCGCTGGTGGCAGGGGGAAAGGACATTTTCCCACTTCTCCGCTCTTATTCGGTAATGGCCCAGACCCGTGCGGGCAGACCAGTTGCACCTTCAATGCGGGGATAAGAAACGATGACTACCGCACCGGCAGGCTGAACTTTATCCAGATTTGCAAGCACCTCCACCTGCAGCTTGTCGTTGTCCAGAACATAGCGCTCGCAGGCAAGGTCACCCTTTTCCTCCGCCACCGCAGAGGAATCGGTATCCAGCGTTTCGTGGCCGTTGGCGGCGGCATTGCGCACCTTGTAGATATACTCCAATGCTTCCAGCGACCAGCCGGGGGCATTTTCTTTGCCCTCTGCGTCGATGCCAGACAGCGCATCCATATCCGGCCACTTCTTATACCAGTCGCTGCGCAGAGCCACCAGCGCACCATCCGGGATAGGACCGTACTTTGCTTCATAGGCCTTGATGTCCTCCACCGTCACAGCATAGCGGGGGTCTTTCTTGGCCTGCTGGGAAATATCAATGACCACCAGCGGGAAAATCAGGTCGTTCACATCAAACTTTTCGGACAATGCTTTGCCCTTGATGAAGTGACCCGGGAAGTCGATATGGGTACCGAACTGTCCGGGGAATTTGAAGGTCTGGATCAGGCATTCCAGTTCCGGCTTGCCCCAGTCCCATACGGTCTTTGCCAGCTCCACAGAGCCTTCCGGGATGCCGGACCAGTAGGGGCTTTCGTTGTTCAGCGAGTGAGAAAGTTCCACCCAGCGATATTTTTTAGCGTCCTTCAGTGCGTTCCACAGTTTATAATCAGCCATTGTCGGTTCTCCTTTTATTGTGGCGATGTATGTTCGGGCACTTCTCCCAGACAACGGCATCTTCCTGTTTTTTCTCAGTCTGTCTGCCGGGAATTTGTCTGGGAGCAGCGCATTTGCCCGGGTAGTCTGTGCCGGGCATCTGCTGTATGTTTCATCTGTCTGCGCTCCCTTCCTTGTGTTGGGGATAGTATAAACCCATTTTCGCACCATGTCAATAGGTTTATTCTTTCAAAGACTTCCCGGGCAAACGACAGGTCAGCAAACCGTTCGCCCTTGCAATAACGTTTCGTCATCCCCTTTCCCTTTTATCGCAGCTCTTCCAGCAGGGCGGTGCACCCCTCCAGCACATCCTGCCATGGCAAACAGACAAGATCTTCTTCATCTTACTCTCCCAGCACCTCGCCCAGTGCCAGAACAGCGTTGCGGACGCACTCCGGGCACGGGCACAGCGGTGCGCCGTTCTCTATCCCCTTCAGATCCTTGCAGATGGTAGCACCGCACTTTTCCTGAAAGTTTTGCAGCAGTTCCTTAGAAATGCGGGGTGTGCCCTTGCCGTCGGTGACGATGCCCGCCACCATCACAGCGCCGATCAGTGCGCCGCAGGTGCTCTCCATGCAGCCCATGCCGGCGGCATAGCCTGCGCCCAGCTTCATCAGGGTGTCGGCATCCACCGGCAGCTTGTCCTCAAATGCCTTCATCACCGCCTGTGCACAGTTGCACTGTCCAGTAGCTTTCCATGCGGCAGCCTGTGCCGCCCGTTCTTCGATGTTCATTTTAAAGTCCTCTTTCTTTGATGAATCATAGTTTATTCGACATTATCATAAAATTCCTGTAACACTGTTGCCAATTCCTCCGGAGATTCTATGTTTGCTTCATGACCTGCTTTCAGAAGTTCATGGAAGTGGGAATCGCTCAAATAACTGGCAAGTTCCTTTGAGGCTTTTTTGTTTGCGTTGTCCTTTTTCCCACAAACGATCAATACCGGACAGGACACCTTACATAATGAATCCCTGAAATCCAATTCCGTCATCGTACCGCACAAGCTGATCACATCAGCTTTTTTGAAGCCAAATTGCTTGAACATGTATTCGGCATAAAGCGAAACAGCATATTCTGGAACTTCAATAGCTTTTCAGGCATTTTATATTGTGCTGCAATTAGCACCAGTGCCTTTACTTTATTCGGATGGTCTATCGCATAATTAAGTGCCAGAACAGCACCCAAGGAAAGCCCGCACAAGACGATTTCATCATGTTCCTTATCACACTCTCCTGAGAATGCAGCATACAGTTCCCCATAAGTGGCCGCTTTGTCCTCCAGCATCTCTGCCAAACTCAAGCAGACGCTTCTATCCGAGACCTTCGTTTCTTTTATTACTCTGTCCCAACTGTCTGGTTTTTGTCCCAACCCATGTAAGTATAAAAACTTCATCTAATTTCCGCTCTCCTTCACACGTCCTGCTGCTTCCTTTCCAGTTCTTCAAAGTGATACCGGGGCTTGCCTTTGCTCTTTTTGCCGTACTCGATGGCTTCTTTGGGGCAATAGCAGATGCAGGCCATGCAATGGGTGCAGTTTTTGCCCCAGACCGGCTTGCCGTTTTCCAGACGGATGTTGTTCAGAGGGCACAACTCCACGCACTTACCGCAGCCGATGCAGGCATCCGTTACCCGGAAGGCATCCGCTTTTACAAAAAAGCGATAGAACACCGGGTTCACCGGGCCGCTCATAAAGCGGTCGTAGAGGTTCTCTCTCGGCGGAGGAAATTCCTGCCCGGCCTTGAGCTGCGCCAGCACCTTCTGAAGCGCAGGCTCTGCCTGCTCCACGATGCTCCGTGCCTGCTCCTTCCGGGGTGCATTGAACATGGCAATGTAGTTTTCCGGCATGATGATCTGGGCTGTGCCCATATACTGCAGCTGCTTTTGCGCTGCAAGCTGCCGGTTATAGCCTGCCGCATTGCCAATTTCGCTGCCGCAATCCATCACAAACCAGATACGCTCTGCCCCGGTCAGCTCGGTCTTGCCCAGCCACTCCGACACCACCCGGGGGATACGCCATGCGTAGATAGGCGTGACCAGCACCACGTCACGCCCGGTCTGCACCGGGGCGGTATTCCCTGCCTTGATGCAGGCGTTCAGGTCGTAAAGCGGCATCTCCAACCCTTCGGCAATACGCCGTGCCAGATACCGGCTGTTGCCGGTTCCCGTAAAATAAAGTACCATGGCTGCTCCCTCATTTTGTGTTATTCAGATGTCCGTCTGCCCGGCAAACTGGAACTTGTCGGGGCGAGGCCCCTCCATCTTGCTACGCAAGACTGTTCTGTCACTTAAAAGCCCCACTGGGGCTTTCATTGTTCTGCTTCGCTCCACAAACGCGAATGGTTTACTTCTTCGTCTTAGGCGCAATAAGCAACATGACTGTCACAAGAATATATAAACCATACAGTAACCAAGTAATGGTATTGTTCCAAGGAAAACTCATTTCTGGATGGTTCAATGCAAACACTATAAATGCAATAGCTATAATCAGCATTATTAAACCGAGAATCCTTGATATACGCTTTTTCATGCAAAGCACTTCCTTGTCAAACTGGAATTGTTAATCTTGAACTGGTCCTATAAAGCCAAATGCTATTGCATCAATAAAAAGCACGAACGCTATCACACAAACAATTAAAATAGTTGCAATGACTTTAATAACAAGTTGTTGATTTTGTCTTAAATTACTCTTACTAACAATCCTTAAGACAAAAATCAAAGCAACGAGGATGATAAAAGAAATAATATTATAAAGAACCACTGTTTTCATCTATGTGTCCTTCTTTTTTATATCAATTCCGAGTTGCCGCTTTCCGTATGCCATAGTCTCCGCACGCAAAAAGCCCTTTGCGGCAAGGTGTGTGCTTACACCTCACCCGCAAACTTCATGCCCCAGCTCATGCGGGTGTCGTACATCAGGCGGGTCAAGGCAAGGCTGTCCTGCGGGGTGTAGCGGTCGCTGCCGGTACGTCCCTGCTTGACGCAACGGCTTGCTTCCCGGATCTCATACTCAAAGCCGTTGATGTCCGCCGGGCAGCGGATGACCTCCGGCTCTTTGCCCTCCACTTCCAGCGTCATGGTCTCGGCGTGCTGGAAATCCGGCAGGAAAATACTGCCCTTGGTGCCAACGATACGGGCATTGCGCTCCAGCTCCTGCCCGATGGTCTGGACAGACTCTGCCTTGCAGCCGCCGGGGTAGGTCAGCGCAAGGCGGCTGTAATCGTCGGTGCCGTACTTGTTGATGTGCACCTCTTTGGTCTCCACCTTCTCCGGGTCCTGTCCGGTGAGAATGCGCAGAAAGCCCAGATTGTAGATGCCGATATCCAGCAGCGCACCGCCGCCCAGACCGGAATCAAACTTGCGGTCCTTCCGGGCACCGGAGGCAACAAAGCCGTACTGACAGGTGATCTGCTTCAGCTCCCCGATGGTGCCAGCCGCAAGGATCTCGCGCAGGCGGTCGTACAGCGGCAGCAGCCAGATCCAGAACGCCTCCATGAGAAAGAGGTGCTTTTCCTCTGCCAGACGGTACAGCTGCTGCGCCTGCTCCGGGCTGATGGTAAAGGGCTTTTCGCACAAAACGTGCTTACCCTGCTCCAAGCAGAGCTTGCAGTTTTCGTAATGCAGGGTGTTGGGGGTGGCGATATAGATGGCCTCCACCTCCGGGTCGGCGGCAAGGGCTTCGTAGGAGTCATAGCAGCGGGGGATGCCGTACTGCTGCGCAAACGCCTGTGCGCTTTCCATGTGCCGTGACCCCACGGCAACAATCTGCTCCCCCTCTGCGCCCATCTGTTCCACCGTAGACGCAAATTTTTTGGCAATGGTGCCGGTCGCTAAAATTCCCCACTTCATAACGGTACCTCCCATTTTATGGCTTTGGGTCCAGTATACCATGATTTTCCCTTGTGGAAAAGCTTCCGAAAAACAAAAATGTCCCCGGAGGGCTTGTTCCAACTCTCCGGGGACAGATTCTATGCACCGGTATCATCCCTCTGGCTGCACGCCAAAACAGGCTCCTGCAAGCGTTTAACCACTGGCAGGAGCCTGTTTATTTCTTAAAGTTTCGTCATCCACAGACCATGCAGGTTGCAGTAAGCGTAGACCGCCACGGGCTTTTCGCCGCCCAGCTCAAACACCGCCTTGGGTGCCTGACCGGGGATAAGATAGCGGAGTTGTCCGCCGTTTTCGGTCTCCACAAAGAGCCACTGGATGTGGTGCACATCCACCATGGGGTGCTCCACCGCACCCACCGTAACCGTGAGGGTGCTGCCGGAAAGCTCTGTCACCGGCAGATGCTTTTCGCCGCTGGCTTCCACCGTGTTGGGGAGCAGTTCCTTCATCTTTTCGCCGCAGCAGACCAGCGGAACGCCTGCGTTGTGGATGGTGGTGACCAGGTTGCCACAGTGCTCACAGATATAAAACTTTGCCTTCATATTAAAATCCTCCATCGGAATGTTGTTGGTGTTTCCTGTGACTATATGATAACATTTCCTAGTTAAATTTTCTGTGACTGGGTCACGCAAGCAGCCTCGTGCTGTGGAAATGCCCTCAGCTTCCCATGCCGAGAAGCACCAGCACGACCACCACCGCAATGGCGATGAGGCAGCCGCAGCCGCTTCCGTCTCCACCACTGCCGCCACCATTGTTGTGGCCGCCGCCACCGCCGCCGGACGAGCCGCCGAAGTTGCGGTTGAAGGCCGTCATGTACTGGGCATAGCCCGTGTCACCTTTACCGAAATAGCCGTAATCATCGTTTGCCATGGTGTTTTCCTCCGTCTGAAGTGTGTTTTGCTTCTTCTGAGGTCATTTTACTGAAAGAGCTGTCCTATAAACATCTCTTTCTGCATTTTTTGTCATCTCATTCTTCCCCGATGCCCAGATACACATCAATGTCCATGATACCCTCCCCGCTGACCTCCACCAAATCCTCAAAGGGCACCACGGTGTCGCCCACCTGCAGGGTGCGGAACACCGGGTCGATGCGGTCTGCTTTTCCGGTCAGGGTGAGGTAGTTGCCCACCGCCGGAACCTCCGGGTGAGCGGTATCCTCCTTGAAGTACCGCACCGTGATGGTCATGCCCTTGGTGACCTGCATCAGCCGATCGGACAGAGCCGACATTTCTTCCTCGGTCAAAATGCGCTTGGTCACCCGCTCGGTGCGCTGCTTTTCTGCGGCAAGCTGCTCGTCATAGCCCCGCAGCGGAGAGAAGGGTGAGAAGATCTTGGCACGGTTCTGAAGGGTCATGCGGGGGTGCTTGCAGAGGGATTCTTCGGTCTGGGGGCGTTCCATCTCTAGGATGTCCCCGTACTTTTGGGCGGTATCCCGCCCGATTTTGCTATTTTTGTAGTTTTCCATCTGAACCTCCCGCCGAATCTCCTGCACTGTGCCCGCCGATTTGTGCGTTGCGCTGGCGCATGGTGGCACCCTCCTCGTAGCTGCTGGCTTTCAGCACGGCGTTCTTGCCGTACTTGTTCTTGATGCCCAGCATGGCTTGCTGGAGTTTTTTCTCCTTTTCCAGCTTCTTGGTGTCGGTGAAAAAGTCCACCTGATAGAAGCCCTCGTCCGGCGTGACCTTGTTGGCGTTGATGGTGATGCGCCGCACCGTCAGCGCCGGGTCGGTGATGCGCTCAAACAGCTTTGCGCTTTCGTTGATGAGGGTGCTGCCCAGATTGGTGGGCGCATCAAACCGGATAGTGCCGTGAGCTGCCTTGGGGATGGTTCTGCCGTAGCGGTCGGTCTGGGTCAGACCACGATAACCGCCCTTGTCCACGTTCTCCCGGTCGTAGCCTATCTCCAAGGTGATGGATTCCGTCACCAGCTTCTTTTCGGTGAGCCGGAACATCAAGATTTCTGCCATTTCCCGGACAATGAGTTTTGCTTTATCATACGGATAAGGAGTGGAAAGCACCTGTCCCTCGCTGATGCTGTTGGTGCTGGGCTTGTAGCTTTTGATCTCGGCCATACCGCAGGGTTCGTAGCCCCATGCGTGGTCAATAAGGATTTCCGCGTCCACGCCAAAAATCTCATACAGACGGTCTTCTCCATGGATGGAAAACCGTGCCAAATCCCCCATGGTGTAGATGCCGTGGGCTTCCAGTCGCTTGACGGTGCCGGGACCGGTCATCCAGAAATCCGTCAAGGGGCGGTGGTTCCACAGCAGATACCGGTAAGACTGCTCGTCCAGCTCCGCAATGCGGACACCATCCTTGTCCGCCGGGATATGCTTTGCCACAATGTCCATGGCCAGCTTTGCAAGGTAGAGGTTGGTGCCGATGCCTGCCGTTGCCGTGATGCCGGTGTTGTGCAGCACCTCCCGCACCATGGTCATGGCAAGCTCGTGGGCGCTCATGTGGTAATAGGGCAGATAACCCGTCACATCAATGAAAACCTCGTCGATGGAGTAGGGGTAGATATCCGCCGGGGACACATATTTGAGGTAGGTCTTGTAGATTTGAGTAGAAACGTCCAGATACCGCTGCATCCGGGGCGGCGCAACGATGTAGCTCAACCCCAGTGCAGGGTCTGCGTTCAGGGCATTGGCATCAAAAGAGGTGCTGGCAAAGTGGTATTTTTCATCCTCTCCCCGGACCGCCTTTTTCTGCCGGATGGCAGTTTGCAGCCGCTGAGCGTTGACCTCTTTCACCCGCTGAACGGCTTCAAACAGCCGTGCTCTGCCGGGTATCTTGTAGGCCTTCAGGGAGGGCGACACCGCAAGGCAGATGGTCTTTTCGGTGCGGGAGGCATCTGCCACCACGAGATTGGTGGTCAGGGGGTCCAGATGGCGGTCTACGCACTCCACCGAGGCATAGAAACTTTTCAGGTCGATTGCCAGATAGGTGCGCGGCGCTGCCATACTTCAGCCCTCCTTTGCAAAAGCAACAACTATTTATCTTATTATAATAAATCTTTACGCTGTTTTCAAGATGGAATGGCTATTTTATCTGTGATATAGACAACAAAAAAGAGTGGCAGCATTTCAAGCTGAAACGCTGTCACTCTGTAGGAACTGCGTAATGACTGACGATTATCCTTCTACTTTGACCGTAGCACGATCGCACTTTGCGTTTCCATCCGCATCCAGCGTGATATGCACAAAATGTTCCGGCTTATCATAATCCTTTGTCTCGCCGTCATCGGTATAGTATTCATAGGATGCACCATCGGGAGCATAGGCAAGCAGGCGCAGATCTGCAAAATCCACATCGGCAACGCTCTGGATCTTTTTGCCGTTCTTGGCAAGGGGCAGAAGGTGTCCCTTGCGCATAAAGAACACCACTTCGTCCAGCTCCACCGGAATGTAATGATGGCCTGCCGGCAGCACGCTGGTTTCCATGCGGTTGTTTTCGCTGCACTTTACCCGCACCTGCAGCATCTCCTCCGGCAGATAAACATATCGGCCCCGGGCATTTTGCTCATATACCGGGGCGATCAACAGGCTTTCACCGATCATCACCTCATCCTCTACCCGGCGGGCAAAGTCATCCTCCGGGAAGGCGAACGCCAACGGCATACAGTACATGCCGTCGTGCAGGGCAGCTTTCATGTACTCGCTGTAAATGTAGGGCAGCAGCAGGTAGCGCAGTTGTAAAATACCAGCAAAGGCAGCCTTGTTCTTAAAGCGGTAGGGCTCCTGCCGGCGAGTGCCGTCGGCAGAGTGGTTCCGCAGCAGCGGAGAGAAGATGCCCATGCCGTACCAGCGCAGCACCAGATCCTCCGTGGTATTGCTGCCAAAGCCGCCAATGTCGGGGCCTTCGTACAGGAAGCCGCACATATTCAGGGAGGGCATCATGTGCAGCGCAAGCAGAATGTGGCTCCACCAAGAATGGTTGTCGCCAGTCCAGATGCCGCCATACCGGTGCATCCCGATGCAGGCAGAACGGGAGTATATCAAAATGCGCTTGTCCGGCTCCAGCCGCTCGAAAGCCTCACCTGCCGCACGGGTCATGTTATAACCAAAAAGATTATGTACCTTGTCGTGCCGCATACGCCCCTGTTTGGTGTTGTGGTAGAACAGCTTATAATCGTTTTCGTTGTTGGAAAGCCCTGCCACCATGCCGGTAAAAGCACCAAAGCTGGAAATATCCAGGTTTTGCTTGCTGTATTTCTCAATTTGAGCAAAGGTCTTTTTCAGTCTTTCCTCTGCGTAGAAGATAGCAGGCTCGTTCATATCATTCCAGAAGCCCTCGATCCCCTGATCCAGCAGAACTTTATATTGACTGCCAAACCAAGCACGGGCTTCCGGGTTGAGCATATCGGGGAAGTGTACCCGTCCCGGCCACACACCGGCTACAAAGGGGGTGCCATCCTGATTCGTGCAGAAGTAGCCGTTTTTCACGCCTTCCTCATACACATCATATCCATCTTCGACCTTGACTGCTGCATCGATGATGGGGACAAGATGGATGCCCTGCGCTTTCATCTCGGCGGCAAAGTCTGCAAAACGCGGGAAGCGCTGCGCATCCACCGTAAAGTCCTTGTAATGCTCCATGTAATCGATATCCAGAACCACAGCGTCCAGCGGCATATGATTGGCACGGTAATTTGCCACCACCTCGCGGACCTCGTCCTCGTTCATGTAGCTCCAGCGGCTCTGGGCGTTGCCAAAAGCCCATTTGGGCGGAATATAACTGCGCCCCACCAACTGGCGGAACTGGTGCACAATATCGGTCAGGCTCTCGCCCTCAATGATGTAGAGATCGTAATTTTCCTCGGCCACCGTGATGCGTAAGGTATCCAGGTCGGTGTAGCCGCAGTCAAAGGTCACCTTGCCCGGGTAGTCGATAAAAACGCCAAATGTATCCTTGCCGGACACGATCATAAAATTATAAGCACCGTACAGCGAGGATTTGCCCTCGGTATGGTTGCCGTCATCGGAGCATTTGCTTTCGTACACCCACCCGCGCTTGTTGATACCACGGACGTTTTCGCCAAGACCATACAGGACATCCTGCGGTTCCATGGCATAGGAGAAACCATCCGGCTCCTTGGTCAGATAGGGTATCGTTTCCATCATGGGCAAAAAAGAACCCACTACACTTTCGGTATCAAACGGTTGCCCGTATTGCTTTTTGTAAATCATAGCAAAACACCTCTCCTTTGTTTTTTGAATCGCATGCTGATCCTGTCGAGATAAAAATTTTCTTTAAATCCAAACGATGCAAAATCATCTCGCCCGATGCACCGCGAAACGAAACACCACCATTATGATAGATCGTCTCCCGCATGGCCTGAAACGCATTTTTCCCAGCCTTACCGTATCGGAAGTGTAGATTTCATCTGTAAGCCTTCTATCAAATTTCATTTTCATCCTCGTAGGGTTTTGATTCTGCCGCGCACTTCAATTCTGGTATGTCTTTTATGGTCAACTGGCATACTGATTTTTGATCAAGCTTGTACAGCATAGCTAGTATAGTATACTTGCGCAGCATTTCGATTTCAAGCGCTAATTGGCATTGGCTGTGTAAAAAAGAGAGGCCAATCTGCGTAAAAATTTGCGCAAGTTGATCCCTGTGCTTTTTCACAATCCGGCTATCCGTATAGACAGTCATCTTGCGATGCGGTATACTCGAACCAGATCAACATTTTCAGGAGGAAAATCATGGCGGGAGAAAACAACAAGGTCGTTATTGTTACCGGCGGAAGCTCCGGCATCGGACGGTGCACGGCATCCGCTCTGAAAGAGAATGGCTGCATCGTCTATGAGTTCAGCCGCAGAAATATCCCTATGGAGGGTGTTACCCATCTGTCTGTCGATGTGACCGATGAAGATGCGGTCAACGCCGCTGTGCAGCAGGTCATCCAAAAAGAGACCAAAATTGATGCAGTGATCAACTGTGCAGGCTTTGGCATTTCCGGTGCGGTGGAGTTTACGTCCATGGAGCAAGCCAAAGCGCAGTTTGATGTGAACTTTTTCGGGACAGTCACTGTAAATAAAGCAGTTCTCCCCTTCATGCGCCATCAAGGGAAGGGGCATATTGTGAACATCAGCTCTGTTGCTGCCGTAGCGCACATTCCGTTCCAGACCTTCTACTCTGCAAGCAAAGCCGCCGTTTCTTCTTACTCTTACGCTCTGGCAAACGAAGTCAAGCCCTACGGCATCCATGTTACCGTCGTAGAACTGGGTGACATCTGCACCGGGTTTACAAAAGCACGTCAAAAAAGCATTCTCGGCGATGATGAATACGGTGGACGCATCTCCCGGAGCGTCAGTCAGATGGAGCACGACGAGCAAAACGGCATGGACCCGGCACGCATTGGACGGTACATCGCCGGTATTGTGGAGAAAAAGGACCCGGCAGTCGTTTATGTTGCCGGTGCACAGTATAAATTCCTGAGCCTTTTGTGCAAGCTCCTGCCTGCCGCAGCACGCGGAAAGATCGTGGGGAAAATATACGGGTAACAGGCGCATTGCTCCGCAAAAACTGCTATATCCGTATTTTGTGGACAACGAAGCAGAGTTGTTCTCCTCGGAGTCCGGAAAAAAGGCAAGCCCTCCTTCATAAATTACAGTAACCGTTTATGATACTATGGGGAGGGGTCGGCATGTTTTTATCTCTTCT